>Ga0101944_10001851_pt1 | contig 38979 bp, 40 predicted proteins | sample DewCreD2012metaG_FD_75245 | JGI IMG/M metagenome (GOLD analysis project Ga0101944, IMG submission 75245) | Hot spring sediment bacterial and archeal communities from British Columbia, Canada, to study Microbial Dark Matter (Phase II) - Dewar... ... | reverse complement strand
CCTTCCCTGGAAGGGTCCATACCCTTAGAGAGCACGATACTGCCCCGGCTCAAACGTAACCCCGGATGGAACCGGGCGCCTTTGCTCATATGGACGCAATGAACCGGCCATACGCCCCCAAAGTCCTTAAAGTGGCTGCTGCGGGGAGGGTGCCAGTCGCGGCTGGCAAAAACAGGAAGTTTACGGCGGGCAAATACGTTAATGTACCTGTTGAGGACCGGAACAATGCGGTCTCCTCCGGGGACCGCAAGTGCGCCTCCGGGGCAAAAATCATTCTGCACGTCAACAATTAAAAGCGCTTTATCCGGCCTCATTCTCCCTCCGGTAAAAATAAAACCCCATGCACACAGCATAGGGTTTCATAGGCGTTCTTTTCTATTGTTCCCTACGCTGGCATTATCCAGTTCAGGTTCTTCGGGTTATCTGCTCCGGCAGAACTCTCAGGCCGCTTGACGACCTCCCCGTTGGCTATCGTGCTTAATGCTACCGTGAAATCACGCTCTTGTCAATATCGATCTTACAAAAAGACTCCTGCGGTCTTTTCCCCGCAAAAAGCACAAACCCCTTTTTGCAGGCGGTTTTCCAGGACGCTCATGCCTTTTCTTGAAATAACGCTTCTCCCGCAGGAAGAGCAATAGGTATCCGTATCCCACCCTGCGATGTTGCCACAATAGACATAGCGCAAACCCCTCTCCTTTCCTATCCTCTCGGCTTTTGAAAGCGTATCCGGCGGCGTATAGGTGGCTTTAATGAGTTTATAATCGGGGTGGAAGCGCGATATGTGCCAGGGGATATCCCTGTCAATGCTTGCCAGAAAATCTGCGATTGCTGTCAATTCATCGTCTGAATCATTTTCTCCCGGAATGACCAGGGTCGTAACCTCAACCCAGATCCCGGCTTTTTTCATTGTTTCAATCGAAGCGCACACCGGCTGCAATAATCCTCCGCAGTGCTTCCGGTAAGCATCGTCGCTAAAGAATTTGAGGTCTATGTTGGCCGCGTCCAGAAAGGGAGCGATCTGGCTTATTGCCTCGGCAGTCATATACCCGTTGGTGACAAAGACATTCCCCAGGCCGGCTTTATGCGCCAGGCGCGCCGTATCAAGGGCATATTCAAAAAAGATGGTCGGCTCAGTGTAGGTGTAGGAAATACTGGCGCAGTTATTTTTGCGCGCGGCGCTGATGATCTCTTCCGGCATAACTTCCCTGCCCAAAACATCGTCCTCGTGCGGCTTTGCCTGGGAAATCTCCCAATTCTGGCAAAAACCGCAGCGGAAATTGCAGCCGGCGGCGGCTATAGAAAAACTTAAACTGCCCGGCAGGTAGTGATAAAGCGGCTTCTTCTCGATCGGATCGACGTTGAGGGCAACGGCCTTTGCGTATGCCAGGGTATAAAGCGCGCCGCCCTTGTTTACGCGCACGCCGCAGATGCCTGAATCGCCGTTTTGTATGCGGCAGCGGTGGCTGCAGAGAGAACAGAGTACCTCGCCACCCGGCAACTTATTATAAAGCAATGCCTCCTTCATACAGCCAACCCCTTTAAAAGCGAATCTTCTGCGGCGGCAACCGTTAATGCCGCAGACTGCTGCCACTCTGTCTTCCGGTAAATGATCTTTTTTTCCGGCAGGCCGCTTGCATCGCAGTACTTGCAGACAATGCTACAACAAAGCCTAATGGACATTTCATCCATTATGCCCCGCGCAAGCGCGGTAGGCCCGGCAATATCTTCCGGAGGATAAAAAAGGTGGTCTTCAGGCTGCGCCAGGCTTTCCAGAAAAGCGTTCTCTTCCTGGTCCCGGCCGACTACCAGCTTCAACTCAGAATTTAGGCGGAAATGCCTACCTGCTTTCAGGAGCTCGGTGTTCGGGATAGAAAGTTGACGGTGCGCGATAAGATCCCTGATCCTGCGCGAAAATACCTTGTCCGTTAAAAGGCAGCCTCCTGCGGCATTAGGGTAGCCGCTGATCATGAATCTTTCTGCCAGCTCCATCTGCGGCCTGCGCCCCCTGCCGCAGAAATCAAGCAGCCGTTTACGCAAAACCCATCCTTGCCTTTCGGGGAACGTCTCGGGGAGCCTGCGCGCGGATAAGGGGCGCAAAAGCAAATCCCCAAGGCCGCTCTCCTCCTCGATAACCCTCAGTGCCCTTCTATGCTGGGACATGGGCCGCTGACCGAGCACTTCTCCCGTTATAACAAAACTCGCCCCCCATTCAGCCATCATCTGCGCGGCAACGCGCGCCATGAGCACCTTACAGTCAATGCAGGGGTTGGAGCCTGAACCGAATCCGTGCCTGGGCCGCTCAAGCAGCGGAAGGAATTCTGCCCCGATATCCACGGTCCGCAGAGGGAGCGAAAGCGCCTGTTTCACCAGAGATGCTACTTTGTCGCCGGCAAAAGCGGCATTTTTAAGACGGTGACAAAAAGGGATCTTGAAATGCAGGGGGATCACCTCAATCCCCTGCTCCTGGATGATGCGGGCAGCCAGGATACTGTCCAATCCTCCGGAGATCAGGGCAATTGCCTTCATATCTTTTTAACGTATGATGGTAAGGTTCAGCAGCGTGCCGGTTATCAATCCTGTTGCCACCATGATGAAGGTAGCCTTAAGCAAAGACCGGAAACCCAACTCCTTCAGAAGGATCGCAAACGTAGCGATGCAGGGGAACGAAATACTCAAAAGCACCGAAGCGATAAAAAGCTGTTTTGCGTTCAAGGCAAGCGGCAGCAGCATCCCTGCCGCCACATCCTTCCTAAAAAATCCCACTACCAGCGCGATGACCGCCTCTTTAGGGAGTCCGAATAAACCCTGGATTAAAGGAGCGGTCAACCCGGTAATAAAGTCAAAAATCTTCAGGTACATCAAAAGGTTAACCAGGAGCACTCCTGCCAGCACAACCGGCGCTGCCTCGATCAAAAAATGCTTGATGCGGAAGAAAAGCTTAGCTACCAGCGCGCCCAACGGAGGGATGCGATACGGAGGTATCTCCAGCAGGAATTCCGGGCTATAACCTTTAAGCAACCGGTTCAAGACAACTCCTAAGATCAGCCACAATGAGAATAGCACCAGGTACACCCCGGCTACATAATAGCCGGACAACCCTCCCAGAAGCGAAAAGATCATTGCCTGTAACGGGACACAGGGGATGCCGATGGAGATCAGGGTTGCGGCAATGAAACGTTCCCGCCTGGACTCAAGGATTCGGGTCGCCAGTATCCCGGGGACATTGCAGCCAAACCCTAACAGCACCGGAATAATCGCAAATCCGTGCAGGCCAAGCCGGTGCATCAGATTATCCAGAAGCATCGCCAGCCTCGGCAGAAAACCCACATCTTCAAGAATGCTTAAAACCAGATAAAAGGAAATAATGTAGGGCAGGACCATGGCAAGCTCGATGTACGGGGCTGTGGTAAGGACGCCCAGAGATTGCTTGAAATCGATACTGCCAGCTATAAAGTCTCCGATAAGCACATGGTGGATAAAACTATCCTCTCCGAGGATGCGGCTCAGGCGCTCCAGGAGGGGCTGGTAGTAACGCATGAACAGGGGGTCAAAAACGTTTGCAATCAGAAACTCCCCGATCGTGCGCACAATCTTGAAAGAGATAAAGATCACCCCTGCAGCAATAAGCGTTCCCGGAAAGGGGCGCAGCGATGCGTCTTCCAGGACCTCCCTGAGCGTATGGTGGCGGTGTTCCAGCTGCTGCACCTGTTCAATAATCGAACCTATCTTTTGCCAGCGCGCGGCATGGGAAAGAGGCGGCAAGGAAACGCTCTTTGACTCCGCCAGCCTGCTGATGAGCATCTTGATCCCTGCGCCGGTGATAGCGCAGGCAGAAACTACCGGCACTCCGAGCAACTGCTCCAGGTGGCCGGCATCGATATGCACCCCCCGGTGCACGGCATCATCGCACATATTCAAACAGACGATTACCCGCATGCCTGCCTCAATGACCTGCAGGGTGAGATACAGATTGCGCTCGAGGTTGGTGGCATCAACGACGCTGATGACCACGGCATCATCTGCCTGGCTCTTCAGAAGCTCAACCGCCGCTTCTTCTGCTTTCGACGAAGGTTCGAGAGAATACGTCCCGGGAAGATCAACGACCTCGATACGCTCCTGGCCGTAGGACATAAAACCCTTGAGCACTTCGACCGTTGTCCCGGGGTAATTAGAAGAGATAACCTGCACGCCGGTAAGGCGCGAGAAGACCACGCTTTTGCCTACATTGGGGTTACCGAGCAAAAAGACCTTTTTTATCATTCCGTCTCTACGATTATTTTTGCTGCTACGCCATGCCCGAGAGCAACGACACCCCTGCCGACCTTGACCGCAACCGGCCCCTTGAGGGCGAAATGGCTGAGCTTTGTGATCTCCCGGCCGGGGTAGAGCCCCAAACCCATCATCCGCCCCTGGAGATTAGTTCCGCCGCAGATTTCGCTGATCTTGCCTTTTTGGCGGGCTTTCATATGAACCAGAGAGGTCTTTTTCATGACTTTTGTGTGTGGAAGCGGAAAATCATCAATGGATGTGCGTTAACCTTGTCAGCTGGATAAATCCGATCCCTGCGGCAAACGCCAGCACGGAGAAGGTCGCGCGTTTTAGCCCCGGCTGCTTATGAAGTTCGGGAATCAGATCGCAGGCAGCGATATAAATGAAGCCTCCGGCGATAACCGGCAGAAGGAACACCGAAAAATTAAGCACATGCGACGACAGGTAATACCCGATAACGGTCCCTATGATGCATGTGGCTGCGGAGATAAAATTGAAGGCCAGGGCCTTGGTCTTACCCATCCCGCCGTAGAGCAACACGGCAAAATCCCCTATCTCCTGCGGTATCTCATGGAATATGATCACCAGGGTAGTGACAATGCCGAAATGGATGTTAACCATAAAGCTGGCACCGATAACCAGCCCGTCACTGAAATTATGAATGCCGTCGCCGATTAGGTTAAGATAGGAAAAGGCGTGGATGTCGCAGGCGCCCTCATGGCAGTGGCGCCAGTGGAAGTAACGTTCCAGGATGAAAAACAGGATGAAACCGACGATAACAAGCCCAAAAACCCTCCCCTGCTCCATTTGCTCAAGGGTTTCAGGCAAGAGGTGCAGGAAAGCCCCGCCTATCAGGGCGCCGGCAGAGAATGCAATAAGCCAAAGCAGGACCTTCTGGAGCAGCTTTTCTTTAAGGAGCAGAGTCAAGACCCCAACCAAAGAAATGACGCTCACCGCAACACTGGCAGATACTGCCCACAAAAAGTTCTGCACGGAAAAACCTCCTTGATAAAACGTTAATATATTACCATAGCCGCGGGAGATGGACAACTGCTTTTGCGGCGCACCTCGTGTGTTCGCCAGGCGGGTTAAAACAGAATGTTCTAAAAACGGAGTAATAAGGCGGAATGAGAGACAATGCCAGGGGCACTTATCCCAGGCAGGGTTTTCTCCCCTTGTTCGCTTTTTTCGAACGCCAGTTAAGCTTTCCTCTGCGTTTACGCTTTCCCATATCAATACTCCTCCCTTAGGACCAATGTGTTCAGTACTTATAGTAACTTGCCGGAATGGTCTGCGAGATATACCTTACCGCCTCTATGATGCAAATGCGGATGGCCTTTTCCATAGGGGTATTTGCGTAGGCTGAGAGCCCTCCGCCTAATGCCCAGTTTCCCATAAAGCCCATCATAAAGCCTCCTGCAATATCAGATGCCTGTCCCTGCACGCGAGTGGCTGCAAGCACTTCGGAAGTGGAGGTATCCACGATGCGGATATCAAGGGCCATGTGCGCCTTGTTGAGGGCCGCGCCTAAAAGGCCTCCCAGAACCCCGCTTCCCACTCCCCCGCCCCCTCCGATGCCGGCCTTGCCTCCGGATGCCTGGGGCTCAAATTCGGTGACTGCGGCGGTGATGATGATTTCCGCGGTCTTGATCTTGCCCCTGGCAGGGCCGCCTGCTGATGTGTCTGCGGCGCCGGAAGCTGAAAGCTCCTGTTCCTGCATGACCGCAGAGAGCGCCTGGCGCTCAAGCACGGAGAAACGGTTGGAGTTGATCAGGGCGGTGACCAGCATCTCCCGAAGGCCTGAGCCGATAGCCCCTCCTGCCTTGGCTGCCTTGACGTCAAAGTCAGCTACCGCAATGCGCGCCTTGGGGCCGGAATAAGGGGGCAGCACTGCTGCGCCCGCGGTATTGTCAACCTGGGCAGTGGGGCCGAATGCAGCATGGGCATTAAGACAAAACGTGCAGGCAAGACACAGACATACACACACAATCCAAAACTTCAACATATCATCTCCTTGTCCAAAAACTATACGTGTTTAAAGCACTTGTTAATGTGTTCGCCGGGTACTTTTTTCGTCATCAGGCTTACCAGGACCATAACCACGCAGGAGAGCGGAAGCATAACCACAATCGGGTCGACAACCGTCCAGGGAAAATTCGCCAGCGTAGGTTTGCCGAAAAGCAGGTTGCACAACCCAAGCGCTTCGGATTCCTTCTGGTGCACGAACAGAAGCCACAGGCATGTGCCCAGAAATCCGGTGAACATGCTTGCGATCGCCCCGGCCTTGGTAATCCCCTTCCAGAAAAGAGCTCCCGCATACGCCGGTAAAAAGGTGCTGGCGCAAAGCCCGAAGAAGATGGCGGTAGCAATGGCGATAATGCTGCCGGGAAGCCTGTATCCGAGCACAACCGTTACCACTACCCCTGCCAGGATCCCAAAACGCGTGATTGCTACGCTGTAAGGGGTATGTTTACCTTTGAAAATTATCCTCTCAAAAACATCCCTGCCGATGGCAGCGCCCATGGCATGGAACTGAGAGCTGCTGGTTGACATCGCCGCTGAGAGCAGTGTGAGCATAAAAAGATAGACGAACCATACTGGCATGGCGCTGTTTATATAGGTGGGAATAATCTTATCGATATTCCCCTCTGCAACGGCCAAAGATATCTTGCCAAACTGCGGATGGGCTACAAAGTAGACATTTGAAAGCGCGCCCACCACAAAGGCAACCCCTGTCATACAGAGAATAAAGAGGCCGCCGACGGCAACAGCGCGGTTTATCTCTTTGGCGCTCTTGACCGTCATGAAACGGACCGCCAGCTGCGGCTGTGCCAATACGCCTATCCCCACTCCCATCACAATGGTCGAGACCAGATTCCACCATAAGCTCGACCCCAGGGCAGGCATGCGCGTCCAGCCCAGATGGCCCAGGCCTACAAGCTTCTGAGGGACCTTATCAACAAGCCCTGCCAAGGCCTGATGCGCGGCAACCGGCCCTCCCAGTTTTGCATAGGTAAAGATGAGGAGCGTTGCCATGCCGATAAACATGATGCTTCCCTGCAGGGCATCGGTATACATAACGGCCTTGAGGCCTCCTGCAAGGACATACGCGCAGATGATCAGAGTGTAAATAAGCAATGCGATATTGTAATCAACGGCAGCAAACGTCGTTTCGATAAAACGGGCTGCCCCTATCAGGACCGCAGCCGCATAGAGAGGCATAAAAACAAAGATCACCAGGCCGCTGAAGCCCTGTATAAAGGAAGACCTGAAACGTTTCCCTAAAAGCTCAGGGAAGGTATGGGCATCGAGGTTGTGCCCCATCTTTCTGGTACGCTTGCCGAAAACCAGAAAGGCGATGATGATCCCTACGGCAATATTGAGGAACGTCAGCCACAAAAGGCCCATGCCGAAAAAGGCTGCCGCCCCTCCGAAACCCACGATAGCCGACGTACTGATAAAGGTCGCCCCATAGGAGACCGCCATGATAAAAGGATGGACACTCCTTCCGGCAACGAGGTAATCGAGGGTATTCTTGGTCCTGCGGTAACCGTAATATCCGAGGTAGGCGATCACAAAGAGGTATACGATGACAATAAGGGAAAGATACAGAACGCTATTCATATATTCTCCTTGTTATTAAAGGTCTTCCTCTGCGATCTTCTCGTCCTTCACCCATTTGATGTCTTCGGGATAAACCGCTTCATCCCCTTTCTCCCAATTCAGGATGCCGTAAACAACGCAAAAAACCGCGCTGACGATGCAGAGGACGTATGCGCTCCATATCGCAGGGTCGTCAATGCCTAAAAACGCCATACTCACCTCCTTGCGCAGAAAAAAAGGCAACCCCGCCATCCGACAGGATTGCCTTCCTTAAAACCGCGCCTCCTCCGTTACAATCAATCATTTATAAACTAATAGTACTACGCAAAATAGCGTAAGTCAATTTGATTTTCGCCTCCTGCCAGAAAAAAATAAACCTCCCGGGCAGAAAAACTCATAGACGATCCCGCAAAGGTAGACGAACTGCAGCTGCTTTTCAAGAAGCTTAGCCTCCTGGCGCCAGAACGTTGCGAGGATGATGCCGATAAGCCACGGCAAAGAATACGTGAGTGTCTGAAAAACAGAATTGAAACGCCAAAGGCATAAACACGGTGCCGCTCGGCCGTGCTTACGCCTGATCCTGACGATGACCATGCCGTCGGCAAAGGCCTTGCGCAGGCAAAACCACTTCCTGAGTTTTTTCCTGATGACCTCATGATAGACCACGGCCAAGGGCTGGTAATAGATCGATTTCCCGAGCATGAGGAAACGGCAAAGCACTTCTTTTTCCTCGCCAAAAAACAAAACCTCTCCGATGCTGCCAAAGTCAGGGTCAAATCCGCCTACCTCTAAAAGGCTCTTTTTCCTTACCGCCAGATTTGCCGAATACAATTCGTCTTTTAGGGAGCGGACCCTGAACTCCTTATCCCCCCGGTCAAGCAGGCTGAATTTATCCTTTATATTCTGCTGCCGCGCCCAGAGAGGTGTATCATCCGGGAAAAGAGGCAGAATCTTTCCTCCGACCATATCGGCATTCTGCCTGATGAGCGTTTCATAAAGATGCCTCAACCAGTCTTTTTCGACAACGCAGTCATCATCGACAAAAACCACGACTTCTCCGGCTGATTCTTTGACGCCCCTATTCCTGGCAGTAGCAATCCCCAGGAGCGGCTCAAAAACATACTTGAGCTTACCGTCAAAGGCAGGGATAAACGCTTCTGTTACCTGCCGGGTGTTGTCTTTAGAATGATTGTCAACGACAATAACCTCGGTATCCTGCCCCGGGACAGGCTGCATGCCTTTTAGAGAGGCAAGCGTTTTCTTGAGACTCTCACAACGGTTATAGGTGCAGACAATAATACTAATCATGAACGGATCACCTCTTTATCCGCCCCTCTGGAAGATCGGCTGCGATCGCAACCCCTCTAAATCCTTATGCACAGCTGCCCCCAGAATCATCATCGTCTGGCGGACGCACCTATCCCAGTTATAGAAATTAACGATGTCCCGGCGCGCAGCATCTCCGATCCGGCTGGCGACTGCCTTATCACTGTACACAAAAAGGATTTTATCTATAATATCTTGCGGTGAGTTATCCGTCAAGAACCCGTTCTCCTGGTCCCTGATAACGCGGGAGATCTGGCCTGCGGCCGTAGCGATCACCGGACGGGCGCATGACATATAATCGAAAAGCTTCAATGGAGACATATAAAAACCGATTTTCGTCCATGCGCGCTTGTTATAAAGGCACAGGCACAGGTCAGAAGAAGCGATATAACCAGGCATGGAGAAATATGGCACAGGCGGCATAATGGTTACATTTCCGGGAATATGCATCCGGCGGATGAAAGCGGAATCGGTAACCAGCAGGAATTTAATCTTCTTGTTTATGCCGGCCATTTTTTCGGCAACCGCAAGGATAATATCAATACCGTGCCAGGGGTACTGCGAAGATCCTGCCCAGAGGACCAAGAATTCATCGTTGCCAAAACCCTTAAAAATGCGCTTGTCCCTATAAGCAGGGGAAAATAATCCGGGGTCCGAGCCGTTAGGCACAACGAAAGAAGAAGCCAGCCCCAGGTCTTCTTGAGCGTAGGCGCGTAATTCTGCGGATACGCACACAGAGGCATCCACTAACTTTGCCAGCATTTTCCAGCTTGCGCCGGTCAGCCACCTTTTTATGGTCTTTTGTTCGTAGGAAGGGGCGTTTATCTCCCAAACAACGGGGAGGGATGAAGGACGCAGCGCCTTCAAAAGGGTATAGGCATCCTGACTGATACCGTTGAAGATCCTGATATACAACACATCCGTATCGCGGACAAACTTAATTAATGAGGCGGGCGAATATTTCCGGAAAAGAGCAAACGGATAGTCGCCCCTGAAGGCATTGACGCTGTGGCCGTATTTGACGAATCCGCTCACGCTCTGATAGGCATGGGCAGAACTTCCGATACCCACAGGGAAACCTGCGCAGCTATTGATAAAACCTATTCTCATAGACAGCTTACACAATTAAAAAGGCAACCTTAAAAAGGCTGCCTTTTTAATATGCCGCATACAAACGCTACGGCCTCCTCTCAACTGTTTTTCTCCGCGATGTCCCCGGCTACCGGAAGCTTGAAATAAACACCCTGATACGCTTTTATCATCAGGAGTATCCAGAGCGCCACAGAGGCGATCCACAGCAGGAAGGCGATCACCCATCCGATAAAAGGAACAATGCCGAAGACGAAAGTCCCCACGAAGAGAAAACCGAAGGTAACGATTGACTGCATTGCATGGAAGCGTACAAACTTGTTCTCTTTCTCCAGGACGTAGAAAATAATCCCGGTGATGAACCCCGCAAGGTAGCTTAAGAGCGCGGCAAGGTTCGGCTGTAACCCTATACTGGTCTTACCCAAATCGTTCTGTTCCATAACGCACTCCTCCTTTCAGCGCCGATTATTATAACACATTTCAGATGATCTGCGACTCTAATTCTTTTATGAGCCGCTCGATCTCTCCGAATTTCTCTTCTATCTCCTTAAGCCTGCGGCCGTAACGCTTGACCGTTTCCTCCTCGCGGTAGAAACGCGGGTTTGAAAGCGCGCGCGCCTTGGCATACTGCTCCGCCTCAAGCCTGAGCTTCTCCTGACGCAGGGCCTTGATCCTGTTGCCCAGTTCTGCATTGTGGGCCTTGCGTTTCTTCTCCTCCTCCTTCAGTAAGCGTGCCTGCTCCTGGGCTTTGCGTTTCTGCTCATCCTGGAGGCGCTGCGCGCCTGCCGGATGGGCCCCTTCCTGACGCGGGATGTCTGCAAGAGGCTCTTCTTTTTTCTCCAGGTAATAGTCGAAGGTCCCGGGGAATTTCCGCACCCTCCCATCCTTGACCTCAAATACCACGTTGGCAACGGAGCGCACAAAATGTATATCATGGCTGATGAAGGCGAGGGTCCCGTTATAGTCCTTAAGCGCCCTGATAAGCGCATCTACCGCGTCCACGTCGAGATGGGTGGTTGGCTCATCCAGCAGAAGAAAATTGGGAGGATTAATCAAAAGCTTTGCCAGGATAAGCCGGCTCTTCTCTCCTCCTGAAAGGACCCTGACCGTCTTGAATACATCGTCCCCGATAAAAAGGAACACCCCCAGTATCGTGCGGATGGTCTCTTCGGCCATATACCCGGGGGCGGCGGTATACGCCTCCCGCAGCACGGTATTATCGGGATTGAGCACATCCATGCGCGTCTGCGAAAAATAACCCGTCTCTACGCGGTGACCTACGATCCTTTTGCCGCTGTCCGGCTCAACGATCCCGGCAAGGATCTTCAGCAGCGTTGATTTCCCGGCGCCATTCTCTCCCACCAGCACTGCTTTCTCGTTCTTTATTATCTCGAAATCAAAATCCTGATATACGCGGATATCGCCGTAAGACTTGGAAATCTTTTCCAGGCCCATCACGCGGTAGCCGCTTTCAGCAGCCGAAGGGAAACGGAAATTCCCGATGCTCTCGCGGGGGTCAGGAGGCAGGACTATCTCTTCCATCTTCTCAAGCGCGGTGCGTTTGGCGCGCACCTGCGAAGCCTTGTTTGGCTGGGCGTGGAAACGCGAAATAAAACGCTCAAGCTGCTCCTTCTTCTTTTGCTGCTCCCTGAACTGCTTCATCAGGTGCGTGCGCTTCTCGGCCTTTATCTGCTCGTAGTGTTCGTAATTGCCTCTCACCTTGAAGATCGACCCGTTCTCCAGGATAAGGGTATAGTTGGTTACCTCGTTTAGAAAGGCACGGTCATGCGAGATCATCACAAACGTGCCCCTGAAAGAGGTAAGATAATCCTTGAGCCAGAGCGCTGCATTCAGGTCAAGGTAATTGGTCGGCTCATCCAGAAGCAGGATATCGTAAGGGCAGGTCAAGAGCTTTGCCAGCAGCGTACGCATCTGCCATCCGCCGCTCAGCTGCGAAATAGGCCTCAGGAAATCCCTCTCTTTAAAACCCAGGCCTGAGAGGTTTTTCTTGGCTTTATATTCCAGCTCAAAGAAACCCAGGGATTCCAGCTCATGCAGGACTTCTCCGTAACGCATCGTGCCGGCCTGGCCTTCTTTTTCCAGGGCCTCTTTTTCTTTTTTCAGCCGCACGATCAGGTCGTCTCCTTCTATAATCTCGTCCAACACCGTGCGTTCGGACCTGAATGCCGCTTCCTGCGGAAGGTATCCTATCCTGGTGCCCCTGTTCACCTGCACGTTTCCGGATGAGGGTTCTGATTCCTGAAGGATCAGCGCAAAAAGGGTGCTCTTACCTGCCCCGTTTGGGCCGATAAGCCCTATTTTCTCACCCTTGTTGATGCTGAGGTTCAAATCCTGAAACAAAACCTTCTTCCCGTAATTTTTTGAAACCCCGTAAAATGATATCATGGCTTACATTATAATATCCGTTTGAGCCTCGCGCAACGGCTTTCCTTGCGCCGCCAAAAACAGACAAAACTGTTTTCCCTGCCGTGCTCTTATAGTACAATGGTGCCGTGAGTTACCCTGCCCTTTTTGCCCTTTCCTTTACCGTTGCCCTTTCAGGGGCCCTTGCGCCTGGGCCGCTTTTGGCCAGCGTCATCTATGAAAGCAACCGCAGGGGCTTTAAGTCTGGCCCGCTGATAGTGGCCGGGCATGCGCTTGCAGAAGCAGGAATGGTCTTCCTGATAGTTTTCGGGGCGGTTAATTTTATCCGTAATCCCCTCGCCTTAAAGTCGATTTCTGCGGCAGGGGCGCTGATACTTTTCTTCTTCGGGATAAAAATGTCCCTCTCCCGGGAAAGCGGATACGCCGGGCCTTCGGCAGCTGGATACCGCGCCAGGAGCGGAAAAAACCTTATTGTAAGCGGCCTGGGGATAAGTATTGCCAACCCCTACTGGAGCATCTGGTGGCTCACCGCAGGCCTGGGGATCATCAGTGCCAGCCAGAGGCAGGGATGGCTTACGATCGCCGTATTCTTTGCCGGCCACATACTCGCAGACCTGGCCTGGTATAGCGTAGTCTCTTTGGCGGTGAGTAAAGGCGGGAAATTCCTGCCTGCGGGTTTTCTTGCTGCGCTGAACAGGGCGCTGGGTTTGCTGCTTATCGGGTTTGCCTTCTGGCTGCTTTTGAAGTGCCTGGGCTTGAAGTAAGGACAAGGCCGTTACCCAGGCGCCAATACAAAGACCTGACGTTTGCGTTTTCGCTGATCTTTATCTCTGAATCCCTGGCTGCGGTTACGATACCGTGCCATACCCCTTTTTTTAAAACGACCGGCCTATCGAGCAGGAAACAGCGGATAGCCTCTTTTTCCCTGGCGTCCGAAACATATAGAAGGGATTTTCCTTTTACCGGCTCGAAACTTTCGAAAGTATCGCGGTGCTGTTCAAGCCTGTTAATGGACTTATCCCTGACCACAAGGTAAGCGATCCTCCATCCAAAAGGCTGGCGCTCCCTTACCACGATACGAAAAAGATTCCTGCCTTGAGGCTGCTGGCGCTTATCGGGATAACCGATCACCTTGCCGAAACGCCTGAAATTCTCCGGACGTATTTTTTCGACAGTTATATTCATCTGCTTTTGTACAATTCCATCACTGCTGAGACGGTTTGACGCGTAGCCCCCTGATTATCGGACAACACCTGCTTGGCTCTTCTGCCGAGCTCATCCCTTAAGGCAGCATCGAGGAGGAGCGCGGCCATCTTATCCCGCAGCTCAGCGGCATTGCCCACCGCGCAGGCGGCTTTGTTCTGCAGGAATATGGCTGCCACCTGCCGGAAATTAAACATGTGCGGCCCAAACAAAATGGGCTTAGCCAGCAATGCCGGCTCAAGGATATTATGTCCTCCGTGCCTGACAAGGCTGCCGCCGACAAAAACCACATCAGCGCGCGCGTAATAAAAAAAGAGCTCTCCTACCGTATCCAGCACAAATACTTCTTGCTGCCTGCCCTCTCCCGGCGCAGCGGCAAGAGAGCTTACCGGCAACGGGATGAAGCCGTTGCGCGCAAGCAGCTGACAAACCACCCCTGCACGGTCAGGGTGACGCGGAGCGATCAAAAGCTTCAGGTGCGGAAAGCGCTTCTGGATAGAGCGGTATACGCCGATAAGAATTTCTTCTTCGCCAGGGTGGGTAGAGCCGCATACCCACAGAAGCTCTCCCTCTTTTATCGGAAGGGCAACGCTTGCGTCTTTGGCATCGGGAACCTTAAGATCGAATTTCATATTCCCGGTCACCCGCACCCGCTCTTTTTCTACCCCTAAACTTATCAGCCGCCGGGCATCAGCGACTGTCTGGCAACAGGCAAGGCCTATCCTGGAAAAGGTGCGCCTGAGGATAAAATTTAAAAACCGGTAACCCTTCAAAGAAGCATCAGAAATACGGGCATTTATGATTACGCACGGGACGCCTTTGCGGCTTAATGTGGAAATAAAATTCGGCCATACTTCAGTCTCCACGCACACGAACAAACAGGGCTTAATCCTGGAGACGGCCTTCTCCACCACAAAGCTTAGATCCAGAGGAAAATAAATCACGGTATCATCCGGCTTTGCCATACTTCTGGCAATGGCATTGCCGGTCTCGGTGACCGTTGAGATGACAAACCGCCTGTCCCCAGCCAGAGGCCTGAAGGCCTCCAGGAACCCCCTGGCCACCATTGCCTCCCCGACGCTGACGGCATGGACCCAGACCGGACCCCGGGCGTAGTCCTGAGCGCCTTTAAGCCTGCCCAGAAAACCCAGGCGCATCAAAAAACCCCGGTGCAGCTTCCTGCGCAGTATGAGAACCGGCACATAGAGCAGTGCAGCGATCAGGTAAACCGCATCATAAAGGAATCTCATATGCATGGCGCCTCAGGCCCGCGGGTGTGCTTTATCATATACGCTCTTAAGTTTATCCGTGGTCAGGTGGGTATATACCTGGGTGGTAGAAAGATTGGCATGGCCCAGGAGCTCCTGAACGCTGCGCAGGTCAGCGCCGCGGTTCAGAAGATGAGTGGCAAAAGAATGCCTGAAGGTGTGCGCGGATATCCCCTGCTTGAGGCTTGCCATGCGTATATATTTCTTGACAATATTGCGCACGCCGCGCTCGGTAATACGCCTGCCGTTCTTATTCAGGAAAACTGCCTGCGCTTCCTTCCGGCGGCTTTCAAGGTAACGCCTGATCGCCGAAAGGGCGCACTCCCCCACAGGGACAAGCCGCTCTTTCTTTCCTTTCCCGCGCACCTTCATCACGCCGGCGATAAAATCGATGTCGTCCGTATCCAGCCCGACAAGCTCGGAGATGCGGATGCCGCTTGAATAAAACGTTTCAAGAACTGCCTTGTCTCGAAGGGTTCGCTCGTCGCGCCCGTCCTTCGGCAGCACAGAATCGATAACGCGGGCAACCTCCTCTTCCGTCATGAAAGAAGGCAGGTGCCTCTGGAGCTTCGGCGTAGCGATGCTGGTGGCGGGGTTGGCCTTAAGGTAGCCTTCACGGGTAAGGAACCTGAAGAAAGAACGCAAAGAAGAAAGCCTGCGCGCAACGCTGCGGGAAGAAAGGCTGCGCTCCTTCAGCAGCGCCAGGTATTTCCTCAGCGTCAGGTAATCGACGCCTTCGATCTTCTGTTCGCCGAGGAATACGAAGAAATCATCCAGGTCCAGGCGGTAGTTAAGCAGGGTGTGGGGGGAATAATTCCTTTCGATCTCCAGGTACCGTAAAAACTTTTCTACATAGCGATCCATATCGGTCAGGCGCGCCCTTTAAGCCTGCTCCTGCGTATCCGCAAGCTTAGTGGTGATGTAGGTGCATTTGGGGTAATTGCTGCACCCGTAGAAGAAGCCTCTTCGCGAGCGCCGCTCCAGGAGCTCCCCGCCGCAGCCAGGCTGGGGGCATTTGACTCCCGTGGTGATGGATTTTGAGAATTTGCATTCCGGAAAGCCGGAACAGCTCAGGAACTTGCCCTTGCGCCCCCATTTGATAACCATAGGCTTACCGCATAACTGGCACACTTCGTCGGTAGAGATCACTTCTTTTTTTATGTTGGTGTGGGCGAATTCGATGCTGGTCTTAAACGGCTGGTAAAAATCCTCCAGCACCTTCATCCTGTCGATCTTGCCTTCTTCAATAAGGTCAAGCTCCTCTTCCATGAGCGCCGTGAACTTCACGTCCATGACTTTCGGGAAATACTCAACCAGCAGGTCGCATACCTTGCAGCCGAGTTCCGTAGGCTGGAAATACCCCTTGACCCTGTGTACGTAGCCGCGCGTAATGAGGGTTGAGATGATCGGCACGTATGTCGAAGGCCTGCCGATACCCTCTTCCTCCAGTGTTTTGACGATAGAGCTGTCTGAAAAACGCGCCGGAGGCTTGGTAAAATGCTGGGAAGGCTCAAGCCCCGCAAGCGTAAGCGGCTGTTTCTCCTGGAGGGGGGGGATGCCGGGCTTTCCCTCTTCGCCATTTTCTTTCTGGCGATTATACATCGCCGTAAAACCATCAAAAAGCACGGTGGTGCCGGAAGCGCTTAAGCCGTATTTCCCTGCTTCAATGGCAACCGATGTCACAAGCGAGCGCGCAGGAGTCATCTGGCTTGCTACAAACCTGCGGTAGATGAGCTCGTAGAGCTTGTACTGGTCGGGCTGCAGGAATTTTTCAAGCTCCTGAGGCGCCCTGCCGATGAGAGTAGGGCGTATCGCCTCATGCGCCTCCTGGGCGAGTTTTTTTGCCTTATACGCATTGGGCACCTGGGGGAGATATTCGGGTGAGAACAATTTCAGGATCAAACTCCTGACCTCTTTAATCGCCTCGGGAGCAACCTGGGTGGAATCGGTGCGCATGTAGGTGATAAGACCGACAGGGCCTTCTTCTCCTATATCAATACCTTCGTAAAGCTGCTGCGCAAGGAGCATGGTCTTTTTGGCATTGAACCTGAGCTTGTTAAACGCCTCCTGCTGCAGGGTACTGGTGGTAAAAGGAGGGTCGGGGTTGCGTTTCTTTTCGGTCTCCTTGACGGACTTCACGTAAAAAGACTGTTGTTTAAGGTCCTGGGTAAGGAGCTCAGCCTCCGCTTGGCTGTTGATCTGGGCTTTTTCTTCCCCTATTTTATCCAGCCTGGCCGTAAAGCTCTCTCCTTTTTCGGTCTTAAACTGCGCTTCTATTTCCCAGTATTCCTGGGGGACGAATTTCTCGATCTGGCGCTCCCTTTCCACGATCAGGCGCAGGGCAACCGATTGCACCCTGCCCGCGCTTAAACCCCTGGTTATCTTTTTCCACAACAGCGGGCTTAAAAAATACCCCACCAGCCTGTCAAGCACCCTGCGCCCGATCTGCGCTTCGATCATATTGGTATCGAACTGGCGAGGATGGGCAAAAGACTCTTTGATCGCAGCGGGAGTTATCTCATGGAAGACAACGCGCAGCACCTTGCGATCCTTAAAAAGTTTTTCTTTAATGTGCCATCCGATGGCTTCCCCTTCCCGGTCAGGGTCAGTAGCTACGTAGATCTGTTCCAGATCTTTGGCCTCTTTTTTCAGGGCAGCCAGCACCTTTTTCCTCTGAGATATCACCACGTAGCGCGGCTGGAATCCCTGTTCAATGTCAACGCCCAGTTCTGTCTTAGGGAGGTCTATGATATGCCCCATGGAAGAAAGCACGCAAAACTCATTACCCAGTATCTTGCCGATAGTCTTTGCCTTGGTTGGTGATTCAACAATAACCAGATTCTTATCCTTCATATCCGCTTTCTACGAACACTTTTCCCGGAAGTTGTTTTATGCGTTTTGCGGCCTCAAGCTCAAGCAGCATCCGGTAGACTTCGCCTGTTTCGCTGCCGGCTTCCTGCAGTATCTCATCCAGGGTAACCGGCCTCCTGCCTTTTATCCTCTCAAGCAGCATCTCTGCGGCAGGAGAGACCGGAGGCTTTTGTTTCCCACTTATCTTATCCGCGCAAACAGGATTGGTCAAGGGTATATTCAATTCGGCAATGATCTCATCCGCAGCCGATACAAGCCTGGCCCCTTGTTTGATAAGCTCATGCGCGCCGAAAGAGGTCGGAGAATCAATCGCGCCCGGCAGGGCAAAAACTTCCCTCCCCTGTTCCAGGGCGCAATCAGCGGTAATGAGCGCGCCGCTGTTCCTGGCCGCCTCTACTACCAGCACTCCCAAAGACAACCCGCTGATAATGCGGTTCCTGCGGGGAAAATTCTGCTTCAAAGGCTGGGTGCACACGGGGAACTCGGATACCGCAGCGCCGTTCTCTGCAATCTCCTCAAGCAGCTTTATGTTCTCCGGCGGATAGATATTGCCGAAACCGCTGCCCATGACAGCAATAGTCCTGCCCCTGGAACGTAATGCGCCGCGGTGCGCGGCAGTATCGATCCCGCGCGCAAGGCCGGAAACTATCGTCAGCCCTTTGAGGGAAAGCTCCGCAGCAAAACGCGAAGCGCAGGAAATGCCGTAAAAAGATGCCCGCCTGCTGCCGACAATGGCGATACTGAGAGCATCCTGTTCGGTAATCCGCCCTTTGACGTACAGGATAAGCGGAGGATCAGGGGTATGCTTGAGGCTTACAGGGTAAGAAGGATCAAAGAGGGTGATAACGCAAAGGTTATGCTTCCTGGCACGTTTTAATTCCTCTTCTATCCCCTGTTCGCTAACGCTACGGATATCTTCGGCGACCTTCTTGCCGATTCCCTCAAGGCGCGCCAGTTCGGCAACAGAAGCCCTCAGGACCTCCTGAGGGCTTCTGAAGCATTGCAAAAGAATCGAAAGCCTGCGCGCTCCGATACTTCCGGCAAGGTTCAAACCGATTAATGCCTCCTGCTCGGTCATCGCCCTGCAGCCCGCTTTGTGCGCCCGCGCCCCTTACGCCTGCGGGAGGGACGGCCTGGCGCAGCGCCGCAAGAGGCCTTGCCCCATGGCGCTATGCGCATAATGCGGCCGGCAACCTCTTCCGGAGATAACCCGGTCGTATCGATGAGCTTATCTGCTTGCGCGTAGTAAGGCGCGCGCATCTTCAGCAGGCACTCAACCTGCGCTTTCGGATCAGGGACGTTAAGCAACGGACGGGTGCCCTTGCCGCGCGTCCGCTCCAGTATGGCTTCAGGCGAAGCAGCAAGGCAGACCAGGAAGCCGGTACGTTTCATGACCGCGATATTATCTTCGTCAATCACGATGCCTCCGCCGCAGGCCACCACAAACCCGTCTTCGCGCGCCACATCCTTGAGGACTTGTTTTTCGATGCGGCGGAAATACGGCTCCCCCTGCCGGGCAAAGATATCGGCGATCAGTCTCTTCTCCCTGAATTCGATCAGGTCATCGAGGTCAACGAATTGCCTGCCTGTACGCGAAGCAATGATCCTGCCTACCGTGGTTTTACCCGTGCCCATAAACCCGACCAGATACAGGTTATTCATCTTTCTCGGTTTTATACGCCGTTAATACGACATCATTAAGCATCGCCTTGAATTCCGCGCTTGCTGGATGGACCGTCTGGTACCAACGCCCGTCCTTGCCCTGCTGAGACGGCATACCCACGAATAATCCGTGCGCGCCTTCGACAACCTTGAATCCCTTTACCAGCAGACCGCCGATGGTAACGTCGGCAAATGCCTTAAGCTTTGCCTCTCCGTCAACTTTGCGGATACGGCTTACCTGAATATCCTCTCTCTCCATGGCTCCCACCTCCTTTGCCTCAATAGACGAAGGGGCGCCAATAATCTAACGGATTCTTTTGAGGTAAGCCCGGTACGCGGAGGCAATATCCGGAAGGGAGTCGGCGCCGAACTTCTCAAGGAAGGCCTCTGCCAGCACAAACGCTACTGCTGCCTCTGCCACCACTCCGGCTGATTCTACCACGCAGACATCAGAACGCTCCACGCTGGCTTTGGCAGGCCTGCGGGTGGAGAGGTTTACGGATTCAAGCGGCTCAAGAAGCGTTGCGATCGGCTTCATGCACCCCTTAAGGATGATATCCTGACCGTTTGAGATACCGCCTTCTATGCCTCCGGCATTATTGGTCCTGCGCAGGAAGCCTTTGCCTTCGACATAATAAATCGCATCGTGCACTTCAGAGCCGAACTTCCCGGCATATCCGAATCCAAGGCCTACCTCAACTGCTTTTACCCCGGGGATGGACATGATCGCAGCTGCCAGGCGGGAATCAAGCCTGCGGTCAGGCTGGGCGTAGCTGCCTAATCCCGCCGGAACGCCGGATGCAGTCACTGCGAATACCCCGCCTACGGTATCGCCTCTTTTCATCGCCTCGGTAATTTTTCCCTTCCTTTGTGCGGGGGAAGATTCTCCTCCTATGGAGACCACTTTACTTGCCAGGCGCACACCGAACTCTTCCAGCAGGATCCTGCATACCGCACCCACCGCAACCAAGATAGCCGTGCTTCTTGCAGAAGCCCGCTCCAATACTTCGCGCACATCAGTAAAACCGTATTTAAGCAAGCCGGCGAGATCAGCATGGCCTGGCCGCGGACAGAGCACGGGATGCAGCCTTTCAATGCTGAAATCACGGTTGCGCAGTAAAAGCGCCAAAGGGCTCCCCAGGGTCTTATCGCCTTTAAGGCCGGAGATGATTTCTACCCTGTCGTTCTCGATCCGCATACGCTTGCCCCTGCCAAAACCCTGCTGCCGGCGCTTAAGTTCCCGGTTAATCTTTCCTTTGTCAACCTTCAGGCCTGCCGGCAATCCTTCCAGGATCGCTACCAAGCCCTTTCCGTGAGATTCCCCTGCAGTGAGATACCGTAACATATACAACCCCCTATTCTTTCCACAGGCCACGCTTTTCTTCCCTGGCCTGACGGTACAACACAAGAAACTCCTCCGCGTATTTGACATTCGGCGGATAGGTCAAGAGCGAAGCATACCCCTGTTTCACGATCTCGGCATTCGCAAAGGTCCCGTCCTTAAGGAAGACATAGGCCAGGAGCCTGTTATATTTGTCGTATTTTTCCACGTCAAATTCAAGCCGCACGCGCTTGCCTTCCAGAAGCCTGCGGGTGAATGCAAAGGACTGCTCTCCCATCTGTTTTATCTTCTTAACATCCTCTCCTGAGCGGCGGCTGTCACGGTAGAGCTTGTCTGATTCGTGAATCTCAGGAGTATCTATACCGATCAGGCGCAGGCGCTGGCCGTTTTCAAGCACTACGGTGTCTCCGTCAACCACCCTCTTGACCAGTATATCTTCGTAACGGTAACCCCTGCCCGGATCAGGGTCTGCGCCGGCCTCTAAGCCGGAGACAAACACAAACAGGCATATTCCTATAAGGACAGGCACTGTAATGAGGGCTGCTCTTTTCATCTTTTATAACCGGGAGCCGACTATGCCGGCCAGGACAGCGATATCCTCGGTACAAAATACCTCCTGGATACCCCTGTCAAAAAGCATGTTTGCTTCCGGCCCGAATTCATCATCCCCCTTCCAGAGATTGATTAGCACCGGAACGCCTTTGAATACCTCAATAACAGCTCCGGCATCTGCTCCGGAAACAGCCCTGCCTCCCAATCGCGCAGCTGCCTGGAGGAAACCTGCGGGGTTGCTGCCGTATTTCCTTACGAGCGGTTCAATGGCGCGTTTCCGGAAAGCAGGATAGTAACTTTCTCCTCCGAGCTCTTTAAACGAAACCCATTCCCCCACGATGGCAGGCGGCGCCTGAAAGAATGAGGCAAGGTAATGCAAAAGCAGGATAACCACATGGTCTTTTGCCGGCACGTTGCAGGCAAGCGAAAGGACTGTATGGTTCTTAAGGTCGACCTCGTAAGTATCTCCCAGAAAAGACACCTCCGCCTTTTCATGTTCCCTAAAAGAATCTATCGTATCCCAGGCCTTGGCAATAGCAGATTGATAAGACATATTGAGAAATTACAATTGCACCGCCTTAACTACACCACCGGGGCCGTTTCTCTTTATCATAACCACTTTAAATTAATAGAAGTTACAACAAGTCATTTTCCCGGCATAAGCGGTATTCTTCTCTGAGGCAACCAGGGAAATGAGTGTTCGTAACATTTTGTTAGTAATAGAGATCGGGCGAGGAGAAACGGTCCCTATGTTTGGATTTTAAATATTTTACTTCTTTTTACTCGCGAAATCAACAGAATTACATTATAATACCTTCTATATGATATACGACCGCTTCCAGCAGGAGGCAATCGACCATATTAACCAGGGGTGCTCTGTGATCGTCTCTGCTCCCACCGGAGCAGGGAAAACCGCCATAGCAGAGCATGTCATTGTCACCTGCATCAAGAACAACCTGGGGGTCATATACACTGCCCCTATCAAGGCGCTCTCAAACCAGAAATTCCGCGATTTTCAGTCCCTATTCGGGGATAATGTAGGCATACTAACCGGAGACGTGTCTCTTAACCCCGGCGCCCCCGTGCTTATCATGACCACCGAGATCTTCCGCAATAAGATCCTCGATTCCCCGGCAAGCCTTGAAAAATACTCCTGGATCATTTTCGACGAAGTCCACTATATCGATAACCCGGAACGCGGCACGGTCTGGGAGGAATCGTTCATCTTCCTCCCCAAACACATGCAGGTCCTCTGCCTCTCGGCAACCATACCCAATATCAACCAGGTTGCGGAATGGATCATGCGCATCCACAATAAGCCGGTCAAGGTGGTCATCGAAAACAAGCGGCCGGTGCCCTTGCACTTTTTTTTCCAGTTCCAGAACGAGGTTATCGATAATATGAACGCGCTTAAGAGGATGGCAGGCGGAAGGCCCAATAAGCTCATGGCGCTGATAAATTACCTGCGCCAGAAAGAAGGGTTCCCCTGCATTTATTTTGTCTTCGGAAGGAAGCGGGCAGAAGAGCTTGCCATGGAGCTTTACGGATGCGATTTCCTCAATTCCCGCGAGAGGGATGAAATCACCAGGCTCTACGATAACCTCTGCGACCGTTTTGACCTCAGGCATGAACAGAGCGCAGCCACCTTAAGCTCCCTTATCAAGCGCGGGATCGCCTACCACCACGCAGGGATGCTGCCTACCCTCAAAGAAGTCATCGAGCGCCTCTTTACCAGCAGGCTCCTGAAGGTGATTTTTACCACCGAAACCTTTGCCCTGGGGATAAACATGCCCAGCCGTTCGGTAATTTTCGACGACCTGCGCAAATTCTATGGCCGCTATGTGCGGCCACTGAAAACCAGGGACTTCTACCAGATGGCAGGCCGGGCCGGCAGGCGCGGAATGGATGCCGAAGGATTTGTCTATTGCCGCATCAACCCGCTGAAGATCAACTTTGAAGAGACCCGCAGGGTCATCTACGGCCAGCCGGAAGAAGTCAAAAGCCAGCTGAACACCTCCTATGCTACCGTGTTGAACCTTTATGAAAAACACAAAGATTCCCTTTTTGACATCTACCCGCTTTCGCTGCACTATTTCCAGTCAAAGAAACAGGAGCAACGTGAAGCCCTCAGGCTCCTTGAGGCAAAACTCTCCCTTTTAAAGGAGCTGGGCTACATCAGAGATAACACCCTTACTCAGAAAGGGAGGTTCGCAAAATCCGTTTACGGATACGAGCTTATCCTGGCTGAGCTTTACGAGGAGAAAATCCTGGAGCAACTTGATGAGTTCGGCCTGGGCGTCCTGGCTGCGGCAGTGGTCTTTGAGCCGCGTAAAAACCAGCATATGCCCAGCCGCTCAAAGGCAAGCCACAGGATCGAACGCGCCTGCCAGGAGGTCTATGCGCGCATCAAGCAGATCGAGCTGAAGTACCGGGTTTACCCGAACAGCAAACCCCCGTACTTCCACCTCTCAAGCTGCATGGAGGCCTGGCTGCGCGGGACGGCATTCGAAAAAATCCTCAGGTTCACGGATACCGACGAAGGAGAAGTGGTGCGGTATTTCAGGATGAGCGTGCAGATCCTGCGCGAGATCCTCGATGCCCAGGTTGCCTCTCATATCCTCAAGGCGAAGGTTAAGGAAACCTGCCGCGTCATCAACCGGGGGATTGTGGACGCCGAAAAGCAGCTCAGGGAAGGGTAATAAAAAACCGCTTTTTCTCTTACTAATCAAAAATTCCCCGCAAGCCCACTATCCAGATCAATGCTTTATCTTTACCCATGGCAATGGCATTGATTGCATCAGAGACAAAATTACCCGACATGCCGTGCGTTACCTGCTGTATCTGCTCCCGTAAACCAGCGTCCGCTATATACGCTTCTGGCTCGTTTGAAAAACTGGCGCCGATGATATCGGGAAGCATCTGGAGCCCCTCTTCAGAGCCGGCATTGCGCAGAGCACGGATGGTCATGCCGGCAGCCGTCCCTGCTATGCCCAGGTTATAATCTTCTGCGCTTCCTCCAACGTTATACTGTAATTCGTGCACGAAGTTACCACGGGAAACTGCCCAGCTATCTTCTGTAGCATACCCCATCCATACATAGAACTGGGCGTGGTAAATCTGATTAGGGCCTCCGTCGTTATACTCCTCAGCAAAATCGCTTCCGTTTGTGGTATCCAGGGTTCCTCCGCCGGTTGCAGGGGTAAACTCCGGTTCAACCGCTAAAACCGCAGCCATACTCTCCTGGACCAGCTCGTTGGTATCCCTCCCAAGCATTTCGTTCATATTTTCAAAAGTTACCAGGTGACCGTAGGCATTATCTGCCCCGGTAAAAACTATCGTCAAGTCCCTGACCACTGCGTCATACTTCTGCTGGATCGTCATATCATCCCTGGTGTTATATATCTCAACCGCCTCGCGGGCGACTTCCGTATACAATTCTACCCCGGGAGTACCCTCTGCGCTCAGGTCAAGCGCATAATCGCGTAAATAGGCGATTGCCTCTTTTTCAAATTCTATGGGGTCGCTGGCTGAAGGATACGGAGGGTCAGATTGTGCAGCCGGGGGACTTTCCCACCATCTGTCGCGCACAGGCTCACTTACCGGCTCATTGGCAGGCGTATTAGAAGTCGAGGAATCTTCCCACCACCTGTCACGGACCGTCTCCGCAGGTTTCTTGAATCCTTCGGAGCGGCTCGCCGGAATAACCTTTGAACTGCCGCCGCCTACAAAACCAGGCTCTTCCATCATTCTCGCCTCAATGTTGAAAACAAAGGCAAAAATAACCGTTGCTGCGACCATCATGCCTGTCAATAAGCGTTTATTCCTCATATTGACCTCCCTAACAAAAACCGAGTTGCCACGGAACAGACGAGCAACTCGGTTACCCGATACCTCTTATCTCCGATTAAGCGAACCGTGGCTTGTTTCGCAAAACGGAGAAAACTCTCTCAAAATCTCATGTGCTTACCAAATAAGTATAACGCGTAAGAAGCTGGTTTCCAGGCCGAAACTGCGCTTTTTGAAATCGTTTTCTTTACGGATTACTGAGGAAGAAAAGAGAGGATAACTTACGGAGAGTCAAGGAGTTAGAATATTAACCGCTGCCCTAGTTTGAGTTGATGGCGGTCAGCAAACCCAGAATTTACTTCCAAAACATAAATCGATTCCTGCGCAGGGATATAACTCTGGCAATGCCCGCTGCAGGGTTTGAGCCCGGCTTTTATATCAACGATCCTTTTGTCCCGGCTGATCCAGATGATATCCAGGCTAAAGTTCATGTTCTTCATCCAGAAAGAATGCTTCCCCTCCTCTTCGAAGATAAAAAGCATTCCTTCTTCCAGAGGGAGATGTTTCCGGAACATTAACCCTTGTGATCTTTTTTCCGGGGTATCGGCGAGTATGGCGCGCACGCATGCATCCTCTATGCAGACAGTGCGGTAAAAGGAATTGTTGCAGGCAAGCGAAAACAAGGAAAACAAAATAAGCAGGGATGCGGTAAGGAGCTTTAGAATGGGTATTGTCCTTTTCTAAACTTAAGATAATCCAGTATGATATCCTTGTGGTCGAAGGCGAAATTGATCTTTTCGATCTGGCCGAACGGAATGACTTTTGCTGTCTGTGCGTCATCCCCTGCCTTAAGCACGCCTTTGCCTTGTGCGTAAAATACCGTCCCTACGGTATGGAACCGCGGGTCCCGGCCGAACATCGAATAGGTATGGAACTGCCGCGCTCCCTCCAGGACAAGGTTAGTCTCCTCCTTAACCTCCCTGGCAACCGCCTCTTCGAGGCTCTCCCCGTAATCCACAAATCCTCCGGGCAACGCCCAGCCAAAAGGAGGATTGCTCCTTTCAACAAGCACAACGCCTGTCTCCCCTGAGCCGTCCTCAAGGGGCATCTCGATTATGGCATCCACGGTAACAAACGGCCCTGCCTGCAGTTTCTGGGTGACATAATCCAGATACGCGATTACCCCCTTGTTAAAAACCGCGTACGCCTCATCATCGTAAACGCAAAAGACGATCTCCTTAAGCGTATGCTCCTCGTTACGCAGGTATTTTAATACCTCCTGGGCCATGATCTTGGCGCTTGCCAGAAGCGGAAACCCTCCTGTTCCGCAGCCAAGCGCAGGAAAGGCAATGGAGGAGACTTTAAGTTGCTGCGCCAGCTCAAGGCTGCTTCTGGCTGCAGCGCGCACCTTTGCTTCATCAGTCTTAAAATCCATCCCCATGGTTGCCGCATGGATCACAAACTTCGCCTTCAGGGACCCGGCTGAGGTATGGATTGCCTCTCCGATACCAATCGGAGCCTTGGCAAGCGCCTCTTCCTCTATTATAGCGCCCCCTTTTCTCTTGATCGCTCCGGCAACACCACCGCCCATCAGGAGCTTGTTATTGGCGGCATTCACAATAGCCTCAGTAGAGAGCCCGGTGATATCCCCTTTGACAACCGAAATATGCGTACCCCTGATTATCATAAGATCCCCTCTCGTTATTAAACGGGCTCAAAGATTCTGGTATATCCCCTTATATCCCTTTGGGGCCTTAGTCAGCCGCAAGAAAACAAGCTGCAGCACCCTGGCATTCTGTTTAAGTCTGAGGCCAGCGGGGTTCTCCACTACCAGTAAAAATTCGCTCCTTCCGCAAAACCCCGCATCCCAAACCCCGTTGTGGCAAAAGACGCCCATGCGTAAAAGCGAACTCCGGGGAAATGCAATGGCAATACAATCAGAAGGCATCTTCAGGATTTCGTTCGTGCGTATTTTATACGCGCCTTTCTTCAGGTGCCACCAGCCGAATGCATCGGTTTTTTCCCGTTTTCTGGCTTTGAGTTCTTTTTCAAAGGGCAGGGCCCTCTCCTTGTTTGAAAAATCAAGCGCCCCTGAGGAAGCAAACGCAAAGACTCTTGAAACGGTCAGGTCAAAACCGTTAGGCGTCAGCTGGGTCTTAAGGTTTATGTAGCCGCTGACCAGGCCCTTCTCGCTGATCAAACGGCTGAGTTCCCGGGAATTCAAAACGCAGGCGGCATCCCCCATATTCGTTTAGAAACGCTTAACCTCCTCCCAGAAAAAAATGATGAATTTTCCCAATGCCCAGATAAAAAACAGCGCCACCAGAATTATCAAAGCGACGCGCACCAAGAGCCCCAGGATAAGAAAAAGAGGCAAAAGCAGGACGCCAATTGCGGCAAAGAGCACGGTTGCCGCCATAAATACCAATCCCACCAGAAAAGCCTTCATGAACCCTCCCCGGGCACGGCCCTGCCATGCACCTTTATATAGGTACGCACAAATGCCAAACCCTGTTCTTTCTCTTTCAACTTACCGATAGCCTGCAATTCTTCTACCTCGGACAAGATCTTTCCGAAAAGAGGCGAAGGCGTCAACCCCATGGCGATCAAGTCATCCCCGGTAATCAGGCGCCGGAGTTTGGTTTTTTTCTCCTCCCTCAAATAACGGCGTATCAGATTTTTCACCACCCGCTCATGCTGCAGGCGCGAAGCCCGGGAGGTAAGCTTTCCGCGCGTGGCGCGCTGGTCAGCCACGGAGAGTATGAGCGTACTTAAGCCTTCCTGAGATGCGTCGCGGAAATAGCGGAAGACCGCCCGGGAGCTTGGTTTTTCGCTATCGGCAAGGTAACCGGGGCGCAGATGCCAGAAGACCATCTTCTTGAGGGAATCCGCTTCGTCATTGGAAAGCTTAAGGCGAATGGCGATCTCATCGCTGATCCGGGCGCCCAGGCGTTCATGGCCGTGAAAGATCGTCTTGCCGCCTTTGCGCCTGCGCGCCGCAGGCTTACCCACGTCATGGAATAACGCCCCCAGCTTCATCAAGGTCTTGCGCCTGCGTTCGGCGCAGATCTTGGCCTCCAGGTATTCCCGGATGCGGCGGTTCTTTATAATTGTTGCGTACAGTTTTTCCAGCTGCCTGAGCGTCTCCAGGGTGTGCCTCCAGACATCAAGATGATGGTAAGGCCCCTGATAAACGCCGCGCATGGGCGTGAATTCGGGGAAAACCACATCGATAATGCCGAGCTTGTCCATCAGCACGATATAGGCATGGGAATTGTCATGCTCGAGTATTTTAAAAAGCTCATCCCTGATACGCTCCCCCGATACCGAAAGAAGCTTCTGCCTCTTTGCCTTCATGAGCTGTAGGGTCCTTTGTTCTATGGTAAAACCGAAGGTGGCTGCGAGGCTCAGCGCCCTCATGATGCGCAGGGGGTCGTCGTCAAACGCGTTTTTGTGCGTAACGCGCACGCGCGCCTTTTTGAGGTCATGGAGGCCTCCGTGAGGGTCGATCAACGCAGAAGCAGAAAACTCCCCCTTATTCGCAAGGACCGCCCCGAGCTCAGAGGCAAGCGAATTAACGGTAAAATCGCGGCGAAGAAGGTCTTCGGTAAGGGTTGCGCCTTTGAAATCAGTAAAATCCAGGGTGCAATACCCTTCCCCTCTTTTGAGCACCAGGCGGCAGGCGCCATGTTCTCTATCGAGGACTACAAAGCCGCAGCCGATCTTGCGGGCCAGTTTCCGGCCGAAAGTTAGCGCCTGCCTTCTCAGGCAAAAATCAAAATCAGGCGGCTCTTTTGCCCTGCCTAAAAAAGCATCCCGGATAACGCCGCCGACAAGATAAAGCTCGACGCCTTCCGTGCGGGCAAAAGCATAGACATCATTAAGCAGCAACAGAAAATCCTTATTAAGGCGCGCCTGTTTCATGTCTTTTTAAGTTATATCCTGAATATCCTGGCGGATAGATTGTCGAGGTCAATGAGCGCAACGCTCGCTTTGCCTGTGAGCCAGCCGCTGCACTCTCCCGGATTAACCACGAGCATGCCTCCCTCTCTGCCTGTATGGGACGTGTGGGTGTGCCCGAAAATAAAAACGTCGGCTTTGAGCCCTGCGGTATCAATGGAAGATTTATCGTGCACCAGGACAATCGAACGCCCCGCAAGCTCGACGGTAAGCGGCCCTTCCCGAATGGCCCCCAGGGAAGCGTTGGTCAGGCCGCGCCTTTCTCCGTCGTTGTTCCCGAATACCCCCTGCCAGGGGCACTTCAGGTTTTTAAGTTTGGGGATGGTAAAAGGAGAGACGAAATCGCCGGCATGCAGCACAAAAGAAGCCTTTTTCGCGTTGAAGAACCTGACTGCCTTTTCGATCTTGGGAAGGTTATCGTGAGTGTCTGCGAGCGCGCCGATCACCATTTGTTCTTATCAAAGGTCTCCGACTTCTTGATGACCTCCTCTTCCACAAAGATAGGCGCTTTCCCGCGCACGGCAAGGGCGATACTATCTGAGGGGCGCGCGTCAATAACCTTGGTCGCTCCTGAACCGGTGGCGATGTAAAGCTGGGCATGAAAGGTGTTCTCTTCAAGCTTGTTGATCACGACCTTATCCACCCGGGCATCAAGGTTTTGCAGTGTCGAATAAAAAAGGTCGTGCGTCAGGGGGCGGGGAGGCACAAACCCGCTGATCTTCAGCTTTATCGCCGATGCCTCGGCAAGGCCGATGACGATCGGAAGGACGCGTTCCCCTCCCTTCTCCTTCAAAACGATAAGCTGGTCGTGCCTCTTCTCGTCGATCACTATTTTGTTGAGCTCCATCTCTACCATCATACTATTTAACCTCATTCCTTTTGAGGCCGGTTATCTGCCGTGGCGCCGGATACGCCCCTGCGGTTTTCCCGGGGGAGCCTTTTCTTTACTGAGGATATCCTTAAGCTCCAGCATGAACTGGCCGACGTCCTTGAACTGGCGGTACACCGAGGCAAACCTCACGTAGGCGACGTCGTCGATCTCTTTAAGCTTCTCCATCACCATTTCGCCTATCCTGGAGGAAGGTATCTCGCGGTCTGACTTTTTCTGGAGGGAGCGCTCAACCTGTATCACGATATCCTCCATCTTTTCCATGCTGATAGGCCGCTTCTCGCAGGCCCTGATCACTCCGGAGAGCACCTTTTTGCGGTCAAAGGGCTGGCGCCTCCCGTCCTTTTTGATTACCAGCAGCGATACTTCCTCGACGTATTCATAGGTGGTAAAACGCTTCCCGCACTTGAGGCATTCGCGCCTGCGCCTGATCGCCGATTCCTCCTGTGTGGCGCGCGAATCAACGACCTTATCCTGCTTGTGGCCGCAATGGGGGCAGCGCATTGCTCGGGGTCCTTTTATGTGACCGTACGGACCCTGACCCTGGCCTTCTTCAGAAAATCCATAGCCATGGTATCGGGGTAGCCGTCGGAAATAATAATTTCTTTTATGCCGGCGTTGATGAGCATCTTGGCGCAGATAACGCACGGCTGGTTGGTAATGTAAAGGGCGCTCTCTTTGGTGCTGATACCGTAGAGCGCGGCCTGTAAAAGCACGTTCTGCTCCGCATGCAGCCCGCGGCAAAGCTCATGCCGTTGGCCGGAGGGTATCTTAAGCTTCTCCCTGAGGCATCCGGTGTCTATGCAATGCTTGAGGCCGGAAGGCGCTCCGTTATAACCAGTGGCAAGGATCTTCTTATCCTTGACCAATACCGCCCCAACCCGCCGCCTGAGGCATGTGGCGCGCTTGGCAACCAGATGCGCGACTTCAAGAAAATATTCGTCCCACCCGGGGCGTACGTGGAAAGCCTTTTTTTTCTTCATCCTTCAAGCCCTCTTCAATTCGGGATACAAAGGAAACTTCCTGGTCATACCCAGCACCGTAAGGCGCACCTTTTTCAAGCGGACAGGATCATTCCTGTTGTCGATTGCCTCGCTGATAAGAGCGGCTATCGCGCGCATCTGAGGCTCTTTCATGCCTCGCGCGGTCACCGCAGCCGTCCCCAGGCGTATGCCGCTGGTGGTGGCAGGGCTCTTGGTATCAAAGGGTATGAGATTTTTATTTACCGTAATACCTGCTTCTTCCAGGATACAGGATGCGTCCTGTCCGCTTATACCTTTGGCAGTCAGGTCCACGAGCATCAGGTGAGTGTCGGTGCCTCCGGAAACAATACGGAACCCCTGTTGTGCCATAGCATCTGCCAGCGCCCTGGCATTCCGTACGATCTGGCGCTGATACCTGACAAAAGAAGGCCTCATCGCTTCTCTGAATGCCACTGCCTTGGCGGCGATGGTGTGCATAAGCGGGCCTCCCTGAATACCGGGAAAAACCCGCGAATCAAGCTTCCTGGCGAACTCTTTTCTGCAAAGCACGAATCCTCCGCGAGGGCCTTTGAGGGTCTTGTGCGTGGTTGAGGAAACAAATTCCGCATAGGGCACAGGGGAGGGATGGATGCCGGCGGCAACCAGGCCTGCGATATGCGCCATATCAACAAAAAGATAGGCGCCCACGCTGTCGGCGATCTGGCGGAACCGTTTAAAATCTATGGTGCGCGGATAGGCTGAAGCGCCTGCAAGGATCATCCGGGGCTTATGCTCCAGCGCCAACTCCTGGATGCGCGCGTAATCCAGCTGCTCGGTCTGCCTGTTGACCCCGTAGGTAACCACCTTATAATACATCCCGGAAAAATTATGGGGGTGGCCGTGGGTGAGGTGCCCTCCGCAGGCAAGATCCATGGCAAGCACGGTCTCGCCCGGCTGCAGGACCGCAAAATACACCGCCATATTCGCCTGCGTCCCGGAATGCGCCTGGACATTGGCATGCTCGGCTCCGAAAAGCTTCTTTGCCCGCTCAACTGCCAGGGTTTCGACGGTATCGACATTCTCGCAGCCGCCGTACCAACGGTGGTGAGGATAACCTTCGGCATATTTATTCGTCAGGACGCTCCCTTGCGCTTCCATGACTGCCAGGGAAGTAAAATTTTCAGAAGCGATCAGCTCCAGATTCTCCTCCTGCCTCCTGATCTCCTTTTTAATCGACTGGTAAACCTGCGGGTCTGTCTTTTTAATATGCTTCATTGTCGTCACCGTATATTTTTTTCAAGCTTCCTGATAAGGGCGAGCCTGCGGCTGTGCCTTCCTGCCTCGAATTCCGTATTCAGCCAGACGCGCGCGATCCGGCGGGCAAGCCGCTCATTCGCAAACAGCGAACCCAGGACCAGGACATTGCTGTCATTGTGCTGTCGCGAGAGGCGCGCCGCCTTTACGTTATAGCAAAGCGCAGCCCTGACTCCCGGCACCCTGTTTGCAACGATGGAATTCCCGATGCCGCTCTTACAGATGAGTATCCCGCACCCGCCTGCCTTGCCTGCCACTTTCTTTGCAAGCTCAAAGGCAAAAATTGGGTAATCGCAGCGCTCCTGAGAGTGCGTACCCAGGTCGTTTATAATATACCCCTGCTTCATAAGGTATGCTTTTAATTTCTCCTTGAGCGCAAAACCGCCATGGTCAGCGGCAAAAAAAACGGTTTTCCTGCGTTCTTTCTTCATAGTATCTCTGCAACCCTTTCAACCGCTTCTTTAATCGTCTCGTAGGTCTCCTGATAAAACTCAAGCGGCCTGCCAATGGGGTCATCGATATCCATATTGTTGGAACGGCTATTTATTTTAGCAAATTCCCTGAGCAAAAACACTCTCTTTTTCACCTCCGGCACCATCTGCAGGAGCCTTTCTTCATGGAGGCGCTCCATCACCAGTATCAGGTCTGATTTTTTCAGCATCTCCGGAGTTACCTTGCGGGACCGGTGCGCCGAGACATCGATCCCCTCTTGACTGAGGATACGCCTGGTCTCCTCCGTTGCTCCAAAACCAGAAGCAAACATCACTCCTGCCGAAGATACCTCTATGTCTTTTTTCCCGGCTTCCTTAAGTTTTTTGGCAAGTATGCCCTGTGCCATTACCGAGCGACAGGAGTTCCCCGTGCAGACAAAAAGCACCAGCTTCGTATTGGCAACGCGCTCAAGCTCCTTGCGGCTGATAGCCCCTTCCCTGACGATTGCCGGCTCCGGCTCGGTCAAATCCACGATCGAAGACTCCCGTGCAACCCTTGCCTTTCCGCTGTCAACGGCAAGGTCAACCATCCCGCCGATGGCATCGAGGGCTGCCTGGCAATCCACAGGCGCAGGTTCACCGGAGATGTTTGCCGAAGGACAAACCACCGGCACCCCTGCCATCGCGATAATCCTGAGGGCGACCTCATGGTCAGGCATGCGTATGCCTATGGTACCCTTGTCTTTGGCCCGGAGTATCACAGTCAGAGGCCCGGGCCAAAAGGCATCTATCAGTTTATAGGCAGCAACCGGAATATCCTTTGCAAATTCTTCCACCTCCTCCTTGCTGCTTATATGCAGGGAAAAAGGCTTATCATGGGGCCTGTTCTTGATAGCGTAGAGCCGCTCAAGCGCTTCTGTATTCAGCATGTTGGCGGCAATGCCGTAAACCGTTTCGGTAGGGATGATCACCAGCCCTCCCTTAGCAATGACATCTGCCGCCTGTTTGACCAGCGGCTCCTCAGGGTGCCCGGAGGAGATCACCAGGACTTCGGGTTGCTTCATACCTTCAATCTGATCTTTTTGATCTTAGCGGCGTTGTGTTTCCTGAAAGCCGCTATCCGGGAACGGATCTTTTTGTCATTAATCCCGAGGATCGCCAGCGCCAACAACGCGGCATTCCTGGCCCCCGCCTTGCCGATCGCCATAGAAGCAACCGGCACTCCCGGAGGCATCTGAACCGTGGACAATAAAGAATCCAGCCCTTTAAGGCTTTTTGTCTCTATGGGTATACCGATCACCGGAAGAAGCGTGTGAGCGGCGACAACGCCTGCCAATGCAGCCGCGCCACCGGCAGCGGCGATAAAGACCTTTGCTCCGCTTGCTTCGGCGCTGCGGATGTAACTGACCAGCTCTTTGGGCGTGCGGTGGGCGCTCAATACGCGTGCTTCAAAAGGCGCCTTGAATTCTTTCAACACTGCGATTGCCTCGGCTACGGTCTCCATGTCCGACTGGCTCCCCATGATGATTCTAATCTTGCTACCCATATCCTCTCCTTTAATGAATGGGCAACTTACGGAGGCCTCTCTTCAGGCGATCCGGGGTAAGTTGCTATCCGCCACAGGCGGAGGTCTGAAAATTAACCCCTGACTTGTTTCAGACAGCGCGCGCAGCTATATCCTTACGATAATGCATCCCTTCAAAATGTATCTTAGCGACTGCCTGGTAGGCCTTATCAATAGCATCATGAATACCGTTGCCCAGCCCGCATACCGCAAGCACCCTGCCTCCGGCAGTCAAAATAAGGCCTGATTTCTTTACCGTGCCGGCGTGGAAAATAACCGCGTCTTTAAGCGCATCGGCTTCGGAAAGGCCGCTGATCTCTTTGCCGCTTGCATACGCTCCGGGGTAACCTGCAGAGGAAAGCACCACGCACACACAGGCGCGGCTGTCCCAGCTTAACCCGCCGGACTTTTCAATCCTCTCAAGCTTTGAATCTGCGCAGGCAAGCATCACCTCTAGGAGGTCTGATTTCATCCTGGGGAGGATCGCTTCGGTTTCAGGGTCGCCGAAACGTACGTTGAATTCAAGGACCTTCGGCCCGCTTTCGGTAAGCATGAGCCCGGCATAGAGAACGCCTGCGTAGGATATGCCTTCTTTGGCAAGCCCCTCTATTGTTTTACGGATGATCCTGTTCATGATCTCTGCTGCCAGGCCGTCGCTTACAACCGGAGCCGGGGAATACGCGCCCATGCCTCCGGTATTAGGCCCGGCGTCATTGTCAAAGATACGCTTATGGTCCTGGCTCGATGCCAGGGGAAGCACTGATTTTGAATCCGTAATGACCAAAAACGATGCTTCGGGGCCCTGGAGGCGCTCTTCGATGATAATCCTGTTGCCGGAATCACCGAATGCCTTCTCCTCCATAATTAGCTTTACCGCCTGCTTTGCCTCATCAATGCCTTGCGCAACGATAACGCCTTTGCCCGCAGCAAGGCCGTCTGCCTTGACAACGCAAGGCACATCGCCTTTTTCCTCTACATACGAATAAGCGTCCCTGGGGTTGTCGAAAACCTTAAAGGCAGCGGTGGGGATACCGTGGCGCTGCATGAATTCCTTGGCAAACACCTTGCTCGCTTCAAGCTGGGCGGCTTTTCTGGCAGGCCCAAAAATCTTAAGATTACGCTTGTGAAATTCGTCAACAATCCCCTTTGCCAAAGGGATCTCCGGCCCGATGACGGTAAGGTCGATGCGTTCTTTGCGGGCGAAATCGGCAAGGCGAAGGGTATCCTCGGCTTTTATCTGGAGGCACTCGGCAAGGGAGGCGATTCCGGCATTGCCGGGAGCGCAAAATATCTTATCCACGAGGCTCGAGCGGGAAACCTTCCAGACGACCGCATGCTCCCTGCCTCCTCCTCCGACAACAAGTACCCTCATAAAACAGGCTCCTCTGCAGGCGCCGGCTCAACTGCAGGATTATCTGCGCTCCCGGACGCGGGTTTATCGAGGGGTTTGTCAGCCGGCTTATCCAGTTTTGCCCCGTCCCATGGGCAGAAATTATAGGCGCCGCTTACCTTCGCCCCGCAGACAGGACATGTCTTTGGTGGAAGAACCGACGATAAAGGGAGTTTCCAGGTGAATGCCCTCTCCCCTAAAAAGACGCTCAAAGACCCTTCTTTTTTTGCGTTTGATATCTCAAGACCGTTCTTATCCTGCGCCGGAAACAGGAAAAAATACATGTTCTGGCCCATCGGCCCCAGGACGCTGGATAACACCGGCTTCATCGCGGCAAGAAAACTCTTTGCCTCCACGCTTACTTCGCTATCGGATAAGGGAAGATAGGTGAAGCCGCGCGCATCCCTGAGCTTGACGCTGCGCTTTACTTCCTCTTCCGGCTTGTAATTGACCGCGCCGTACTGGCCGAGGGTCCCGTCAACAACCGCAATAAGCGTATAAGGCTTAAAGACGCTTACCACGCGCTCTGCCTGCTGCGGGGTTACCGAGGGGTTCTGCGCAAAACTAAGTTCCCAGTATTCGGTAGGGATCCACCAGACAAAACTCATCTCCCCCGGCTTCTCGGATTTCTTCTGCGTCTCCTGGATGAGGACATTGAAATCCCCGCGGCTTTGCAAGACCTGCGCCGAGGCATTGCCTGAGGATACGCAGACAAAAAATACCGCTAACGCCAAACCAAATGCCCTCGCTGGACTATACGTAAGCATCATCCCTCCTATATGATCTGTGTGCAACCCTTCCCTTTAACAATCTCCCCGATAACCCAGTTCTTAAGCCGCGATGCCTTGAGCCTTAAAACCGCTTCTTTGACGAACCGGCGCTTTATTGCCAGGACCATGCCAATGCCCATATTCAGGGTATGGTACATCTGTTCCTCGCCTATTGCACCCCGCGACTGAATAAAACGGAATATCTCCGGCACCCGCCAGGATGCTTTATAAATAAGCGCATCCGTATTGCCGGGAAGGATGCGGGAAACCTTGTCGTAAAAAGCGCCTCCCGTGATATGCGAGATGCCTGAGATACCGCCGGAAGGGTCGTTCTCTGCCGCGCGCAGGAGGGAGAGCACCGGGCGCACATAGATCCTGGTAGGAATGAGCAACTGAGCGCTCTGTGCCTTTAATTCCCGGAGAGAAAGCGCCGAACGCACAAGCGAATAACCGTTGGAATGCAGGCCGCTGGATTCAAGGCCAACCAGGATATCTCCCTTTTCTATCCTGCTGCCGTCGATAATGCGCGAACGCTCTACCGCCCCCACGCAGAAGCCTGCCAGGTCATATTCCCCTTTTGCATACATCCCGGGCATCTGCGCAGTCTCCCCGCCGATCAACGAACATCCTGCCAGGAGGCAGCCTTTATTGATGCCCCGGACAACTTCTTCCAGCACCCCTGAGCTACATGAACTGTATGCGATATAATCCAGAAAGAATAGCGGCGTAGCGCCCGTGCAGAGGATATCGTTGACGTTCATCGCTACCGCATCGATCCCGACGGTATCGTGCCTGCCGGCAAGCAGCGCTATTTTAAGCTTCGTGCCCACTCCGTCGGCGGATGAGACAAGCACGGGATCCTTAAACCTGCGCGGAGCCAAGGCAAAAAAACTGCCGAAGCCTCCGATGTTGCCGATGACCCCCGGGCCAAACGAAGTCCGCGCGATCGCCCTGATCTTCTTTTTCAGGGCATCCGCCTTTTGTATATCAACGCCTGCTTTTCGATAGGTAAGGTTTTTCATGGCCTTTTTCATTCTGCTTGCTGCCCGCAGCAATATTCTTCCAGGGAGAACTTCCCGTGCTTTCTTTCTGCCTTAACCGCATAATCTCCGTTCCAGCAGGCGCTGCAATAATCCGACTTTTCGTGCTTCAAGCACCCCAGCATCCCCTCAAGGCTTAAATACCCGAGGGTATCCACTTCCAGGTACTTGCGGACCGCATCAAGGGATGAATACCTGTTTGCGATCAGCTCGGAAGAACGGTGGAAATCAATGCCGTAATAACAGGGAAAACGGTGCGGAGGGCAGGAGATACGCAGATGCACTTCCCTGGCGCCTGCGCGGCGCAGATTTCTCACGCGGATCTTAGAGGTGGTCCCCCTGACAATGGAGTCGTCAACGATAACCACCCTCTTTCCTTTTATCACATCCCGCAAAAGGTTGAATTTCACCCTCACACCAAGGTCGCGCGATTCCTGTCCAGGCTGAATAAAGGTCCTTCCCACATAATGATTGCGGATAATCCCCATCTCCAGGGGGATGCCCGACTCACTGGAATACCCCATTGCCGCTGAAAACCCGGAATCCGGGACCGGTATCACATAATCCGCTACTGCCGGATGTTCCCTGGCAAGGGCTTCGCCGAGCCGGCGGCGCACCAGGTGCACTGTTTCTCCGAAAACGACCGAATCAGGCCGCGCAAAATACACGTGCTCAAAAATACAGTAGGCGCGGCGCAAAACATTTTTTTTAAGGGCCGGTGGCTTATAGGAATGCGGCCCATCTTTGTCTATAACCACTATCTCTCCGGGCTCTACTTCCCTTGCCAGTTTTGCCCCCGCAAGGTCAAAAGCGCACGTCTCGGAAGATAGAAGCCATGCATTGCCGAGCCTCCCCAGGGATAAGGGCCTGAAGCCATAAGGGTCCCTGATCCCTATAAGGCGCTGGCGGTCCATCATCAACAGCGAATACGCTCCCTGCACGCGGCTAAGCGCATAGGTAAGGGTCTCTATCAAATTACTGGAGCGTGCCCTGGCCATCAGATGGATGATGATCTCCGAGTCGGTGGTGGTCTGAAAGATCGAGCCCCTTTTTTCCAGGTCATGGCGCAGATGCAGGGAATTCACCAGGTTCCCGTTGTGCGCGATGCACACCGGGCCTTTTGCATAATCTATAAGCAGTGGCTGGGCGTTCTTCAAGACGCTTGAGCCGGTAGTGGAATAACGCACGTGCCCCACAGCCATATCCCCTTTGAGGCGGTTTAAGGTCTGGGCATCGAAGACATCGCTGACCAGGCCCATATTTTTATGCAGGGACAAGACGCCTTTATTATTGGCGACGATGC
>Ga0101944_10001847_pt1 | contig 39140 bp, 40 predicted proteins | sample DewCreD2012metaG_FD_75245 | JGI IMG/M metagenome (GOLD analysis project Ga0101944, IMG submission 75245) | Hot spring sediment bacterial and archeal communities from British Columbia, Canada, to study Microbial Dark Matter (Phase II) - Dewar... ... | reverse complement strand
CTTTGAATCGCTTGACTTCCTTCGAGAATCATTGGACCGATTCTTCGAACGCTTAAAAAGACCAAACCTCATGCTGCGGTCATTATGTGCAATTACTTAAGACGGTTCATATAGGATCACTGAGAGGCTGAGAAATGAAGACATCCGGCAAAGTACTTGCCGAACAGGTTAAGAAAATCGCTGAATCGAAAGTCTTCTCCATTCGATCGCCGAACCTGCCCACCTGGTGCCCCGGCTGCGGATACTTCGGGATTCACCAGGGCTTGAACGCCGCCATCCAGCGACTCGGGCTCCCCCATCACAAGATCGTCGTGGTCTCGGGAATAGGGTGTGCAGGCCGCTATCCTTTTTTCACAGACACCTATGGCCTCCATACCGTTCATGGAAGAACCCTGCCTGTGTCTACAGGAGTGAAGCTCGCAAATCCCGATTTGACGGTTTTTGCCGTCGGAGGGGACGGCGACGGCTTGGGCATCGGGGGAGGCCATCTGCCTCACATTGCCAGAAGGAATGTGGATGTGAACTATCTTCTTTTTGACAACTCCATTTACGGCCTCACCAAAGGCCAGCCGTCTCCCAGTTCACCGGTGGGGTTTAAGACAAAGGCTTCGCCCAAAGGCAACCCGGATGCTCCGCTCAATGCGACGCTCCTGGCCCTTTCCTACGGGTCTTCCTTTGTGGCCCGGCTTTTTGCGGGCGATCCGGAGGGCATTGCGAACGCCCTGATCGAGGGCATCCGTCACAGGGGATTTTCTTTTTTCCACGTCTACACATCCTGCGTGACCTTTGACAAGGAGTACAAGACCTGGGACCATCTCAAGCAGTGGGTTCACCCTCTCCCGGAGAGGCATGACCCCTCGAATCTCAAACAGGCGATCAATGAGGCGCTGGACGACCCGTTCAGTCTAGGCATCTTGTACAAGAGAATGGAGTAATGAAAGATACAGAAGAAACCCCTTATCGCGAAAACACGAAACTTGATGCCTTCGTAAAAAGTCGAAAGTGTTGCGCCTATACTTTGGACCTTTGGGAGAAATCTAATCGTTCGAATTCATTATCAAGGCAAGATTTCTCGCTTCGCTCGAAATGACATCAAGAAAAGACTTTTTACGAGACCATCAAACTTGCCCGCCGTTCATTTGGCGGGGGACGAAAGCACGAAGGAAGAGGGCGAGATATGACAACCGGATCTTTTTCGTATTTTCCAAATTTCGTGCTTTCGTGGTTGGCTTTTTCTTATAAACGTACCCCGTACTTCTAGAATCCATACAGAAAGGATCAAACAAAACCAATGCCCAAGAATCTAACCCACAAAATTCTTGAAGATCATCTTGTTGAAGGGAAACTCATTCCGGGAGAGGAAATCGGCATCAGGATCGATCACACGCTCCTTCAGGATGCCACAGGCACGGTGGCCATGCTCGAGTTCGAGTCTCTGGGAATCGACAGGGTTAAAGTGGAGGTAGCCGCACAGTACGTGGATCACAACCTCCTGCAAACGGACAACAAGAACGCGGATGACCACCGGTACCTCCAAACCGCCTCTGCGCGATATGGGATCCACTTCAGCCCTGCGGGAAACGGGATTTGCCATCAGGTTCACATGGAGCGGTTCGGGGTTCCGGGGAAAATCATCCTGGGAGCCGACAGCCACACGCCTGGAGCGGCAGGCGTTTCCATGTTGGGCATCGGAGCCGGAGGGCTCGACGTGGCGCTGGCCATGGCCGGGCGGCCGTACTATCTCCCCTGCCCCAAAGTGCTGGGGGTGAAACTCAACGGTTCCCTGCCGGACTGGGTGAGCGCCAAGGACGTCATCCTGGAAATGCTGCGGCGCTACGATGTGAAGGGGTGCGTGGGCAAAATCGTCGAATACTATGGGCCGGGGGTTCAGAGCCTTTCCGCCACGGACCGGGAAACCATCGGCAACATGGGGACCGAGCTCGGTGCCACAAGCACCGTCTTCCCCTCCGATGAAAACACTTGGGCTTATCTGGAAGCCCAGGGCAGGGGGAAGGTGTACCGGGAGCTTTATGCGGACGAAGGGGCTTCCTTTGATGAGCAGGCGGAGATCGACCTCTCCTGCCTGGAGCCGTTGATCGCCTGCCCTTCTTCTCCCGGGAACGTGGTCCCTGTGCAGGAGGTGGCAGGGATCAAGGTGGACCAGGTGATCATCGGAAGCAGCGTGAACTCCTCCTTTCGGGACCTCATGGTGGTCGCCAAAATCCTGGAGGGCAGGCATCGCCATCCGGACACATCCCTGCACATCAATCCCGGGAGCAACCAGGTTCTTGAAAATGTCGCGCACCAGGGAGGCCTTGTCCTGCTGCTTCGTGCAGGGGCCCGGATTCACCAGTCCGGGTGTCTGGGGTGTATCGGCATGGGCCAGGCGCCCGGCACAGGGCAGGTGAGCCTGCGCACCTTCCCAAGAAATTTTCCCGGCCGCTCCGGCACCAAGGACGACCGTGTCTATCTGTGCTCTCCTGAAACCGGGGCCGCGGCCGCGCTCAAGGGCCTGATCACCGATCCCCGCGACCTGGGAAAAGAGATGAAGTATCCGAAGATCTCGGATCCCAAGGAATACCTCGTGGACAGGGAGTCCGTCATTTCACCCTCGGAAGAACTCCGCAAGACCGAGGTCGTAAGAGGGCCCAACATCAAGCCTTTGCCGAAGATGGACCCTCTTCCCGAGACCTTGGAGGCGACGGTCGTGATCAAGGTGGGCGACAATATCTCCACGGATACGATCATGCCCGCAGGGAACAAGGTACTCCCTCTCCGATCCAACATCGAGGCGATCAGCGAGTTCGTTTTTTACCAGATCGATCCCAAGTTTTATGAGGAAAGCAAGGAGAGAGGCAATGTGGTTGTCGTGGGAGGGGAAAACTACGGTCAGGGTTCAAGCCGGGAGCATGCCGCCCTGGCGCCCCGCTATCTGGGCGTCCGTGTGAAGATCGCCAAGAGCTTTGCCAGAATTCATAAGGCCAACCTGTGCAACTTCGGCATCCTGCCGCTGGTTTTTAAGGATCCGAAGGACTACGACCTCTTCAGCAAAGGATCTCATGTGGTTCTGCCCGGAGTCCGCGAACGCATTGCCAAGGGAGACGAGGAAATCCCTGTGGAGGTCGACGGACACCGTGTGGTCACCCTCCTCGATGTCTCGGAGAGACAGCGGAAGCACCTGCTGGCCGGCGGGACGTTGAATGCGGTGAAGGAGGAACTCAGAGGACAGTGACAAGTGCGCCAGAGGCGCATAAATGACACGTAACGAGTGACAAGAAGAAGAGAGTAGACAGAATACAGTAGACAGAAGACAGCATAAAGAAGGTGCAAAGCACATGGTCCAAGGTGCACGGCAAAAAGAGAGAGTGATCAGTGATCGGTCCCCAGTGACCAGTGAGGAATAAAGAAGACAGAAAAAAGGACTTTGAGCGGTCAGCCGTCGGCGGTCGGAAGTCGAGACATACAACGGACAATGGACCACTGACAACGGGCGGCTGACAACGAACCACTAACGTTCAATAAGCAATGCTCCAGGAGGTTCCCATGGCCCAAGTCGTTAACGTAAAAAACACAGGATTGAGGGGTGTCGCGGTTGCGGACACGAAGATCAGCTTCATTGACGCTGAAAAGGGTGTGCTGATCTATCGCGGCTATCGAATCGAGGAACTTGCGGAACGGTCGACCTTCCTGGAGGTTGCTTACTTGCTCCTGAACGGATCGTTGCCCGGCGCAGGAGCACTCGATCAGTTCGAGAGACAGGTGAAGGCGGCCAGAGACATTCCTCCCCATGTGGTTGGGTGCATGAAGCTTTGGCCGAAAGAAGCAAAACCCATGGATGTTCTTCAGGCTTGTGTCCCCGTGCTCGCCATGGCGGACCCTGACCTTTCAGGGGAGAGCAGGGAAGCGAACGTGAACATGGCGATCAGGCTGATCGCGCGAATGCCGGGGGTCGTTGCCGCCTGGCATCGGATCCGAAACGGGCTGGAACCTCTGGCGCCGGACCCGGATCTCTCCCATGCGGCGAACTTTCTCTGGCAGCTCCATGGCAAAAAACCGGATGCGGAAACAGCCCGAGACCTGGATGTCTGTCTCATTCTTCATGCGGACCACACCTTCAATGCCTCGACCTTTGCCTGTCGCGAGGTCGTATCCACCCGGGCCCACATGTACGCAGGGATCGCCGCAGGGATCGGGGCCCTGTCAGGGAGCCTGCACGGCGGAGCCAACGCCGAGGTGATGAAAATGCTTCTGGAGCTGGAATCGGAGAAAGACATACCGGCATGGGTGAAGGCCAGGCTGGAAAGGGGGGACCGGATCATGGGCATGGGCCATGCGGTTTACAAGACCATGGATCCCAGGGCCAGGTTCCTGAAAGACATGGCGTACCGCATCGGGAAGAAAACAGGTCAGAGCCGGTGGCACGAGCTGTCGTCCCAGATCGAAAAGGCGGGCCTGGAAGAGTTCAAGAAGAAAGGCAAAACGGAGATCCAGCCCAATGTCGATTTCTTCAGCGCTCCCGTGTATCACATGATGGGCATTCCCAGGGACCTCATGACGCCGATCTTTGCCGTGTCCAGGGTGGCGGGTTGGTGCAGCCACGTGATTGAGGAGAAGTTCGCCGAGGCCCAGGAAAAGCCGGCTCTTTACAGGCCCCAGGCGGAGTATGTGGGACAGTACTGCGGGCTCATGGGGTGCGAGTATTCCCCGCCTGAAGAAAGGAAGTGATTCACCGCAGAGAGCGCAAAGAGCGCAGAGGAACCAAAGATAGCGGACACGGATCTAAAAAGATAAACGCTGATCTTTGTTGACGGCTTCGTAAAGGCTCATGGCCGACTTATCGGCCGCCCCCGCGCATGAATGCGTCAGAGGTTTATCCGCCTCTGGCGGGCGCACAAGAATGTAGGGGCGGGCTTTACGCCCGCCCGCGGGAGGGGGTAAACGCCTCCCCTACGGGTGTATTTTCACGGTAAAAGTCAATAATCATTCTTTTTTGTCATTCCCGCGTAGGCGGGAATCCAGTCTTTTCAAGCGCTTCTGGACTCCCGCCTTCGCGGGAGTGACGGCCTGGGGGACTTTTTAGGAACCCAACTTTGTTGATGATCCATTCAATCAGTGTGCATCTGTGTCCCAATACGGCCTGCGGTGAAAGTGAAAGGATGTTTCTATGAAGTATCGCATCGAGCAAGACAGCATGGGCGAGGTGCAAGTGCCTGAAGACGCCTATTACGGCGCCCAGACCCAGCGGGCCAGAGAAAACTTCTCCATCAGTTCGTTGCGGTTCCCCTCCTGCTTCATGAAGGCCATGGCTCTCATCAAGAAGCATGCCGCCCAGGTGAATTCCGAACTCGGGCTTCTGGATGTCCGCCTGGCTCAAGCCATTACAACCGCAGCCGAGGAAGTGCTGGCAGGCAAGTTCGACGCCCAATTCGTGGTGGACGTATTTCAGACCGGCTCGGGTACATCCACGAACATGAATGTCAACGAAGTGATAGCAGGCAGGGCCAACGAACTCCTCACCGGAAAACGGGGAGGAAAATCGCCGGTACACCCCAACGACCACGTCAACCTGGGACAATCGAGCAATGACGTCATCCCCTCGGCCATGCACGTCGCCGCTCTCTTGGAAATCCAAGATCAACTCCGGCCCTCTCTCGAGAGGCTTCACAAAGAACTGAAGGAAAAGAGCGAAGCCTTTCGGGACATCAGGAAAATCGCGAGAACCCATCTCCAAGATGCGGTTCCTATAACCCTGGGTCAGGAATTCGGCGGATACGCCAGACAGGTGGAGCTCGGGCTGGAGCGCTTGAGAGACGCGAAAAAAAGGCTTTCGGAATTGGCTCTTGGAGGCACGGCGGTAGGGAACGGGCTCAACACCCATCCGGAGTTCGCCTCTCGGGTGATTTGGGCCATTTCAAAGGAAACCGGATTGGATCTGAGGGAGGCGCAAGACCATTTCGCAGCCCAGGCGGCTCAGGATGCCGTGGTGGAGACGAGTGGAACGCTCAAGACCATGGCGGTGAGCTTCATCAAGATCGCCAATGACATTCGCTGGCTTGCTTCCGGGCCGCGATGCGGCTTGGGCGAGATTAAGATTCCTTCTCTACAGCCGGGCTCCTCGATCATGCCGGGAAAGGTCAATCCCGTCATCCCCGAGATGGTGCTTCAGGTCTCCGCCCAGGTGATCGGGAACGATGCGGCCATCACCCTCGGAGGACAGGCAGGGAATTTCGAGTTGAATGTCATGCTTCCCCTTCTGGCCTACAATCTCCTGCAGTCCATTCAGTGTCTCGCGGCTGCTGCAAGAGCTCTTGCTGAGAAATGCGTCCGAGGGATCGAAGGCAACAGAGAAAAGTGCTCTTCGAATCTGGAACAGAGTCTTGCTCTGGCCACTGCTTTTGTTCCCGCCATAGGCTATGACAGGGCAGCGGCCCTGGCCAAAGAAGCCTATGAGAAAGGGAAGACCGTCCGCGAGGTGGCGGTGGAAAAAGGGCTGCTGCCTGAAAAAGAAATCCATGCGATACTGAACAGAATCATAAAAGGGGATGATGGCCTCTAAAGGGAAAGCCCAGGCGGAGCCCAAATCCACCGTCTAATTCTTAAAACCTGGGCCGGTCGCGGGTTGGGAGAAATCCCTGGACACCAGCAAGGCGTCAGATGCTAGGCGCCGAGGAGCGACGAGTGAGGCGTATGGAGCAATACGCCGCAATGAGGAGCGAACGAAGGCAACGCCGCAGATGATGCCTTGATGGTGGATCAGGGCGGAGCTAGGTGCTTTGACAGGGGGTCTCCTGTTGGTGTATTTTCAGTCGAGAAGAGAGGCGCCGATTGGGCTATGCCATCTGGATGGAGGTGTCGAAATGAACAGGAAGTTCAGCGTTTACCTGCTTGTGATCACAGTCTTCTTTTCAAGCTTTCTCCTTCTTTTTCCCGATGCCCTTGCTCAGAAGGAAGATCCGGAAGCCAATGTGTTCAACCTGTACGGAAGGGCGATTGGAGCGGTCAAGGAGGACGGGAAAATCACCAACCTATACGGGATAGCGATCGGATCGGTCGATGAACAGGGGAACATATTCAACGTGAGCAAAATGGCCATTGGGAAAGTAAACCCGGACGGCACCGTGACGAACCAAACAGGAACTGTATTGAGCAGGGTTGATGCTCAAGGCAATGTTTACAACGTGAGCGGGAGAAAGGTCGGTTCAGTGAATGCTGGCGGAAACATCGTGCTGATCGGCGGCGCCGCGCGGTTGCTCTTTCACTGAGTCAAGTGAATGATGAGGAGGTAGGGGCGTTCCTATTTAAAGATGCTTTGCGCTCTTTCCCTGCCGAGCCTTTCCGAGTGGAACACCATGGCTTTGGTGATGAAGTCGATGTCTGCAGCAGTGTTTGTTGTTTGAGGCTTCAGGATCTCGGTGAGAGCCTTTTCAGCCTTACTCAGCCGGTTGAGGAAGAGCAGATAGTTCGTGCGGCTCTTGTAGGCGGAGCGGATGAGGGCTGGAGTATCCCAGCCATAAGCGCGGAGAAGATCGGCGTAGTGTTCCACCAGCAGCAAAAACAAATCCTTGAAAGGGCCTTTGGCCTCTTCAGGAAGGTTTGATTCTTTTAGGATCGCCGGGACGTCAGGGTTTCTGCCTTTTTCCGCAAGAGAAAAACCAGCCTCAAGGGCTCTTTTCCTGGTGACCAGGTAGTTTTTGGCAAAGTCCTTACGGCCCTCCACAATCTTCTTAACGCGGTACACATGGTACACCAAGAAAATGGGAATGAGGATCATCCACAAGCTCATTTTCGGGGTTTCGATCACCGCTCTGGAAAGGTCAAAGGCAAATCGCTCTTCATATTCCAGGATGAGGTCCTTTTTTTCACTGAGACTAGAGAAGGTCATGGTCTGTTTCCAGCGTGCCCCTGTCCCGAAAGAGTTCTGTTATTCAATCGTTCACTGCTTTTGAGGGGGGTATTTCAGGCTGTTTCTTATGAAGGCCTCCGCGTCCCCGACTTCCTCTACCGCGGTGTAATAAAAGGCCGGGGTGTTGATCCCTGAATCGTCAATAAAGCTGGTGGCGGGTTTGATCCAAGGGAGATTGTCCACAAAGGGGCCGACCACATAAGTGAGGAACCACAGGGCAGCGATACCTATGAAAAGTTTGAGCCAGGATTTGAGACGTCCTGGCGGGTTCTGAGACCCGCCAGGACGGAGACGAGTTCTTTCTTCTTTGCTCCTCATGATCTCATATCTTTGCGGTGACCTCGGGAAAAACAATGAAGAACATGATGTAGGCAACCAGGAGCGTCAGGCACAACTGGAAACTCTGTCCGAACACATAGAGGGTGATCGGCTTGCCTCCCTTGAAGTACTGGCCGAACTCGCGGAAATTGGTTTCTAGCCCAATGGACGTGAAGGCCAGGGCGAAAAACCACTCTCGCAGGAGCCTGCTCCACCCTCTCAGCACGCCCTGATCGATCATGGCCGTGCTGTAGTCCGCAGTCACCGAGCCGTCGATGATCGAGAAGGCGATGGAAGCCAGCATGAAGCCGATGACAAACTTCGGGAATCGGTACCAGATTTCCCACCAGCTCACCTGCTGCCCGGGCACGCAATCGACCTTTGCACACCAGTAAACGGCCACGCAAAAGGCGACCACCCCAATCAAGACGTTCTGAATCATCTTGATCGTGGCCGCTACGTAGAGCGCTTTCTGGCCGTAAAAGGCGCCGGCTGCAGCCACCGCGCCCGTGGAGTCAATGGTGCTTCCCATCCAGGCGCCTGCAAGTATCTGGTCCATTCCCACCAGCCTGGCAAAGGCCGGCTGGCCCACCATGCAGATGGCGGTGAAAACCATGGAAAGGCCTATGGCAAGGGTGAGCTCCTCTTTCTTGGCCCGGCAGGCCGCTGCCGTGGCAATGGCTGCGGAAACGCCGCAAACCGACATGTCCGATGAAATGGTGATGTTCAGGGTCTTGGAAGGCATCTTGACGATGTGCTGGCCGAACCAGTAGGTCAACACCAGAGTGATGGGCGTGCAGATCCACGCCACGAAGATGCCGGGCTTACCGATGGCGAGGATTTTATTGAAGAGGATTTCAGCTCCCAGCAAAACAAGGCCCGTTTTGATGTAGTATTCGGTTGCAACAGCGGGCATGACCCACTTCGGTGTGCCCACAGTATTGCTGATCAGCATCCCGAAGATGATGGCCCAAAGAGGAAACCCGAAGCCATAGTGGCTCATGGTGCTCTGCTGCTCAGCCATGTAAGAGAGGATGGCGAGGGCAAAGACAAAGAAGAAGCCGATGAAGAACCGGCCGAAGGAATGGCCCATGATGGCTCTGCCGATACCGAAGAAGAGGCCCAAGATGATGGCCGTTCCGAGAAGGTAGGGCAATCTGTTGTAAGGTTTGTTTCCCGCTTTTGCGCTGGCCTTGGAAGCCGCATCCTTCGCCTTCAACCATGCGGCGATTTCGGCTTCCGCTTTCTTGTTGAGGTCGCTGTTCTTGAAGGCTGCAGCCGCAGCGGCTTTTTCAGCCTCTTTCGCCTTTGCAAGAGCCGCCTCCTGCGCAGCCTTGGCCTTGTCAGCCTCTTCTTTAAAGGGCGCATTCATGGCATCCGCTTCAGCCTTGCTCCTGTAGAGCGAGTCAACAGGATTGCTCACCCAACGGCTGGGGGCATTGAGGAATTCCTGGATGGTTTTGCCGAAGCTTTGATCCCTCCCGCGAATCCTCTTCTTTGCATCCGAAGCCTGGTGCCATGCGATGGTTTTGAAGGGCGCCTTGGCCGCCTCTTCTTTCATGGTGGTGTTGTATTTGTTGAAATTCTCCTGCATCTTGTCGGGAGGATTCAGGAGATAAATGAAGAGGCCCACGATCAGGATGATGAAACCCAGCCAGATCACCATCCAGTCTTCTTTGGTGTATAGGTCCTTAATTGTTGTTTTGCCGCTTTCTAGCACGACATAGTCTTGACCTGCAGGTGGGGTACTTGATTTGTCAACCATGATAGATCCTCCAATACGCTCCTCCAAAAGGAGATCAGAAATGGAAAGACCAAACGAAAAACCTCATGAAATCTCAACGGAGCCCTTTAGCCAGACCATTGTCTCAGTGCTGATGCCCACCTCCTTTCGAGACGGCTTTGGTCACGTTCCAAGAAACGAGATAGCTCACCTTGAATACACTAAGAATTCCCAACCTTATGCACGCACCTATTCGAAGTCCAAGATCCGATAAGCCCAATCTTAAGCTTGGATTTCTACTCCTCGCATAGTATTCTGTCAAGTTTTTAAAACCTTTAACCTCCTTGGCGGCCCGTGAGAAGTTCGATATAATCAACACTGATGAACTCGCAAAAAGTCCCATTTTCATGTCATTTCGAGCGGAGCGAGAAATCTTGCCTTGATAATGAATTGGAACGATTAGATTTCTCCCAAAGGTCGAAATGACAGGCGCGACACTTTCGAGTTTTTAGAACGCATCGACACTGACGGCTTTGCAAAGAGTCCCCCCGTGCTGAGTTTGTCATTTCGACCGCAAGGCGAAATTTTTGAACCTTAATGTGTTGAGAACGCGCCATTTCTCGCTTCGCTCGATAGGGCATTAAAATTGGGCTTTCTTGGAGACCGTCAACGAGGATCCCTTTATGAGAAAGCCTCACTGCCAGAAGCAAGGCAGTGCAGACTCAAGTGAACCGCTGTCGGCTGAAGCCGACAGCTTGAAGGACAAAGGGGCACGAGGGAGACAACAAGAGGCAGTCACTATGGGCATCAAAAAAATTCTTTCTGCGATGGCTCCAACCTTTGACTGGATTCAGGTGGAGGTTACCTCGGCCTGCAATGCAGCCTGCATCTATTGCCCACGAACGGTTTACAAGGAGCTCTGGGAGGACCGGCACCTTCCCCTGGATGATTTCCGGAACCTGGCCCCTGTGTTCGAGAAAACCCGGCATGTCCATCTCCAGGGGTGGGGAGAGCCTTTTCTCCATCCTGACTTTTTTGAAATGATCGCCATCGCCAAGGCCGCCGGATGGTGGGTAGGCACAACGACCAACGGCATGCTCCTGAGCAGGGATCGGATCACCCGGACAATTCAGAGCGGCTTGGACATCATCGCTTTTTCTCTGGCCGGCACAGGGGAGAAAAACGACACCATCCGAAAGGGAACGAGCCTGAAAAAAGTTCTGGAAGCGATTCAAGCTCTAAACAGGGTAAAAAAGGAGATGGGCAGACTAACGCCGCAGATTCATGTGGCTTATATGCTTTTTCGCTCGGGCATGAACGAACTGGAGGCGCTGCCTTCCTTGCTTGAGGGGCTCGGTGTCAGCGAGGTCGTGGTCAGCACGCTGGACTTTGTGCCGACCGAGGAGCTCAGGAAGGAAGCGCTGATCCCGGCCACACTGGAAGAGTATAAAGAGGTACGATGCGTCCTTGATCGCCTGGTCGAGGCGGGCCGTGAGAAAGGGTTGGCTGTCCATTACCACCTCGTTTCCCCGGGAAAACGACGGGACATCTGCACGGAGAACGTGCAGAGGGCTTTGTGCATCTCGGCGGATGGGGCGGTCACCCCCTGTGTGTACAGGAGCCTTCGAGTCTCGGGAACCTATTATGACCTGCAGGGCGATAGAGTGAATTGTGAGAGGATGGTCTTCGGGAACATCCATGAAAGGAATGTGAAGGATATTTGGAAGCAGGAATCTTACAAGGCTTTTCGTTGCTCCTTTCGCGAGGGGAAAATCGATCCTGCCTGCCAGAGGTGCCCAAAGATCTGGTGAGGGCTGATGTTCTGCAACAAAACTCCAACTCGATTTATGAAAATATTCCTCTCTCCACCCATGAGCCTGGGTTGCAATCTTGGAGGTCTCTGTTTCTGTCATTTCGACCGAAGGGAGAAATCCTAAATTCAGGGCACTTGAAGAAGCAAGATTTCTCGGCTGCCGCCTCGAAATGACATTGCAAGACAGCCTCGCATTTTTTGGGAAAGAGGGAAGTGTGTGGTCACGCGGGGGTTTTCTCGCCTTTGCACGTATCCTCTCCCGGCCAATCGCCGAGGCCGGAAAATCCTTTTCTTCGGTCCTTGCCGGATCTTCGTTCTTTTCCGCTTCGCCGTTCCACCCCGCCGTTCATGAAGTAGCCCACATGGTAGGCTTTCCGCCGGTCGCTTCCGGAGCGCCTGTCTATTGAAGATCTGGTTTTGCGGGTCATGGAGAATCTCCTATGCCCCTTGCCTGTGAGCTTTCCGAATTTCTCAAAAAACTATACCACATCGAATCGGCCAGGATCAAGTTTCCCGGTTCAATAAGACGCCGATTGACACAGTCCACCCTCTCTGCGGGTGGAGAGTCACTCTTTTGATCTTTTTCTCGGCATTAAATGTCTCAAAAACAAAAGGGCTTATGAATGTCCTTCATAAGCCCTTGTTTTTTCTGGTGCGCCCAGGGTGATTCGAACACCCGACCTACGGATTCGTAGGCAACAACCCCGAGCTTCCTAACCTCCTCTTATCATTGTAACTAATTGAGATTGTTGAATTCTGTTTTCCACGTCTTTTCCGATTTTTTCCAGTTTTAGCAGATTTTGGAGAGTTTTTCTCACACAGATTCTCACACAGTTTTTTTGCGGAAGCTTCCAATTTCTCCAGATGGCACTTCGTGAGCATCATCTTGTCATCCTCGCTTGATTGCTCTATCCTGATTGCCTTGGTAAACTTAATCACCAATAAGAAGAAAAGGGAACTCCGAGCCTTGGAGAATTTAGCGGATGGGAGGAGAAGGAGGGAGAGAAATGGCACTCGATGAAGTGGTGGTGAATCGTCTTTTGTTGAGTAAGACTCTGTTGGGCAGGATTCGTTTCACTCCCATCATCATGCCTGATAAGGCCAGCTTAGCTACTCAGATACTAACTGCTCACGACGCTGCAGAGTTAGCTCTTGCAGGCATTGCACATTATATCAAGGCACCACTCCCAAGGTCAGATAAGGTGTATTTGATGGACTACATTGGGGCTATCAAAGAGAAGTCTGGCCGAGAAGTCCCTGGACGCGGCTACTTTGAACAACTGAATCGCGTTCGGATTCTTATAAAACATGCCGGTCTGTTCCCAGATCCCAAAGACTGGCATCGGGTTGGTGATCGCGTCTATGAACACGTTTCCAACGTCTGTGAAGAACATCTATTCTTCCGTTTGGATGACCTTGATGAATCGTTGCTGATCAAGGATGAAAAAGTCAAAATGTATTTTGATCGAGCGAAAACGGCTCACGCTAAGGGAGAATACAAGGAGGTATTAGAGTGCCTGGGGCTTGCAATGCATGCTTTGTTTGAAAGCAACGCAGCTTTGAATGAGTTGAGCGTAGGAGTTGCAAAGGCCGAGGACGCTATTAAATTGGTAAGCTTCGGCGTCCACGGAAATGATTACCTCGCCTTGCAGCAGTTCCTTCCAGGTATAATCGGGCATTGGAAGGAAACCCCTCAGATTGTTTGGGAGCAGGAGAAATACGGGCATCCTGCCAATTGGCGATAGGAGTCATCAACTTTCTGTCTAAGGGTGTTCCTTGAGGTGGCTCTAAGAATCCAGGATGCGGATCGGATACCAGGCCCGATAGAGTTTGAACTCGTTTATGAACATGAAATCACCGCCCTAGAAGATGGAGTCGAATTGTGGGAGAGCGAAGAGGGTCGTATCTCTACTTATCTCCTCGGCCAGGAACCTCCAAGAAAGGTGCTTAGGAAGTTGAACAAAGGGGAATCAATAAGAGGGCAAGTCACAAAAGAGTCAGACTTCAACATGCTTGCAAGAGCAATAACGGGTGAGAAGTTACCACCCGCAACTCTGCGGGTGACCGTCATCAGAGAAAGACTGTATGGAAAAGTTTATGCTGATAAGGTCGAAGTAAAGTGCGTCCCAAGGGATACGCGCTTCGTAAAGGAATACTTTCCAAATCTTCCGCAGTTGGAATACGCTAAGTGATAGTGTGGTAAGATGCTGACCCAGGCGGGGGGAGTCGAACCCCCGTCCGAAAGCAATCCAATTAAGCATCTACATACATAGCCCGGCAATAAAGTTTTCGCCCCCACTTGACGCCAAACAATATCAATAGGTTACACCCAGATTGACAATGGGCTGACAATATCCGCCCTTCCAAAGGCAATTGAAAGAGCTCCGCGCGTTCTGGAAAATGCGATGGATATGTATCGGAAAAACGAATGGCCGACTGGCGACTCTTCACCTATTGGATTTTGTAGCCTTTTTATCAGATTGCCATTTCTTCCACTTGTCGTACTCAATATCCAAGAATTTCTCTGTTCCTGTCTGCCGGTCAATTTTGTGGGTTTCTGGGCCGCTTAATCCTTGAAATGGATAGTCATCGGCAGTGGAAGTAGTCTTAAACCCGACTTCCTGCCGCGACATATCGATCATCCACGAAGCCACATCATGAACAAACTCTCTGTAGGGATGGCAGTTCGATACCCCTTTTTCGTTAATGCCGCAAACCCGAGGATTACAATCACAACTGCCCAAAGTACTTTATCCAAAACGATTCTGAAAATCTTCAGCTTGTGCTCGAATAGAGCTTTTTCCCTCTCCGAATCAAATTTCAGCGCACCGTCTTCATCCCTAGTCTCGCTAGCGGCATTGCCATTTGTGCCAATTTTCGATGTACCTTTTTCAAACATGGCTTCACCTTTCTAATTGACCATGTGTGCGCTACCGATTGATGAGCGTATTCTCAACCCTGCAAGTCCGACTAGACCGGAAGCAAGAAGAAGCGTGGAAAAGGATTCCGAGACTGGAATAGGCCCGCCCTTCTCGCTATCTCCTGTGAGTTGATAGGACGCCAAATAACCATTTCAAAACCGGTAGGGAGCCTGACCGAAAGTTTTCAGATCCATCGACTCAAGCTCACCGGAGCGGCGCTGTTTGCTGCGTCTGTGTGGAGCACCGTCTTAGGCGAACTTTTAATGTTTAACTTCTTTTCCATCTGGACGTACTCACGAACTCGTTGAATTATCTCCTAGTGAGTCTGTTGCAAGGAGTCTTGATAGTGCTTTGGTCTTTGCTGCATCGCTGTCGAAACCATCTATTGCCTTGCCTAGTGCCTCAACAATAGGCCGAATCATATCGTCTACCTTCCCCACTTTGCTACGAAGCTGGCGAATTTCGTTTATAACATGTTGTCGTTTCTTTGGATCTAGCGAGCGTTCAATGTTGTCCATTAAGACCCTATGGATGAGTTTGTTTCTGGCAGCAAGTGCTTCTTGAAGCGCTTGCTCTAGCCCAGTACTCACGGAGAGATGTTGTTTGATCATTCCGACCAACTGACCTGCCGTTTTCTTTTCCGTATTCTCCATGATCGCTGTCATACGTGTTGGTTCAAGGCCTTCAGTGCCCAGCCTGCTGAAGGCATACAGAAGAAGGCTAATGCCATATTCGAACTCTTGGCAGTCGAGAAGAGCAGCCCCAGCTTCTACCAATAGTGGCGTCAATATTTTCCTCTTTTTGCGCTCTAACTCATTCATATACGGTAGTGTGTTCCAAAGTGCCCCAAATCTCTCCTGAGGAATTCGGACTTATCTACGCCTTGCTCATGGCAACCTCGTGCTTAAATGGTCACAGCCTACCACTGCTAATCCAGTGTATCTGAACCCGTAGTCTTTACGGAGACGAAGCAATGGAATCATCATATCAGAGCTGATCAAGTAGTGCTGCTTTCTTACGGTCGTACACAGTTTTTTTATCAATACATAGAGGGGTCTCTTGATCCTTTCCGCTTCATCTCCGAGAAGCGAGGAAGCTCCATACTATTGATTCTCGTGGTCTCGCACCAGAGTCAAGATCTCTTCAACCGAAAGGGATGAATGTGAGGTCTCTAGCGTGTCGAATCGTTTCCCAGGGGCAATCATTATATCTCTTGAAGGGATCTCAAATTTCATTGTTGCCGATTTCCATGGAGTCTTTATAGGTGGGTAAAGCCGACCAGAGCATGTTATCTTGGCTGAATCATAATGGTTTTAGGATTGGGTGTCAAGGAAGATGCCGAACTAAGGGATCTCCCTTTTTCCCGATTTCACGTTTCCGTTGTCGATTGGCTAGATCCGCACTGAGGGAGCTAAGGCAAGAAACTCCTCAAGAATTGGTTTTCTGTGAAAATGTGGGCTGAGAACTATGTTTTTCCTAAAGAATAGCCTCGTGGGGTTTTCACCCTGATTTTCCTAAGGGAAATATCGCGCCTTCCCGCTCCATGCTTCGCTGCTTGTTGGGCCATGCCCCGCCCATCTTCCATCCCCTTCTTTGCACCTCGGAGAAAATCCCACAGGTCGTTGTAGGCTTGCCCCTCTAGGTTCTTAAACTAAGATATTCTTGACTAATTCTCATCATTTTGCTATAAAGAATTCAGTCTTTTGACACCGTGGGTATCGAAAGGTGCAGAACATCCAGGGAGAATTCTGCAGGCTCCGGGGCTTCTCGGATTGGGCAAGAAAGATCCCCGCCCATGAGAAGGACTTCTCCTTTCCGTATAACGGCACGACCGTGGAGATTCAGCGATCTGTTCAACTTGTTGTTAGGCTCTTGCCTCATCTTCTTCAATTAGGTGAATTATGACTGATGGCCGGGATTTTCCGAACCCAACGTCTGGGGATGCGATACACACATTTGCAAAAGCCGGACTTTCTGCAATTCCTATTATAGGCGGCCCGGCGGCTGAGCTATTTGCCTATGTTGTAGTTCCACCCCTCACAAAGAGGCGAGACGAATGGCTAAAGTTGATTGCCGACGGACTGAAGGCGTTGGAGGAAAAGGTGGAGAGCTTTTCGATCGAGTCATTATCGAAGAACGAAGAATTCGTCACGATGCTCCTAGAGGCATCTCACATCGCTGTCAAAAACCACCAAAATGAGAAAATCGAGGCCCTCAGAAATGCTGTTCTAAACGTCGCCCTTGAAATACCAGAGGAGCACGCGCAGGCAATCTTCCTGCAATTTGTTGCTGTCGCTACTCCCTGGCATTTTCGAGTTTTAACCTTCTATCAATCGCCTGAGGTCTATCTGGAAAAGGCAGGAATAAAACTGAGTAACGGTGACTACTTGAGCCACTATGTATCGAGTGCATTTAAAGAGTTAGAAGGCCATGATGCATTCCGGAGTCAAATCGAACGAGACCTTTTGCATTACGGTCTCATTTTTCCGGAAGGGGAGTGGTACAGCAAACGCACCACCAATACGGGCGACAAGGTACTAAAGCTAATAGCATCTCCAATTTAGAAGAAGGATCAATGCTTAATAAAGCAAATGCAGCCGACGCGCTAGAATGCGCCGCTGATTTGAATGCGCTGTCTGTGAAAGGCAAGTTTCTAACATTGGTGCAACATTGAGGGATCTTACACGTCATGAAAGGTAATCTCGTACAGCGCAATCCTACGCTCGAAGAAGTCCTGCGAGATTATCCTTGGGCAAGTTTTGAAAAACACCTTGATGATCTCAAAGAGAGAGTTGATAAATCAATCATCAAGACAAACGAACTCCGGGCAAGGTACCGAGATGAGCTCCTGAAACAGAATCCGGAAATTCGTGATGGCATCAAGAAACCTTCAACACAGTCCCTTGAACGCGCTGAGAAACTCTTGATTGCGGGCACGGTTGCGGCATCAGACGGAACAATTTCGCCCGTCCCTTTACTCGGTGGATCGAAGATTCAGGTAGGTGTTGTCATAGTATTCAACAAAGGAACGATCGTAGACTTTGTGACCAAGATATTTGAGGCCGAGATTACCAAAGACTCCGGCAAGGCTATCGATTATTTTCAGAATCTCCGCGGGACAAGGAAAATATCCAATCTCCTTGCTAGAGCCATTATGCTGTCTGGCGAGCGAAAACTCCTCCTTGAACAGAGTGCGGACTGGAGGATGCTACATGGAGAAATCATGCCGCACGAATTAAGAACTGGCGCAGGTAACCCAGCTAAGAATCTTGATTTAGCGTTTCAAATAGTCGAGGGCTACATAAAGTCGGAAAACTTTCTCGCAGTTTCGGAAGCATCAGATGATATTGATATTCTAAACGCAGCCATTCTGCTTGAGCCTGGAGAGTATTTCATCGTTAAGAGTCTTACAGACGTGCTGAATCTATTTCTAAACGGCGATCCTGAGACCGGGCAAAGCCAGGCAAACTTCATCAACAAAGACAAGGAGCGATTCAGAGGATTCATTCAAGCTTTTGGCGAAAAGGTATCTATCGTTCTGGCAAAGGCGAGCAACAAGCCTTTTCTTATCGAATGCCATTCAGACAAAATAGAGGAGGCAGTTGCACTATTTATGGCTGACTCCCTGTGGACAAAAGGGTATCCCAGTGATGGTTCTGCCTTCACAATCAGGGGTTTCCCCTACCACATAGACCTTGCTGACCAAATTGGAAGGACTCTTCTCAAGGGCTCAGATTTTCAATCGTTTGTTGAAAGCAGGCTCTTCGAGATTGGAGTTGAGAGCGGAGTATTCGAAATTGATCCCAGAAAAACCCGATCTTAACCTGGCGAGGTGGCAAATGCTAGATGAGAACAATCCTGCAAACAAAAGCGACTCCATAGAGGACAATGGAGCACCTGAGGCCCAAGCTCAGGACACACTAGAGCCAGAACCAACGGTCGATACTTCCGACGCAGAACAAACAATTCAAAGCACCATCCTCAGCGGAGTTTTAGGCTATGTGAATTTTGATAGTGGAGTGTCGGATAATACAACCTCTGGAGCTATGGTGTCGGCGGAACGGCGAAGGCTTTTCCGAAGGGATGTTTATGTCGGACTAAGGGATACCGAGCAAAATACCGAATTCCTTGGCCGCATCGTCCAGGGGCCATTCCACACCCCTCACGAGGTGGGATCTGATTCCGCAATGACAAGAACGACAGTGCTCCATCCAGAACGGACTAAATTCAGACCGTCATATTATGTTTTCGGAAACATAGAAGTTCTTGGTCAGCTAATCAATGGCGAACGAGTCATTCCCACACCTACTCGACCCAGACCGTATAGCGAGATATACATCTTTCCACCTGACCGCTTACGAAGACTTCTTGAGATCGAGGGGAATGTGTTAATCGGCCATCTTATGGGCTACGATCAGGAGGGAATTGAGGTTCGCGCCAATTCTGAAAACAAGAATTTCCTGCCGCGTAATGTTGGCATATTCGGAACAGTTGGGTCGGGTAAGTCGAATACAGTGCAAGTTCTCGTCGAGGAAGCATGCAATGCAGGGTGGGCTTCCGTGATCATTGACGTAGAGGGAGAATACGTCAGAATGAACGAGGGGAATGATCGATCTGATATGAATGCGATTCTGAAAGAGAGATACTCGCTCAATCCAAGTGGGCTTACTGATTTCAGAGTTTACGTCCCCAGCTCAGGAGCCACCGACGCAGTTAATCCGATCCGCTTCAAGGTACCAATCTCCCAACTTGATCTTTCTGTTATTTCAGATATTCTTGAGTTCTCAGAACCGCAGTTCCGGATGTTCGACAGAGCTGTTGAATACACGAGCAGAAACCTGCCACAAGCACGCCCCTCAAGGATGGGTGCTTTGTCTGGGCGTCAGCTACAGAACCAACCATCAAACTATACGCTTCAGAACTTAATAGACTCACTTGGCGACCAAACATTTACCAACAACCTCAATTCAACCGAAAAGAGCACAGCAAACACGCTTAGGAATAAACTCATCTACACGTTAGGCCGGTCTGGAATGCTTGACTGGAACGCTACTAATTCCATTCCTTACTTACCTGTGAATGATCTTCTTGAGGGTGGGAGATTATCCGTACTTGACGTATCCGAGACAGATGACAGAAGCCGCAATATTGGCATCGCTTACGTGCTACAATGCTTGTTTGACAAAGTCATCGATACACCACTAGGTGAGCGCATCCCAAATACCGAAATAATAAGGCCAAAGGTTTTGCTTGTCATTGAGGAGGTTCACACATTTGTGTCAAGGCAATCCGTGAGCAAAATGCGAGCGGTTCTTGATAATCTCCAAACAATAAGTCGCCGTGGTCGGAAGCGATGGATGTCTTTGGCCTTAGTTTCTCAGCAACCCGGACACGTCCCTGATGAGCTTTTTGAATTGGCGAATACACGGTTCATCCATCAACTAAAATCGGCCACGAATTTAGCACCTGTGAAACAAACTACGGGTGGAGTACACGAGGCTCTTTGGTCAACGATTCCAGCGCTCGGCCCCGGCCAATGCCTGCTCACCGGTAGCACCTTTAAGAATCCCCTTTTCGTGAATGTCAGGCCATCGAGGTCAAGGAGATTACTTACAAACTGAAAATGCGACCCGTTGCTGATGCTTCTACCTTTGAGCGGAATCGATCAATAGAAGGCTCTTTTTGGAATTTCCCCGATGAAAAGGAGCTTTTGCTACATCGTATTCACGCCTATCCGGCGAAGTTTCCGCCGTTCCTTGTGCACAAACTTATTGAGCATTTTGAGAGCCGTGGCAAAAATGTTCGACTAGTTGCTGACCCATTTTGTGGTTGTGGTACATCGGCGCTGGAATCTGCTCGGCTTGGAAAAGACTTCTGGGGATGCGACATAAATCCGGTGGCCACACTGATTGCAAGAACTAAATCTAGGCGCTATCAGCCAAACCATTTGCACCAGTTGCATCAGGAAATTCTTTCACGCACAAGCTCATCGTCCACGCTTGCTCCGAAGCGCTACCATATGCATGAGCGCCTCAATTACTGGTTTGATCCAAGTAAAATTGACTCGCTTTATCGGTTATACTGGTCTATCATTAAAGTTGTCTCCGACGGAAAGTACCGCGAGTTTTTTTTGACTGGATTTTCCAACATCCTCAAACCGTGTTCACGGTGGCTTACCAAATCAATAAAACCGCAAGTCGATCCGAAAAAGAAGCCAGCAGACCCTCTGCAGGCGTTTGACACACAAATCAGCACAATGATCAAGGGAGTTGAGGAGACTCTAAACACGTTTAAGTACCAGTCGCGGATTCGAATTGTAAACCGAGACCTCCTCGCTCTTCCGATCGACCAAGGTTTTGCAGATGTTGTCATAACAAGTCCGCCATACGTCACATCGTATGAGTACGCTGATTTACATCAATTATCTGCTATCTGGCTTGGTTACGCGGACGATTACAGGAAACTCCGAAATGGTTCAATTGGCAGCAGGCAGAATGCTGGGGGAATTGAAAGGCGTTACGAGCAAGTTAATCAAGTGGCGAAAGACACCTACCGCAGCCTTCGTAAGTTCGATGGTGCAGTAGCGAACTCCGTTTTGAGGTATTTCTATGACCTTAACCTCGCAGTTCAAAAAGTTAAGGACATTTTGAAAGTGGGCGGTTCCGTGGCCTTTGTCATCGGGAATACAGGCTACAAGGGTGTTCCCATCGACAACGCCAAGATTCTGATTCAGTGTATGCTAGATAATCAGTTCAAAAACGTTCAGGTCTCGAAGAGAAAGATCAGCCGTAAGAATCTGACCCCATACCGAGATAGGCATGGCAGATTTACATCTCATGCTCGGGGGAGGAAAGTCTACTCCCATGAATATGTTTTGATTGGTGAGAAACATGAAAAGTAACTTGTGTCATCAGCGTCCGATGTTTCCCCCCGACAAAGACCCCACTTTGATCCCCAAAACCCCATTTCCCCCTCCAGCCTTTTTCAGAAAGAAAACGGAAAAGTCAGGCTCCACAAAGTTCAAACCCCCAGTTCCAGAAGCCTTCCCTATGAACACATCGGTTTTCTTGACTGTTTGATCACCCCAAAATGACATTTTTTCTGGAAACGCCATCCAAGGGGGGAGAACGGAAAAAGCCAATTACTGGACAAAACCTCAGAGGAAACCCACCGCCACCTTTGAACGGGCCGATATTGGGCGGTGCGAGATCCTCCAGGAGATTCCTTTTCCCGCTCCTGGGATCTTCAATTTTTTGGCCAAAAGGTGATCAGAAAAGATGTGTTTTGCTAATTTTGCCGTAATTTCAACTATTTATACCACTTAATCTTACTTGATCTTCCCCTAGAAAATATCGTAAAATCCTTTAAAATACAATAATTTCAAATGGTTAACTGAAATCTCGGAAATTCTGAACCGGTTTTCAGTCACATGGATTTTGCCCACAAAGGATCTGAGATGATCCGCCCTGGGCTTTCGGGAAGAGTTCAGGTTGGCCGGTTGTGGGAAGGCATGGAATTTCGGCGGGAAATGGGAGGAAAAGGGAAAAAAGGAGGAATGGGCGGGGTTTTTCACGTGGGCGGGCCATTGAGAGCCAAAAAGACGATCATTTGCTGAGGGAGAAAAATGGTGGAAATCAGAGTTGGAGCAGAAAATTGGGGTTTTTAGGGTGAGCGGAGCGGGGTTCCATGACGCTCAGAACCTATGAAAAAAACATCGTCCATTTAGAGGGGCTTTGGGACGGCGGCACGGATGAGTGGATTTCTGTGGCCCCCGTCATTGAATTCATCGCCAAATTGAACGAGGTAAAATTCACGCATCTCACCTGCAAAACCAGAACCGAATTCAAATTCAGCCTCAGGGAAGTCTGCAATCACGGCAGGAAAAGAGACCACGCCATTCTGTACCTGGCGTTTCACGGACTGTCGGGCCGGATTCTCCTTCCCGACGGCGATGCCCTTTCACTGGAAGAGCTCGCTGATTTGATGAGCGACAAATTCCAGGACTGGATTGTTCACTTTGGAAGTTGCTCCACTCTATCCACAAAGGAATCAAGGGTGCAGGATTTTTTCAGGAACACAAGGGTTGCCCTTCTCGTTGGCTACCGGAAGAAGGTTGATTGGAGTGAAAGCACCTGCATGGATGTCCTCGTGTTGGACTGGCTTGAAAACTACAAAAGCCTGCTGGCCATGAAGAAGCGGGTGGATGGCCGGTACAAGGATCTAATTTCTGCCACTGGCCTCTGCATCTATCATCCAAGAGGTTGATGAAGAAAGTCGATCTGGGAAAAAGGGTGAAAATGACTACATCGGAATTCCCACTAAATTTTCGTTGCGGCTCGTCCGCTAAAATCTTGCCGTTTGGAAGTGAAATATTGCGGCAAGCAAAATTGCACCCCCCGTCAATCTTGTCTCAGGCCCAGGACACCTTTTGAAAGGAGGTGGTGTGAAATCCACGAAAAACCGGACAATATCTTCAATAGAATGAACGAGTTACAAGGCAATTCCTAGACCCTAATATTTCATATTCCATGTATTTCCTGAAGGATTCGAGGGTGAGAGCTGAAGGTAGGATAACGTATCCACCATGTTTTCTGAAATATTTCCCACAAGGAGGAATGAACCATGAGCCAGTTCAAGAGAAAGTGGACATTGGATCGGCAGAAGTACCTGGCAGAGCCGGAAATCAAGAAACTCAAAAGGGTGGTACAGGACAAGGCCATCGCGGACATGAAAAAAGGTAGGGTCACCTGGCCCCGTTTCTGGATGGCCATTGATTTGGCCCTAGGAGCAGGGATGAGGGTTTCGGAAATTGCCAATCTCAGAATCGGCAACCTTCACCTCAATCCTCGGGAACCCAGATTGCACGTGACCGGCAAAGGGGACAAGGAAAGAGACATCTTCATATCGAAGGAGCTCATGAAGCACCTTTCCGAGTACCTCCTGTGGAAGCGGCTCTTGAGGGAACCCATGCAAGAAGATGGTTTTCTCTTGGTGTCTAGCCACGGTAAGGGATACACCACTAGGGCGTTAGAGTACGCCTTCAAAGTGGCGACCAGAGAGGCGGGCCTCCCCTCCTACTACTCAATTCATGCCTGCCGCCATTCCTACGGGACATACCTTTACCAGAAGACCAAAAACCTGAGACTTGTCCAGAAGCAACTCGGTCACAGTTCAATAACAACAACGACAGTGTATGCAGACGTGACCATGGAAGAGACCGTTGATGCGGTGAAGAATGGGCTCTTCGAGGAAGGAGGTGAAGAAAAAGATGATCCTGCCGATTAGCGGACTGGAAGCGGCCATGCTGCTGGTGATCATGATCGTCTCTGCCATGGCCTATTGGAGCAAAGATGACCGCTGGCCTTAGGAGAGACGAACTTTTCCCCAACTTGAAAATCCCACCAATCGAAATCCACGCCTTTTGATCAGGCCCCTAGAGCCAAATCATCACAAAACAGAATAAGGAGGACAACGATGGCGACCGTGAAGGAAACGCTCAACAGCATAATTGCGCGCTTCGAGAGTGGCGACGTTCCAAAAGCCATTGCCTATGCCATGCTACCTGTACCGAATGTGCCGTCGGCAAATTGGTCGTTGCTGAACAGGATGATCATGGCCATGGCAGGAACCTTCGACGCGAGAGGAATCAGGCAATGGAACAGTGTCGGGAGGAGAGTCAAGAAGGGTGCCAAGGCTCTCTATATCCTGGTGCCCCGTTTTCTCAAACAACAAACCAAATATGGGGACGAAGAGGAGATCCTCGCGGGATTCATGGCAAGGCCGGTGTTCAAAGTCCAGGACACGGAGGGAGAACCCCTCGACTATGGTTTGCCCGAAGTACCCCCCGACTTGCCCCTTCTTGAGAGAGCGGAGGAGTGGGGTATTTCAGTCCACGCAGTCCCAGGCCCCTGGAGTTTCCAAGGGTGTTTCTATCAGGAGAAAAAATGGATCGTCCTTGCCACCCCAGAGGAAACTGTCTTCTTTCATGAACTGAGCCACGCCGCTCATGCAAGACTATTGGGCACCCTGGCGCCAGGGCAAGACTGGCGGCAGGAAATCGTGGCAGAGCTATCGGCAGCGGCGCTGTGTGCCATCGTCGGCAAGACAACCAAGTCACTGGGAAACAGCTACCGTTACATTTCCGACTACGCAAAACAGGCTGGCCTCAGTCCTGTGCAGGGTTGTTTGCAGGTGCTGAATGATGTTGAGAAGGTTCTCAAACTCATTCTCAAGGGCGAGCAAAAGAAGGCGGAATCAGAACAAGTCGTGACAGTCGGGCTCCCATTATCTGGAAGCTCATTGGCTGCAAGGAGGTGAGAGAAATGTGGAACCAACCATCAAAGGAAAGGCTAGCCAGAATACCCAAGCTCTATGAGACAGAAGAAACCCCGCTCCAAGAGAAACTGATTCATCTCCATTTCTTCATCGCGGGGTGTGACTGGTACGTTGCTGAGTTCGACGGCGAAGATCTGTTTTGGGGATTCGCCATCCTCAATCAGGATTTCGAGATGGCGGAGTGGGGGTATGTCTCTTTTCAGGAACTCAAGTCCATCAAGGTCAAGGGCTGGCTGGAAGTGGATTGTGAGACGGAAGAAGCATGGAGGGTAAGGAAAGCTGTGGAGGTGGAGAAAATCCGAATCGCTCAACGATGGGCGAAGGGAGGAAAGGACAATGAAAAAGAAGACCATTGAAAAACTGTTGGAACAAGCTGTGTCTGAAGGGATCATCGAAATCCAGTGTCCTAAGTGTGGAGCAATCATCACCTCAGAGCCAGACGCAGAGGAGCTTTTCTGCCAGGAGTGTGAGAGAGCAACCATGAAGAATCCGCTGGTGGAGTTGGGCTTGATCTATAGGGCATCTTTGAGGAAAAGCCTTTTGCTGAAGGCCCTCGGGGATCTCTCCTGAGGGTTTTTCGTTTGAAAGGAGGACTGTGATGAGGCTGGAAGAACAATGTGTCCGTCATTGGCAAGAACTGGGGATCAGTGACCCCAAGAAACTCAGAGAATACATCGTGGGGATTTTCGGCCGCCACAACCATCAACAAGAGATCCTGATTGACCTCTACAAGCTGGCATTCCCTCAGTGGGACGAAATCTCGAAGGTCACGGGCTACCCCGAGGTCGGCAAGGAACTGTGGATGTTCATTTGTCTGCTCTTCCAGGAGTTTGATCGGGAGCACCACCCTGGGTGTTTGCCTGGCGGCGCTTGGATGAACGTTGGGTTTTCTGTGAACGAGAAATTGGAACCATGGGAAATCGGCTTTGACAGGTGCCAAGTCCAATATCACCAAGAGTCGCTCACGTTGGCGCGGGGGAGGTAAGTTGAGTCTCCCCGCCCCCATTCGAGAGGTCAAGCATGAAACCGTGATCTGACAAAGAGGCGCAGGGTGGAACCCCTGGTGGGGTCTTCCCGCCGTTCTTACACAACTACCCTACCAATCTACTAAACCTAAAACCGCGGAGCCCTGGGATGCAGAGTCCTGGGGCTCTCTCTTTTTAGAGGCCAAGATGAAAATCGGCATAGTGGGAGCAAGGAAGTACAAGGACATGAATTCAGTCATCAACCTTGTCTCAAACCTCCCTTCCCAAGCAACAATCATCACCAGCTCTTGCAAGGGGGTTTGCACCTGGGCAAGGGCGGCGGCTGAGGAGAGAGGAATGGAGGTCGTCGTCTACGCCCCCGACCTTGAAAACATCCGAGCCTGGTTCGAGGTGTCCAAAAGGTACTACCAGCGCAACAAGGAAATGGTGGAAGCCTGCGACACTCTTCATGCTTTCATCAGTGCGGAGAACGGATTCACTGGCGGAACAAAATTCGAGGTTGAATATGCTCTGAGCCTCGGGATTGGCGTCCTCATCCATTGGGAGAATGGAGGGTCGGAATGGTTCTATCAATGTCCATTCCCGCGTCACAGCCGAAACCGCTCATTTTTCCTGTCGTGGGAGCAGTTTTTCCAAAATACCGACCTAAACCTAGGCAGGGCCAAATGCAGAATTCATGGAGTAATAACTAGATCAAAAAACAGTGGAATTAAATTCCGATGAGTCAACTTGACTGTTGAAGAGATAACACTGCTTGACTGAAATGAACCAAGCTACTTACTCAGCAACCAGATTACAAAAATAATGCCGAGGATCCACCAAATCCAGCTATAATTACTTTTTTCTGCCCTCCTCAGCGGAGCCGTTTCTGCAAGCCCATTGACAAGTTCATTAAAAACAACCCGCACTTCATGTTTCCCGACCTTCAGAACCTGCGCAACATGGGTAGTTAGAGTTCCTTTTTCGCTGTTTAGATGGTTGATTAATACTGGCAATTGAGTTTGAACCGCTTTTGACAATAGAAGCTTTTCTTGCTGCCGAAAATAGTTCAGAAGTTGCTGCTTTATCCCAACATCTCCTTGAGACAGCCAATTAAATCGGCCTTCCATAGAGCTTGGTATATCGTATCTTATAACTACCTCCTCTAAATGCTCCTTCATCCTTCGGGCTAGATCCTCTAAGTCAGCATTAAGCCCGATGTAGTAGGTCTTCGTAGAGGAAGGCCCCACATGATTCCATAAACTCTCTACTAGCTGGAATTTTGTTTCCATTGGCATAGTTGGAGGCAATAGGTTAAAAAGCCTTTCCGCTACTGTCCCACTCATATGAACTCGCCTGCTTTTCCATTTTGGAAAAGTTTCTTCTGCATATACCCTTGCTGACTTACCATACTGTGTTTCATATTTATCAAGAATTGCCTTTAGCTGAATGGCAGAAAGTGAAAAAAAATACTTCTTCACGTCTTCATCTGTACCGCCCAACTCCCGCGACAGAGCTTCGGCTTCTCGAATGTGTTCTAGCGCTCTTTCGTGGCCAGTTGATCTGTGGCCGTAGGAGCGATACCGACCACTTCTGTAACGAGCCATTAGTTAATCCCTCTTCAAAAAGCCTGAGATTTTTGACAAGAAACCAGATTTCTTTGGGTAATCGAGAGCAACAACTATTCTCATATCTGACAGGGTGAATTCTTTTTGAATATGAATTGTAGTTCCAGCATTAGATAGTTTTTTGGCCTTCATTGCGAAATCCTCTATACATGCGATTAACTGAGGATAAAGACTAGTGAATTCGGGTGAAGCTCTAGTCGGTTGCGAAATTTGCCTTTCCAAATAAGTAATAGCAGATGACGTGCTAGAATAATCCGAAATCTGTATGTTGATTGTCTTCATTTCAGCGACCCATCAGCGCAGCAATGATGATCAATGCCAAAATGCCCGCGAAAATGTAATACGGTGTCCAGTTTTTCTCCCCAGTTTGACTTTTAGATAATTTACCGCTTTGAGCTTGTTCTGTGTTACCCATCATAACTTCGGTTCGGCCAACTTTGGTTGTCTGTGTATGTGTAATGGTTACTGCGTTACCACTTTCAGACACCTGTATGGTAGTATCTGCTAGATCATCTAGCGTTTTTTTCAGAACAAGGGCATCTACGTGCAACTCTTGTGCCCTTTTGCTTATATCAATCATTCCCTTTGTGTAATCAAGCAATAGCGCTTTGCGTTCATTCTCGGGAAGCCAAGAAAGATCAATTGAGGTGCTTGGCCCGAGATTTATTACGGCTGGCACGCTACCGCTAAATTTTGCAACACTTTTTTCCCTGTCATTTTCGCTCATAACCTGTCCCCCCTTATTAGATTTACACCATTCAAAAGGTTTTAAGAATTCCTTCGAGCCAATTCCCAGCTTATTCGACTGAGCAAATTCTTTATCTTGCACATAAGCAGAGGAATACCGTCTGTAAGCAAGTGCCCATCCATCTGGAGGCAACGACAGAACTTACAATCCCAAACAACAGCCATACGATCAAGAACTCCTTGAGATTCGTTTTCTCCATCTCGGTGGGGTTCGTTATGAAACCAAAAACCCCACCGTCACCAGTTGAAGGCTACGGCAGGGTTCTCAAGTTCATTCGGCTCATGGCACCCTCTTGGGCAAAGGGTTCATAAAATCCAGCTAAATTTGCGACTTAGAATGCAGGATTAGGAGGTTTTTGTCAAGAGGTTTAACGGGGTTAAATCCGGCTCAGGCAGTGGGACGATTTGATCTTGAATGGCAATAGAAGCGTGCCTGCCGGACAATGCTCAAGGCTGCAAGAGTGCCTTCAGGATTCTCTTGGCCGTGGAATAGATTTTCGGATCTTAGCTGGCTCTTGGCCCTGCCACGTTCAGGGTTCTTATGTCGTTCCCGTTGATCCATGCTTTGACTATCTCAACCGCAGCCTCCACGGAGAGCTCCCTCGCATCAATATGCATTTAGGGCTTGCCATGTTTCTCAGCCATCTTTCGCGTGAACTCAGAGCCACCCGAAAGTTCACCGTGCGAGATAATCAGGGTGCCGTCCGAGTCCATGACGTTTTGTTCCGTCCTCTTGGGGTAGCTGTCTGTCGGCATTTCTTGAAGATGGTATTTCTTTGGCAGAGGGCCTCTTTCGGTCTTTCTTCCCTTGGGCACCCAGCCCCCATGCGGAATGCCAAGCTCAAGGGCAACATCAAGAGCCGCTTGGTCTGCTCCTGTCTGCCCACCTGAGACTATTCTCTCAATCATTGGCCCCGCGCTTTCTTGGTCTCGTATTCCCTTTGAACCTGTTTTAGCTTCCCGAAGAACTCGCCCTGTGTGAACACTCCCTTCTCTATCAGAATCTGGCAGAGCGCATCAACCTGGATTGCGTTTGCCACCAGAAGCTCCTTGAACGTCACAGTCTCCTTTTCATCCAGCCTTTCACCCATTCTCATTTCCCCCCTTGCATCCTCCGCCACTCCCTGGGGCTCACATATTTGTCTCCCTGAACCCACATCCCCTTCTTTTCTCCCTTGGCCTTCTTCTCGGCTTCCTCATAGGGAGCGGGATCAAACCCTGGCGCGTGCCCTCCTCGGTAGACCTCGGCAAAACCCGCCCTTACCATCTCAAGATTGATGTTCTTTCCCTCCAAAAAGACAACCGCGAGGGTTCGTCCGTAGCGGTCACGCCCATATTCCTTGATCTCAACCGCTTTGTTCAAGACCAGCCCTGCCAAATGCTTGGTGGCTTGTTGACTGAAAGGTTGGCCAGGCTCCCGCTTTTTCCCTGATACTTCAGGAGCGTCAATTCCGACAAGCCTGATTGTCAATTCACTGGAACCGGCCCTGATTTTGATTGTGTCACCGTCATGGACTCGGGTGACTTTGTTCTGGCCAGCAAAAACAGGTTGAGCTAGAATAAAGGCAAGCGAGAGGATGAGAAAGCAGGATTTCCAAGGTTTGTGAGGATTTCTTCGGAGCGGAACTTCACTGTCCAGAGGAGAATAGTGTTTCCTCAAAGTGGCCTTTTCAAAATTACAATTCTTCAAAATCACCTTCTCCTTCTCAGCACCGGAATTGAGGTGGCATTGGATAGCTCGCAATGCGAATGATAGCATTTTCTCTCCAAAGTATGAAATCAATCAAGGAGGATTGTGCCTATGAAACCTCGATCAGCCATCAACAAAAAACAGCCCTCGATGGTGCCCCCCGATTTCGTCAATAGCAAAGCTGAAATAAGACAGTCACTCCTGAATTTTAATTCCGGCCCTGGGATCGATAAGAACAGAAGAGAGATGCTCCTTCGGCAAACCTGGTATTGGATATTTGATGAGAAGAGCCAAACCTTTGGCCCGTCAAAATTCGTTGGGTTCGTGGGCATGACCTTCCCTATCTACGAGGAGGCGGTCAAAGGCCGATGGGGGAAAAAAAGGTTTTATGGGGGTGCTACGAAAAAAGCTATCGAACGTGCACTTAAAAAGAAATTCGCGCCAGACCACAAATTGTCTGTTGACCTTGAGGATTGGGGCACACGCATTTCCCATGAAGAAATCCTCAACGGGGTAGACCATGGGAAATGGCAGTTCATAACGCTCTAGAGAAAGCGGTCATGAGCATCAGGATCAGGGCGGAGCGGATGATTAATTGTAAAATTGAAATTTTGAAAGTGGAAATTTACCACCCTTTTCGATCAGGCCATTGAGGATGACTTCCAAAGACAACCCCTATAAAACAATGACAACATTTTTTCATTTTTGCAAAAATGTTTCACCATTTCCGGAGGTCTCCCTGGTTTCCCATTCGTGAAAATCCGAACTTCCTGTGCCCAAAACCTTTCAGAGATAAGAGCATGACTGCCGATATTCCCTGGAGCTCAAAGTGTAAAGAAATAATTCTAGACTTCGCTAACTGCCGCAGGTCAGTGGAGGCGATACAGAAGCTTCAAGAGCATGTGGGATCTGATGTTGTGATCCCCCCGCCCCAGCCAACAGAAGTGAGGCGCGAACGCTCACGTCTCCGAAAACTGCTTGCTGAACTGAGCACATCGCAAACCCTGACTGATTGTGAGTCGCTCGAAGAGTATTTGACGGCCTACAATTTCCGAATTAAGCCGTTTCTTGGACTGCAAGCTGATGGTGAAATTGGTGAGAGTCCTGTGGATTTCGGGAAAGAAATCGCATTTGACGACCTTTTGACCTACTGTGTGATTACCTTCCTCCGAGAGCCAGAGAACCGGCTGCTGGTGTACAAGTGCGAAAACAACGAATGCTGGAACTACCACATCAAAAAGACAAAGGCAAAATCTAGATTTTGCTCCGACAAGTGCCGTTTGTATTATCACAACCGAAGGCGAATTGATTCTGGGGAGCACAGAGAGTACAAAGCAAGGAAGAAACTAGAGGTAGGGGGTGCCAAGCCAAGTTACCATGGGCCAGATCCGGAAAAGAAGAAAAGAAGAATTGATTCGGGGGAGACCGGAGAGAATACAAGATAGCAAAAAAGGATTCACACCGACTTACTATGGGTAAACGCAAATAGCATTTAATTCGTAACATTGCGTTTTTCCAGCATTTTTACTGACAAGAGATCAAGCCAAGAGGATAATTAAAGCCGTGAGATGACAAGTCTCATGGCTTTTTTTTTCGGAAGACGGGAAGCAACAGTCCTGAGGAAAGGAGGTGAGGAACCTGACAAGAGGCGTTCACGGAACAGGAAGAGACACGATCGAACTTCAGAATAAGGGAGGACAGACTATGGGCATCATAAGGTTGGATGATGTGATTGCGTGGGAGGACAGCAGGGGCAAGATCCTTTGTTTGGATTGCGCCGAAGCTGAGGGGTGTACCGACTCTGAAGACTGGCACCCCCTGACAGAAGAAGATTTCTCCAAAGAGGATGTGTATGTGGTTTGCGACCGATGTGGAAAGCGGAGCTGTTAAGGATCAAATGCAACTCATGGGAAAGAGCACGGCCGACCAAAGCCGCACGTCTCAGGCATGGCAAAGGAGACCACGCCTGAGATGAATTCAACCAACAATACACAGTATCTCAAAATCAAAAATAGAATAAGGAGGAATTGGTTATGCAAAGACATGTCATTCTAGAAGTGCTTTTTATAAATGCTGGAACAGAGATTCCCATCAAGAACGGAACAGGTGATAACGTGGCCATGCGCGTTTTTTCGTCAGCCGATTTGAGAGAAGGAACGCTTGCGCTGACTTTTGATCCAATAGCCAAGAAAGATTTCTTTAAGTTCCTGCACAATCCAGAGCGGTTTGGCAAGAAGGTATTCATTCACGCGACCGCTGATGAATCCTCTGATACTTTTACCAGACTGCATTTCAAATCCATGATCTTGTACGAGGCATTCTCAGAAATCGTCGTGCACGAGGTGAGCGATCCGACGGTTTTCTTTCCCTGTAACTAGAGCTGGGACGCGGAAAGCTGCCCTGGCAACTTACCTCAACCAGGAAAGGTAGCGGTAAAAACAGGGCAGCAGAATTCACCAAGACCCGTTTTTGAATCTTGTAAAATAACTCTAGGGGAAACAGGAGTGGGCTTGGATAACCTTTTCAGAGAGGAGCATTGAGATGGCAAAGAGATCGAAGAGAAAGGAGGTGAAGAGTAGGAGAAAGAAGCGGAAGGGCGATCGTCGCCGACTCCCTCGGGTTGGGAGACTATCAATCAACCCGAGCGAAGTAACCTTACGCTGAAGAAAGGAAACTTATTATGGAAAAGAAAACATCAAAAGTAATTGATGATGGCTTCATCCGCGCGCCCGAGAGTGCAACTCAAAACTTATTGGAGGGCAAGCAAATGGAAGAACAAAAGACTAAGAAGGAGAATGAGTCTATGCCTGTCAACTTTGAATGCCCTGAGTGCGGATCTATGATGTTCAATGGTCGGGTCAGCGCACTGTGGGGGTTTGAAGCATTATGGGACGACGAATTCTCGATCTCTGCCCCTACAGTCAACATCCAGCTTTTCTGTGATGGTTGCTCCAACTCCCTTGAATTGGAGATGACGGGAAATGAAAACTTCTTGCCCCTGGGCCAAAAATTCAGGAACGCATTGCGTATTCGCGAAAATACGCAGGCCCTGAAGGATTTCCTAGAACAACAAACTGAAATAATAAGGAGTTCTTCACATCCTAAGAAACTCAGAGGAAAGCGCGATTGATCGGGATGAAGAAGTGATGTCGAAGGGCAGGTTACAGGATGCCGTCCTCGTAACCTGCCTCAACCAGCAAAGTCTCTCAGACGGGGTGCAAGAAGGAGATAGAACAACTTGCGACACCACCAGAACAGCAGATCCCTTGGGAAAGTGAATAAAAAACTAATCTGAAACCTTGAAGTGACTTTGAACGGCCCTCTGGGTGCAGTTACCAAGAACTAACGCAAAGAAAGGTGAGACATGAGGTGTTCTTTCTGCCTAGACAAGTGCTGGATCACGTTGGTCTTGAACCGGCAATCTTCTCTTTTGCCACAGCTCGGAAAATATCTCCACCTCGGAAGAAGCCTGCCGGAAAAAGCCACACGAGAACCCATCATGCCACAGCATTTCAGAACTCGAACTTATTTCAAGATCGGCAGACTCGGAAAGGCATTTGTGCTTCATGACAAAATTAGTAACGCCCAAAACCTGGATGCATTGATCGAGATACATGATGTGCAAATTCGTGAGTTGCTTAAACTTGGGTGGGTATTGACGAACACCGCCTGTGTTGTGGACTTCCACTTTTGCCTTGTGGAGTTCGCGTGGGATTTCTACCCAGGCCCACATGAAACTGCCGTGCATCTTCAGAACAGAATAGTCAAGGCACTGCATCTGAAGAATGCACGAACCGCCTGGCCATCAGACTCAAGCCTCCCTCGCGTCACGTACTACATCAATGACGGGCAGAGCGCCCTTTTCGTCAAGGTCTACATCCGTCCATTGGAGCCTGACTCTGGAGAGGTGGAATTTGTCAGGGTTGAACTGACTGGGAGGACACGCTGGCTTGACGGACTCGGTCTCTTCGAGCCAATGGATTTCTTCAACCTTGAATTCGGCAGGCTCACGAGGCAGGTGCAGTGGCTTGACTTCAATCTTCGCAAACTCCGGTCGTTTGATCTGAACCTATTAACCGGAGGGGAGTGGATGGAGCGATTGAAGGTGGAACGTGACTGGCTGGGTATCGCTCACGTCATAACTGGCCATCGAAAGGACGAGGTGTGCCCAGCCACTTGTAGATACAAGGGTAGTCTCAAAGGGTGCCCTCTGGCCCAAGCCTCTCGAAGAGGGGGAGCTAAGTGGGAATTGGTCAAGGCAATTAGGGAATGCCGTCATTCAAAACCTCAGCCTCGTTTTGAAGAAATGTTCTGCAAGCCGAGCAAGGAGAAGAGAAAGATGAAAACGAAAATGAAGGAAGCTTACTACGATTGGAGAGGGCCACCGCCCCTTTTTTCGTCGGGGCATGGTGTACCGGCGATCAAGAAAGGCTCTAAAAAGGCAGGCAAGGCGCAAAGGCAGGAAACCTAAACTTCATAAACTGTTTAAGTAAAGGAGGGTAGAAATGGCAAAGAAAAGCAAGAAACTCAAATTCGGGGATTTCGACTATTCTTCCATTGATGATGTGGCCAATGAAGAAGCGGGAGAAGTTGTTGTCAAAGTATGGTGCCGTGTCAAGGACTTGAAGAAACCGGAAATGGAAATGCAGTCCGACGGCAAATTCAAGTCAGTCTCTGATGCGACACTCATGGACAGTGATGGAGACACGGTGAAGACTACCAACCTCTCAAAGAAGTGGCGGAAGAGATTGAAGAGGATACTCAAGAAGGGCGAACCTATTGAGGTCTTGGGAACTGTGGAGAGGGAGGAGATCAAGAAGAACAGGTTCGTGAATAAAATCGGGATAGAAAGAATCAGATCCGGCGCAACACCGACCAGAATCATGCAGGCCAGTAAGGAAGAGCTCAAGCATGTCGAGAAGTTCTTACAGAAGCTCATGAAGCAAGCTCCAAAGGGCGGCGACAGATGGGATCTGCTGGATGCACACAAGCAGGCAATCGCGGAAAGACACGGGATCGTGGGTCTCAACAAGGATGCTGCCTTCGAGGATTCATTTGAATCCGTGATCGCACAGGGATACTCGGGAGATATGGATGATGGATACAACTCAAGAATCCACAATTGTTTCATCGGATCTTCTGCCAGTGGAAAGAAATTGCTATGGGAAGCTGCCCAGGATGTGAACATAGCGAGTGAGGAATCTCAGCCCGATAGGACGAGTGAAGCAGGCATAACGGGAACCATGATCAGGAGCGAAAATCGGTGGGAAGTGGAACCTAAGAAGATCCCCCGAGCCAACAAGGGGGTCTTTGGGATTCAAGACTTCGACAAATGTAAGAACAAATCCACTATTCTCTCCATCTTTGGGAGCGTCATGGAAAGTGGCAAATGCATCATCTCAGGTGCCGCCAATACCACTCTTCAAGCTGAAACGGGAATTCACATTGACCTGAACAGACAGAGTGACCTGTTTTTGAAAGAGAGTCTGAGAAAGAACACAGTTGAAGACACGGGGCTGCCTACCTACATCGTTTCTCGATTCGATAACGTAGTAGAGCTCAAGGAGAATGCCAAACTGCAAGGTGAACGGGGCGAGGACTTGCTCAAGAACTCAGGAAGAAAGCGCATTCCGTCCTCCGCTATTGGATCGTACTGTGAAAAACACGGATTGGACACACAAAGGTTTCAAAGGTTAATAACCGCAGTTGTGAGAGAACAATTCAGGGAAATAGACATGCGCAAAGTACGTTCCCACATGGCGATGAAGTGGCACGATCTTTACAAAAAGAACAAGAAGCAAATAGAGGAAGTGAATGCGATAGCAAAGTATCAGATGAGACTTGTCCATAGCGTGGAGAAGTTTGTCGCAGCCATGACTCGTATCCAGCTGCGCGAAGTGGCCAACAAGGCTGCCGTTGACAAGGCTTACCACCTGATTTCGAGAAAACTGGACTTTCTAAGAAAACTGCACCCTTATCTGAAAGTCCCAAGGTACAGGGAGTCTGGAGTGGATGCTTTCAAAAAGTGGCTTTACAAGGTTGTTGGCAAGGGGAGTTTTGAGCCCGCAAAAATCGTTGAGAGATATGTCTCCGAAGGCTATCCATGTGGTCATGTAGGAGAGAGAACAATTTTGAACTGGATAAAGAAGGTTGCTGACAAGGTACAACAAAAGAAGTGGAGGATAAAGAAAGAGCTTCTGAAGGAACTGAGAAAGAAAGATTAGCAAGTTAGTACCAAAAAGAATTCTGTACCGGCCTAGATAAGATTCCAAGACAAAGATCACCAACCTCAAAGGCCCCAAGACACTGATTGCCGCCCAAAATTCCTTCCGTGCGGCGCCCATGCTGACAGGCAAAAATTCGCATTAAAATCAGCGGGTTGACAAACCATGGGAAATGACAATATATTGAACCCCAAGGAGGTCGCTCTCTATCTCCGCAAGAGCCCGTCTTGGGTTTACAAGCATTGGGAGATGCTGGGCGGCAAGAAGCTCGGGGGTTCTCTTTTGTTCCCTAGGAAGGAGGATCTCTATGAGCGTCTATTCGGTAAAGGGCAAGGGGTGGAGATGGGACTTCACCCTGGAGGGGGCCAGGCATACGGGGGCCTGGTTCAAAACAAAAACCGAGGCCAAAAAGGCCGAATCAAAAAGAAGGGAGGAGCTAGCAAAACCGAAAGAGGAGACGGTGACCCCAACCGACATGGCCTTCTTGGATCTGGTCAATAAGAGGTTGGATCATGTCAAGGCGTATAACTGTGGCAGGCACTATACTGATAATCTTTATTATGCCCGCCGGTGGGTGAAGGAGTGGAAGGAGTTGAAGTGCAGCGAAATCTCAACCTCTATGATTGAGTCCTATCTACTGAAGAGGTCAGATCAAGTTTCCCCATACACTGCGAATAAGGAGCTTCGTTGCATGAGGGCACTTTTCAATTTCGGGATCGAACCCCAAAGAGGCTGGGTGACCAAGAACCCTACCAAGGGTATCAAATTCTTTCCCGTGGAAAGGAGGGCCAGGTATGTCCCGAGCAAGGAAGACGTTTTGAGAGTCATCCTTGCGGCAGATCTCGATACGCGGGACTACCTGTGGACGATAGCCCTGACGATGGGAAGGATGAGCGAGGTAAACCGGCTGACCTGGAACGATGTGAATTTCATTGAGCGATATGTCGTTCTCTACACACGCAAGAAGAGGGGAGGTCATCTTACTCCCAGGAAAGTTCCGATGCCCGAGAAATTGCACGATGCCCTTTCCCGCCGGTACGCCTCGCGAGACAAAGGGAAACCTTGGGTCTTCTGGCACAGATACAAGGATAAACTTAGAGACAAATGGGTGGATGGGCCTTACCTGGAGAGGAAGAAGATAATGAAGACCCTTTGCAAGAAGGCAGGAGTTAGATACTTCCGCTTCCATGCCCTTCGCCACTTTGGAGCCTCGATGCTAGATCAAGCCAGGGTGCCTATCAGTTCGATCCAGCGCATTTTGGGCCATGAAAATCGGAGCACAACTGAGATTTACTTGCATTCTATCGGAGAGGCTGAACGCGAGGCCATGACGGTTCTTGACCGTGAGATCAATGGAAATTCTCACACAGACTCTCACACAGAAAAAACGAAGGACTTGGCCGAGGTGGCTAAGTCCTTGAATTAACTGGTGCGCCCAGGGTGATTCGAACACCCGACCTACGGATTCGTAGTCCGTCGCTCTATCCAACTGAGCTATGGGCGCAGCGTAAAGAAAAACAAATCCGAAGCAACAAATCCGAAATCCGAAACAAATTCAAATAAGAATACAAATGGTCGAAACCGTTCAAAACCCAAGCGAGAGAAAAGGAGAATTCCGAGGCACAGACCATTCGGGAATCACGGGCATTATAAACACAGGGACAAGGGATATCCAGCTTTTTTAAGGCTTCCGATATCCTTTGGGCACGGGCTGACCGTCTACGTAGACGCGGTCTTGATCGTCAATGGCGTACCGGCCTCTTGCGATCATCTCAATGGTCAGGGGAAAAATCTTCCAGTCCCCTGCTTCCTTGAGCCGGTTCTGATGCTCCTCCGCGACCCTGAGCAGTTTTTCCCTGTCGGCAACCAGAGATTCCAGGGGTTCCGGCAGTTGGACTCTTATAGGATCGGAAACCATCAGGATAGGCCCCGTATCCACTCCCTTGTCCGTCCAGATGGTTGAGGATCTCAAGAGCTTCTCTCCGGCGGCAATGGCATCCACCACAGCATTGTCGCCCGCGTATTTGGGCTTACCCTTTGCGTTCAAAATGGACAGATCAGCCGGGTGGACGTTAATGCAGCGGTCCAGGGTCAGATAACTCATGTACCCTCCCAGGGCGATCACATCCACCTTGAAAGCCTTGACAAGGGTCGCAGCCACCTTGTCATACTCTCTTCTGGCCTCGAGTCCTTCCGGCGTGGAAACCGTCCTTTTCAGAGCCCTGAGTCTGTGAAAGGTGCGGATGTCGTAACTGATATAGGGAATACCTGTGTCACAGGCAATGCTCTCTCCGTAACACGACCCGTCTGACCGGTCACTGAAAATGAATACCACCTCATAAGGGGAAGCACCGTCTCTTGCTTTGAGCAGTTTTTCTCTCTCAATCAGCCTCAGGATATTTGTGCCGGAACCGGACATGAACCCGGCCACTTTCATGGGGCGACCGGCTGCTTTGGGATCGAAAATGGGAACCACTGCCATAGAGAAGCACCTCCAAAAAAAGGATTTCTAAAATAAATACCTAAAGAATACAATAGGTTTCCAGAGATTCAGAGGATTCCAGAACCGTGCATTCCGAAAGAGCACTGATTTAATTATATAATATTAGGCTTTGTAACGAGTTTACGTGATTAAGCGGTTTTTCATGTTTTTGTTGTTTTAACATCTTGCAAAACAAAACGGATTCCTCTTTCTTAGAGTTGACGAAACCAAAAGAAAAGGAGGAATCCGTTGGGCGAGATCACAGTGGATCTTCGCTTGGTCTTTAAGATACCAGGCACAAAGCTGACCATCAATGGTTTGTTGCTGGGGTTGAAGGAAGCCAACCCCCAAATTATGGCAACGATTCTCACGACCCTGCTGGAGGGCATCG
>Ga0101944_10001846_pt1 | contig 39167 bp, 24 predicted proteins | sample DewCreD2012metaG_FD_75245 | JGI IMG/M metagenome (GOLD analysis project Ga0101944, IMG submission 75245) | Hot spring sediment bacterial and archeal communities from British Columbia, Canada, to study Microbial Dark Matter (Phase II) - Dewar... ... | reverse complement strand
AAATCAATCCCCTTGCGGGTGAAGTCCACTGGGTCCACAATGTCCATCTCGTCCATGGTTTGGTCGAAAGAGCCGCGTTCAACTGCCGATTTTAGGATTATGTGTATGAGTATAAAAAGACTGGTTTGTGAGCAGATCACGCATCAGATTTTACGTCTTTTCCAGGCCGGCGCGGCGGCTAGCAGAATTGCGGCGGCCAGAATCATCAGACCGGGAAGACCCAGCGCGGTCATTCCCCAGGTAACCGAAAGATTCGCGGAAGCGAAACATACGGCGGTATTCGCGTCGGTGATTTCGACGGCATACAACCCGGAATCCGAAGTGTCCAGGGAATACCGCGTGTAGGATGGCTGCGTTGCGCCGGCAATAATCGCTCCGTCCTTTTTCCAGGCATAGGACAGCGGCGAATATCCGCCCGCCGCCTGGACATGGAAGGTATGGTCGTTTCCGGCGTAAACCGACGCGTTCGCCGGAGGCGTAGTAATCAACAGGGGGTCTTCGACCTGCATCGCGGCATGGGCGGATTCGCGCGTTACGCCATCGTAGACGATTTCGCACCAATAGGCGCCGCGGTTGTTCGGGCCAACGTGTTCAAGCCGCCAAGACGGGGCCGCCGGCCCGTCGTACACGGCCTTGGCCTGATCCGCATATTTCCATTGGAATACGGGGACAATCGGGCCGAAATCGCCGTCCACCGCGAAGGTATGCGATTGGCCCGTATATAATTTCACCTCGGACGGTTCGAGAGTCAGCCCGTGCCAGTTGTGGATCGTGTAGGCCGAGGATACCGCTCCGGCAAAGGGATTGCCCGCTGCGTCGGCCAGTCCCGTGTCGGCGATGGCGACGGCTACCGTGCCGTCCGCATCGGCATCGGACATCGAAATCGCAATGGCATAATCGGCGCCCGATCCGGTCACTTCGATATCGCCCGCGAGCGAACCGGGAACGAGCGCGACGCCGGCAACGCCCAGATCCGGCAATACGTCTTCGGTAAACGTCACGGCAAAGACGACCCGATCCAGAGTCGAAGGCGTGCGGTCAGCCAGCATGATATCGGCCTCCGGCGGCATCGTATCGAGAATGATGTCGTCCGCGATCGCCTCTTCGGAGACGTGGCCCGCGTAATCCCTAAACTGGACGTATACAGTTTTCGGACCGTCGCCCGCCGCCAAAGTCCATGGTGCGCTTTCGGCATACGAAGCGGCGGTGTCCCACGTTTCCGCGGACCATGTGATTCCGTCGTTGCTGAAGCGCATGCGCTCCACGCCTGCCCCAGAATCCGAAGCGTCAAGCGCCAAGGTCACGTCGCGGCTGTTGGCGTATGGCGCGCCCCCGTTGATCAAAATGTTCCCCAAAGGCGGTTCGACGTCGTAGGCGATCGAGGCGGAAATGGCGAGATCCCCGTTGGCGTTGCCCGCCTCGTCCGCGTATTGCGCGTAGACGGTACGAAGACCGTCCGCGCCCCCGGCCAGCATCCATGATTTCGTCGCGGCATAAGGCTCCCAATCGCTCCACGCGATGCCGTCGTTGCTGAATCGCATCAGGCTCACGCCGGATACCGGGTCGGAGGCATCGGGCGTCAGCGTGACGCCGAGAGTCGTTGTCCAATCCGCGCCGCCGTCAATCGCAAGCGTTCCCTGCGGCGGCGCCGGATCGCAGACCACGGACACGGCGATAGAGGCCGTATCGCCGGCCCATGCGGGCATGGACAGGCATGCCGCACAGGCCGCCATCAGCGCCGCGGCGCCATGCCGTGCATAAAGCCCTATGTGCAACTTGGACGACACTCGATCCTACTCCGTTTTTTTCGTCGTAACGCGCACCCGCACCATGTTCGGCGGGCCTTCTCCGGATTCCAGCAGCAACACCGATTCCCATTTTTTGTCGAAATGCGCGAGGTCGTTCGGAACGTTCAGCGTAATTTCCATCGCAGCTTCGCCGCCCGCCGGAATTTCGATCATGCCTGGAAAGGCCAGCCATGCCGAGTCGGGCAGACGTTCGTGGTTGTGCGTCAGATAGACGGCCGGATCTACATTCCCGTCGTCGAACAATGAAACCGCGCGGACGGTTTGCGCGCGCGATTCGTTGTTGAACAAAATCGCTTGTGCCTTGGCAACGCTTCCGGGCGCGACATTATCGAAGGCGACGATGCTGGGCGCGACGGCGAGGGATCCCGCGAGCCGTTGCGCCGGCGCCGCCTCGCTGGCCGTTTCGATCTGAACGCGGATATCGGCGGCCAGCGCGATGCCGCCCGCGCCCGGTTTGCCGTCCACGCCCACCGTCGCGACCCAATGCTGGTTGCAAAACTTCGGATCGTCCGGCACTTTCAGGAACAGGTGGGCATAGGCCCGGCCGCCGGGTTCGACCGTAACCTCGTTTCGATCGAGCCGGCACCATGCCGCATCCGGAATTTCGGCATAGCCCCGTTCCCATTTGCCGCGATCCGATGGACGATGGACGGACAGGATCCAAGTCCGGCTCGCATTGTCGTCGTTATAAATTGTGATACGCAGGCCGGTTTCCTTGTATAGGTCGTACTCGACGCCCGGATTCACGTCGTGGATGATGAACCGGCCGGGAGCGACCTTGAGGCTTGCGGCTCCCGCATAACCGGCCGCGCTCAACAGCATGGCCAGCACGATTGCGCAAGGCAACCCGATTATGCCTCTTCGATACCTATCCGGCATTCTCATCTCATCCTCTGAAAGACACTCATTCGGCCTTGTGCGCTTACGGGGCGCTGGCCTTGACCGTTACGGTAAAGCCTTGGGCCACGCCGCCGCCTTTCGTGTCGCTGGTAGGCGCGTTGTACGTCAGGGTGAACGATTTCGTTCCGTATGCGGCCACGTTGGCCGCCAGCGTCTGATAGGTCTTGCTCAACGCCACGGATGGCGACGGCGCCGCCACGGCCGTCACCGCGAACTGGTCCGCGCCCGCCGTCGCGCCGAGCGTCCACCCGCCCGCGCCGTCCGTGCCGACGATTTCGAGTTTGCAGGCCGTGTTGCCCACGGTCGCGACCCACGTGTCCGTCGCATTGCCGCCCAGCGCGATCGGCGGGATGGTCCACGATCCATGGTCCAGCGACACCGAGATCACCGACTCCAAGGACACGGTCACCGAAATGCTCGCCGTGTCCGCGGCATACGCCTGGCCCATTGCGCCAAGCAGACATGCCGCCACCAGTGTCCATACAGTCTTCTTCATGATTCTTTCCTCCCTATGTGCTCAATTTCCGAACCAAGCTTATGTCTTTCGTCTCTGTTCGCTCTCGTGCTCGTGCTCGTCATCGTGCTCGACATCGTGCTCGTCATCGCCGCATAACGTGAACCTGAAGCCTCTTCGACCACGACTACGGGCACGAAAGGCAGCGCGCGGCAATTTCGACTATTCGCGTTACGGCACATGTCGTGAGACCTTGAGTGTAATGGTGAAATCCTGTGCGACGCCCGCGCCGAACGTGTCGTTGGTGGGCGCGGTGTATTTCAGGCCAAACGTGGCCGTCCCGGATACGGGCACATTGCCGGCAAAGACCTGATCGCTCGTGGACAGCACGGTTTCGTAGCTGCCGTCGTCGCCGCTGTCCAGTTCCACTTTGAACGCATTGGCTCCGGCGGCGCTTTGCAGGGTCCATCCGTTGGCGCCGTGCCCCGCCTTTACCGCGACATCCTGCCCGACATTGCCGGTGTTCTGTACGGTGAATGGCCCCGCCTCCTCGACATACGCCAGCGGTTTCGATCCGATGTTCCATTGATCCGGCGCGAGCGTGAGGCCCAGTTGCATGATGAACAGCGTGCCGGTGACTGGCGTCACGGCTCCGGTATCCGCCCCCATCTGCGAACTGTTGCCGCCGTCGGCGCCGACGCCCGGCTCCGAAACGCTGAATACATACGTCTGATCGTGAAGTCCTTGAAGCGCGCCGGCGAGATAGATGTAGACCGCGTACTCGACGAAGGCATTGTCCGAAATGGAACACAACTGCGCCGCGCTGTCGCTGTTGGGCACGCTTCCGAAGACGATCTGGGCATCCGAAATCGAAGCGGCCAGCGCGATGCGCGACGAGGCGTCCCGCAATTCGGCCCATGCAATATCGTTGGCGGCATGGCCGGCCGTTCCGCCGACATTCACGACAATCCGATCCACCAGCGTGGCGAGTCCGTCCGCGCCATGGTCGGCAATCCTGAATTTGAGCACGCAACGCTTTTCGGATTCATTCGTACACCAGTTGGGCAGCGTGAGATCCGGCTGCGGGCTTGTATGCGCGTCCACGGTGCTTGCCGGCGGCAACATGCCGGGATTGCGGGTCATGACTTTGAAATCGGGCAGGGAATCGTTCGTGTCCGCGAAGGGGTATCGCCGTTGCAGCGAATAGCCCGAAGCCAGCCCGGTGGTACTGGCATAGGTGGCCGATTCGGACGTTCCCGGCGCCACGCCGAACGCCGAGCCGCTCGGCGGCGTCGGTGATCCGTAGACCAGCCCGTCCACCGTTTCGCTGAGAAAGGTAATTTCGTACCCGTCGCTGACGACCAGCATGGCGTTGTCCGACGCGGCCAGGCTGGGTCCCGTTCCGCCGAGGAGTTCCATGTCCGGAATCGCCGTGCCGCCGAAGGACAAGCCGGAGTTTGCCGTCTCGAACATTTGCGCGCCGCCCGGCGGACCGTACGGTCCGGCGGCGTTCGCCGCCGTCTCGTCCACGAACGCCTGCGTGGCGCCGGTTCCCACGACGACGACGACCAATCCCAGAGGCGGAATCGTGTAGCCTTCGGGAAAGCGGCACGATCCCTCGGAAACGTCCGCGCCCGCCGCGTTGTCGGAAATCGCGAAATTGTTCAGGGAATAGGAGGTCGTGGCGGAGAAATTGTAGATTTCGACGAACTGAAGGGCCGCGGGATAGTTGGCGGCTTCGACGATTTTGAGCGACGCGCCCAGCGCGGCCAGTCCCGGTGTTGATTTCGCGGCCATGACGGCGTCGTAGGCGTTCACGCGGCCATAGCCGAGGTTGTTGTTGCGGCCCGTTTGACGGCCCGCATAGGGATTGACGGTCGAATCCACCTTGTTGCAGGTTTCGCGCATGATGTTGCGGACCTGCGCGGGGGAAAGGCCCGGATTCGCCGCGTGCACCAGCGCGGCGACGCCCGCCGCCAGCGGCGTGGCCGACGACGTGCCCGAAAAACCGGTGTCGTCGCCCGCCTTGCAATAGTCGCCCGCCGTGCCCGAATTCGTGTTATAACCGTCCGCGCCGGTTCGGTCGGTGCTTTCGATTCCCAGTTGGATCACCAGCCCCCCGCTGGGCGCAACGAAATCGAGCGGCGCGCCAACCTGGCTGTAATCCGAACGGTACCCGTCCGAATTCAGCGCGCCGACGCACACCACCTCGTCGTAATAAGCCGGATAAGCCACCGTGGACGGCGGGATACCGGATTTGAGGGAGAAGTAATCCGTGCCATTGAGCGAATACTGGATGCCGTCAAAATTGGCCTGGCTCGACACACGGATAATGTATTCGAGGTTGCCCGCCGACGTATTGGTATGCGTATTTTGGATATAGGTATTCTGGCTGTGGGTAATCGTCCCCGCTTTCGCGCAATTGGGCCGGGTCGGGCTGAGATCCGCGGGCGTCGAGATGGTCGTCCAATTCGCGCTGCCGCCCGTCGTCCAGCCGGCGGGAAGCGCGGGCGGCGTCACGCCGTCGAAATTTTCCATGGCGCCGTCTGGAAACTGGACCAAGTCCAGCCAGCCGGTGTCTTCGCCGGACGACGTGTTGGCATTTTTCAGGTATCGCCACCGGTGCGTGTAGGCGCCCGTCGGAAAACCGCTCAAAATATAGCCAGACCACCCGTAGCCGTTGCCTGCGGCGGCCAGGACCAGCGCGCCGGCCTGGCGCGCGTCGCGAAGGCCGGAGAGCACGGTTGCGCTCGCGCCCCAACTCCAACTGAAATTGATGACCTGTGCCTTCGAGGCGGCATAACGAAAAGCCGTGGCAAGCACGCTATCCGAAACGTACGAAGTGCCCGTCGCCATTTTACAGGGCAGGATTTTGGCCGCATGGGCCGCCCCCGCAACGCCCACGCCGTTGTCGCCAACGGCCGCCGCCACACCGGCCACGGCGGTACCATGGCTGTCATCGGCGTGGGCAGGATTCGGATTGTTGCTTCCCGCCAGAAAATTCCACCCGTTGATATCATCGGTATAGCCGTTTCCGTCGTCGTCCACGCCCGGTGTGCCGCCCGATTCCGCCTCGTTTACGTAGATGTTGGCCTGCAAATCCGGATGTGTAATCTGGACGCCGTCATCCACGATGGCCACCGTAACGGACGAAAGCCCCGTGATTTCGGCCCATGCCGCGGAAGCGTCCACGTCATTGTCGTTGAGCGGCGTCTTGCCGCCGATAGTCTGTCCGGTGCTTTCGAGATGCCATTCGTTGGCAAAGAAGGGATCGTTTATGGACTTCCTTCCTTCCATGACGAAATCCGGTTCCGCCCACGCCACATCGGCGTCTTCCGCCATGGCGACGGCCACGTCCAGCGGCGATTGCGTCTTGGGATCGTTCAGGGCGACAATCCATTGGTTTTCCGCGCCTATCAGCGCGCGAAGCGTCTGCAGCGCATGCCGGGCCGCCACGGCATTGATGTCGGCGCCGGGTTGTATGCACACGACCAATTCGTCCGTCGCCATCACCCGGCCGGGAATCGAGAGATCATAGAAGACCGGATAGGCGAAACGGACATCCTGCCGCGCCGCCAGACGCCGGCATGCTTCCGTCGCCGAAACGCTGGTCTGGATCCGTTCGCATTCATTCGGCATGGCCTCGACCGCCCGCGACTCGGCCGTGGCCCGCGCCGCCGCCCTCTCCTGGCCCGTCGCGCCCATGCCGCGCCGGTATCCCACGACCACCTCGTCGGCCACCTCATTCAGTTCCACGCGGACGCCGCCGGGGGCCATGTAATGGTGCGCGCCCTTCATGGCCTGTTCGGCGGCTTTGTCCGTCAGTAGGCGGACTTCTGTCCGTGCGCCGTCACGGACGGTCACTTCATTCGGCCGGCCAAATACCGACTCAAAACGGAGTCCGATCGGCGCCACGCGTGCGATTTCGTCCTCCGCGCGCGATACCCCCATCAAAAGGACGGCAAAAAAAATCCCTGCCGCTATGGAATAGAAACGATATGACAGAAAGGGACTCCTTCCTAAAGCACAGACGTACGCCCGATATTCTCAATTTTACCATAAAAGGTCCGTTTTTGAGAATACCGAGTTCTTGGATGCCTGAAGGTTTCATCCTGGATTCGGCAGTCAAGATCGGATTCTACGTGCTATCCTCTGGATGTCGTGGACCTTGTGGACGAAATGGACAAGAAAATCAATCCCCTTGCGGGTGAAGTCCACTGGGTCCACAATGTCCATCTCGTCCATGGTTTGGTCGAAAGAGCCGCGTTCAACTGCCGATTTTAGGATGATGACACCGCCACGAAATCCCAGGACTGGCGTCCTGGGCTATTTTCCGGGCGTCCCTCCGGGACTTTGTGCCGAGCACCGTCACATTCGGCCGAAATCCCAGGACTGGCGTCCTGGGCTATTCTCCGGGCGTCCCTACGGGACTTTGTGCCGATTGTCGTCTTATTCGAACGCGCCACAAATGTACAAACTCCAGGGTCCGCGAAGCGGGCGACAAGAATGTGGCCCAAGGCGGCCAGCGGAAGCCTTGGGTCAGCAAGCCACCCAACACAAAGCCCGGAGGAGGGCCGGCAAAGATTACAAGCGCTGCCGCCCCATTTTGGGGCTATACAAGACGATGCGCCGCGTCCCGGCATTCCCTGTGGTCATGCCGGGCCACACTCCGGTCGCCCGCTTCGCGGGCTTGTCCGCCACGAGATGGTTTCCATCAGGCGGCGAACTCGGTACTCTCAAGTAAAGACATTGTTTGTGGATTTATCCTGAACTTGGCCGTCAAAATAGGGTTCTACATTCTGATGTGGGATCTTCCCACAACCCCGTTTTTTTTCGTGCTCGTGTTCGTCATCGTCATCGTAATCGCTCGAAAACCTCGCGACTTTCGTACTCGCTAAATCAATGAACTTCATTTTGATTACGCAAATTGTCGAAAAACTTCTTGTTGTTCTTGGTAGAGGCTGACCGATAATGTTCCAACGAGGGCTATGCCCACAACCCAGTCTTTTTTCGTGCTCGTGCTCGTAATCGTCATCGTAATCGAGGCAAGAACCCCGCAATTTTCGCATTCGCTAAATTGAACTTCAATTGATTGAGCAAGTTGTCCAAAAACTTCTTGTTGTTGCTGATAGAAGCCACACTATAAGGTACTAACCTCCGGAGTTCTTGGACGCCAGGGTCATAGGCCACCCCTCATGTACGCCGGTCCGATTGACATGGCGGCGGGTTCCTGTAAGAATGGGGACACAGTGGTTTATCGTTTGCAGGCGGGCCGGTTGGGCAAGATCAATGGAGGATCGCCGGATTCATGGACATGCACCGCAACATCCTGTTGGGGCTATTACTGGAAAAGCGGAATCTGGCGGGAGCCAGTCTTTTATCGAGCGCGGGCGGGCGATGGTATCGCCATCCTGATCGTGATCTAGGACTCCTGCTCGTGGATGTGGGCGCTCTTTCGGGCGAAGACCTCCATCAGGCCGGCAAGGAGGTGGAAGCGATCATAGCGCAAAACGGAGGAGACGTTCGCGCGGCAATCAAGAGTCTGGGCGGTCCGGCTGCCGTTGCGCGGGTATTCGGCGGAACGATTCCGATGGACGACGCCGGCAACATCGGTTCAACGCCGTTTTCGCCGCCGCCACTGGACACAATGAACGCGGCCAGCACGATTGATCTGTCGGAACAATTCCAGCGCGACACCGTGCCGATCGCAAAGGGATCGGATGATGATCCGCTGGCGGGCGGCACCCTTCAGCCTATGCCGTTGACGGTGGGCCCTGCGTCGCGCGCGGCGGCCGCGGATGTTCCCGCGGTGATGGAACATCCGGGGCGTTACAAATCCATCCGTACCTTTGCGGCGGGCGGTATGGGCAAGTTGTTTCTCGTCCACGACCTGCACCTGAACCGTGACATTATTCTGAAGGAATTGTTGCCCGAACACCTCGAGGGCGCCGGTACGCGGCCCGGCACGCGCACGGTGGACATGCTGACGGTGCCCGTGGTGGCGCGGTTCATGCAGGAAGCGCGCATTACAAGCCAACTGGAACACCCGGCGATTGTGCCCGTGTACGAACTCGGCTACCGCGACGACGGATCGCTGTACTATACGATGAAGTATGTGCGGGGCCGCACGCTGCAAGACGTGCTCAACGAGACGCGCACCCTCTCGGACCGTCTGAACCTGCTCACGCGCTTTCTCGATCTCTGCCAGGCCATCGCCTACGCCCATAGCCGCAACGTGATTCACCGCGACATCAAGCCGCTCAACGTGATGGTCGGCGAATTCGGCGAGACGGTCGTGATTGACTGGGGCATCGCGAAAGTCCTCGGCAAAGAGGACATCCACGCGAAAGACATTGCGATGGCCTCGACCGCCCTTCAGACCGGCGATACCGCTTCACTGACCAAAACGGTCTACGGACAGGCAATGGGATCGCCCTATTTCATGGCGCCGGAACAGGCCCAAGGGCTCGTGGACAAAATTGATCAGCGCTCGGATGTTTATGCGTTGGGCGCGGTACTGTATACGATCTTGAGCGGCCGCCTGCCGTATCTGGGCTTGTCGGCCAACGAATTCCTTAAAAAAGTCGTGAATACTCCGCCCGTGCCCATTCGCCAAATTCAGAAGGACGTGCCGCCGGAACTGGCCGCGATTTGTGAACGGGCCATGCAGCGCAATCCCGAAGACCGCTACCAGACCGCGAAAGAACTCGCCGATGAAATCGAAAATTATCTCTCGGGCGGACTGGTCCGGGCGCACACGTACCGGTTTTCGGAACATCTCATGCGCTTCGTCAAAAAGCACAAGACCTTTTTGTCCACCGCGGCGGCGGGTCTGGCCGCGCTGGTCGCATTGGGTGTTTTTTCGTATATCCGCGTGGTGCGCGAAAGGGATCGAGCCGAATCGGAACGGCAACGCGCCGAGATCAACTGGCAACGCGCCGAAACAGAAAAAAAGGCGGCGGAAGAGGCCCGCGGCCAGGAACAGATTGCGCGCGAAGCGGCCGAGCGCGAATTGTACTATGCCAACATCTCGCTTTCGGAACGCTGCATTCAGGAAAAGCGTATGGACCAGGCGCGGGCCCTTCTGGCCAACTGTCCGGATGTGCATCGCAATTGGGAATGGGGCCGTCTCGAATACCTTTGCAACGCGGATCGCATGACGCTCGCGCAAGGCGGCCAATTCGTGCGTTTTACGGCAAACAACACCGTCGCTACCTGTTCGGTGGACGGCCATCTCGTACTTTCAAGCCTGGATTCGGGCCAGACGATCAAAATGCTGGCCGACAAAGGCGGTTACCAGATGGATATGGCTGTGAGCGCCGCCGAACCACGCCGGCTAATTGCCGGTATGGAAGGACGAGTGGCGGTATGGGATGCCGTAACGGGCGAGGAACTTTTTTCATTCGACGAGCCCCGGCCGGCCGGTGAAAATCCGCGCCGCGCCGTGGCCATCAGCGCCGACGGACAATGGGGCGCCGCGATCAACCAGGACGGCCTTGTGCGTGTGTGGGATTTGGCCGCCAAACAGGAAGCCTTCACAATAAAACCGGTTCGCGCAAGCCTTGCGCTGCTGGCCTTTACACCGTCGGGCGCCCAATTACTCGTGTCGTCCGCTGACATGACCGACGAGGGCATGGCCGGTCTGATCGAAGTATGGGATACCGCCAGGGGCGAAAAGATTCAGACCGTCCAACTCCCCGCGCCGCTGATGGTCAAATCCATGACGTTCAGCCCGGACGGCGCATGGCTGGCCATTGGCACCAACGGCGGCCTGCTGGTATGGGATACCGCGAAATGGACACAGATTCACGCGCATAAGACGACGGTGGGCAGCCCGCGTGCAGTGGCTTTCAGTCCTGATGGAAATGCGCTCGCGGCCGGCAATCAAACCGGTGAACTCAAAGTATGGGAAACGAAGTCCGGGCAGGAACGATTCACCGTGAACGCGCATCTTGATTTTATCGGAGCGATCGCATTCACCGCGGATGGCGGCTGCGTCGTCACGGCCAGTTCCGACCGTACCGCCAAATTGTGGGATGCCGCGAACGGCAGGGAACTGGATACGTTGCGCGGACACAACGGCGCGATCATGGATCTCGCAATCGGCGATGCCGGTGAACGCCTTGCCACCACCAGTTATGACGGCACGACCAAAATCTGGGATATCGGCGGCGACCGCCGACTGCACGACATGACGGCGGGCGTCTACTGTGCCGCCAAGGGCCAATTGGCAGGCGCGGTTGGAAACGAAGCCATCCTGTGGAACGCCCAAACCGGCCGCGAAATCATGCATTTTACCGGTCACACGGCGAAAATTTACCAATTGGCGCTATCATCGGATGGATCGCGTCTCGCGACGGCCGCGGGAGAAACCGCTGACGGCCGCCATTTCGACCGGATCCGGATTTGGGACACGGCTTCGGGCAAGATGCTGTATACGCTTGAAGCGAAGGGGCAGAAGGTCATGCTGTTGCGGTTCGATCCCCAGGGCGCACGGCTGGCCGCGCGCGCCGGCAATACGCTGCAAGTCTGGGACGTCGCAACGGGCGAGGAGCGTCTATCCGTGCCCGATGCGCTCGGTTTCGCGTTCAGCGATGACGGCGCCTTGTTCTGCGCGGGTACCAGCCAAGGCGATGTGACCGTGTATGACGCGGCCATGAAAGATCGTTTTCGGGTAAAGACCGAAGCGGCCTTCGGCCTGACGCTCGCGTTTTCGCCGGATGGACAAACGATCATCGGCAGCAGCGATGTGCTGGCGGGCGACAGTTATGAGGGCCATCTCCAATTCTGGAACGCCGCGGACGGACGGCCGGTTCGCGTTATCAAGGCGCACAAGGGGCATGTCGCATACATTGCGTATGCGCCCGATGGGCGCGTTTTTGCGACGGCCGGCGCGGACAAACTGGCCCGGGTGTGGGAAACCGAGTCCGGCAACGAGTTGCTCGCGCTCAGCGGCCACGCCAGCGAAGTCGTATCGGTCGCGTTTACACCGAACGGCCAGCGTATCGCCACGGCCAGCACCGACGGAACCTTCAAATTATGGGAACGGGAAACCGGGCGCGAAATACTGACCCTGCAAAACGCCGCACTGCACCAAAAAGGCGAGGGCGCGTCGCCCCATTCAATAGCGTTCAGTCCCGACAGTCTTCAAGCCGCCACCCTGACCGCGCCGGTGGCGCTGGCCCCGCAGGTGCTTCGCTGTTTCCCGTGGGATATCGCGCAATATCCAGGCAACCCGGAAGACAAACTCCAAGACCGTATTGAACAATACAAGCGAAAATAGGCTGCGCGGCGCCAACGATCTCTATACTTCGTGTTACGGCGCGGGTCGTTCCCGTGCGGACATAATCGCGCGGGCGGCGGCCATAACCTCGGCGGACAACGGGAGCGGATCCGTTCCCTCCACACAGGCGTACCGTCCAAAATCGCTGTAGCCCACTTCGCGCAGAAAATCTTCGTCAATCAGCGCGCGGCCGTTCGATTGTTCCGGATGCTGGAGGATTTCCCAGAGCGCGTCGGCGACAATATCCGCCTTGCGCCAGAGTTCCGGTCCGCCCATGCCAAAGTTGATCGTGGCGTAGGATTCGATGATGGTTTTCGGCCAGAGCGCCGTTCCGCGAATGTTGTATTCACGCATTTCCTCCGCAAGGCCCAGCGCGATCAGCGTCATGCCGAACTTGCTGAGCATATAGGCGATCTGGCCGGGGGCCATGCTTACATCAATCGGCGGCGACATGGCGACGACATGTCCGTCGCGCTGCTTCTTCATGGCGGGCAGGAACGCTTCCGTAACGGCATAGGTCCCACGCGCGTTTACGCCCATGACGAGATCGTAGCGGCTGATGGGTGTTTGATCCATGGTCCGCCACCAGAGGGCGCCGGCATTGTTGATGACCGCGTCCACACGCCCGAACCGGCCGAGCGTTGCGTCCACGGCCCGCTGGATTTGTTCGGCGTCCCGCACATTGCACGGCACGGGAAGCACATCCGTCCCGTATTGGCGGATTTCGTCCGCCGCCGTATGGATCGTGCCCGGCAAACGCGGATCCTCCGCCACGGACCGCGCCGCCACAACAATGTCCCATCCTTCACGCGCCAGGCGCAACGCGCACGCTTTGCCTATCCCGCGCGTGGCGCCCGTAATGAAAGCAACCTTTCGCAATGTTTTTGCCTTTCCCGTTATCCCAAGATCATTTTGTGTGCATAAAAGGCTTCCGCATAACCGCTGGGCGATCGGCATTCGAGACCGCGCAGGCGCAGTATCGCCATGAAGGTTTCTTCGTCGAACCAGTGCCGATCCCGTTGCGAGGCAAACGATTCCAGGATATGCCTCGCCTTGCGCCGGGCGAGATCCCTGCCTACCGGAACGAAACAATTTGGCTGGCCAAGATCGCCGTCGTATTTAGGAATTTCGTATTCGAGGATCAGATGATTCCGCCACGTGTTACGGGCCAGTTCGGCAACGAGAGCATGATCCTGGTGTAGATCGTAGCGATGACTGCAAAAAATCAGATCAGGATTCACATCCGCTTTGAGATCTTCAAAGGCTTCTTTGAGTTGTCCCCCGTCATACGGAAAGAAACCGTCGCGAAACCCATGGATTCGCACTGTTTTCGCCGCGGCGCGCCGGAGAAATTTCGCGGCGGACGCCCGGGCTTCCGCAGTCCGAAGGGGCGTCGAACTGAACACCACCCACTCGACGGATACTTCCGGCATTTCCCGAAGGAGTTTGAGCAATGTCGCCCCACAGCCGATTTCGATGTCATCGCAATGGGCGCCCAAACAGAGAATTTGAAACGGCCCGCTACGGGGCCGCGTGAGTTTTACGGGAATCACGGCGTCTGCTCCTCGAGGATCGTTCGTGATCATGTAGCCACACCTGCCAGGGCGTATCACCCCGTGCGCACATTTCGTCGAGTTCTTGTTTTTCCTTGAACGTATCTATACACGTCCAGAACCCGTTATACTTGTATCCCATGAGTTTCCCCGCGCGGATGAGCCGGTTGAGCGGTTCGCCCACGAGTTCCTCACCCGGCCGGATGTAATCGTATATCGCCTTGCGAAAAATGAAATATCCGCCGTTGATGTGCATGTCCGACGCCCGGATATTGTCTATGCCCGCCACGTTATCCCTGCTGTCGAAACGAACCATGTGGGTTGTATAAGGCGGTTTGACGCATACAAAAGCGCCCACGCAGCCGGATTTTTGAAACTTTGCGATATATTCGTCCAGCGGGAGATCCGACAATCCGTCGCTGTAATTAGCCAGAAACATGTCCTCGTCTTTCACGTAATCCTTGACGGCCATGAAGCGCTCGCCTATGTTCGAAAAAAGACCCGTGTCCACGAACGTGATATTCCAATCGGAAATATCGCGATGCAACAGGCTCAGCCCCCGTCCGCCTTTGGAAAACACGAAGTCGTTTGTCAGAAATTCATTGTAGGTAAGGAAGTAATTTTTTATGGACTCGGCCTTGTAACCCAAACAGAGAACAAAATCCTTGTGTCCATAGTGGGCATAATATTTCATTACATGCCAGAGCAGCGGATGCTTTGCGCCGATATGAACCATGGGCTTCGGAACATCCAGCGATGCGTTTACCCAGTATTGGGGCGGGTCCGGGCTCAAAGGCCGGAGGCGCATGCCGAGACCGCCACAGAAGAGCACAACTTTCATAACAGCCTCCCTCCGATTATTTCAGTATTATGCCGATCCATCCAAGACCTCGACGCCGGGTATCGGCACTACGAATTTGGCGCCCCATTCCCGTGCATACGAGAGTTGATTCATTATTTCAGAACGCAGATTCCACGGCAAGATGAAGATGTAGTCCGGCCTGGTTTCGGCTATCCGCTCCGGAGGAAAGACGGGGATGCGTGTGCCGGGAAGCAGCAACCCGTGTTTGAAGGGATTCCGGTCTACCGTATAGGGCAGCAGATCGCCGCGAATGCCGCAGTAATTGAGCAGCGTGTTGCCCTTGCCCGGCGCACCGTAACCGGCGATGGATTTTCCCGATCTTCGGACGCCTATCAGGAATTCAAGCAGATCGCATTTGACGTCAACGACCCGCCGGCCGAAATCGCGGTAATACGTCATGTCGTGGAGCCCCGCCTGTTTCTCGCGATCCAGCAGATTCGTGACGGCCGCGGACACCGGTGGCCCTGAAGCCTCTTTGTGCCGCGCATAAATGCGCAACGATCCTCCGTGCGTGGGCCACTCCTCGACATCGTAAACGGCCAGTCCATGCGCGGCAAAAATCCGTTGCACGACCGTAAGGCTCAAATAACTGAAATGCTCATGATAGATCGTGTCGAACTGATTGCCTTCGACCAGCCGCATCAGATGCGGAAACTCCATCGTGATATGGCCGGCGGGCTTTAAAAGAATTTTCATGCCGCCCACGAAATCGTTGATGTCGGGCACATGCGCAAGGACGTTGTTACCCAACAGCAGATCCGCCTGCCTGCCTTGGCCGGCCAGTTCCCTCGCCAGTTCACAACCGAAGAATCGGACGATACTGGGCACGCCTTTGTTGGCGGCGGCTTCGGCCACATTGGCCGCAGGTTCGATGCCGATCACGGGGATGCGCCGTTCGACGAAATATTGCAGCAGATACCCGTCGTTGCTGGCGATTTCAACAACGAGGCTTCCCTCGCTGAGTTCGAAACGCGGGATGGCCATTTCGACATAGCGCCGGGCGTGATCGAGCCAACTGTCGGAATAGGAACTGAAATACGCGTAATGGCTAAATATGGCGCCAGGACTGACGTATTCATCAAGTTGAACCAGGAGACAATGGCCACAGACCTTGACATGGAGGGGATAGAAGGGTTCCATTTCGTTGGCGTGATCCGGCGCGATGTAGCGTTCGCACAGGGGCGACATGCCCAAATCAACAAAGGTATGTTCCAATGGCGCGCCACAGAAACGGCACAGGCCTTGTTTCACCACTCAACCTCCCCATACATTTCAAGATCCCGCCGCCACGCCAACGACGGAAACAGATCCTGTCATTTTTGCGGCTTCCCATGCTAAAATTCACTATACGATACTATACGTGGAACGTCAATCGGCAGCAAGAAGCGGTATGTATGCGATTCGTTGAACTGGAATTGCCGGGGGTGGCCGTGATCGAACCGGAGCGGCTCGAAGACAACCGTGGTTTTTTTGCCCGCCTATTTTGTGAACGTGAATTTGCCGCGCGGGGTCTGGCGACTCGATGGGTGCAGGCGAGCATTTCCCACAACACGCATAAGCATACGCTTCGGGGTATGCATTACCAAGCCGAGCCGAATGCGGAAATCAAACTCATTCGATGCACACGCGGCGCAATCCATGACGTGCTCATCGATTTGCGGCCCCAATCACCCACTTTCATGCGGCATGTGGCGATCGAGTTGAACGAATCGAACCGTGTGATGGCGTATGTGCCGGCAGGCATCGCACACGGGTTTCTCACCCTTGCGCCGGATACGGAAGTTTTCTATCAGATGACGGCATTTTATGCGCCGGAAAGCGCGCGCGGAGTGCGATGGAACGATCCTGCGTTCGGCATCGAGTGGCCGTCGGCGCCTTCCGTCATTCACCAACGCGACGCGGCCTATCCCGATTTTGAGGCGGCGTCATGAATCTTGGCGCATTCAAAGCCGGCGTGAATTGGGACAACGCCGGCGTATCCATGTATACCGCCGCCGCCGATCTCTATCCTCTCTGCCGCAGCATCACGGGGGACGGACTGCGCGAGACCCTACGGCGTATCGGTGAATTCATTCCGCTTCAGATTACGGAAATTCCAACGGGTACGCGTGTGCTCGACTGGGAAATCCCCCGCGAATGGACGATTCGCGACGCCTATATCGTCGCTCCGGATGGAAACCGGCTTGCCGAGTTCCGATCGCATAATCTGCACGTGCTCAATTACAGCGCTCCCATGCATGCGCGCATGCCATTGGAAGATCTGAAACGGCATCTGCACACTCTGCCCGGCCATGCGGACTGGATACCTTACCGCACATCCTACTATCAGGATGACTGGGGATTCTGCATGCCGTACCGGCAAGCCGAAACCTTGCCCGGCGGCGAATACGAAGTGGTCATTGATTCGGAATTGAAGGAGGGGTCGCTGACCTATGGAGAATGCGTATTGCCGGGAGCGATACCGGACGAAGTCTTGATATCTGCGCACGTGTGTCATCCCTCGCTGGCCAATGACAACCTGTCAGGCGTCGTGGTGGCTGCGCAACTCGCGGCGATGCTCCAGGCATGCCCGCGCCGGCACACATTCCGCTTCGTGTTCGCTCCCGGAACGATCGGCGCCATTGCGTGGCTGGCCCGCAACGAAGACCATGTAAAACAGATTCGCCACGGCATGGTATTGGCCTGTCTGGGAGACTCCGCGCCCAAAACCTACAAACGCAGCCGACGTCACAATGCGTTCGTGGACCAGGCGGCCGCCCATGTGTTGTCGCAATCCGGCGAGGCATGTCAAATACTGGATTTCACCCCATGCGGATACGATGAACGCCAGTATGGTTCCCCAGGATTCGATCTTCCGGTAGGATGTTTCATGCGATCGATGCCGGGCGCATTTCCCGAATATCATACGTCGGCGGATAATCTGGATTTCATCAAGCCCGAAGCCCTTGCGGATTCACTGCGGACGCTCCTCGATATTGTCGAAATCATCGAGTGCGACGGGGTGTATCGCAATACCCATCCCAAAGGTGAACCGCAATTGGGCCGAAGAGGCATTTACCGCACGCTGGGCGGCATGACAACGCGGCAAACCGCCGAATTGGCCCTGTTGTGGGCGCTCAATTACAGCGACGGCCGGCATTCCTTGTTGGATATTGCGTCGAAAGCCGGTATGCCGTTCGCCGCCCTTCGCGAAGCGGCGGATTTGCTCGAAAAACACAGCCTGCTCGAACGTATCCCGGTCGTTACGGATTGATCCAGTGCAGATCGCCGTCAATCCGGCCGGTATCCTGGAGATGCCGGATCTGTTTCAGGCGGGTGTACAGCCGGCTGTTGAACGCCGCATCGTCGAACGATAACCGCTTGTACGCCGCAAGCAATTCCGCAACGCCGTCATCCACCGTCCACCGCGCCCGGCCAAAACCCGGCAGACGCGTTTCGATTTTGGTGAAATCCACATGGTAGGTTCGGGTATCGCCGTCGCTATGGCCAAAAGTGATTTCGCACCGGGGCATGTGTTCCTGGACTTTGCGGGCAATATCGCGGATCTGCACATTATTTTCACTCGATCCCACGTTGAAAGCCTGGTTGTGTATCGCTTCGCGCGGCGCTTCCAGCGCGCAGACGAATGCGCGCGCAATATCGTCCACATGCACCAGGGGCCGCCAAGGCGTGCCGTCGCTGGACATGGCGATTCGGCCGGTTGTCCATGCCCAACCGGCCAGGTTGTTGACCACGATGTCCAGTCGCAGACGCGGCGAGACGCCGAACGCGGTCGCATTGCGAAGGTAAACGGGCGAAAAATCGTCGCCGGCCATCGTGGCCAGGACGCGTTCGAAATCTATCTTGGATTTCGCATAGGGTGTTTGCGGATTGGGTTCCGCTTCCTCGTTGAGCCCTTTTTCGGCGCCGTGGCCGTAAAGACTGCACGATGAAGAAAACAGAAACCGCGCCACACCGGCTTTTCGGGCCGCTTCCGCCAACCGCAGGGATCCCAGCGTGTTGATGGCATGTGTCAGATGTGGCGCAAGATTACCCAGGGGATCGTTGGACAAGGCGGCCAAATGAAGCACAGCATCGAACCCGCACAGATCGTCCGGAGTGATGTGACGGATATCGCAAGCAATCAAAGGGATCGGGCGGGGTGGCGCTCCGAAATTGCATTCGTTGAAGAAACCCGTATCCAGTCCCGTGACTTCATGGCCGTGCTCCAGCAGCCGATCACGCAACACAGCGCCAATATATCCTTCACTCCCGGTCAAAAGCACTTTCACGGACAGACCCTCGTTAGTTGTTTGTGCTGTCGCACTGGAGAAGAGGCTCCAAATGGCGCGCGCGCTCCTGCAGCCGTTGGCGCCATGAATTTTGCGAAGCCACGTTACGCCGGTGCGCGGCGCGGTCCGGATTGTCTTCCCGCATGGCCCGTTCGACATTGGCGATATAGTCATCATGGGAATCCGAAAAGTACACGACATCCGCCAAGTGTGCGCAGACCGGCAAGCGCGGGCTGATTACGGGTTTGCCGGCGGCGAGATATTCCTGCAGTTTCATTGGATAGATGTCGCGTGTTGCATCGTTGAGCCGGTAGGGAATGAGCGCCGCGTCGAACCCTTTCAGATAAGCCGGCAATAATTCGCGGGGCCGGTTGCCCATCATGTGGATATTGGCAAACGATTTCAACGGCGACAGATCGGTTTCCGGGCGAATCGGCCCCAGTACGACAATCGTCCAGTCCGGATGCGTCTTTGCCATGCGCGTAATGAGATCCGTGTCAAAACGTTGCGGATCCACAACGCAGATGGTCCCCACGACAGGCCCCGGCAATCGCGCCAGTTCTTCCGGCACTTCGGTTTCGGGCCGCGCGGCCTGGCTGTAATGCTCCACGTCGCCCGCCGGCAATACCACATACAAACGTTCGTTCAAGCCTTCCCGCTTGCGCAACATGGGCGGCGAAAACACAAAGAGGATGTCCGCCCGCCGGGCCTGTTCCCGGTCCATTTCCTCGATGAGCCGTTTCTCCATGGGACGGTCCAGAAAATTCGCCCATTCCTCGCAGATGTCATGCACCACAAGGCGCGGCCTGCGGATATGCAGGAAAGCATCGGCGTGCAGCGGTGAAAAATTCCAGACGACCGGATGGTGAAAATTCAACCGCCGCATCTGACGGCATATAAGGCGCCCGGCCAGGCGGCCGTTCAGCAACAACGTCCGCCGCGCCACCGAATATGGAAGCCCGCCCACCGGTAAAAAAAGATGCGGGGGATGGTAGCCGTACAGATTCGGCGCAATCGTCTGCAGAGCCGGGCCATGCCATTCGCATTCGCGCAACGGATCGCTTCCCCGCATGAAATGCAGGGAGGAATGCGGAAGATTCACGAATAACACCCGGTTGTTTTCCGCCATGAGTTGGGCCAAATGCTGCGGGGTGCTGCGGGCCGTATTCCAGTCGTTGTAGGAAAGCACAACGATGTCCAGTCCTTCGAGCATTTGCTCCCTCCCCTTTGTCGTATCCGGGGGCGGCCTCGTCTTGCCGCCGAACCTTTGCCTCTGTATGCGCCTATTACTCAACTCCAGGCGCGGATGAACGCCTCGAACGAACGATCGTAGGTTTTCTCGACTTCCGGCGGAAAGCAGCAGGCAGGCAACTGGCGTTTGGCCAGATGGCTATGCAGGCAATCACAGCATATCCCGCGGTTGCCACAGGACATGTAGGTGCAGGTGCAGCGGCCGAGGTTCTTTGAGTGATTCGTACAATCCGGCATGATACTGACTCCTCCTCTTTTCTTGTCTTCTTACGAAAAGATAATCCTGGATTCGGCAACCGAAATCCGATTCCTGTGCGCAATCCGTGGACATCGTGGACTTTGTGGACGAAGTAAACTAGAAAACGTATCGCCTTTCGGGTGAAGTCCGCTTTGTCCTCAAGGTCCATAACGTCCAGAAGTTAGCACGTAGAACCCGATCTTGACTGCCGAATCTAGGATAATATGCCCATTTGCCACGAAACAAGTATATGACGGAAATGCGGTGATAGAAATCCGTGGGAAGCGGTTTGTCCAATGGATCATGGCTTTTTGTCGCGCATCCGAATCGCCGCATCCAATCCCTCGCGTGCTTCTTTCCAGTCCGGCTGAACCAGCAGAACCCGCTGGTAATGGGCCACGGCCTCTTCCGCCATACCCTTTTTGAGTAGGATGCCGGCCAGCAGGAAATGCGCGCCGGTATGCCGGGGATCCAGCCGTACGGCCTCTTCGAGGTAAGGTTGTGCCGCGTCATTTTGGCCGTCTTTGGCCAACAGTGTGCCGAGATTGGCCTGCGTGTTGGGGTTTGCGGGATCGAGCGCCAGCGCGCGTTCATATTCCGTGCGCGCCTCGGCCCGTTTGCCGAACCGTAACAGCAGATCGGCGTAATTGTTGTGCGCCAGCGCATAATCGGGTTTGAGGCGAAGGGCCGCTTCATAATGCTCCTGGGCTTCCTTGGTCCTGCCGCGCGCGGCCAGGGCGTCCGCAAGGCCGCAATGCGATTCGGCATCTTCCGGATTCAAAGTCAGCGCGGTGGAGAAATGTTCGATGGCCTCATCGTATTTTTTCTGGCGGGCCAGCAGGAATCCGAAACTCCGAAAGGCATCCCCGTTTTGCGGATCGAGCCGCACCCATGCCTCATAATGTTTGCGCGCGCCGTCGGGATCGTTGCGCGCGGCCAGGGCATCGGCCATGCCCGCGTGCGCGTCCTTGTCGTCCGGATTCAAGGCCAGCGCCTTTCCAAAACACTCCGCCGCGCGTCCATTGTCGCCTTTTTTGCGCAACAGAAACGCGAGATTCTTCGGCGTGTTCGGATTTGTCGCGTCCGCCGCCATGGCCGCTTCATACTGCGCGATGGCCTCGTCTGTCGCTCCGCGTTCCGCGAGCAGGTCCGCGAGATTATGATGGGCGGCAGCCAGTGTTGGATCGTCCTCGACTGTCTGGCGATACTCCGCGATAGCCTCGTCTTTCCGGCCTTGGCCGCCCAGCGCCAGCGCCAGGTTGAAGCGCGCGTTCGCATCGCGCGGGTTCAGGCGTAACACCTCGCGGAGCAATGCGATTCCCTCGTCCACGCGATTCTGCTTGATCAGCGTGTATCCCTTGTTGAACAGCGCCGTCGTGTTGTCCGGTTCGGCCGCCAGCACGCGATCGAACAACGCCAGCGCTTCTTCGCTGTTTCCTTTTCGGAAACGTTCGTAGCCGAGGTTGTTCATCGCATCGGGATAATCCGGCCTCAGGCGCAGCGCCTCTTCATATTGCGCGACGGCCTCATCCGTGCGATTCAGCGCGGCCAGCGCGATGCCGTAATTGAGGCGGATGTTGGCGTCGTCCGGCTGTGCGCGAAGCGCCGCCTCGAAATGCGCGGCAGCTTCGCCGTACCGCTTTTCTCCGAGCAATGCGATCCCCAGATTGTAATGGACGGTTTCGTAATCCGGCTTGAGACGCAACGCTTCGGAAAACGCCTCGGCGGCTTCGGCCTGCCGTCCCTGCATCTGTAAAACCAGGCCGAGTCCGTAATGCGCGCGCTCGTTCGCGGGGTCCGTGCGCAGCGCTTCCTCGAAACACTGGGCGGCTTCGCCGGGTTGTTGCCGGCGCTGCATCGCGAAACCGAGCGCGCATTGCGCGTTCGCGTGCCGGGGATCCAGGCGGACGGCTTCCGTCAAATGACGGAGCGCGTCGGCGTCCTTTCCCTGCTTTTCCAGAATCAACGCAAAATTGAAGTGAACATCGGCGTTGTCCGGCTGCAGGCGGAGCAGGCGATCGAAACAGGCGGCGCCTTCGTCCAGTTTCCCTTCCCGCGCCAGTTCGAAACCCAGATTGAACAGCGCGCCGGGGTGGTCCGGTTCTATTTCGAGCGCGCGGCGAAAACAGGCGATCCCTTCTTCGCGCTTTCCCTGTACGATCCATTCGTGGCCAAGGCCGTTGAGCGCGCCGGCGTGCCCCGGTTCGCGGCTGAGAACCTCGCGAAACTGATCCGCGGCATCTTCGGTTTTTCCGAGCAAAGCGTAGGCCGTCGCGAGGTTGAACCGGGCATTGGCATCCTCCGGCGCAAGCGTTTCTATTGTCCGTTTACAGGCGGCGAGCGCCGCATCGGTCTTTCCAAGCCGGGCCAGCGCAACGGCCAGATTGGAATGAGCCGCGCGATAATCCGGCGCCAAACGCAACGTTTCCTCAAACTGATCCGCGGCGGCTTCGGCGTTGCCGGCTTTCGCCAACGCCAGACCCAGGTTGAAATGCGTGTCGGCGTCGCCGGGATTGCCGGCCAAAGCCGTCTGGAAATGTGCGATGGCCTCGGCCGTCCGGTTGCGCGCCGCCAGGTAATATCCCAGATTGAAATGCGCGCGCGCGTTGCCGGGTTCGTTGGCCGCGGCTTCGCCGAAACATTCCAGCGCCTCGTCCACATTGCCCTGTTTCGCGAGTTCATGCCCCAGATTGTTCCATGCGTTGACATGCCGTGCGTCCAGCGCGAGGGTGCGCCGGTAGGCCGCAATCGCCTCGTCAGCGCGCCCCTTTTCCGCCAGCGCATGCCCGTAATTGAACCGGAGATCCGCAGTTTCCGGCATCAAGCGCAGCGCGGTTTCGTATTCGGCCAGCGCTTCGTCCGTATGTCCGAGCCGCGCCAAGGCAAGTCCGAGATTGTAATGAACCGTGTCGTAGTCCGGATTGAGTTCAAGCGCTTTTCGAAAATGCGCCAGCGCCTCCTCCGTCCGTTCGCGATCCGAGAGCATGACGCCAAGGTTGTAATGGGCAAAAGCGTCATCGGGATGTCTTGCAATCCACTCGCTGAAATCCCGGATGCCGTCCTCGATGCGATTCGTCTTCGTGTAGGCGAACCGCCGTTCGTCGTGCCAGCGCGACACGTCCGGTTTGACATCTATAATCGGAATACGCAGCAACAGCATGAGTCCCAGCGTTGCGACAACAAACGCCCCGGCCGTTCGGTATTTTTTTGCGGTGAAGAGACGGGCAACGGCATACACACCGTATCCTCCGAAGAGAAACATGATGGGTATCAATGGAATCCGGTATCGGGAACCCGCAATCAATGGTAAAAACACGCCGAAATACGCCAGTTGCCAAACGAGGATCAACGCGGCCGTCTCGCGTGAAGTGGCGGCTAATTCAGGCGACTCGCCCTTTCCGCCTGATCTCCATACCTGTATTCCGTACAGAACCACGCCCAGAACAAACAGCCCCAGCGGCCACGGGAAGCCGGGTAAATAGCGCAGGATGCGCGACCGTTGTTTTTCGCAGGCGATGACCTTGTTTTCATCCACTTCGCGGGGACCCAGCGTGAGCAGTGCGCGCTTGAAGGCCATCCGGAACGGAATCGTGGGATCGCTTTTGATGTTCGCCCACGTTTTGGACGCGAAATGGGCTTTCCATTGCGCATAGGTGGCGATGTTCGTGCCCAGATCCTTGCCCAGACTTTCGGCGGCGGCGCGTAAATCCAGCGGACCCCACGTGCCCGAGGGAACCATCCGGCGAATATCGGGTGTTGCCGGCGAATAACCGTCGTATCCGGGACTATTGCCCATGTACAGGTTCAACTCGCCCGTGTAGGAAATGGGCACGAAGGCGCCCGAAACAAGATAATTCCGGATCGTTACGGGTGAAATGATAGCGCATGCGCCGGCTAAAAAGACCGCCCCCCCGATCAGCCCCGCCCTCGCCATCCCGCGGCGCCATGCCGTCCATAACCCCCATAACGCGAAAAGGGGAAGCGTCGCCATGGTCTCCGGGCGCACGAGCGACGCACACCCCAGCACCAGGCCAACGGCTATGGCATTACGAACCCGTGGAGTGCGGTTCCATTGGAAACACAATAAAAAGGCCAGCAAACAGAGGAAGATATAAAGCGGCGGCTGGTTGATCTCGCCTTCATAGTAAATGAAGGCCCAATACGTCGTCATCAATCCGGCTGCGGCTACCCCGGCCCAGCGTCCCCACAGCGCCCGGCCAAGGAAATACAGCAAGAGCGCCGAGCCCAGTCCCAGCCCCATCTGCACCACGCGCACGGCGAGATAACTGCCGTTTGCCACCCAGTACACGGCCGCCAGAAAAAGGGAGTAGCCCGGCGGATTGGGATAGGGGTAACCGGGAATGAACGCGCCGCTATGTCCCTCCGGCGGTGTCCAGTCGCCACTGAGCATGGCCCGCGCCCAGTAATCCTTGAAGGCGGGATCGTTCAACGGCAAGGCGAAATCAGGAGCGGACATTATTTCATTAAGATAGAGGAAGCGGATGACGGCGCCCAGGAGTAAAACCAACACAAGGGTTGCCATGGCCGTGTCAATGCGTTTCTTACCGCTTGGTTTGTGTCTGGTTTCGGTCATCCTGCCCTCTTGGCGGATCCGCGTTCGCTTCTCAAACCTTGCACATCCTGCCTTGTGCGGCGTTTGAAGGGAGTAAAGTAATAAAGATAATGCCAAATGGCGTGATCGAAAAAGATCGGTAACACACGCAGGGTTTCCCGAATCGAACCATGCTGTGAACGCCGGATCACGCGCAGGTTGGCGATGGGCGCAAGGATGATCCGGCACACCACCGATGCCGCCATCATGACAATGCGCACCCAACGCGAAGCCGGGTTGGCGCCATACGCCCGCGCAATCCGGCGCATGACGCCGCCCGGCAAGAGGGAAGCCATCTCAAGCAGCCCGATGGCCGGATTACGTGTCCGGACCAGATAATCCCGGCCTCTTGGATCTTCGACCTGATCCGGGATCTCGCGCAACGCTCTCTTCCGGAGCTTCGTCCCCTCGAACAGGATCAATGAAAAGATGGGGGTGAAATAGGGTTTGGGTATGCGTGAAAGCACGTCAGCGGTTTGCAGGTAGTCTTCCAGCGTTTCGTAGGGATTGTCCACCAACAAATCGTAATAGGCAGCCACCGGATAGCGGGCAATAAGACGCGCGGCCTCCAAAAATTCCTCTGAAGTGATACGGCGATCGTAAATCTCATGGCAAATCCGCTGGCTTCCGCTCTGCAGGCCCATGTTGACCCATCCGAGTCCCGCGTCCGACAACAGGTCCATTTTTTCCCTTGTGAAATAACGGGCCGTGCCTTTGACGATAAACGGCTTGCCGATCCGTTTTTTATATTGTTCGCAAAACAATGCCAGCCGGTCTGTATCGTTGGCCAGAAAACAGTCGTCGCTGATGTCAATATACTCGACCGGCGGTCCCTCGACAACGGCCGCCTCCAGTTCCGCCATGACGTGTTCGACGCTGCGGTGGCGCACGGGCCAGCGCCCGTACAGTTGCCGCAGGAAATGGTTGCAGCAATAGGTGCAGTTGTGCGGACATCCCCGCGAGGTAAGCAGTTTGTACAACGCGCCGCGATAGCGGCGGTATCGTTTCAGGTGGCCCTTGTCGATCGGTTCAATCCGGCCACGCGCCAATACAAACGTCCGATCCGGCATCTGGCATCCTATCGGCAGCGTATCGAGATCCTCGACGAGCGGATACAGCGGATTGCGGTTGAACACGCCCCCCCGAATGAAACACAGATTGTTGATGTCGTCGAAAGACCGGCCCTCCTTGGCCGCTTGAGCCATGTCGAGAATCGTCTGCTCCGCCTCGCCGACGCAGGCGTAATCCGCGTATTCCGCGCAGGCCTCGGGCGATGTCGTCGGGTGGATACCGCCCCACACGATCGGAATCGCCGGATGGCACTTTTTGATCGCGTCCGTAATCGCCCGGGCGGCGTCGAAGTCGTACGCCATCAGGCTGATGCCGATAAAATGCGGATTCCGTTCCTTCACAAACGCCGACAGCCGGGTCCGCCAACCATCCTCTTCCATCAAGCGGGGCAGATAGAGCAGGGTCGAATCGTATCCCCGTTCCAGCAACAGGAGATGAAGCCCCTTCAAGCCCAATATATCCAGATTGGGCTGCGGCGATATCAGTAAAACGCTCATCCTGTCGCGGGTTTCCTTTTTTGCGGCCAACGAGATCATTGTGCCCGAATTGGGACGTCTCCAACAAATGGAACCCGGCGCGCCCGATCCGTATGGCCGGATCCCCTTGAAGCATCTTCCCAATCCCTGTCAACAATTCCTGTCAACAATTCCATTGACTTCGGGTGTTCATGTCCTTATAATGCGTTTGTTGTCAACCAAAGTGCCCATGATTGCGTGGGTGGCTCAAGGAGTCGGTTTCGATGGCTTGCCATCGCCGTTCAGGCGTTTCGCTATACATCGCGGTCGCGATAGTCCGCAGCACACAAAGGCTTATCGCTCAAGAGGTTGTGCCGGCCTGCGAGGGATAATTCGACACCGTTTTTCCGGGAGCCACCATTCACGCGGCTGGGTTGTTTTCAGTCTGTTGAATGAATGGAGGTATGCAATATGTCGCTGCCGATCCTGTTAGGGATCGCGGCCGGCGTTGTTCTCGGTGTCTTATCGGCGATCATCGGCGCACGGGTGGCTGGAAACGGCCTCGTGGGGAAAGCGCGCCGGGAAGCCGCTCAATTGGTGTCCAATGCCGAGCGCGAAGCCGCCGCCATCACAAAAGAAGCCAAAACCAGCATCAAGGCGCAGGCTGTCGAACTGCGCGAGCAAGCCGAACGTGAAGCGCGCGAAATGCGCAAGGAACTCGTCGCCCTCGAAAAACGAATCCTCGCCAAAGAAGAAACGGTGGACAAGCGCGTTGACGCCTTGGACCGCAAGGCGGGGGAACTCAACAACAAGGAACGGGAACTCGCTGAACGGGAAAAGGCCTTGGGACGGGAAAGCGCCCGAATCGAATCCGTCATCGGCGAACAGACGAAGAAACTGGAAGAAATTTCCGGTATGACGGCCGAACAGGCCCGCAAGGCCCTCTATGCGCAACTCGAAACGGAGGTCAAGCGCGATTCCGCAATGCGTCTGAAACGTGTCGAGGACGAATTGGTCGAGAATTCCGAGAAAAAGGCGCGCTGGATTATCGGCGAGGCGATTCAACGCTGTTCCGCAGATCATGTCGCCGAAACGACCGTGTCGGTCATTCCGCTGCCCAGCGAGGAGATGAAAGGCCGGATCATCGGGCGCGAAGGACGCAATATCCGCGCGCTGGAAAGCGCCACGGGCATCAATGTTATCATTGACGATACCCCCGAAGCGGTGGTTCTGTCCGGATTCGATCCGGTGCGGCGCGAGGTGGCGCGCATTACGCTCGAACGTCTGATTCAGGACGGGCGAATCCATCCCGCGCGCATCGAGGAAATGGTCGCGAAAGTCACCGATGAGATCCAGAAGTCCATCAAAGAAATGGGCGAACAGACCTGCCTCGAAGTGGACGTTCACGGACTGCATCCGGAGATTGTCAAACTCATTGGACGCCTTCATTACCGCACCTCCTACGGACAGAACGTCTTGAAGCATTCGAAGGAGGTTTGCCATCTGGCCGGCATCATGGCCGCGGAACTGGGGGTCAACATCCAGATGGCCAAGCGGGCCGGCCTGATTCACGATATCGGCAAGGCTATCAACCACGAAGTCGAAGGGTCTCACGCCATCATTGGCCACGATATTGCCAAACGGCACGGCGAAAATGCGATGATTGTCAACGCGGTCGGGGCCCATCACGGCGAAATACCACAGGAAGACATCATCTCCGTGCTGGTGCAGGCCGCCGATGCCTTGTCCGCAGCCCGTCCCGGCGCGCGGCGCGAGACGGTCGAAACCTATATCAAGCGCCTCGAACAACTGGAAGCGATTGCGGACGGATTTTCGGGCGTCGAGAAATCCTATGCGATTCAGGCCGGCCGCGAAGTGCGGGTAGTGGTGTATCCCGACAAGGTCGGCGATGCGGAGGCAATGCAATTGGCGCGCGATGTTGCCCGCAAGGTGGAAGCGGAAATGGTCTATCCCGGCCAAATCAAGGTGACGGTGGTCCGGGAAACCCGCGCGGTGGAAACGGCAAAATAACCGGTATCGTTGTCAAACGGATTTTTCGCCCCAATAGGCATATATGAAGATTTTGTTCATCGGAGATATCGTCGGACGCCGGGGTCGGCAATGTGTGAGCCGTCTTTTACCGGGTTTGCGTAACGAATTCGGGTTGGACCTCGTGCTGGGCAACGCCGAAAACGCCGCGGGCGGCTTGGGCGCGACGGGTCCGGTCATGGATGACTTGATCCGGTCGGGCGTACAGGGCATGACGCTCGGAAACCATACGTGGCGTAAGAAGGAACTTGCCGGGGTGCTGAACCGGTATTCCAATGTGGCGCGCCCGCTGAACTACCCGCCGGGCGTACCGGGGCAGGGATCGTTTCTCCTGGATGTGGCCGGCGTGCCGGTGGCGGTGGCCAACGTGGTTGGCCGTGTGTTCATGGACGCGTTTGCGTGTCCCTTTGCGACCACCCGCGAGGCGTTGGACCGTTTGCGCACACGGACGCCGGTGGTCATCGTGGATGTTCATGCCGAGGCTACTTCGGAAAAAGTGGCGCTGGGATGGCATCTCGACGGCTATTGCAGCGCGGTGCTCGGTACCCATACCCATGTTCAAACCGCGGACGAGCGGATTTTGCCGGGTGGTACGGCGTATATTACCGACGTGGGCATGACGGGTCCGGTGGACTCGGTGATCGGCATCGAGCGCGAGCGGGCCATCGGCAAGTTTCTGACCGGTATGCCGTCGGAATTCAAAGTGGCCAAAGGACCCGCACGGCTTTGCGGCGTCGTGGTGGGCGTGGACGAAGCGACGGGCCGGGCGCGCAGCATTGAGCGGATTGCCCGGCTGGATGACAACCTTGATTCGGGCGGCGATGACGACGACTGATGCCCAACCCGGTTTGTGGGACATGTTTGCATGTACTTCAAGCAGATAGATCTGTTCGGATTCAAATCCTTCGCCGATCGGACCCACGTCCGGCTTGAAGAAGGCATCACGTGCATCGTCGGGCCGAACGGCTGCGGCAAGAGCAATATTCTCGATGCGCTGCGCTGGGCGTTGGGCGAACAGAGCGCTAAAAGCCTGCGCGGCACGCAAATGCAGGATGTCATCTTCAACGGCAGCGAAAACCGGACCGCCCTCGGCATGGCCGAAGTTTCGATCACCTTCGACAACACCGACAACCGCCTGCCGATTGATTACGCGGAAGTACAGGTCACGCGCCGCCTTTACCGCACCGGCGAAAGCGAATACCTGCTCAACAAAACCCCCTGCCGCCTGCGCGATATCCAGGAACTGTTCATGGATACCGGCATCGGAACGAACGCCTACTCCCTCATTGGACAGGGCAAGATTGACCTTGTGCTTAGTTCAAAGCCGGAAGATCGCCGGTTTCTGTTCGAGGAAGCCGCCGGCATCATCAAGTACAAAACCCGCAAGCGCGTCGCCATGCGCAAACTCGACGCCGCCGAACAGAACCTGCTCCGGCTCAATGACATCATCGCCGAAGTCCAACGGCAGATGCGTTCGCTCAAGCGGCAGGTCAACGCCGCCATCCGGTACCGCGAATTGACCGATTTGCTCAAGGCGCTCGAAGTGCGCGCGTTCTGGATCAAATACGCGCGCCTGCAGCAGGAATTGACCCTTCTGCGCGAACAGTATGCCGCCGCCGCCGAAACGTATGCGCGCGTGATGACAGAAAGCGCGGAAGCCGGTGCGCGCAACGAAACACTCTCGCTCCGCCTGATCGAAGTCGAACGCGTGATGGCCGCGCGGCAGGAAGGCGTCCAGCAACTCGACGCCGAAATGGAAAAGATCGAACGCCAGATTGCGTTGCTTCGCCAGCAGATCGGATTCATCGAAGAACAGCACGAACAGGCGTTGAGCGAGCGCGACGAATTCCGCCAACGGGCTGACGAAATCCAGGCGCAAATCCGGCGTTCGGAAAAATCCATCGAAACGGTCGCCGGTGAAATCGAAGCCTGCAAAAAGGCCATCGCCGAGAAACAGGCCGAATACGACGCGGCGGCGCAACATGTCGCCGAGGCCGAATCACGGCAGGAAACGGAACGGGCGCGCGCCATGGAAGCGGTGAACACGCGCGCAAAGGCCCAAACCGAACTCGAAACGCTGGCGGCCGGTCTCCGGCATATTGATAGCCAACTCGAAGCGATATACGCGCGCCATCAGGCCCATCACGACCGCCGGCAGGACATCATCGAACGCCTCGAAGACGCGCGCCGTCTCGAATCCGAAAAACAGGCGGCGATCACGGCCGTGGCCAACGAGCGCCGCGACGCCGCCGAACGGCATGCGGCCCTGTCGCAGGATGTCCGAAAACTGAACGAAGAATGGCAAAACCTGCGCGAAAGCAAAGGCCGCCAGGAAGCGCGGCTCCATTCGCTGCGCGAACTTCGCGACAGTTACGAAGGCTTCGCGGTCGGCGTACGCGCCATCATGATGGCCAAGCAGCGCAACATGCCCGAAGCCAACGGAGTGATCGGACCCGTCGGCGACCTTCTGGCGACCGAAAAGCGATTTGAACGCGCCATCGAGGCGGCCCTCGGCGGCAATATCAACAATATCGTCGTCGAGGAGGCCACGGCGGCGAAAGACGCCATCGAATTCTTGAAAAAACATCAGGCGGGCCGCGTCACGTTCCTTCCCCTTGACATCATCCGTCCCAATCCGCAGGACGATTCCGCGGCGATTGACAATCTGCCCGGCGTGATCGGGCCCGCCATCCGATTCGTCCAATATGATGATCATATCCGCAAGGCCGTCGAATACCTCATGCACAACACGGTCATCGTCGAAACCATAGACGACGCGATCCGTATTGCCCGTTCCGGGAAACGCTACCCGCGCCTCGTTACCCTCGAAGGCGAAGTCGTGTCGCAAGCCGGCGCCGTGACCGGTGGCCGCACGCAGAACGAAGGCCGCGGCCTCCTGGGACGCAGCGCCGAAATCACCGAGTTGGAAGACCAGGTAAAAACCGCGGACACGAACCTGGCAAAACTCCTCAAGCGGACCCAGGCGCTGGCGGTCGAGATCAACGATCTCGCCCGGCAGATCAAGGAATTCGAGTCGCAGGCGAATACGCTGCGTGACGAACTGAACGAAACCGGGGTGCTTATTGCGCGCCACGCGGCGGAACTCGAAGGACTCCAACAATCCCTCCAGCAACTCGATTCGCAGCGCGCGGCGCTGGAATCCGAACGGGGATGCCTTGAGGATCAGCGAAACCAGGCTTTGGGGCGCGCCGATTCCATGGAACAAGACGACGCCGCGATCCAACAAGCCCTCGCGGAGGCGCAGGATTCCGCCGCGCGCGCCCGGCAGACCCTTGCGGAACGATCGTCCGAAATGGGCGATCTGCGTGTGCGGTTCGCGGAATTGTCGCAACGGTTCGACGAGGCCGACCGCAACCGCCGGCGCGAACAGCAGGAATACGAGGAAACGGTGCGCAATGCCGAACGCCGCGTCGAGCAGGCGCAACAACTCAAGCAGAATCAGGCATCGCTCGAATCGGAAATCGCGCTCCATCTCGAACGCGCCCGGGCCTTGTCGGAAACCGCCGAAGAAGCACGCCGGAAGGTCATCGAAGCACGGAACGAATACGAGACGCTGCGCAATGAAAACGAAGCGCTGGCCAAGTCCCTGCGCGAAATGCACGATCGCGAGCGATCGGCCCAATCCGAAGCGCACCGGCTCGAAATGGCCCTGCGCCATAACGAAGATCAGGCCGGTTTTCTTGAGGAGCGCATCCTCACCGAATACCATGTCGCACTGTCCTCTTTGAACGCTGAAACCGTCGGACAGGACGAATACGACGATGACACCCGCGAGAAACTCATCGCCGATGCCCGTGACAAACTCGAACGGATGGGCCAGGTCAACCTGATGGCCATCGAAGAATACGCCGCGCTCGAACAACGCCACGATTTCCTCGTCGCACAGGAAGAGGACCTCCGCAAAGCCCGCGAAGCCCTGCTCGGCGTCGTCGAACGCATTGACACGACCATCCGCGACATGTTCCTGGAAACCTTCAACAATGTCGCCGACTCCTTTCGCAACTATTTCCGACGGCTGTTCAACGGCGGCCAGGCCCGTATCTATCTATTGGACGAAAACGATCCCCTGGAAAGCGGCATCGAAATCGAAGCACGACCCCCCGGAAAGAAACCCCAGAGCATCTCCCTGCTTTCCGGCGGTGAAGCGGCCATGACCGCCATCGCCCTCTTGTTCAGTATCTTTCGCGCCAAGCCCAGTCCCTTTTGCGTTCTCGACGAAGTGGACGCCCCCCTCGACGACGCCAACATCGGCCGCTTCCTCGACATGGTCCAGGAATTCACCGCCGAAAGCCAGTTCATCATCATCACCCATAGCAAGCAGACCATGACCCGCGCCAACATCCTCTACGGCGTAACCATGCAGGAACGCGGCGTTTCCCAAATCGTTTCCGTCAAATTTGAATAGCCTTTCGGGAATACCCTGCTGACGAAGGATTTGCCCACAACCCACTCTCTTTTCGCGCTTGTGCTCGTTGTCATAATCTTGGCCAGAACTCCGCAATATTCGCACTCGATGAATCCGTACATTTGCAGGCGCCTTGACCGGATACGGCGCATGGGGTATGCTGGCACAGAAAAGTCTGCGTGATTTAGACATTATGGCTGGACCGTCTTGGAAAACATTCCAAGTATGTTTTGAAATGCGGCATGTGGGAATCATGAAAAGGGAGGTTGTCAAACATGGCCAAGGCAGGAGTGAAGCAATATCGTTTTTCGTTCGGTCCGTGGAACATTGATGAGGGCGCGGATCCGTTCGGCCCGACAGTGCGCAAACCGGAATCGCTGGCAAAGAAAATCAAGGCCGCGAAGGCAATGGGGTTCGACGGCGTGCAGTTTCACGATGATGACGTCGTGCCGAATCTCGACGGCAAGTCGCCCGCGCAAATCATGAAAGAAGCGGCGCAGGTCAAGCGGATGCTGGACTCGGAAGGACTCAAGGCCGAATTCACCGCGCCGCGGTTGTGGTTCGCGCGGCAGACTATTGACGGCGCGTACACCAGCAACGATCCGAAGTGCCGGAAATACGCCATCGACCGCACAAAAATCTGTATGGACATCAATAACGCCATCGGCGGCGACTGGATCGTCCTGTGGCTTGCGCGGGAAGGATCGTACATCCGCGAGAGTAAGAATCCGCGCGTGTCGGTATTGCAACTTCGCGATGCGTTGAACGCGATGCTGGCCTACGATCCGAAGGCGATGATTCTGATTGAGCCAAAACCCAACGAACCGGTGGACAGCGCAATTATCCCGACGATCGGCCATGCAATCGGCTTGTCGTATCTGACGGACGATCCGGCGCGCGTCGGCTGCCTGGTCGAAACGGCGCATTCGTGTCTGGCGGGACTGGATCCGAGCGACGACATGGCGTACGCGCTCGCGCACAACAAACTCAAAAGCGTGCATCTGAACGATCAAGGGGGACTGAAATTCGATCAGGACAAGTCGTTCGGGTCGTACAACCTGCGCCGTGCGTTCAACCAGGTGCGCGTGCTCGACGAGTACGACTATGGCCGGCACGGCGAATGGATCGGCCTCGACGTCAAGGCCATGCGGACACAGAAGCAGGAAGGCAACACGAAACATCTGTCTTCGAGCAAGGAACGGTTCCTGTTCCTGCTCGAAAAGGTCCGGACCCTCGACAAGAAACTCGAAGCGCAGTTGATCGCCGCGCGCGACTATGAGGAACTCGACCGCTACATCCTGTGCCACCTGATGGGCGTAAAATACCGGTAGATTGCCGATTTGAGATAGCGGATTGCGGATTGGAGGAGTTTTTACCCCCGTCCACAATATCCACGCCATCCACTTCGCCAACCCGCCAACGCGTGAGGGCATGAGCCATGCTGGAAACAGTCGATCTCGATGCGACGTTGTCGAAGGAGGAGTTCAAAAAGGCCCACGACCCGCTGGATCTGCGTCTCGCGGAATTGCAGCGGCAGGTGCGCGCGGCGGGCATTCCGCTGCTTGTCGTGTTTGAAGGGTGGGAGGCCGCCGGTGTGGGCACGGCCATCAGCCGGCTGCTATCCCCGCTGGATCCGCGCGGATACAAGGTCCATACCTTTCAAACGCCCACGGAAACCGAAGCGCTGTATCCGCCGATGTGGCGTTATTGGCTTACGACGCCCGCGCGCGGCCTGATTGCCATTTACGACGGCAGTTGGTATTGGGAAGCGCTGAAACGCGACAAGCCCGCGGGGCCGGAAATCTACGAACGGGTGCGCACCTTCGAACGGCAATTGGCAGACGATGGCGCGGTCATCCTCAAATTCTGGCTCCACATCAGCAGCCGCGAACAGGCCAAGCGTTTCAAGAAAATGAAGGACGATCCCGCGCTGGCCTGGAAGATCAGCAAGGAAGACTGGCGCCGCCACCGGAAGTACAAGAGTTACTGCCAAGTCGTTGAAACGACCCTGCGGGAAACCTCGACGGCGTATGCCCCGTGGACCGTGGTCCCCGCGCATGACCTGCGGTATGCCTGCCTGACGATTGACGAGACGGTCGGGCAGGCGCTCGAAACGGCGCTTCAACGCAAGCCGCAAACGGTTTCCGTGGTTCCGTCGCGCCTGCCGAAACGGGTCAGCCCGCTCGACAAGGTTGACTTGAACATCTCCGTAACGCATGAAGAATACAGCCGCGAAATGCCCCGCCTGCAGAAAGAACTCCTGCGCCTCGAACACCTCATCTATCCCAAGCGCATCCCTGTCGCCATCGTTTATGAAGGATGGGACGCGGCGGGCAAGGGCGGCAACATCAAGCGTCTCATTACGGGAATGGACCATCGCGGATTCGAGGTGATTCCATTCGCCGCGCCGGAAGGCGACGAGCGGACGCACCACTACCTGTGGCGGTTCTGGCGGCGCGTCCCGAAAGGCGGGCACATCACGATTTTCGACCGGAGCTGGTACGGGCGGGTCATGGTCGAGCGCATCGAAGGGTTCGCCACGCCCGAAGCATGGGGGCGCGCCTATCGCGAGATCAACGAATTCGAGCAGGAATTGACCTCGGCGGGCATCGTGCTCGTCAAATTCTGGATCCATATCTCGAAGGAGGAGCAACTCAAGCGGTTCCGCCTGCGCGAAAAAACGCCGTACAAGCAGTGGAAGATCACCGACGAGGACTGGCGCAACCGGAAACAATGGGATGCGTATCACGCGGCCGTCACCGAAATGATCGAAAAGACCTCGACCGTGAACGCGCCCTGGACCATCGTGGAAGGAAACGACAAAAAGCATGCGCGGCTCAAGGCGTTGAAAACGGTGGCGGCGGCGATCGAAAGAGCGCTGAAACGAAAAAATGGCCGCAAGTAATTCCGGTCATCCCCCCGACTCGATATGACAAGCCTTTCCCGCGGCGCGCAGGTGATCCATGAATTCGGGAGCAATGGCGCCATCCGCGCCAATGGGAACATCCCACGTGACCACGCCGCCCTTTTTGACGATGTTGCGCGTCATCGCGGCTACTTCTTCCGGTGTGAAACGCGGCGGGGATCCGGCCCACCACTTCCCAATATAACTCAGCATGTGGTATTGCGCGTGTTCGATTCGGCTGCCGGGACACACGACCTCTCGAGGCTGGTCAATTTCGCCCGCCGTGTAGTCTTCCGCCGGCGTCAGCGTGATGATGGGGTTGACGACGCCAGGATTGAAGGCGACGATACTGCCGGCGTTGCCTGCGCGCGCCGCCGCCGCGAAACTGTCGAAATTCGGCGGGGTCGAATGCCGGTACATCGCGTCGGGATAGTAGCATCCGTCGAACCACCATCCGCGGACTTTTTCGCCCCAGCGTTCCGACCACTCCCGAATGACGGATTCCCATTTGCGCTGGAATGTTTCCAGACGGGGATCCTCATCGCCGGGTTTCACCGGAGCCGTGTCCCATCGCGGATGTTTGCCCGCTTTCCATTCCAGCGCCTTCATCGCTTCGGGATCGCGATCGGGCGCGCCGGAAGGCAGATACACCATCAGGGGAATGCCCTTCGGATGCAGCGCTTCGTACAGATCGGCGATCAGGTCGCGTTTCGAACATTTGCTGGGTGCGATGCCGGTAATCCGATCGTATGTTGCATTCGGCGAACAGTAAAACCCGGAATTCTGGCCGAGCGTGATCACGTAGTATCCCGCGCCAACGGACGCCAGCGTATCGGCCAGCGCATTCACGTCGAAACGGTCCACGGCCGCGTTCCAAGTCTCGACCGTTGCATCCTTCAATACCGTGTCAGCCATGTAGTGTGTAAACACGCCCCATCGCGCCTTTTGAAACCATTCCGCCCGGTGCGTCTTCATGTTTTCCGCCTCCTGCGCCCATCCTGCACCGCATAAAACGCCCGCCATCGCAATTGCGAAACAAAACCGGCCCATGACATTCCGTCTCCTCTCTTCCGATTCGTAAACGGGAATGGCCCCGTTCGATTGCAATACATGCCTTCAGTTCCGCGCCTCGCTGAAAAAAGCGACGGCGTCCGCTGCGCTTGGATTGGCGCGCAGCAGGGCGGAACAGTCCCGGCGCGTTTTCACGGCCTTGGCCAGTTCCGCGGAAAGGCGCGTGTCACCGGCCAGTATTGCGCCGGCCAGCGTGTTGTCGTGGAAGAGAAACACACGGCAGCCTTCCTCCGTTTCGTCGCGAAGCACGAGGTAACTGCCGTCCGCAGGGGCGATGGTCCCGACGCTGAACAGACCGAAACCGAGGACTTTGAGTGTGTTGACGCGGGGCAATCCGCCGAATTCGGCCGGCCGGCCCGCCGCGTTCAGTCCCGCAATCTGGCCTTGATACCGCGCCGGTTCCCACAGGCCGTATACGATTCCGTGATGTTCGGCCGCGTCGCCGGCGGCAAAAATATCCGGGTGCGATGTCGTCAAGCGGGCATCCACGACAATGCCCTGGTTGACTTCCAGTCCGGCCTTTCGGGCGAGATGGCTATTGGATCGGATACCGGCGGCGACGACCACCCCTTCAGCCGAAAGACGAGATCCGTCAGCCAGCCGCACCGCCTTTACACAGCCGTCTCCCTCGAACGCCGCCGTCTGCCGCTGATAGAGAACCTCGATGCCTTTTTCGGCCACGAACGCATGGAGATGTCTGGCGGCGAAAGCGTCCAACTGCCGGGGCAGAAGCCATCCGAAATTTTCCACGACCGTGACCCGTGCGCCGCGCCGGGCAAGGGCGCCGGCGGTTTCCAATCCGAGTATTCCGCCACCGATGACGGCCCACGGCGCGCCGGGACGGATCGCGTCCAATATGCGATCCGCATCGCCGCGCGTGCGCAACGCCGTCACGCCTTCCAGCGCGGTTCCCTCGATGGACGGCATGAACGGATGCGCGCCGCATGCCAGGACCAATTTATCGTAGGGTTCGGAAACACCGCTTGCCCATTGAATGGTATGCCCGGCGGGATCGATGCCGGCAACGTCCTCTCCAAGCAACAAGCGAATGTCTTGTTCCGAATACCATGCGTCTGGATGGATGGGCAGGTGATCCGCGCCGACTTCACCGGCAAGATAACGGGTCAGGTTGAGCCGGTAATACGGCGGCGCGGGATCCTTGCCTATCAGTGTAATGCGGGCGTCCGGACACACCCCGCGGATGGCTTCCGCCGCGGCGAGTCCCGCAATCCCCCCACCCACAATCACGAAACGGAGCGCGCCCGCATGGGTTTGCGGCGGTTCCGGCTTGGCGTCGTCGAGGGGCCCGAAGTCATCCGCCGAGGCCCCGCATACCGGACAGGCCTCCGGCGGCGCGCCGCCCGCGTGGATATAGGAACAAATCAGGCACCGCCATTGGCCAGGGTTCGGCTTGGGCGGTTTCGGCGTATCCGCCTGCCGTTCGAAATCGGACGCCGGGGCGCCGCAGACCGGGCAGGCCTCCGGCGGCGCCGCTCCGCGATGAACATAGCCGCACACCGAACATACCCACCCCGCAGACGCCGAATCACTCATGGCTAAATCCTCATTATCTACATCGCTGAACCTGGTTTCGGCAGTCGAAACCGGTGTCCTGTCCGCAAGCCGTAAACCTTGTGGACGAAGTGGACAAGAAAACCACTCCCTTTTCGGGTGAAGTCCGCTTTGTCCATAAAGTAGAAGTTAGAACATAGAACCCAACGTGGGATCTGCCCACAACCCAGTCTCTTTTCGTGCTTGTATTCGTCATCGTCATCGTAATCGAGGCAAGAACTCCGCGGTATTCGCACTCGACAAATCATTGTACTTCAATTGGTTGTGTAACTTGCCCAAAAACTTCTTGTAGTTGTTGATCCTAAAATCGGCAGTTGAACGCGGCTCTTTCGACCAAACCATGGACGAGATGGACATTGTGGACCCAGTGGACTTCACCCGCAAGG
>Ga0101944_10001844_pt1 | contig 39189 bp, 25 predicted proteins | sample DewCreD2012metaG_FD_75245 | JGI IMG/M metagenome (GOLD analysis project Ga0101944, IMG submission 75245) | Hot spring sediment bacterial and archeal communities from British Columbia, Canada, to study Microbial Dark Matter (Phase II) - Dewar... ... | reverse complement strand
GAGGGTGAGGGTGATTTGAGTCTGGCCGGGGGCGGCAGCCTGGAGGGTGAGGTTCGCCCAGCGGCTGCGGCCATCGTGTTCGAGGGCGGCGATGGCGGCAATGGACGGGTCGGCGCTGACGGCGCTGAGGATAATGGCTTGCGCTGAAGCCGGGTCGCCGTCATCGAGTCCGGTCAGGCGCAGGGCCAGGAAATCGCCCGCCGCCAGGGTTTGGTCGGCAGGTTGGGGCAGGCGCGGCGGCTGGTTTTCAGAGACGGTCAGGGCGAAGGAAAGCGCGACAGTTTTGCCGTCTTTTTCGCCTATGAGGGTCACTTTGCCCACGCCAGGCTGGCCGGTGAGGGTGTAGTGGAATTGTCCGTCTCGAAATTCGCCCGAAGCGAGCAGTTGGGCGGGGTATTCGGCGCGCCAGGTTTGGGCGGCGTCTTCGCGGCTGAGGGGGAAGGGGACGACCGGGAGCGGGGAATCGCCAATTGTCACTTCCACATCTGGCAGGGGGGCATAGGCCAGCGAGGGTAGCGCGCTCCCGCCCAGTCGGATGTCGCTTAACTGGAAGTTGGCGCGGCAGGAGGGGCCACCCCGGTTGCAGACGATGCGCATGGCGGTCACACGGCTAAGGTCGAGCGTGGCGCGGGAAAAATCGAAAAAGTGCGTCAGCGGGTACGCGCCGTGCGCCATTTCGCGGTTGGCGTAGTTACCAATCAGCCAGCCTTCCTTGCCGTCGGCGTCCACCAGTCCAACCGTGATGTTGGCGGAGATGTCGGAGAGGGCGGTCAGGCTGGCGTAAGGCGCGGCGCGCAGGTCGAGCGGCGGGAAAGTGGCTTGCAGGAAGGCATCCGGGCTGATTTTGTTGGCCTGGACGAACAGCGCGCCCCCCCGCGCTTCGAGGAGATAATCGCCGCCGCCCTGCCAGAGGGAGGGGTCGGCCAGACCATCCCACGAGGGAGGAAGCGCTGTCGAAACAGGAGCAGGAGTCGGCATGAATGCGGGGCTGGGGCTCGGAGGCGGCTGGGGCGCGGGGGAACAGGCCGCGAGCAGGAGCATGCCCATCGCGGAAATCCAGAGAAGGAGAACAGGCAGTCTTTTCATGGCCGGTAGTGAAAAGTGTAGGTCGTTTCCCATTCGGGGTGGGCGGGGTCGCGCAGGACGAGCGAGAAGTGGTCGAAGCACAGGGCGGGAAGGGTGAGTTCCAGCGCGGGACCGGGCTGATTCTGACCAGCGGGCGCGCCAGGGTGCTGCCACGCGCCCAGCAGAAATTCGTTTTCGCCAAAGACCAGCGTCGCTTGCGCTTCTCCGGCGGGCAGGGCGACGAGAGAATCGTTGAGCAGGAAGAGCTCGGCGCGGAAGACTTCGCCAGGCCGCCACGAGAACTTTGGCGCGCGCGCCGAAAGCAGGGCCGGGCGCAGGGCCGCCGCCACCGCCCGCAGCGAGGGCTTGGGACGCGCCGGCCACGAAACCAGGCTGCCGTTCACCGCCGCCGGCCAGGGTTCGTTGAAGCACCAGTTGAGCGCCAGCGAGCAGACCGGCTTTTGCCGCCGGGCTTCCTCGAAGACGAAGCGCAGCCCCTCGGCTTGCAGCCATTGGCCCTGAGAGACCATCTGCTCCAGGCTCTGGGCTGGGCCGAAGTACGATTCCTGGCGGTCGAGTTGCAGCCAGGCGTCCGCGCCCCAGGCGTCGAAGCCGTGCCGCGCTTCCCAATGCGTGCCGGGGCGCGGGGGAAAGAGTTCCTGCGGCGGGATGAGACGGCGGATGGTCTCGGCCTCGGCCAGGCCCGGAATGCCAAACTCGGTGTAAGCCATGTAGCGCGCCTGAGCGAAATACTGGAAGACCTCGCGGCCATCATCCAGTTTGAAGGTGTAACCGCCATGCGCCCAGCCGCAAAGCGGCGAGGTGGGCCAGAAGGGGCGGGCGGGGTCGAGGTCGAAGCAGTTGCGGTCGAGCAGGCGCAGGGCCAAATCCTGGTCGGTCATGCGCGACCAATTGTTGAACAGTTCGTTGCCGCCGCACCACAGGGCCAGGCTGGCGCGATGCCGCAGCCGCCGAATAATGGAGCGCGATTCGCGGTCGAGAACTTGCAGGTAATGGGGATCGTTTTCGTAGCGGGCGCAGGCCAGCGGAAACTCCTGCCAAACCATCAGCCCGCGCTCGTCGCACAGGTCATAGAATTCGTCGGGCGGCGTGACCGCCCCGCCCCAAACGCGAATCAGGTTGAAGTGCGCCTGTTTCGCCAGGTCGAGCAGCGGGCGGTACGATTCTGCCGTCAGGCGGCCAGGGAAAATATCGGGACTGACCAGGTTAGAGCCTTTGCCAAAGACGGGCTGCCCGTTGACTTCCAGCGTGAGGGGCGGTTTGTGGCGGCTTTTGGGGAAGATTTCCAATTCGGGGTCTTGCCACTGACCGGGATACGTCACCAGGCGGATGCGGCGGAAGCCGATGCGGGATTCGGAGTGGTCTGTGACCTGCCCCCGTTCATCGAGCAATTCCACGCGGCTGAGATAGAGCGCCGCCGGGCCGAATCCATTGGGCCACCACAGTTCGGGCTGGTCGAGAACGGCGGGCAGGGTGAATTGACTCGCGGCGCAGTCCGCTTCTTGCTGAAGGACGGCGCGCCCCTGCGGGTCAAACAACGTCCAGCGCAGGCGGCCCGGCCCCGGCTGGCTCAGTGCCACCTGCAGGCGCACATCGGCGCGCTGCAAATCGTCAGCGAGTGTGTAGAGCGTCTCGGCGGAACGGATGTGACAGGCCGGGCGAATTTCCAGGTACGTCTCGCGCCAAATGCCAAGCGGCACCAGGCGGGGGTGAAAATCCCAACCGTAACTGACCAGCGGCTTGCAGAACGTGACGACTTTGACCGGCTGCGAGATTTGCCACTGCGGGGCGGGATAGACCAGAATATCGAGTAGCGACCCGGGCCCGGCCAGACCGGTCAGGTCGAGTTCGATGGGCGTGAACATGCCCTCCTGGGCGTGCAGGGGGCGGCCATCCAGCCGGATTTCGCACTGGTAATCTACCCCGCCGCAGACCAGGAACAGGCGTTCCCCCGGCGCCAGGGGCGTGAAATCGAGCGCGGCGCGGTACAGCCAGAAGGAATGTTCCATCCAGGCGTAATCACGCGCCAGGACAATTCCGCGTTCGGCGGTGAAACGCGGTTCTTCGCCTTGTTCCGCGCGGAGATATTCGACCGGCGGCCAATGATGGGCGCGCGCCCAATCGAGCTGCACAGCGCCAGGGACGGCGGCAGGGACGAAGGTTTCGGGCAGGCGGGAGGCTTCGGGCGTTGGCCCAACTTGGAACGAGAGGGAAATGCGGCGAGGGGGCATGACAGATTCACCTGGAAGGGGGCGGAGCAGTGCTTTTACGGAGGGCGAGCGTTGGAGCAATAATCTGTTGCTGCGGCGCAGAGTCAGGATGTTCAATCAGCCTCACCAGCCGCTGGATGGCGTGGCTGCCGAGAGCATAGTTATCCTGCCGAACAGTGGTGAGGGGCGGCACGCAGTGCCGGGCAAACGGCTCATCATCGAAGCCCACGACCGATATATCCTCCGGCACGCGCAGCCCGGCGTCATAAACGGCGTGCATTGCGCCCAGCGCGGTTTCATCGTTGGCGCAAAAGACCGCCGTAAACGGCGCGCTTGCCCGCCGCGCCAGGAGCGACTGCATGGCTTGATAGCCTTTGTCCATCGTAAAGTTGCCTTGTTCGCACGGGCCGGGCGGCAGGTCATGCTCGCGCAGCACGTCCAGGAAAGTCTGATGCCGCAGCTGCGCGTCTTCATACATCTCCACTGAGCCGCAAATTTCAGCCAGATGGCGGTGTCCCAGGTCGAGCAAATGCTGAACGGCCAGGCGCGTGCCAGCCCGCTGGTCTATCACCACCGAATTGGTGTCCTCGCCCATGCTGCTGCCCACAATCACCAGCGGCACGCCATCCGCAATCCGCGCCAGTTCGGCATACGAAACCTGCTGCCAGGGCATGACAACCACCACGCCATCTACCTGACCGGCGACCACCTCGGTCAGTTTTTGGCGCAGTTCCGTCACGGAGTGCGTTTCGTGCAGGGCGCTCAGGCGGATTTGGTAGTCCAACTGATAGGCTGTTTCCTCCATAGAGGGCGTCATGCGAAAGTTATATTTATCGCACACCAGCGCATGGATGGCGCGCGAACGGCCCGTCACCAGGCTGCGCGCAACGCGGTTGGGACGGTAATTGAGTTCTTCGATGGCGCGCTGCACCCGCTCCAGCGTATCGGGCGCGACGTTGGGCAGGTTGTTGATGACGCGCGAGACAGTTTGATACGAAACCCCCGCGAGCCGAGCCACATCGTGCAGGGTAGGAGAAGAACGAAGATTCGGCATGTGATGGACTTTTCCAATCGAATTATGAACGTTCACAAAAATTATAGTACAATTTAGAGAAAGTGACAAACCCGGCACAAGCGCATCACGCGCGCGAATTTCGGATTATCTAACTAAAAGAGACGCGCATGAGAATTTACCCCGCCCAATCCCCCTTTCCCCCTGACCGTTCGGCAAACTGGCGCGAGCAAACCGCCTGGCCCGCCTGGTGGGTAGATTGCGCCGAAGCCGGCCCGCCGCCTTTTGTCACGCTCTATCGTCTGAAGACCAGGTTCGACACCCAAACGCGCCTGCGTTTTCACGTCAGTGCCGATGAGCGCTACATCCTGTTCCTCAATGAAACCCGCCTGGGGCGCGGCCCAGAGCGTGGCAGCCCGCTGCACTGGTTCTACGAGTCCTTTGAAATGGACATGCCCAAAGGCGAACATACCTTTTGGGCGATGGTCTGGTCGGCGGGCAGGTACGCCGCGCCCGCCCAGATGAGCGTGCAGCCCGGCTTCTTGTTTGCCGCCGAGGGGGAACATCAGGCCCTGAGCACCGGCCTGGGACAGTGGGAAACCTGCCCCCTGCCCGGCTGGGACTACCTGGAAGCGCATCAGGCCTTCTGGCGCGGACACCGCTTCCGCACCTCGCGTCCCTTCCCTACCCTGGCCGCGCTCGATTCGCTGGCATGGCAGCCCGCCCGCCGCCTTAGCCACGCCTGCGACCGCCTGCAAGATTGGGAAATTTACCAAAAGCGCCGTCTTCAGCCCGCCCCCCTGCCGCCCCTGTTCAGCCAGATTCACCCACCCGGGCAGTTGCGCCTGGCAAGCGAACTATGCGAAGACACGCCAGAAGCGGCGCAAATGGCAGCGCTCCACCCGGGGCTTTGCCCAGTGGCCGATGAAGACTGGCAGGCCTTTGCCGCCGGGCAGGGCGAAATTCACCTGCCGCCTGGCGCGGCGCGGCGGGTCATCTTCAAACTGCCCGATTACCTGGTGGCCTACCCCGAACTGACCCTCTCCGGCGGGCAGGGCGCGCGCATTCTCATCGGCTGGGCCGAATCGGCGCGCGCCCAGCCCGATTTCTGGAACAACGACAAGGGCAACCGTGACGAACTATGGGGAAAGTATCTCATCACGCAGGATGACGAAATCTTGCCGGATGGCAGCCCCAACGCCCGCTATGGGCCGCTCTGGTGGCAGGCCGGGCTGTACCTGCAGCTGCTCATCCTCAACGGCCAAGAGCCGCTCACCCTGCACCGCCTGACGCTCGAAGAATCCCGCTACCCGCTGGAGATGGAGAGCCGCTTCGATTGCAGCGACCCGCGCCTGACCGCGCCCCTGCCGCTCTTGATTCGCGGCTTGCAAGCCGACGCCAACGAGACCTTTTTCGACTGTCCGTACTACGAAGAACTACAATACCTGGGCGATACCCGCCTGCAAGCCCTGTGTCACGCCGTGATGACCCGCGACGACCGCCTGACGCGCAAAGCCCTCACCTTGTTCGACGCCTCGCGCCTGCCCGAAGGCTTTTTGCAAGCCCGCTATCCCTGCCGCGTGACGCAACTGATTGCGCCCTTCTCGCTCTACTGGGTGGGAATGTTGTGGGATTACGCGCACTGGCGCAGCGACCCGGCCTTTATTTGCGCCTTGCTGCCCGGAATGCGCGCCACGCTGGAGGCCTTTCGCCGCCACATCGGGCCAAACGGCCTGCTCTATGCCCCCGAAGGCTGGAACGTGACCGATTGGGTGCCAGAATGGGACAACGACGCGGGCGTGCCGCCAGCCGGACACAACGGGGCGAGCGGAATCCTGCACTGGCACCTGGTCTATACCCTGACCCTGGCCGCCGACCTGGAGACCAAACTCGGCGAACCCGAACTGGCGGCTTACTACGCGCGCTGGACGCGCGAAGCGGCGCAGGCCGGCCAGACCGCTTTTTGGGATGAAACGCGCGGACTGTTCGCCGATGACCCAACCCATGCCTCGTTTTCTGACCATGCCCAGGCCTTTGCCGTGTTGAGCGGGCAACTCGCTGCCGCCCAGCGCCACCGCCTGGCCCAAACCTGGCCAACCGCGCAGCGCAGTCAGGCGACCTACTACTTTCTCCATTACGTTTTGGAAGCCTACCGCCTGCTTGGGCTGGAAGCCCCGCTCTACGCCCAATTGCGCCGCTGGGACAGCGAAATGGCGCAAATTGGACTGAAAACTCCCCTCGAACGAGTCGAACCAAGCCGTTCAGACTGTCACGCCTGGGCCTCGCACCCGCTCTATCACTACTTTGCCACCGTGCTGGGAATCCGCCCGGCGGCGCCGGGCTTTGCCAGCGTGGAAATTAGCCCCCTGCTCGGCGACCTGGAGTGTGCCGAAGGAACGCTCGTTCACCCCTCCGGCGGCGAAATTCGGGTAGAAGTCGAGCGGCAGGGCCGCCGCCTGCGTGGTCTGATAGAACTGCCGCCCGGCCTGCGCGGCACGCTGCGCCTGGGGGCAAAAACCATCCCCATCGAGGGCAGCGCGGCGTTTTGAAAATTTGGAGATTATCCATGAGTATCAAAATCGCCATCATCGGAGCGGGAAGCGCCACCTTCTCGCTCAGCATCATCCGCGATTTGTGCCTAACGCCCAACCTGGCCGACGCCACCATATCTTTCATGGATATTGACCCGGCCCGGCTGGATTGTGCGCACGCCCTGGCCGCGCGCTACGCCCAAAAAGTGGGGGCGCGCCTGAAACTGGAAAAAACAACCGAGCGACTCGAAGCCCTGAGCGGCGCCGACTTCGTGCTAAACGCTGCCCTGGCTGCCGGGCATCACCGCCTGCGCGAGGGCTGGCAAATTGCCCAAAAACACGGCTACCGCATGGGCGGCAGTCTGCACATCATGCACGACGAAGCCTTTTGGATTAATTTCTACCAATTGCGGCTGTTCGAGTCGCTCGCGCAAGATATTCTGCGCGTATGCCCCAACGCCTGGTATTTGCAAATTGCCAACTCGGTCTTGAGCGGCATCACCCTGCTGGGACGCAACTATCCGCAAATCAACCTCGTTGGGCTGTGTCACGGCTACGGCGGGGTCTATCACATCATCCGGCAGTTGGGTCTCGACCCGGCGGAGTGCGAATTCGAACTGCCGGGAGTCAATCACTTTCTCTTTCTCACCCGGCTTTACCACAAAGGGCAAAACGCCTTCCCCCTGCTCGAACGCTGGATTGCCGAACAATCGCAAAACTACTGGCAAACCTGCGGCCAGAGCAACGAGATGGGCCCCGCGCCGGTGGATGTTTACAAGCGGTATGGCGTCTTCCCCATCGGCGATACCTCTACCCCTGGCGGCGGCTCGTGGCCCTGGTGGTATCACACAGACCCTGAAACTGAAGCCCGCTGGAAGGAAGCCCCCCTGTCCTGGTATTTGGAAGACTACTTCCCCTACCTGCAACGCAACCTGGCCGAAATCCGGCGCGTCAGCCAGGACCCTGCCGCCGACCCGCTGGAACTGGTCGGCGCGGAAAAATCGAACGAGAGTTTCATCCCCATCATCGAGTCAATTTCGTGCGGCATCCCGCGCACCTTCATCGTGAACATCCCCAATACAGGCGAGTTCGTGCCAGGGTTGCCGCGCGATTTTGCAGTAGAAATCCCTGCCCGGGTGGGCGCGGCGGGCATTCAGGGCATTCACACCCATCGCCTGCCTCGCCCCATCCTGGCGCACATCCTGCGCGACCGGGTAGCGCCGGTGGAGATGGAACTGGCCGCTTACGAGCAGCGCAGCCGTCAATTGCTCCTGCAACTCGTCCTGATGGACCCCTGGACCCGCTCTGAAGCGCAGGCCAACGCCTTTCTGGATGAAATTCTCTCCCTGCCATACCATGAGGAAATGAGAGAGCATTACAGGTAGGCAGGGAAACACAAGGAGACAAGATGTCAGCATTCATTCGCAACCTGAACTTCGACAACGGCTGGCTGTTCCTGGAAGCCGACCCCAACGGCGCGGAAGGCCCCAACTTCGACGATTCGGTCTGGCGGCGGGTAGATTTGCCCCACGATTGGAGCGTGGAAGATTATCCACAGCAAGACGAAACGCACATCGGGCCGTTCTTCAAAGAAATGGAAAACGGCCACGATACCGGCTACCTGCGGGGCGGTGTGGGCTGGTATCGCAAACGCTTTACGCCCCCGGCCCAGCCCGGTCAGCGCGTTTTTCTGCACTTCGATGGCGTGCAAACCCAAACGACCGTCTATGTAAACGGGCAGGAAGCCGGGCAGCATGTGTACGGCTACACCCCTTTCAACCTGGACATCACCCCGTTCCTGCAAATTGGACAGGAGAATCTGGTTGCGGTCAAAGTCATTCAGCCAGAGCAGCACTCGCGCTGGTTCAGTGGAGCGGGCATCTACCGACCGGTGCGGCTTTCGGTGCTTTCGGCGCTTCACATCGCACCCTGGGGACTGGCGGTTTGGGCGCAGGTCAGCGGCGCGGTGGAGGTGGAGGTCACGTTGTCGAACGCGGGACAGGCCGGAGCGCGGGTTGCGCTCAAAGGCGAGATTACCGGCCCCGGCGGAGAACGCATCCCGCTTTCTGAAGCCGAATCCAGCCTGGAGCCGGGCCAACGCCAAACAGTGCGACTATCCGCCTCGATTCCCCATCCCGCCCTGTGGCAGCCCAATTCCCCCAACCTGTACCGCGCAGTGGTGCGCATTGCGCAAGACGGGCAGACGATGGACGAGTGCGAAACGACCTTCGGCATTCGCTCGATTGAATTCTCGGCGGAAAAGGGTTTTCTGCTCAACGGTCAGCCGGTGCTGATGAAAGGCGCCTGCCTGCATCACGACAACGGCCTGTTGGGCGCGGCGGCCTTCGAGCAGGCCGAGATCCGGCGCGTACAAATCATGAAAAACAACGGCTACAACGCCATCCGGTGCAGTCACAACCCGCCTTCGCAAGCCTTTTTAGACGCCTGCGACCGGCTGGGAATGCTGGTCATTGACGAAACCTTCGACGCCTGGCACAAACCCAAGCGGCCCAACGATTATCACCGCTTTTACCCGGAATGGTGGCAGCGCGATACCGAGGCCATGCTGCTGCGCGACCGCAATCACCCCTGCGTGGTGATGTGGAGCATCGGCAACGAAATCGAAGACCGCTCGTATGAAAGCGGCTATGAAATTGCCCGTCAGGCCATTGCCTTTGTCAAATCCATTGACCCCACCCGCCCGGTGACGATGGCAATTTGCGACACCTGGGACGCCCCCCAAAAAACCTGGGAAGACCTGCACCCCATTATGAACCTGTTGGATGTGTGCGGCTACAACTACCAGGAGGGGCGCTACCGCTCCGACCACGAAAAATATCCCCAGCGGGTAATCTATGCGTCAGAATCCATGCCGCCCCAACTGTACGAGCATTGGAAAGCGGTGAAAGACCTGCCCTATGTGATTGGCGATTTCGTCTGGGTGGGCATAGACTACCTGGGCGAAGCCGGCGTGGGACATGCCACCTACCAAACCGACCCAAATGCCCAAGATACCTTCTTCATGCCCTGGCCCTGGTACATCTCCGGCTGCGGCGACCTGGATATTTTAGGCGACAAAAAACCGCAATCGTATTACCGTGATGTGGTTTGGGGGAACAGCCGCCTGGAACTGGCTGTTCACGAACCCATCCCGGCGGGTCATTACGAGAAGATTCATGCCTGGGGCTGGCCGCGCGAGGAGCAAAGCTGGAATTGGGACTGCCCGCCCGGCACGCCGCTGGAGGTCAAAATCTATTCATCGTACCCAAAAGTGCGTCTGGAACTGAACGGCGCGCCGGTTGGCGAGCAGGAAATCACCGAAGCGGATAAATTCACCGCCAAATTCAGCGTGCCATATCAACCCGGAGAATTGAAGGCCTACGGGCTGGAAGATGGCGAGGCACTCGAGAGCAAAAGCCTGGTCACTGCCGGGCCGGCGCAGCAAATTGCCTTGCAGCCCGAAAGCGAGACCATCCCCGCCGGACGCGGACAAATTGCTTACATCAAGGTCGTTGCGCTGGATGAGCAGGGCCGCCTCGTCCCCAACGCCGACCTGCCGGTCACAGTCCGCGTGACAGGCGCGGGCGAACTGCTGGCCGCCGGGAACGGTTCGGTGTTCGCGCAAAGCAGTTTGCAATCTGGCAACTTCCGCCTGCATCGCGGGCGGGGGCAGGTCATCCTGCGCTCCAGCGGCCAGCCGGGAGAAATCCGGGTCGAGGCGCGCTGGGGAGAGAATCCTTTCCAACAATCCCGGCATGTCATCTTCAGCCAGGGTCCCGGAACAGCATCTAACAACCTCGATTGAAAAATAAGGAATTCCAATGACAGTCTCTTTCCCTTACCAGGACTCGACTCTCCGCATCGAAGACCGCCTGGCCGATTTGCTCGCGCGCATGACCCTGGCCGAAAAGTGCGCCCAACTGATTGGGCCGTTTGGGTTGGAGGAGGGCGGCGAATTTTCGCTCGAAGCAGCCCGCCAGCACCTTCGACATGGCGTTTCGTATGTCGGCACGCACCACAAAAACCGCGATACGCGCAAAACCGCGCGTTTTATGAACGCCCTGCAAAAATTCCTGCGCGAAGAAACCCGCCTGGGCATCCCGGCCCTGGGGTTGGGCGAGGGACTGCACGGCTACATGGCGCACGAAGCTACCAGTTTCCCGCAGGCCATTGGGCTGGCGAGCGCCTGGGACCCGGCCCTGCACGAGCGCATCTTCAGCGCGGTGGCAAAGGAAATGCGCGCGCGTGGGGCGCACTACGTCCTTTCGCCGGTGCTGGATGTAGCCCGTGACCCGCGTTGGGGCCGCACTGAGGAAACTTACGGCGAAGACCCCTATCTCATCGCCCGGCTGGGTGTAGCGGCAGTGCGTGGTTTTCAGGGTGAACGCTTTACCGGCGCGCCCGAAAAAGTCCTGGCAACCGCCAAGCACTTCTGCGCGCACGGCCAGCCCGAAGGCGGCACGAACTGCGCTCCCGCCAATTACGCGGAACGGACTTTGCGCGAGGAACTCTTTGCGCCCTTCGAGGCCGCCGTGCGCGAGGCGAAAATTGGCGCGGTGATGGCCTCGTACAACGAAATCAACGGCATTCCGGCCCACATCAACGACTGGCTGCTCAAAGACCTGCTGCGCGGCGAATGGGGCTTCGAGGGCTTCGTCATATCAGATGGCTGGGGCGTAGACGACCTATATCGCCTGCACTTCGTGGCCGCCGATGAAGCCGAAGCCGCCGAAAAAGCCTTCAAAAGCGGGGTGGAGGTCGAACTGGGCCAATGCCTGCGTCACCTGGAGGCCGCAGTGACCGCCGGGCGCATCGCCGAAGCCGACCTGGATAAAGCGGTGGCAAAGGTGCTGCGGGTCAAGTTCATGCTGGGGTTGTTCGAGAACCCCTTCGTAGACGAAGAAGCCGCCGTCGCCGTCACCAATTGCCCCGAACACCGCGCTCTGGCCTTAGAAGCAGCCCGCAAATCCATCATCCTGCTCAAAAACGAAGGCGGATTGCTCCCCCTGAACAAATCGAAACTGCGCTCGCTGGCCGTCATCGGGCCGAATGCCGCGGCGGTGCGGCTGGGCGGCTACAGCGGCGACCCGCTCCGGCCGGTTTCGGTGCTGGAGGGAATCCGCCAAAAAGCGGGAGACGCCCTCGAAATCCTATACGCCGAAGGCTGCGGCCTGACCCAAGCCCCCGGCACCGCCGCCGAATTGTGGGTGACCGACGAAGTGAGCCTGCCCGACCCGGCCCAAGACGCGGAACGAATCACCGAAGCCGTCCAAACCGCCCAAAAAGCCGATGTCGTTCTGCTGGCGTTGGGCGATAACGAACAAACCTGCCGCGAGGGCTGGTCGGTTCAACACCTGGGCGACCGCGACAGTCTCGACCTGCCTGGCCGCCAAGAAGACCTGTTACGCGCCGTTGCCGCAACTGGCAAGCCGGTCATCCTGCTGCTCATCAACGGACGCCCGGCCAGCATCAACTTCGCTGCTGAGCGCATTCCGGCCATCCTCGAAGCCTGGTATCCGGGCCAGGAGGGCGGCCATGCCATTGCCGAAGTCTTGTTCGGCGAGGTCAATCCCGGCGGCAAACTGCCCATCACCTTCCCGCGCTCGGTGGGGCAACTCCCGGCTTATTATTATCACAAACCCTCGGCGCGGCGCGGCTACCTGTTTAGCGAGATGAAACCGCTCTTCCCGTTTGGGCATGGGTTGAGTTACACGACCTTTGAATACGGCGAACCGCGCCTCGACAAAACCACCATCCACCCCAACGAAACCGCCACCCTGACGGTGGAAGTGACCAACACCGGCAAACGCGCCGGAGATGAAGTGGTGCAACTCTACATCCGCGATGTGTTGAGCGGGCGCGTCACCCGCCCGGTTAAATTGCTCAAAGGCTTTCAGCGCATCACCTTGCAGCCGGGCGAAACCCGCACTGTGACCTTCCCGGTTGGCCCCCAACAGTTACAATTCCTGGGCGAAGATATGCGCCCGGTCGTCGAACCCGGCGAATTCCTTCTGATGGTGGGCGGCAGTTCCGAAACCATCCGCCAGGTTTCCTTATCCGTTAGCGGAGAATGACCTATGACCCACCCCTTTGCCCTCGAACTGGCTTTTACCGAAACTTACCAGCGCCACCTTAAGGACGACCCGGCCCTGCGCGAAGCCCATTGCCTGCGCGTTCTTATGCCGCCGCTCTTCGACCCGCCTCAGCCCGGCGACCTGTTCGTTGGGCGAATGCACTACCCGGCGGTTGGTTTTGGCCTGGAACTGGCCTGCGGCGGGTCGATTTACTACTGCCATGCCGAGCAGATTCAGCCCCGCCTGGATGAACTCCAACCCGATGAACGCGCGCAAGTCCAGGCCATGCTGAATTTTTGGAAGGACGAAGCCACCATCGAAGGCCACTTGCTGCGCCGCCTGCCAGAGGAGACCCGCCGGGCCACCTCGAACCATGTAGCCGAGATGGGCGGGCGCGTGGCCGGAACTTTGCTCAACTTTGAGAAACTCGTCCGGCTCGGCGTTCCGGGGCTGCGGGCTGAACTCCGCAAAGCCCGCCAGGTGAACGGTAACCTGCCGCTCTACCAGGCGATGGAGATGGCCCTCGACCTGTTCGTGGAGGTCATCCACAATTACGCCGCCCAAACCGAGGACGAAATGCGCCAGGTGCTGGAGAACATCGCCCTGCGCGCGCCGGAGACCTTCCGCGAAGCCGCCCAACTGGCCTGGCTGTACGCGCTCATCTCCGGCACGGTCAACTATGGGCGCATGGATGTCTATCTCGGTGATTTTTACGCCGCCGATATTGACTCGGGCCGCCTGAACGAAGCCGAAGCCCTGGCGTTGACCCAATCGCTCTGGCAGTTGATGGCCGACCGCAAAATCATCTTCAACGGACGGGTGTACCTGGGCGGGCGCGGACGCCCCAACGAGGCCAACGCCGACCGCTTCGCCCTGGTTGCTATGGAAGCCACCCGCACCGTCATCGAAGTCGAGCCGCAACTGACCCTGCGCTTTTACGCGGGCCAAAACCCGGCCCTGATGGAAAAGGCGCTGCAAGTCATCGGTGAGGGGCGCACCTTCCCCATGCTCTACAATGACAATGTCAATATTCCCGCCGTAGCGCAGGCTTTCAGCCTGCGACCTGAACAAGCCCGCCTCGCGGAACAATACCTGCCCTACGGCTGCGGCGAATACGCCCTCGACCACGCCAGCGTCGGCTCGCCCAACTGCTCGCTCAACCTGCTCAAAAATCTGGAAATTGTGCTTCACAACGGGCGTGATATGCAGACCGGTGAAGTGATTGGCAGGCTTTCCCTCACCCCTGCCCCTCTCCCACAGGGAGAGGGGGACGAGCGCCGCGCGACTGACACCGCCCTTAACCTTCTCCCACAGGGAGAGGGATTGAGTCCCCTCCCCCTACAGGGGAGGATGGAGGGCAAGGGCGCATTTCCGACGTTCGACGACCTTTGGAACGCCTACGCCCGCCAACTGGAGTATTTCATCGAAAAACTGGCCGAACGCCACCGCCTGGAAGTGGATACCGAAGCCGAACAGGCCGCCTTCCTGTACTGTTCCCTGCTCTATGATGACTGCCAGGAACGCGGCAAATCCCTGCTGGGCGGCGGGGCGCGCTATCGCGGCGGCCTCATCGAAACCTACGGCATGGTCAACGCCGCCGACAGCCTGACCGCCATCAAACACCTGGTTTATGACCGCAAACTGCTCTCGCTCGAACAACTGAACGCCGCCCTCGCTGCCGACTTCGTTGGCTATGAGCGCGAACATCGCCTAATGCTTGCCTGTCCCAAGTTCGGCAACGACCAAACCGAAGCTGACGATATGCTCTGCCGCGTCTCGGAGCATTGCGCGCGGTACACCATGCAACAGGCAGAGCGCGTCGGGCTAGATTACTTCCTGATTGTCAACATCAACAACTACATGAACGTTCTCCTCGGCAGGCAAACCATCGCCTCGGCGGAGGGCCGCCGGGCGGGCAAACCGCTTGCCAACGGCAACACCCCTACCGCCAGCAACGACACCCAGGGCGTGACGGCCATGCTCAACTCGCTGACCAAAGCCGACCCATCCGTCCATGCCGGGTACACCCAAAATATGAAGTTCAGCAAGAGCCTGTTCCGCGAGCAACTGCCCAAAGTGGAAGCCCTGCTGCAAACTTACTTCGAGAACGGCGGCACGCAGGCCATGATTACCGTCGTCGGGCGCGGCGATTTGGAAGCCGCCCTGCGCGACCCAGATTCATATCGCAATCTCATCGTCCGCGTCGGCGGCTTCAGCGCCCGCTTCGTGGAATTGGCCCCAGAAGTGCAGCAGGATTTGTTGATGAGGACGTTGTATTGATGATTTTCGACCTCCAACGCACCTCGCTGCACGATGGCCCCGGCATTCGCACGGCGGTTTTCCTGAAAGGCTGTCCGCTGCGCTGTTTGTGGTGTCATAACCCCGAATCGCAGGCGCGCGGGCGCGAGATTTCCTTCCGTCCCGAAGTGTGCGCCGCCTGTGGGGAGTGCGTGCGGGTCTGCGAGCAGGGAGCGCATGAATTTCTGCCCTCTCCCTCCGCCCTCTCCCAGGGAGAGAGGGAACTTCACCGATACAACCGCTCGCTCTGCCAGCAATGCGGGCGCTGCGTGGATGCGTGCCTGTTCGAGGCGCTCAAAATCGCTGGGATAGAGATGAGCGTGGAGCAAGTCATGGCTGAAGTGCGCAAAGACCGCCGCTTTTACGAAAAATCGGGCGGAGGGCTGACCCTTAGCGGCGGCGAACCCATGCTTCAGTTGGATTTCACGCTCGAACTGCTGCGCGCCGCCAAAGCGGAGGGCATTCATACCTGCCTCGAAACCTGCGGCCGGGCCAGCGAACGCGCCTACCAGAGCGTCCTTCCATTTGTAGATTTGTTCCTGTTCGACTACAAAGCCACCGACCCGCAAACGCATCGCCGCTTAACCAGCGTGGACAACACCCTCATCCTCGCCAACCTGGGCTTTCTCTATCAAAACGGCGCGTCCATCCTCTTGCGCTGTCCGCTCATCCCCGGCGTCAACGATGACCCCCAACATCTGGCCGGAATCGCCGCCCTCGACCGCCAATATCCCAACCTGACCGGCATCGAGCTGCTGCCCTATCACAACATCGGCAATTCCAAATACGAGCGCTACGGGCTGCAAAATCCACTGCCTGGGCTGGAAAGCGCCAGCGAAACGGCAAAACAGGCCTGGGTGAGCGCCCTGCGCGATGTGGGCTGCCAAAAAGCCCGCATCGGATAAACTCTCCCGGACGCGATGGTCAAATACCACCACAAAACCCATGCGCCATGCGCGCAAAATTATCATGGAGCAAACCAAACGTGAATTACTACGGCTTCAACTTCCTGTGGATGTTTGCGTGGCACGGCAAAGCGGCCCTGCCACCCGATGAACGCGCCATCGACTTTTTGGCGCGATTTGGCTTCAACTTCGTTCGCATTCCCACCGATTACCGCTTCTGGACCCGCGATTTTGATTATTTCCAGCCCAATGAATCGGTTTGGGAGACGATAGACTCCTACCTCGCCGCCTGCCGCGCGCGCGGCCTGCACATGAGCCTGAACTTGCACCGCGCGCCCGGTTACTGCATCAACCGCAACGACCTGGAACGCCACAACCTGTGGGTGGATGAAACCGCGCAAGACGCCTTTGTCTTCCTGTGGGAATCCTTCGCCCGCCGCTACCAGAACGTTCCCGCCGCCGATTTGAGTTTCGACCTGCTCAACGAACCGCCCAACCCCGGCCAATATGGCCTGACCCGCGAAAATCACGCCGCGCTCATGCGCCGAACGGTTGCCGCCATCCGCGCCATCAGCCCCGAGCGCCCCATTCAAATAGACGGGTTGGGCGGCGGACACCTCGCCATGCCCGAACTGGCCGATTTGGATGTGATTCACAGCGGGCGCGGCTATCAGCCCATGAACATCAGCCACTGGGGCGCCCGCTGGTGGACGGGCTGGAAAACCTGCTCGCAGCCGCCCGCCTACCCCGGCGCGCTCTGGGACGGCAAAACTTGGAACCGCGACACCCTGCGCGAGTTCTACCAGCCCTGGCGCGAGGTGCAGGCCGCCGGGCGTCCGATTCACATCGGCGAGTTTGGCTGTTACAACAACCTCGAAAACGAAACCGCCCTGGCCTGGCTTGCCGACCTGCTCAGCCTGTACCGTGAGTTTGGCTGGGGCTACAGCCTGTGGAATTTTCAGGGTTCATTCGGCATCATCAGCCACGGACGACCCGGAACAATCTATGAAACCGTAGGCGGCTACCGCCATGTAGACCGCCGTTTGCTCGATTTACTGCTCGAAAACCGCCTCCAGAGCTGATTTATGACCCACCTTCCCGACCTTTCTAGCCGCCTGCGCGCCGAACTGACCGAAAACATTCTGCCGTTTTGGATAAAACACGCCCCCGACAGAGAAAACGGCGGCTTTCACGGGGCAATCTCCAATGACCTGCGCATCTTCCCCGCCGCGCCGCGCTCGGCCATCCTGTGCGCCCGCATTCTGTGGACGTTTTCCAGCGCGTATCGGCTGCTTGGCGCGCCGCAATACCGCCAAATGGCCGATTACGCTTACAAAACCCTGGTAGAAACCTTTTGGGACCAGGAATACGGCGGCGTGTACTGGAGTCTGAACTCCGCCAATCAACCCCTCGACCCGCGCAAGCATCACTACGCCCAGGCCTTTGCCATCTATGGCCTGAGCGAATACGCCCGCGCCACACAAAACGAGCAGGCCAAAAGCCTGGCCTGTCAACTTTTCGGCCTGCTGGAACAACACGCCTTCGAGCCAGTCTATGGCGGCTACACCGAAGGCAGCAGCCGCAACTGGGGCGCGCTGGAAGATATGCGCCTGAGCAGCAGAGACCTGAACTGCCGCAAATCCATGAACACGTTGCTGCACATCCTGGAATCCTACACCAACCTGCTGCGCATCTGGGATGACCCGCGCCTGCGAACACAGCACCGCGCCCTGCTCGAAACCTTCGCCGAAAGAGTGTACGACGCTCAAACCGGCCACCTGCGCCTGTTCTTCGATGACGCCTGGAACTCGCTGGAAGAACTGGACTCTTACGGTCACGATATCGAAGCCAGCTGGCTGATGTGGGATGCCGCCGAAATGCACCCCGACCCGGCTCTGCATGAACGCATCCGCGCCGCATCGCTCTCGCTGGCCGAATCGGTCTATCGTGAAGCCCGTGATTCAGATGGCAGCCTGTTCTACGAAGGTCTCGCTGGGAGCATCCACGATGACAGCAAATACTGGTGGCCGCAAGCCGAAGCGATGGTGGGCTTTGCCAACGCCTGCCACCTGACCGGCGACCCCAAATTCGCCGCCGCGGTAAACGATTCGTGGCGCTTCATCGAAAATCACCTGATAGACCGGACTCACGGCGACTGGTTCAAACAAGTCAACCGCGCCGGCATCCCCGATTCGACGCGCATGAAAGCCAGCGCCTGGGATTGCCCCTACCATCACAGCCGCGCCTGCTTCGAGTTGATGGAACGGATGAGCGATAAAGTGGAATAAGAACAGATGAAAAAAAGAAGAGGCCGTATGGAAAAGAAATCCATCTTTTTGCTCGTCTTCGTCATGCTGCTGGCCGCCTGCCAGCCCGCCACGCCGGTCGTGCTGCCTACGGCCACGCCCGATACTCTGGTGGTTGACCCCTCCATTTCGCTCGGCCCAATCAGTCCATACCTGTTCGGCACGAACTACGGCCCCATGCACGGCATCGCGCCAGCCATGCTGCCGCTGGTGAAAGAGGCCGGATTTACCGCCCTGCGCTTCCCCGGCGGGGCCTGGACCGACACAACGGACATCAAACCCTTCCAAATTGACCAGCTCATCGAGTTCTGCCAGCAGGTCGGCGCCATCCCCACCATCAGCGTGCGCCTGCTGGGCGGCACCCCCGAAGCCGCCGCCGAACTGGTGCGCTACGCCAACAAGGAAAAGAAATATGGCGTAAAGTACTGGAGCATCGGCAACGAACCCTCCATTTACACCGAGCTGAAATACGCCAAATACGATTACACCACCGAACATCTCAACCGCGAGTGGCGCGCCATTGCCCAGGCCATGAAAAAAGCCGACCCCAGCATCAAACTGATGGGGCCTGAAATCCACCAATGGAACAGCAGTTATCAAAGCACGCTCAAAGATTCCGCCGGGCGTGATTGGATGATTGAGTTCCTGAAAGCCAACGGCGACCTGGTGGATGTAGTAACGGTTCACCGTTACCCGATGTATTCGCCGAGCAGCCCGGTGACAGTGCAATCCCTGCGCCAGAACACCCGCCAATGGAAGGCGGAAATCGAATACCTGCGCCAGGTCATGCGCGAGACCATCGGGCGCGAACTGCCGATTGCCATCACCGAACTCAACTCAGACCCCAGCCCCGCCATGCTGCAAGAAGCCTCGCCCGATTCGTTCTACAACGCCATCTGGTACGCCGACGTGCTGGGACAGTTGATGAACGCGGATGTTTTCATGGTCAACCAATGGGTCATTTCACAGCGCAGCACCGGCCTGGGGCTGCTGCAGGGCGAAAATATCCGCCCCACATTTTACGTCTTCCCGCTCTATAAAAACTTCGGCAGCGAGCAGGTCTTCGCCGCCTCCGGCGTGCGGGATGTAGATATTTTCGCCGCCAAACGCAAAGATGGCGCGTTGACCATGATGGTCATCAACTTGTCCGATTCTGAGCAGCGCGTGCCGCTCCAGGTGGCCGGGCGCAAGGTGACTGAGGCCGAAATCTGGCTGCTCGACAGCCATCACAACGCCGAAAACCTGGGCGTGCAGCCCATCCCTGAAGACGGCATCTTGACCCTGCCGGCTCAATCGGCCACGTTGTATGTGTTTAATCGGTAAAACGGACAGCGCGGTTGCAAAAATAAACACCAGGAGATAACCCGAATGGCTTACCCCAACACCCGCATCGAACGCTTACGCGAAAAACTCAACCAGGTGAACGATTGGGCCGCCCTTCAGCACGAATACGGCGCGCGCGGCATCGAGGAAATCATTGCGCGGTTGGAACAGGAAATCGAAACGACCTGCGCCAAAATCCGCCAATTGCCCATTGACTCGGCACTTGCCGCCCGCGAGCCAAATGACCTGGCCGCCATCCGCGCCCTGCGCCCCGAAGGGCCGCGCCGCCTGTGGAAGTCGTTCGATGAAGCAGCCTATGCCGACCGAATCGAAGGCGCGCTGCTCGGACGCTTCGCGGGCTGCACCCTGGGCGCGCCGGTGGAATTTTGGCCGATTGAAAAAATGGAAAACCTCGCAAAAGAAAACGGCCTGTCTTTTCCCCCGCTCGAGTACTGGCGCTATGTGCCAGAGCCTTATGAAAAACGCTATGGCGTCAGTCCGCGCGAGGCTTACACCCGCGACAAAATGAAGGGCGTTCCGGTAGATGACGACATCACCTACACTCTGCTCGGCCTGCTCATCCTGGAAGATTTCGGCCCACAGTTCACGGTGACAGACGTGGGCAAAGCCTGGCTCAAGTACCTGCCCTACGCCTGCACCGCCGAAGACATCGCCCTGCAAAACCTGAAAAAAGGACTGCCCGCTGATAAAGCAGGGGAAATAGACAATCCCTGGTGCGAGTGGATTGGCGCGGACATCCGTTCAGACCCCTGGGGCTATCTCGCGCCCGGCCTGCCCGAAGCCGCCGCCGAAATGGCCTGGCGTGACGCCTTCCTCAGCCACCGCCGCCAGGGCATTTACGGCGAGATGTACTTCGCCGCCGTCATCGCTGCCGCCTTCGCAGTGGATGACCCGTTGGAGGCCCTGCGCATCGGCCTGACCGAAATCCCACGCGAGTGCGCCCTGGCGCAAGCCGTCCGCTGGGCATTGGAAGAAGCCCCGCGCATCCGCAATTATCAAGAAGCCCGCCGCGCCGCCGAATCCTACTGCGCCGGGATGAGCGGCGTCCACACCATCATCAACGCCCTGCTGACCATTTGGGGCATCACCTTGCACGGCAAAGATTTCTCGAAAGTCATCGGCGAAGTGGTGGCAATGGGCCTGGATAACGACTGCACCGCCGCCACTGCTGGCAGCATCGTTGGCGCGGTGGTGGGCAAGCACGGTATTCCTGCTCACTGGGTCAAGCCCTTCGACAACACCATCTATACCTACATGATTGACCGCCAGGAATTCAAAATTGACGATGTGGCCGCGCGTTTTGCCACCCAGGCCAAACGAGTCTTTGCAAATGGTGGGGCAAGTCTCTAACTTGCCCACGCCAAACCAACCGAAAGGAATTCTCCGATGTCACTTCCCCGCATTCAAGTTTCTGAAAACCGCCGCTTCCTCGTCACCGAGACCGGCGAACCCTTCTTCTGGCTGGGCGATACCGCCTGGGAACTCTTCCACCGCCTGACCCTGCCTGAAGCCGAGCATTACCTGGAAACACGCCGACAACAGGGCTTCAACGTCATTCAGGCCGTCATCCTGGCCGAGCATGACGGTCTGCGAACGCCCAACGCCAACGGGCATATCCCCCTCCTGGGCGACGACCCCACCCGCCCCAACGAGTTCTACTTCCGGCACGTAGACGCCATCCTCCGCCTGGCCGCAGAAAAAGGGCTTTACATCGGCCTGCTGCCCACCTGGGGCGATAAGGTCTGCGGCGAATTTTGGGGTGTCGGCCCGGCAGTATTCAACGCCGAAAATGCCCGAATCTATGGCAAATTCCTGGGCGAGCGCTACCGCAACGACACCAACATCTTGTGGATTTTGGGCGGCGACCGCCCCGCCGAAGGCTACGAGGCGCTTTGGGCGGCTATGGCCGAGGGCATCAGCCAGGGGCTGGGCTTCAAACCTTTCATGACCTATCACCCGCGCGGCGGGTCGAGCTCATCCACTGCCTTGCACCATGCCGACTGGCTAGATATGAACATGCTGCAATCCGGTCACTGCCTGGTAGATACTCCCAACTGGGACATGATTCGCGCCGATTACGAACGCGAACCCGTCAAACCAACCCTGGATGGCGAACCAAACTACGAACATCACCCCATTGACCCTTACATGCGACCCTGGAAGCCGGAGTATGGCCGCTACAGCGATTACGACGTGCGCAAACAGGCCTACCGGGCCGTCTTCACTGGGGCCTGCGGGCATACCTACGGTAGTCACTCCATCTGGCAAATGTACGGGCCGCGCTATGCGCCCACCACCTTTGCCTCGCCCTATTGGGACGAAGCGATTTACGGCCCCGGCGCGCGCCAGATGGTTCACCTGAAAAACCTCATGCTCTCGCGCCCCTACCTGACGCGCATCCCGGCCCCCGACTTGCTGCCAAACGTCACCCCCCCGCCGCCGCCCGCCGACCTGACCCAGCGCGATGACCGCATCAACCCCCTGCGGGCAGCGCACCCCGTTGCCACGCGCGACAACCAGGGACGCTATGGGCTGGTTTACTTCCCGTTAGCGGGACAAAGTTTGCAGGTTGATTTACGTCTGCTCTCCGGGCCGGTCGAAGCCGCCTGGTACGACCCGCGCGAGGGCAAGAATCACCCTATCGGCAAATATCCACAAGACCTTGTGACCTTCACCTCCCCGCTCGGCGGGCCGGATTGGGTGTTGACGCTGGATGTCACTGGTTAACTCTCGGAAAAGAACATGCCCATCGAAACCATTTATCTCATCCATCATAGCCACACAGATATAGGCTTCACAGGCGACCAGCCCATGATTTGGGAGTTACAAGCGCGTTTCATCACCCAGGCTCTAGAGCAAGTGGAGCGCGAAGCAGAGCGCTTTGGCGCGGAACAAGCCAGCCATTGGACAATCGAAACCGCTGCGATTCTCGAATACTGGCTGCGTCATGCCTCCGCGCGCGAGATTGACCGTCTGATTGCGGCGGAGCGCGCCGGATTGATGGAAGTGACCGCCATGCTGCTAAACCTGACGCCACTCTACGATACTGTTCAGCATGTTGAAGCGCTGCAACTGATTCACCGGCTGCGCCAGGAATATGGGTTCAACATCCGCTCCGCAATGAATTGCGATGTGAATGGACATAACTGGCCCCTGGCCGACCTGCTGCTGGATGCCGGAATTGATGGCTTTTCGATGGCAATCAACCATCATTTTGGCGGGCCGCCAGAGCCGCGCCCGGCAATTTTCCGCTGGCAGGCCTCAAGCGGGCGCGCGCTGCTGGCCTTCAACGGCTGGCAATATGGCAAAGCCAACGAGTTTGGCCTGGCAGACGAAAATGACGAAAGCTTTTTGCGCTGGTGGCCGCAGGTTGAGCGTTTTCTGGAGCAAACAGGCTACCCCTTGCCGATATTCATGCTGCAAGGCATCCATCCGTATGGCGATAACGCCGGGTTCTACCCAAAATTTGGCGAATTTGCGCGCCGCTGGAACGCATCGGGACGCTCACCGCGCATTGTGCTGGCAACCCCGCGTCAGTGGTGGCAGGCGGTTGCGCCATTCCGCGAGCAAATTGCAATCTGGCGCGGCGATTGGACCGATTACTGGAACTTCGGCTGCATCAGCACCGCCCGCGAAACCGCAATCGAACGCGCCGCCCGCTCCAGGTTGACAAGCGCCGATTCCATGTTCGCCGCCCTCAACAGCCTGCCTGACCTTTCGACAGGCTGGGCGCAGCGCTCTTTTTCGCTCTTTCGTCACGCGGCCTGGCAAACAATCAACCTGTGGGGCGAACATACCTGGAGCGCCGATGGAGCCGGAGGCCCCTGGCGCGACGATACCCTCAGTCAGACCAACCACAAAACCAATCTGGCCTATCGCGCTCATAGTTACAGTCAGTTATTACACCGCGACGCGCTGGCAGAAATTGCCCGCCAGGCAGCTCGTAACAGTTCTGACGACTTGTTCGTATTCAACCCCCTCCCCTGGCAGAGGACCATCAGCGGCCCGGTCTCGCACCTTACCCTCCACCCGCGCGGCCTGACGCACGATGACCTGGCCGGACGGCATTACCAGGGTCACTTTTGCGAACCAACCGAAATTGGCGCGCACAGATCCGATGAGCATTTCAGCCTGCTGCCCGTCTCTGTGCCAGGGCTGGGGTATGCAGTCGTACCGCGCAGTCAGGTTTTCAAAACCCGCGAGCAAACCACCGTCAGCGAAACTGCGGAAATTGAAAATCAGCGCTACAAAATTGTCTTCAACCGCGAAAAAGGCGGCGTCGTTTCGATTTACGATAAACATCTCGAACATGAATGGGTAGACGCAGGCTCGCCTTATCCCTTCTTTATGTTTGTGCATGAACAGGTTGCCGACCGCGCGCACCCCTTCCCGCGTCATTTGCTCAACCAAATGGACTGGCGCACCTCGCTGGAAACCATCCGCGCCTGGAAGCCCAATTGGCGCGCCTTGCGCACCATCCCGCAGCATTTGCTGACGCACCAGGTTTATCACACCCCGCTGGGCTGGAGCATGGAACAGACCTTAAGCCACCCGGCGGTCGAGAATCTCAAAATCCGCCTGTTCTTGCCCGCCGAGGGTGATTTTATCGAGTGCGAAGCCGAGTGGCAAATGGGGCTGGAGACTCATCCCGAAGCCACCTATCTGGTTTTCCCATTCAACCTGCCCAACGCAACCGCCCGATTCGATGTCGGAGGGCTGGCAGTACGTCCACAAGATGACCAGCTGCCCGGAGTCAACCGCGATTACTTTACCACGCAAAAATGGGTAGATTTTTGCAATAATCAATTCGGGGTTACCATTGCAACGCCCATCAATCCGATGTGTCAACTGGGTGATTTCCACTTTGCCCACAACCAGGCACGGTTTACACTGCCGCGCGCCACGTTCCTGGGCTGGATAACCAACAACTATTGGGAATGCAACTTCCCCTATCATCAGCCCGGCACGGTGATTGCCCGTTACCGCATTCAGCCCTACGCAGGCGGTTTTGACGAACTCCGCGCCTACCGCTTTGGCATGGAAAGTGCTTTTGCCCAACCTGCCTGCCAGCACATGGGCGAGATAACCGTTCAGCAAAGCCTGCCCTTGCAAGGACAATTCCTGCAATTGCCCGCCGGCGAAATTCAGACTCTTCAGACACGCGCGATAGAGCCGGGCAAATTGTCGCTGCGCCTGCTCAATATCACCGACCGCGAGCAGACCGCCGTGATTGAACCGCGCCTGGCCCGTATCACGCGCGCCTGGGCTTGCGACCTCTTCGACCAACCGCTCAGCGAACTGACCATCTCCGATGGCTCGGTGTCATTCTCCATCCCGCCCCGCCGCCTGCAAACAGTGCAACTAGAAACCATTCGGACAGAAACGCCATGAACAAAATCCCCGTCATCCTTGATACCGACATCGGCACGGATATTGACGACACCTGGGCGCTTGCCATGCTTTTGAACTGCCCGGAACTCGACCCGCGCCTGATTAACACCGTCAGCGGCGATGTGACCTACCGCGCCCATCTCACCGCCAAATTCCTGCAAGCCGCTGGGAGAACCGACATCCCCATTGGCATCGGCATCGGTCATGCTGAAGGTTCGCTCAACTTCCAACAGCCCTGGCTGGAAGGATTCGACCTGGATTCTTACCCCGGAACGATTTACCCCGATGGGGTGCAGGCCATGCTGGAGGTGATTGCGGCCTCGCCGCAGCCTGTTACCGTTATTTCAATTGGGGTTGCCACCAACATCGCCCGCGCGCTCGAAAAGAATCCCGATATTGCCTCGAAGTGCTGCTTCGTGGGCATGCACGGCAGCATCTACATTGGCTACGACGGCAAGCCAGGCGCCGTGCCAGAAGCCAACGTGCGCTACGATGTCGAATCCCTGCGCAAAGTGTTTGCCGCCCCCTGGCAGGAGAAAATCATCACCCCGCTCGATACCTGCGGATTGGTGACGCTGGAAGGCGAACGCTACCGACAAGTGTACCGTTCGCCCAACCCGGCCCTGCGCGCGCTCATCGAAAACTACGAAACCTGGGCGCGGCTGGTGACATGGACGAAGATAGACGACACCCAAAACCGCTCCTCCACTCTGTTCGATACCGTCGCCATTTACCTGGCCTACAGTTTCGACTTGGTAGAGATGGAAAAAATCCGCTTGCGCATCAGCGATGACGGCCTGACCCTGCCCGACCCGGCTGGCGACGACGTGCTGGCTGCCCTGCGCTGGCGCGACCTGGACGGCTTCTACGACCACCTGCTCGAAAGGCTGAAGCCATGACCACATACAACCCCCTCGATTTTGGCGCCATTGGCAACGGGCAGGCGGATGACACTGCCGCAGTGCAAGCCGCAATTGACGCTTGCTCTGCCGGGGGCGGCGGGCGCGTGCTGCTCGCGGCGGGAAAAACCTTCCGCGCCGGGTCGCTGGTGATGAAATCGAACGTCGAACTGCACCTGGAAGCAGGCGCGGTTTTGCAGGCCAGCCCGAACCCTGATAACTATCCACAGCAACTGACCGCAGGCGCGCTGACCGGCGGCGCAGTGGACGAAAATCACCCCGGCGAAATCATCTTCATCACCGGCGAAAGCGCCGAAAACATCGCCTTTACCGGCCTGGGCGTGATTGATGGCGGCGGGCGTTTCTTTGTGAAAGAAGACCTGGGCTACATCTACCGGATGAAATCGCGCCGCCCGTTCACTTTTTGCCTGCTCGGCTGCCGCAAAGTGACGTTCCGTGACCTGACCATCCGCGACGGCGCGCTGTGGACGGTGCGCCTTTCGGGCTGCGACGACATTCTGATTGACGGTATCCGCATCGAAAACGACCTGAAACTGCCCAACAGCGACGGCATAGACCTGGACCGTTGCCGCAACGCGCGCGTGAGCAACTGCCACATCGTCAGCGGGGATGACTGCATTGTGTTGAAGACCTGCCAGGAGACGGCGGCCTGGGGCGAGACCTGCGAAAACATCGTGGTCAACAACTGCACGCTCATGTCCACCTCCATTGCCTTGTGCGTGGGCGTAGAGTGCCGCGCCCCTATGCGCGACATCGTATTCGACTCGTGCGTCATCAAGGGCAGTCATCGCGGCGTGGCCGTGCGCTTGGGCGAAGGCAGCGATATAGAAAACGTGATTTTCTCGAACATGGTCATCGAAACCCGCCGCTTTCACCCCGCCTGGTGGGGCAGCGGCGAGCCGATTTGCCTGAGCGCCGTCCCCTGGGATTCGGAACGAGGCATTGGGCGAGTGCGCAACATTCGCTTCGTCAACCTGCTGTGCCGGAGCGAAACGGGCGTCTATCTCGAAGGCTGGACTCCTGACCGGGTGCAGGACATCCTGTTCGAGAACGTGCGCGTGGAACTGGCACGGTACACAAAATGGCCCGGCGCGCGCTACGACCGGCGGCCCTGCCCTTCAGACTGGGCAAACAACCCCGAAGAGGGTTTTCTGCTTCAACCAACCGACGGCTTTTGCCTGCGCAATGCGCAAAACGTCACCCTGCGCAATTGCGAAGTGCGCTGGGGCGAGAACCCCGCTGAGGAATACCGGCACGCCCTCTCCAGCGCGGGCGTGAGCGGCCTGAGGCTGGAAAATTTCCAGGGTCAGGCGGCTTTCCGGGAGCGGTACGAGACAACTTCAACTGAGAATTAAGACCAGAGACTATCTGAAAAGCCCCTGAAATAACGCAACGACCACCGAATCTCGTGGCCGTTGCGTTATTTGACGAGGAAACAAGTACCAGATGGCTATGGAACTGGATTCTGACGCGCCTTCTGCTGGCCCGGCGTAAAGTTATCGGGGATTGCCCCCGCCCCTTCCTGGAAAGCAGCGTGAATGCCCTCGCGGACGGCCTGCCAGTAATCGCGGGCGGCGGCGAATTTATCGGCGCGGAAGCGTTCCAGCCAGCGCAGCAGCTCGGGGTCGCGCAGCCCGTCGGCTTCCCACTGCTCCAGGAAGCCCATCACCAGGTCTATCACGCGCTCGCTCTCCCAGTAGACGATTTTTGGGGCCTCGCGCTCGTAGATTTCGCGCGACAGGCGGAATTGATGCGCCTTGTAGTCGGTTTGCAGCCCATAATGCGCTTGGAGAATCTCGTCGGTGATGGCCTCAGCCCATTTGCGATGAAACCGGCAAATTCCGCTATTCTCGTTGAACAATTCGTAGGTCATGCGCTCCACATTCTTGCGCCCCAGCGCATGGGGCGGCAGGAATTCCACGCCATAATGCACGAAATATTTGCCCATCATCGGCATGGGGCTGAGCATGCCCGGCACCCAATATTGGTTGGGAACCATGCAGCCCTCGTCGCCGTGCGAGATGAACACTGCCCGGTCGATGCTGCGGATTCCCAGACGCTTGTCGATTTTCTTGGCCGCCACGCGGATGCCGTACCGGAAGACATCGGCCTTCGGCTCGAACAGGATGGCATGAAGCACGTCCATCGCATAGCGGGCATTTTTCAGGCTGTCGGCGGCGAGGTCGAAATGGGATGGGTCATCCGCCCAGCCGAAGCGCATTTCGCTTGCCGGGGGCAGGCCAAATTCCAGCGGGTCAATGAGTCCCTCGTGTACCAGTTCCATTATCCAGGCCAGCGTCCCGCCGGTTTGGATGGAGTCGAATCCCATTGCGTCAGTAAAATCGTTGAGCAGCTCTGCCGCGCGTTGGTCGAAAACCCCCACCTGCGGGCCGAGAACGTGATACGGTTCATAATCCTTCTTGTAACGCCCGAACATTTTCTTGCACACCACCGGGCAGGGTTCGCCGCAGTTTTGGAACTTCTTGGGCTTGATGGTTTCCTCGTTGAACTGGGCCAGGTAGTGTTTCAGGATGAAATTCTCATGCTGGCGCAGGCGCGCCTCGACCGGCTGGTAAATCGAAGTGTAGTTGAAACTCAAAATGCGCTCGTTCAAGTCACGCATATTGACGCCAAATGTGCCGCCAGTCTCGAATTCTGGCACATAGCGGTACTTTTCGGTCAGGCCCAGGCTGGTCTGGATGGTTTTCTTGCCGAAGTGTTCGAGGAAATAAGCATCAATTTCGGCAGAGTCGCGCAGGTCGGGGTCTTCCCAATCACCGCCGAACACGATGGCAGCCACGTTGTGGCGTCGGAACAAACGGCTGCCCAATCCGCCGCGCCCGGCCCAATCGACGACCGGCGTCAACTTTCCGCCGCGCACAGTGCTGGAGCCGATAGCGCCCTCGCGGGTGTATTTGGCTGCCGGGCCGACCGCACAAATGCGGACTTTGTTCTCGGTGTATTCCCCGGCGTAGCGGTCGAACAGGGCTTGCTGGAGGGCATAGAAACCGATGAGCGGTTCGCCCTCCGGGTCGGCGTACCCGGCCCACAGCGCCTCAACGTTGACCGGCTCGAGGCGCACCTGAATTTCTCCCGCTTTGTGATTGAGCAGCACTACGCATGGTTCCGGGGACATCCCGCGCAGAGCAACGTAGTTAACGCCGACCCCGTGAAACGTATAGGCTGCGCCGCCCATGCTGGAGACATAGAACCCGTCCCATTGGGTGCTCCATGAGCAAAAGACCAGCCGCCGCGAGCCGGGAATCGAACTCCCGGCCAGCAGCCCTTCGCCGAAGGTGAAACTATCGGGGTAGATGTTGAAGCGATGCCAGCCATAATCAACCGGCCCAAGGATGCGCTCCTCGTCTTCGATGGGCCGCAGGTACCAATTACCATTGTGCAGGTGAATCGTCAGTTCGCGTTGGTTAATGGGGTAGGTCATTGAAATTACCTTTCTACATGTCAAGGAAGACAACAAGCCGATTTTACAGCATTTGGCGGATTTCCAGCCCCCTGCTTCTGGGACAGCAATTCCAAGTTGCAAATTCCAATGATAATGAGCAAGGGCAGCCTTTTCAGACTGCCCTTGCATGATGCCAGATTCAGGCGCTGCGCGAGGCCCCCTGCGTAGCGCAATGCCGTTGGGTGTGGAGTCGGGAGTGCCAGTCAAAATGCCCGGCCTCAGCGTTACGGAGTCCCGTCAAGTGGGAGGGTATGGAACGGGAGATTCCGGCGCGAGGGGTCTATGTTCGGGCTTTTTCCTTTTCCCGGCCTGGCAGTTTCTGGGCCAGAAGCATACTTCTGGACTCCAAATCAATCGGCCCCGGCGGGCAATTGGTCCTCCACGCCAATCCAGAGCAAACCGGGGAGAATGGTTTTATCCGATTTGAGGGCGATGTCTGTATTTTCGTTGTCCTGGCCGGCTTTTTCCAACAGACTGGGATGCACGAAGCACAGGTTGGGCGCCTGGCCGTATTTTTTCCGGTAGTAGGTTGCCGCGTTGGCAATCATCGCCGCAACGTTCGCGGTTTTTTCGCTGTCGAGCCACAACATGCCAGAATTCATTTCGACCTCCTTTTTTAGAACATTTATTCTATTATATAACGCAAAGACAGAAAACACAAGGAAAAACAATATAGATATTCTCCATGTCGTCCGTGCCACAATCTTTGCAGATTGCCTGACCGCATCAAAAAGGGCGGTAAAATAATGGCATTCTGTTTCAGGCAAGGCAACACGGCATGACAAAAAGCGTAAACGACAAATTTAGAACTGTCATAGAGAAAAACACTTTCTATTTCTTCAATCAGCAGTTTGAAGAAAGGTACGAAGGGTATTTAAACTCCATTCGCGAGTCGTTGCTTATATTAAAAAACGAAATCCAGACAAAGGGATTGACTAAAGAAGTCTTTGATAATTTACTTGCCGACAATGAGAATGGCTTAACCGCTTTACTAGCCCTTACTGGATTTTCAAACGAATCTTTGAAAAGATTAATAACCCTTATTCGCGTTGTAGATGACCCCGCCTTATCCAAATTGGCGTTAAAAACAAAATGGCACAAGCCTGAAGATTTAGAAAGCATCCGCGAATGGTCAGATTCAAACATTGCCAGAGCCATCAGGAACAATCCACATTTTCGAGCAGGTATCGTGAACGTGTTCTTTGAAGGCGCAACAGTTCCCTTTTTAGCAAACACAATGCCGCTTTTTGAGTTGAAAAAGTTAAGCATTTCAAAGTTGAGTTTTGACATTCCAGCAATGATAGACACGTTGGTTCGATACAAAGAAAAAGGCTCATATTCCGGGCAGAAAGAAAACAACCCCGAAACGGTTATAGCCGCTATTTTAGAAAATTTAGGGTTAACCTATGAAACAGGCGATTTAAGCGAATTGATAACCAATGCCCCTGATACAAAGCGAACAATGGATTTTATTATTCCCAATAAAGCCAAGCCTGTTTTTATTGCCGAAAGTTCATTTTTAGTGACCACTTCGTCAGGACAAGGCGATAAGTCTAAAACTGAAATTTCTATTCGCCAACTTATCAAACAACACTACCCAAAGGCTAAATTCATCGGTTTTGTGGATGGTATCGGCTGGTATGTTCGTAAAGAAGATTTGAAACGCATGGTAGCCGCTTACGAAGATGTTTTTACATTTCATAAAGACGAGTTAGCCCGTTTTGAAGCGGCGCTTCGAGCGGAGTTTAAAATCAAATGATTGAAAAATACTTAAATCAAATTATTCAGGGCGATTGTTTAGAAGTGTTGCGAGAAATTCCCGATAATTCCGTTGATGTTACTTTTGCTGACCCGCCTTTTAACTTAAAAAAGAAATACAACAGCACAAAAGACAGCCTTGATTTACAGGAATATCTTAATTGGTGCGAACTGTGGATTAATGAGATGGTGCGAATCACGAAACCCACAGGTTCGATATTTTTGCATAACATCCCGAAATGGCTCACTTATTACACTGCCATTCTGAACAAATCCGCCCACTTCAAACATTGGATTTCATGGGATGCGCCAACCTCCCCAATGGGAAAATCTTTGCAGCCATCTCATTATGGAATTTTGTATTATGCCAAAGACCCCAAGCGCAATAAGTTCTATGAGATTCGGTATCCTCACAAGCGTTGTCGTAAATGCGGATATTTACACAAAGACTATGGCGGCAAAAAAGGGATGTTGCACCCGTTTGGACCTCTTTTATCAGATGTTTGGACGGATATTCATCGAGTAAAACACAACAAATATAGGGACGAACATCCCTGCCAACTTCCTATTCACTTGCTTGAAAGAGTAATACTAATGTCAAGCGATGAAGGCGACGTGGTTTTGGACCCTTTTTCAGGCACAGGCACAACAGCGATAGCGGCGAAAAGACTTGGGCGAAACTATATCGGCATAGAATTGGATAGCGAATATGTCCGTATATCTCAAAACAAATTAAAAATGGAAAATCCCGACTCAAAATTTGGCGATGTTTGGGTTAGTTTCTTTTTAGATAAAATCGTGACGCTCCGAGATATAGATTGGGAAAGAATAGCGGACAAGTTTATTGTTCCCGACCCAATCACCCACATAGACCATACCGAAATTAAATTCAAAAACGGCAACGGCAGTAATGGATATGTGCCAAAGAAAAGTGGTTTGCAGGACTTACCTATGTTTTCGGATGAATTATTAGTTGAACAAGAGTAGGCTCTAAAAACAAAAGGCAGCCCAGTAAAGCGTTCACCTGACGCGGAGGACTACACTGCGCGCGTGCGTTGTTTTCGGGCTTTTTTCTACGCCCGATCAAAATCCACATCCCAAGCCACTCTCAGCCTGCCTCCGCGCAAGTAACGCGAATCGTAGTTTTTAACCAAAACACCGGCTCGAATGAGCCGGTGTTTTGGAACATCCAGGTTGCAGGTCAGGGCCGCTTATCCAGTGTGATGCTGATATCCATCTGCTGTCCATCCCGCAGCACGGTCAGCACCAGCGTATCGCCTGGGCTTTTATAGTTAATGAGATAGCGCAGCAATTCATCGAAGTTCTTAATCGGCACGCCATCCATGGCAATAATCAGGTCGCCGCCGCCTAGCAAGTTAGGACCAAGACCGACATCTTTTGTTCCGGCCCGAACCCCTGCTTTGGCCGCCGGGCCGCCAGGAACGACATTGGTGACGTACGCGCCAGTGAACTGTGACAGACCAAGCGCCTTGATTTCTTCGATGCCCAAATCATCAATGGAAGAAATGCCCATGTATGGATAATCATACTTGCCGTTCTTGATGATTTCAGGCACGACCCGCTTGGCAATATTGATGGCAATTGCAAAACCAATGCCCGAATTGACTGGCTCGCCGCTGGCTGTGGAAGAAACTGTGCGAATGGCGCGGTTGATGCCAATCACTTCGCCATTCAGGTTGAAGAGCGGCCCGCCTGAATTGCCGGGGTTGATGGCTGCATCGGTCTGAATCAGGTCCCCGGCGCTGAAAAAGCCGCCCCCGCCTGAGATTTCTCGATTCGAGGGCAGGGTGCGCCCCAGGGCCGAGACAATTCCGGTCGTCATCGTGCCGCTCAAACCGAAGGGGTTGCCGATGGCAATCACTTTCTGGCCGACTTTTAACTGGTACGAGTCGCCTAACGTCAGCGGAACAAGTTCCGATTCAGGCGCATCCACCTTGATAACGGCGATGTCCGAATCTTTATCCACGCCAACCAGGGTCGCGTAGGATTTGAATCCAGACGTGAACGATACCTGCATGGCCGTTTGCCCCTCGACGACATGTTCGTTGGTGACGATGTGACCTTGTTTATCGAACACAAAACCCGTCCCCTGGCTGCCGCCGCTGCTTGTAGCAACCTGAATCGACACAATCCCCGGAATCACCCGCTCATAAAGTGAAACCAGTAGTTCCTGTTCAGAAGCCGCCGGGGCATTGACCACCGCAACCGAGTTCTCTGCGCCTGGCAAAGTGCTTTGCGCGGGAGTTTGAGATGGAAAGACAACCGGCGCGGTAGCAAACGGGGCGGCGGTTGGCTGTAACGCCTGGCAAGCCAGCGAGGCCAGCACCAGAGCAGAAACGACCACCAGTAAACGGAACTTGTTTTTCATAGACAATACTCTCCTGCAATTCTCATCAAGAGTACGTAATACGGGTTACGAATTACGCATCAAATCACGCGCCTGTTCAATCAAACGTTTTTGTGCCTCGCTTAATTGCTTTGGCAGGCGCACCTTAACCTTTACGAATAAATCGCCTTTCGATTGCGGGTCTTTCAATTTCGGCATCCCGCGCCCCGCCAGGCGGAACTTTTGCTCCGGCTGCGTCCCCGGCGGGATGGTTAGTTTGACGCGCCCGGTTAGGGTCTGCACCTCGGCCTCGCCGCCCAACAGGGCGGTGAACACGTCAATTGTGGCGCTGGTGGTCAGGTTATCACCCTCGCGCTCGAAATTCGGGTCGGGTTCCACCGTCACCTTGAGATAAATATCGCCGCCGCCGGGGTTGGCATCTGGCACGCGAATCTTTGTACCCGTTTTGACGCCCGGCGGAATTTTGACCTGCTTGCGATTCTCTCCAACCGAAAGCAAACGGGTCGTTCCTTCGCAGGCTTCGAGGAGCGAAATGGAAACGGGATATTCCGGCGCCTGGGCTGGCTGCCTGGGCGGCATCTCAAAATCGGAGGCCGCCATTCCGCCTCCCATTCCGCCAAAGATGGAGCGGAAAAAGTCTGAAAACCCGCCCGCCCCACCGAACAGTTCATCAAAATTGACCTGCTGCGTTCCTCCATAAGGGCTGCCGGTTGTCCAGTCGCCCCAGTTGAAACCGCCGGGCGCGCCGCCGCGCCGCTGGTAATCCGAATAGGCGCTGCCCAACTGGTCATAACGGGCGCGTTTTTGCGAATCAGAAAGCACCTGATAGGCCTCGTTGATTTCTTTGAACTTCTCTTCAGCCTGTTTGTTTCCTGCGTTGCGGTCAGGATGATACTTCATCGCCAGTTTGCGATACGCCGAGCGGATTTCATCAGCGCTGGCCGAACGCGAAACACCCAGGGTCTTGTAGTAATCCTTGTATTCCATGCTTCACCTTCCGCTTTATTCTATGACTCTTAAAATAGCGGCGCAAGTGCCACGCAGGCAATCTAACGTAACTCTAACTTGATTTTAGACTATACTATCATCATTCAAACCATCTCGAGGCACTTATGGATTCTATCTGCATCTACTGTGGGTCGTCCGACGATATCCATCCCGACTACAAGCAGGCTGGCCGTTTCATGGGCCGCGCGCTGGCTGAAAATGGCATCCGTTTAATCTTTGGCGGCGGCAAGACCGGCATTATGGGCGCAGTCGCTGATGGCGCGCTGGAGGCCGGCGGCGAAGTGATTGGCGTCATCGTCGAAAGCATGAACACCCCAGCCCTGGCGCATTTCGGCCTCACCCGGCTGGAGGTAACTCCAACCATCCACGAGCGCAAGGCGCGCATGTACGAACTATCCGATGGTTACATTGCGCTGCCCGGCGGATTTGGCACTTTCGATGAGCTATTCGAGACCATCACCTGGGGCCAGATTGGAATCCACGAAAAGCCAATCGGCTTGCTTAATACACGCGGGTACTTCCAACCGCTCATGGCCGCCATTGACCATGCCGAAAAAGAAGGATTCATCTTCCCCGAACACCGCCGCATGATTTGCATGGCCGAAACCCCCAATGATTTGCTGGCCTGCATGAAAAACCACCAGCATCCGAAAGAAGCGGTCAAACGCTGGATGCGCCAGCAACCCTGACGAAAATGCCAGAAACATCTTAACCCGGCGGCGGGCAATAGCGATATTCCACCGGCACGCTCAACTCCCTGCTTTCGGCGCGGTTGCCAAATATATCCACTGCGATCACCGTCCAGAGGAACAAACCGTTCTGTCCCTTCAGGGTTTCATCAGCGATATCGTTCAAGTTATGGTCGAAAAAACTCCCGAACAGGTCTTGCCCCCACCAGGTCAGCGGCAAGGTATAAATTGGCCCGCTTGAACTGCCCCGATAGTAATATTGAATAAAGACTTCCTTCAGCGCCGTTTCTTCGCGGACGGAGGCATAAATTTCCATTTTTGTAGAGTAGGCTCCTCCACACAATGAGACATCGCCATAGTAAGCCTTCGCAGGACGGGTAAACGGGCGCAGGATGACCGGCGGGTTGGTCTCGCAGCGTGAATAACTGACCACTGCGGCAGGGCCGGCAAGGGTGACGACATTGCCGAATGTATCGCTCACCGCTGCTTCCCACTCCAACTCGCCATCCAGCCCATCCAGAGACCGTAAGGCGCGTTCCTGCTCGTTGTGGTCGATTACCAACGTGAAAAGACCATCTCCATTTTCAAGCATTTCGGCCTGATTCCATTCCCCATAGAGGCTGCCGCTCCGGTAACGGTAACGCGCCTCCGCGCTGGCAATCCCCGCTGGGTCGAAGACTTCCAGGCTGAGAATCACGACCCTCGGCAGGCTGCACGCTGACGCGCCCGGCCCATAAAAAGATTGTTCTGGTTCGACCTGCATCGCCCCCACTTGCGGCGCAAACACATCGGGGGTGGGCGTGACAGTCGGCGTGGCAGTTGGCGTCAGGGTTGGGGTCAAAGTGGCAGTGGAAGTGGATGTTGGGGTCGGCGCAGCGGTTGGCAGCAGCGAGAAGGGGCTGATGAAAACTATCCAGGCCGCGAGAACAGCCGCAAGCAAGACGCCCAACAGAGCCAGCAAGATTTTCCCGACCAGGGGGAAACGAGCAACAGGACGCACTGGCCGCGTCACCGGGAACAGGACATCCAGGTTATGGCGGGTATAGGCAGCGCCAACGCTATCTCCAAGTTTTTGGCGTAATTTGAGCGCGTGCCGGAACAATTCAGTGCCTTGAGAGATGTTTCGCAGCCCAACCAGCCGCGCGCCGCTCTCATGCAGCGCCCAGGCTTCGGCAGCGCGGTCGCCCAATTGCACAGCCGCTTGCAGAGCAGAATCCAGCACCTGGCCCCAGGCATCCCACCACCCATGTAAACAAAGGAAAGGGCTGAGCGACCTGGCAAGCGCAATCACCTCGGCAGAGCGTCCCATGCGGGCAGCCCAATCCAACGCGCCCAGGAAATTGCCTAATTCATCGATGATGAACTCCCGCCCCCGTTGCGCGCCCTCCTTCAGATAATCGACCAATTTCGGGAAAATAGCTTCCTCGGTCATGAGCGACCGGCGGCGGGCCGTCAGTCGGAAACCAGGCGGCAGGCGCAGGCGCGGACTGTTGGCATACAACACCCCCAGCCCCTTCAATCGCTCAATAGCCGTATCCACGTTCGCGCCCAGTACCACGTTGAACCAATCTGGGGCGATAGAGACGCCCGGCGTGAGCGCCGCCGCCGAAAGAACTTTGCGCTCCGCATCACCGAGTTTGTTGAAGGCCAGCATATAAGCCCGGTCAAGCGCGATGGCGATGGGGTCCGTGCCGCCCACCGAGATTTTTCCCAGCGCATCCAGCGTCTCTTCGGGGGTCATGCCGGTCTCGCGCATCAGGTTGCCGGTGATGGTGACGGCCAGCGATATATCCTCCAGCAGCCCACAGATATATTTGAGCGTTTCCCCAGGCGCAACCCCGGCGCGCTCTGCCAGCAGCCGCGCCGATTCATCCCTCGGCAGCGGACCGAGCGGCAGTCGCTGGAAATCACCCCCGGCTGGCAGGTCGGCGCTGAGCAAGAAGGCACCCTGCGGAATCAGGTCGGCCAGGCTGCGCTGCAACATCGGCGGCAGGGGAACTTCGTCCAACACAACCAACGGGCGCGTGTTCGAAAGATAAGTGCGCGCCGTAACCGAATCGACTTTTAGCGGCGGGTCTGATTCAAACAAGGCATCGAACAATTGCTGGAAAACATCATCGGCGCCAAGCGACTGGCTCTCGAAGCCGGGCGGTTCGAGCAAGATGACACCGTTGGGCATGGCCCTGGCCGCTTCACTTGTGGCAGCCTGCCGCAACAAGGCCGTCTTTCCCATCCCATCCGGCGCGTGAATCAGGACAATTTCGTTAGAGGCTATCCAGTCTTCAAGTTTCGACAACTCTGCTGATCGATTAATAAACCCGCGCGGCGCACGCGGGGGCTGGGGGGCGAATTGGCGCAGCCTGACCTGTGGGGCAGCCTGTTTGTAAATAATCGTCCCATGATTGGCATTGACGACAAAATTATTGTTGCCGACGACAATACTGCCCTCGACATTGCCTTCCACATGAATATTGGCCGTTTGCGCCATAGACCTATCGCGTTTCCCCAATCGTTATTTGCTGTTCACGGTATTGTTCGAGCCGACGACGATATTCCCCTGCGCATTTCCTCCAACATTGATTACGATATTGTTATCCCCGCTGACTTTGACCTGCTGCGCAGTCTCCGCCTGGGCTTTTGCCAGCAAATCGGCCAGCAGCGCCAGCCAGTTTGGGTCACTCTCGGCGGCCTTGCGGAGTTCCTTACGAAACGCGGCCTGGTTATCGGCATCGGCGGGGTTTTCGAGCAAGTCGTGGGCCGCTTCTTCGGCGGCGGGTTTCTCCCTGAACTTCTCCATAATTGCCGTCCATAATTTCCCGGCATACTCCGGCGCGTTTTCAGCCAATGAATCGGCTAGTTTCACGCCCGCCTTTGCCAGGTAGGGGGCGAGAACAGTCACTACAGCGGGCGCAAGGCTCACAGGGTCCATTTTTCCTCCAATCGACGACGACTCAATTATAGAGCAAAATCATCCGCTTTCCAAAACTCACAGCCACCCGCGCGGGAAGTGGTTTTTCAACGTCCCCTGTACGCCCTTGCCCCAGCCCAGCGGCCAGCCATCGGCACAGACCACCGTCCAACCGCTCGCATCTATTTCCAAACTCTCGCCACGCAGATAAGCCGCCAACGCGCGGGAATCGGCAGGGAAACTGACAAAATCCTTCATCTCGCTCGGTTTCAGGAACAGCGCCAGCGGATGCGCTGGCTCAAAGCGGCCTTTTTTGAGCGATCCCAGCCAGACTCCTGGATGGACGACGCGCAGACGGCCAAAATCGAGATTCTCCTCTGGGAGATAATACAACCGCTCGCCGACCATGCGCAGGCGTTCTTCCGCCAAATGGACATGTAACGCATCCCTGGCAAATTCCCGCCAAAACCGCAAATCGGGTTGTTCCGTTTTCCGCGCAACCTTCCGCTTCCCTAGCCTTTTCCCCTCTATCCGTTTCTCCGCTTCCTCCGTTGTCCACTCCGTTCCCACATCCGATTTCCTGAGCAGGCAGGCAAAATGCCCCTCGCCCTCCAACCGGTGCGGAAACAATCGGACTGCGCCGGCCAGCCTTCTTTCTTCTTTCATTTTCCCTTGCAGCCACTCCGGCTTGCCTCTCAAAAACCCATCGAACAGCGGCAGTTCCACCACATCGAACCCTGGGAATTCATCCAACAGTTGCGCAATCACGCCTTCATCTTCTTCGGGCGCGAAGGTGCAGGTCGAATACAGCAAATAACCGCCCGGCTTCACCAGTTTGGCCGCCACCCGCAAAATATTTCCCTGGCGAACGGCGCAGCCCGCCACCATCTCCGGCGACCAGTCGAGCCGCGCGCCCAA
>Ga0101944_10001841_pt1 | contig 39213 bp, 33 predicted proteins | sample DewCreD2012metaG_FD_75245 | JGI IMG/M metagenome (GOLD analysis project Ga0101944, IMG submission 75245) | Hot spring sediment bacterial and archeal communities from British Columbia, Canada, to study Microbial Dark Matter (Phase II) - Dewar... ... | reverse complement strand
CTACCTGTATTTCATATGAACATTTGGATATCCTCAAATACCACGCTCAAAAGCATAACATGTCTTTGCGTACATTCATATCATGCCTTGTCGGATTTGCAGCTCAGTATGAAAAAGAAGAGATACGGTATTTTAAACAGCTACGGTACAGGTCTCGCAAAAGCGGCAGTTGGAAGAGGCTTCACCTGGTACTGCATGAAGATGAATATGAGTTTTATATGGATGTGCGGAAGTTGTGGAAGATGTCGCTTGCGAGGATTATTGCGTTTTGCATTGACAATGTATTGGATGAATTTTTGCGATTTTTAAGTAAGGAAGAAGAAAAAGAAGATTATTATACCGATAACTATCGGTATAGCGGGTATAGTTTTGAGGTATCAAGGGAAGAGGATATATTTTATTGCAAAGTATATTGGGGACCGCACCCGGAGATACTGCGAAAAGCCACCCCATAACCAAACATTTCTATAGCAAATAACAAAAAGCTTTTTATTTTTTATGCAGGCTTATTATATCTAAATATTGCAAATATTATTCACTTTTAATTTATACATGTATTTATATCCAAAAAAATAATGAATGCATACTATCGCTGCCTTAAGTGATGTAAATATATATAGTTTTTTAATACCTTATTTTTTTAGGAACAAATACTGAGCTTCATTAATAATTTTGACAGATAAAAGATCACTTTACCGGAAGAAATTTATTTTCAAACTCTTCTTTTGAATTAATTGAAAAAAACTTATCCAATCGTGATGTTTTGAATATTGTAATAACCGATGGAGTCACATTAAAAAGTGTTAAAGCAATTTTTCTATTAGTTGCACTGTTCATAAATTTTACTAATGTTCCTAACGCTGATGAATCAATAAATTTTAACTCTTTGCAATTGAACCCTATCACTCGTGGATTTTTTTCCAATGCATCATTCCACGCTTTTTCAACATTTCGTATTACATCAATATCAAATTCGCCTTCAAGTTCAATTACTACAACATCCCCTAACTGATTAACCGAAACAGTAAGCATGGCCAATCACCTCATTGTAAGCTTTAATGATTTTTACCAATGCCTGAAAGGTACATTATAACAATAACTATCGCAAGCATAATTTTTTATTGATGCAGAAAAAAATAATTTACAATTGCACTGCACTATCATACAAATAAACCAGTTTTTGTCATTTTTATACATAAAAGGAAAATACCATGAGGTTCGCTCTTCTATTAAAGGCTTTGGCAGTTATGTTACATATTGCATCTAAGCGCAATGAAGCATTTAAGCGCTTTATTGGCACTGTCAGCGTTGCAGTAGCAATTAAAACAAAAAACAATAAAGGTCGCACCTTTATATTTAATAATGGCACCGTCACTTCAACACGTTCACTGAAACACTACGATGCTGCATTAGTTTTCTCCGATGCTAAAACTGCATTTCATGTATTAAAAGAAGGCACTCAAGAATCATCGTTTTATGCAGCAGCAACCGGCAACCTGCATGTTGAAGGGATGGCTTTTTTTATACAGTGGTTTAATGACGCAGTAACTATCGCCATGAAAAAAAATAAAAATTAGCAGGAGGAATTATGTCAATAAACGGTGGGCACTTAATTGGCAAATATTTAGCACAGCGTGGTGTGCAATTTGCATTTGGAATATCAGGCGGGCATATTGAAGCGCTGTTAGATGGGCTGCAGCAATATGGCATCAGATCAATTGATGTGCGGCACGAACAGGCTGCGGTGATGATGGCGCATGCCACTGCTATTTATACAGGCAAACCTGGCGTGTGCTTTTTAACAGCAGGGCCGGGATTTACCAACGGCATCACCGGTATCGCAAATGCATATTTAGACAATGCACCGGTGGTTGTGCTGTGCGGACGGCATCCACTGCGCGATGACCACAAAGGTGCATTACAGGAAATGAACCAGGTTGATGTGGTAAAGCCTATTACCAAATGGTGTGCCACTTGCTATGATACTAAACGAATTCCTGAATATTTAGATATGGCTTTCAGGTATGCCACATCTGGAAGGCCTGGGCCAGTGTTTTTAGAATTGCCGCCGGATGTACTTGGCAAATCTGTTGATGATTTTGATGTTGTACCCAGTGTTGATGTATTTAAAGCTACCCCTGATTCGTCCAGCCTATATAAAGCTGCTGAAATTATCAACAGCGCCAAAAAGCCGCTTTTTATTGGCGGCACCGGTATTGGCTATAGCAACTGTGCATTGGAACTGCAGGCATTCATAGAAAAAACTGGCATACCGTTTATACTGCTCAATAACGGCCGCGGCGTTTTACCCGATAATCATCCACTATCAATATGGAACATTGGCAATGTTGGACTTATGATGACGATGTCTCAGGCTGATGTCATTGTTGCAGCGGGCATCCGTTTTAACTGGCTTTTCCAGTCGGGTGCTGTTATACCACCAACCACAAAGGTAGTGCGCATTGACATTGAACCAACTGAAATAAATCGCAACCGTGTTGCTGATGTAGGATTGCTGGGCGACGCTGGTGCGGCACTTAAAGCTTTATTGCCACTGGTTGAGCAAAGAAATCACGGGCAGTGGCTGGATATGCTTACCCAGGCTGGCTATGCCTTTATTGACAGTGAAATTAAACTGCGTCAAAACCCCAGTGACCCAATTCACCCAATAAGGCTGGTTGCAAAAGCTCAGGAAATATTTGGTACCGATGCACTGTATGTTGTGGATGGCGGTGATACCACTTACTTTGGGCTTGTAGGTTTTCAGTCAAAACATAAAGCAGGTGTATTGTCACAATCGGCAGGCCTTCTTGGCTGTCTTGGTGCCGGAATCCCTTTTGCCATTGCTGCCAAGCTCATTCATCCGGATAAGCAGGTAGTGGTATTATCAGGGGACGGTTCCTTTGGATTTAACGGATTTGAGTTTGATACTGCGGTTCGTCATAATATTCCCTTTGTGTGTATTGTGAACAATGACTGTGCGTGGGGGATGATTAAGCACAGCCAGGAACTTTCAATTGGCAAAGAGCGGGTAACCTGTGCTGAGCTTGGCATCCGAAGATATGAAAAGGTTGTTGAAGGCATGGGTGGTTACGGGGAATTTGTTGAAAAGGATGAGGCAATTGCACCTGCGCTTATCCGTGCAAAGGAAAGCGGCAAACCTGCGTGTGTTAATGTCCTAACTGATCCAACAGTAACAAGCCCTGCAACACCTTTGTTTTATCAGTCGTTAAAATTTGAGTGAAATATATTTAAAATATGAATGCCAAAGATTTAGCATTAAAACTAAAACCAGTATTTGAAACACATAACGTTGTATTTGCTTACCTTTTTGGGTCATATGCTACTAATGAAGCATCAAAGGTAAGCGATATAGATATAGCAGTATATATAAAAGATGTTAATGATGTTAATAACGAATCATTATTTAGCAAAAAACTTTCAATACATATAGCTATATGCAGAGCGTTAAAAATTAATAATGTAGACATTGTAGTACTCAATAATGCTCACAATCTAATGCTCATCGATGAAATTATACGAAATGGCATAGTAATTTTTGATGTAGATTCATCATCGCGTGAAGAATATGAAATTTCCATAATACACAAAGCAATAGATTTTAAAACTCAAAGATTAATGAATATAGGACTATAACTAAACAATGTATAATAAAATACCATGGAAAGAATTATACAAAAAATTGGTAAAATAAAAGAGTATTTGTCAATTATCTATTCAATCAAAGAAAATTGCATGAATCGATTTGCTAACGATCCAATTTACAGAGGAGCCCTACTTCATTATCTGTATCTTCTGGCCGATTCATGTATAAGTCTTGCAGAACTGGTAATAAAATATAAAAAATTACGTGTACCACAAACCTATCACGAAGCAATCGATATATTAGGTGAACACAACATTCTAAAACCTGATTTTGCATATTCGTTTGCTAAGATTGCAGGATTTAGAAATTATTTAGCTCATGATTATGAGCAAATTGATGCAAGTATCATTTGTAATGAAATACTATCCAAAATTAAAGATATTGAAGAATATCTAAAACAAATTGAAAACTCATTAGGAATAGATTACTATAAATAAAAATATATTATTGGCAAAGAAGGAACCTATATGAAAGCACTACAATTTAATGTAACTATACCGCAATGGATAACACTTAAAGCGTTGGGGGCATTTTCACCATCTGTTTTTTACAAAAGCCCCATTGCTACTCTTAAGCTAGTAGAAATACCTAAACCAAAACCCATTAATAACAACTGGGCAATAATAAAAACAGCATATTGCGGCTTTTGCGGTAGCGACTTTAATCTTATAAAGCTACATGATTCACCAATGGCTTCACCGTTTACTTCGTTTCCCTGCGTGATTGGCCACGAGATGTGCGGCACCATTGAAGAGCCGGGCAATACTGGTTTTAAAAAAGGGCAGCGTGTTGTTATAAACCCCATGCTTTCATGTGCTGTGCGACAGTTACCTCTATGCCCTTCATGTAAAAATAGGCGTCCTGCCAACTGTGAAAATTTTGCAAACGGCACCTTTTCACCTGGCATGTTTACCGGTATATGCAAGGATGTTAACGGCGGTTTTGCCGAATACCTGCAAGCACATAAATATCAACTATTTCCTATACCTGCTACTATCAGCGATAGAGCAGCAGTGCTTGTTGAGCCATTAAGCGTGGCATTACAAGCAATTTATGACAATATGCCAAAACATTCCGACAAGGTGTGTATTATTGGTTGCGGGGTCATTGGGCTTATGCTTATCCGCGCATTGCGTGCATTGAATTGCAGGGCAACAATAGCAGTGATTGAACCATCAGAATTTCATAGGCAAAAGGCTGTTAGCTATGGAGCTGATGCTATTATTGAGGGTGATCTGCTACAGCAAGCAGCTACATCTACAAATGGCACAGTATACACTCCCATGTTTGGGCCAAAGATTATGCAGGGGGGATTTGATAGGCTATTTGATACGGTTGGTTCTTCTGAAACATTTTCCCTTGCAATAAACATTACTCGCGCACTGGGGACAGTGAGTGTGGTTGGCATAACAAGCAGGCTTTCGTTTGACCCAACACCACTATGGCTTAAACTGCTTATTATTAAAGGTGTATATGGCTATGGCTTTATAAAAGAAGGAAACGCAACAAAACATATTTTTGCAAAAGCGTTAGAACTGATGAAAAAGATGCCTGATATTGAATCTATGGTTACTCATACATTCAGCATTGATCAGTATAAGGAAATGATTGAGGTAAACAGCGCCAAGGCAAAGCATAAAGCCATTAAAACAGTGGTTCAATTTTAAGATAGCAATACACAGTAGCAATCAATCATAACTTCATGAGATTGAAATTGGTGTTTAACAATCCATTCATTTTTTGCTTTGAGTAATTTTGCATCAATTGAATCAAGCACATCTGCATCGTATAACGGTTCTTCATCAGGTAACGATCGTATAACATTCATAATCTCATCCATCCGTTCACTATCATACAGTATGTTACCTTTACTATCAAAAAGAACAGGGTAATAGCGATTTTTGCATTTAAAAAGTATATAGAGCACCGTATGCTCTTTTAGTTTTGACTTCTTTATGCTGCGAATTCCTGAAGGCAGTTGCAACACTTCATGCTTAATCCTCTCATCAAGTTGTGCAATATCATCTATAAAGCCTGATGTATGGAGATTATCGGCTGTTTCAATAAATTGAAGCACGTCATCCAAGTTTAAATCGTGATCGCCAAACAATACAATGGATTTTGCTAAATGGAGCATTTCAAAATCTTTTCCACCTTCAGCCACAAGCACAGGTATATCGGCAAATGATGTTATTTCTTTATTGCGCGTTAACAGTCGGTCTTTCCACCGCATTGCATGATATACAAAGTCATTTTGCATTGTTGAAGGAATAAAATTGAATACATATACATCGCGCGGCTCAAACCATGGACGTAATATTCTTCCCATACGCTGAGCAAGTGTTAGCACTGTCCATGGCAAATCAAAATTTACCAGTACTCGTGCATCCTGAAAGTTAAATCCTTCTGACATGGCACCTGTTGCCACAAGAACCTGTATTTCCTCACCGTTTGTATTGTCCTCATCATCGCCATAATCCACCTTGTTTGCCCTGGGAGCAAATCGCTGTATGATTAATTCAATTTTACTGGCTTCAGCATCAACTGTTGTTTCAATGTTAACAAAAGGCAATAGTTTCTGCAATGATTCTTTAACATACCGTGCTGTTTCACGGTAATGGCAAAATACAACTATCTTTTCATGTTCAAATTGATGTATAAGCTCAACCAATTTCTGTATCTTTATATCGTTTTCGTACAGCAGTGACTGCAGATGCTGTCGCATTTCTAATGCAAATAAGGTAAGCTTTTCCTGATTATGGAATCGTATTTTATCAAAACCTCCTTCGTATGATAACTTGCTGAGCAACTCATCTAACTGTTTTAACGATGAACATGCCTGATGAACAATCTGTGCTTCCCACAAAGGATCGCGAACACCTTCATTATCATTAAACAGTGTGGTACCGTTATCATATTTTTTTCTATACAAAAGATTACTTTGCAGCAACTGTTGCAAGATGCTATCGCCTGGATTATTAAACTCAATATTTTGAAAATGGAGTTTATGCGGGAAATAGCGTTTTTCATTGTTTAAAAACAAGACATATCGATTTCCCTGTTCATCAATGGAACTGTAATATTTCACAACCGTTGGCGCTGTGAGCACCACAACTGGAGGTAGTTCTGATAGTTCTGATGGATTATCTATATGCCATGGTATGCTATGTCCACCAAAGAGTCCATCCTCATCTCTAAGTGGCAATAGTGCAAGCTGAGAATTAATGTCTTCAACTCCCGTGCTATAGGGGGTTGCAGTCATCAAGAGTATCTTGGATTTTTTTGCATATACCGCTTCACGGATACGCTGATGTGAAAGTCGTATGTTTTCAATTGAACCGATGTTTCGCAAATGATGGCTTTCATCAAGGATTATAAGCGTGTTATCGTCAAGGTGCTGTAGCTCACTTAAAAGATGGGCAACATCCATTGATTTTTTAAAATCATCCAGTGATAAAATATAGTATGAAAATTCTTCGCTTGATACACGTGCAGCACGCAGGATGCGATGCCACATGCGCTTAAGCCCTGCAGGACACAACACCAATGCTGCACTGATATTTTTATTCATACATAAATACGCAGCAATGTGTGCTGCCATAACGGTTTTGCCAAGGCCTGTTGAGGCAACAAGCCATGAGCCATTATGTTCTTCAATAGTTCTAAGCAGCCTGGATACAATTGGTTTTTGATAACCTGTGAGTGGTGGTAATTTGCCTGGAGTATCTTCATCGGGCATTTCATACAATAAAAGGATAGAGCGAATGTAAATATAATACGGCGGATACAGAGCAAGCAATTGCTGCAATTTTTCCAAAAGCTCCTGTGCTAAAGGTTCTGCCGTATCAAAGTATTGATCAAATTTTTCTACAAAGAAAAGGACATCGTCAGGATTGGAAACAACTATACCAGCCTCACGGCTCTGAACAAGCCCGCTATAGGTTAGGTTTGCAGATGTTACTACAACATTTGTGGTATCAGCAATATACAACTTGGCATGCTGATATAGAAATTTTGGAGATAGCACCGTATAATCATCACCATTGCCTACGTTTACAGTAAAGTAACCTGCCTTGAGCCATTCACACAATTCCTGAATAAACTGTGTTTTGTCTTCAATATCCGCAGATGCTAAATCTTCAATAAACTCATCAATAATAGATTCAAATTTTTCCTGAGTGCCTTCATTACGGCCAATGAGTAACCGTATTTCTTTGCCTTTCAGCACGCTACGCAAAAGATTGTATCCTGAAGGCTCAAAGTATGCAGTAGCAATCCTTACAACAGCTGCATTACGCAAAACTCCCCGTATACAGTGCAGTGCTGCATTGCTCCCAAAGAAACGATGTTTTGTAATATTATCCATATTTTGTAGTATATCAGTAATTATTCATGAAAACAATTTGATGATCATATAATTGCAATTTAATTCACTACTACACGGTCAGTGTATGTATTTCGACATCATTAAATTACATGGTGAGTTCGTTGCAATATAATTTTGATAATCTATGGAAAAATTATGATACATATTACTGTTAATTCATAAATGTATTTTTATGTACAAAATATTGTTATTGCACACTCCCGCCGTTGAAGGCCGCTGAAGTGTGCAAGTATTTATGTTAAATTATTTTTAAGGAAAAAATACTGATAGTATATAATAAAAAATACTTTACATTTTAAATGGATTCAATTACGATTTTATCGATATCGTAATAATATGGAGGTGCCTTCATGAAAAAGTTTCTTATTATACTAGCTGTTATTATAGCAGCACTTATTGCTATTGATGCATATCAATCGCATATTACCTATACATATAATCCAAAAAAGCTTCCATCAACTTTTGACGAATATTACCAGTTAAAGCTTAAAGAAAGCAAAGAAAAGGGAGCACGGCCTCACAATGAAGAAAAGCTTCTAAAATTTGCTGATAAAACCAAAATAGCCATGCTCTACATTCACGGCTACGGTGCTTCCCGTGGTGAGGGTGAATTTGTTATAGATACTATCGCTAATAAATTAAAATACAACACCTATTACCTGCGGCTGCCCGGCCATGGTACAAATATGGATGACCACAAAAATACTGAATACTATCAGCTTTTAGACACCGCAATTGAAGCTGCTCAGATGACAAAACTTCTGGGGGATAAACTTGTCATCATTGGCACAAGTATGGGAGGAACTATCGCAACCTATATTGCGGCACAGCATCCTGATATACCTCATGCCATTATATTGGTGTCTCCATTTTATAAATTTGCAAATCCTGTAGGAAATGCATTGTTCTTTAGACCATTTTTTAAAACAGTACTGCTTTTCGTGAAATACCGCGAGCGACACGACCCTTACGATGATCCCAACGATAACTGGACAATGTATTGGTATGCAAAAAATTATTGGGCATCTCTTCATTCATTACTGGATTTAGCCGATTTGATTGCAAATGACAGTACCTATCAAAAAGTTTCATGCCCCGTATTACTTTTGTATTACTATAAGGATAAAGAACACCAGGATACAGCTGCACAAGTTGATGCGATGCTTTATGCATATGACCAATTTAATAACGGCAATCCAAATCCTTTAAGCAGAAAAGTAGCAGTGGAAAATGGCGATCATGTTTTACTATCAAAGTATGTAAAATCAGACTGGAAAAAAGCACAAGCAACAATTGAATTGTTCTTAAAGGATATTCACTCGCAATGACATTTTCGTTGCATACAGTCATTGCAAGCAAAGCTAAGCAATCCTTTTCGTGTTTTTTTTAGATTACCAAGCCCTTACAGGACTCGCATAGTGTTTTATTGCAAATATATTACAAACACATTTCATTAATGTTAAATTGCTTATGTTTGTATAAGCTGATACCTATTTACTATTGACCTTCCAATTGCATGTATCCATAATTATATGAAAGAGCGCTCTTTGTTAGCCGCAAGGCCTATCAAATTAAATATTGGTATGGCTTTATGTCCGTACCATAACATTATGAAAAGTAAAAGGAGTTTAACATGAAAAAATTAGCTATATGGATTTTTATTATTGTGGCGATAGTTACTGGGCATTTAAGCCTTTTATATAATAAGGCTTATGCTCAGGAAAAAGCATTTTCAGTTCCTTTAGGAGTAACGTATAATAGCATATACTGGTGGCGTGGTATTGAACTCAATGGGAAAGGGGTTGGTGTACTATGGCCAAAGGTTGGAATTGAAGTGAGTGACATAACAGCATATGTTACCGCTGGAATAAATCAGGATTATATCATGGCAACTGAAAGTGGTGACAGGAAGCTTGCTAAAAGCTATCACGAATTTGATTACGGAATTGAATATGCATATAGTAGCAACTCATTGAGCAGTACTGTTGGTGTAAAATACACTCACTACCCATTCTATGACAGCTCAGGTGCCACTGTTGACCCATCCTTTATTGAAGCATATGTGATTGCAAGTTATGCTGCATATTTTGTGCCAACCATTGAAGTTTACTACGATTACTATGTTGAAGAAACGGCTGATAAAACACCTGTTAACCAGGATGTGTATGCAAAATTCTCACTTTTTAAAGATTTAATAAACGCAAATAATTTCATATGTAAAACCGGTGTATGGGTAGCGTATTACAATAACGCATACCTTGACAGAAAAGGATTCAGTGATGCCGGGATAACCTTTTCTTCTTCCTATGAGTATGACGGTGTAACATTCTTTTCAGCATTTAATTATGCACGGACACTTACAAAAGACTTTTATATTTCTTACGACAGTGATGGCAATGGCAAAAGCAGCAAATTAAAAAATCACCTGTGGGCTGATTTTGGGGTTGCCACAAAACTTTAAAAAATTATCTTGACTGTGTATCAAATTTGAATAGTGTGCCTTCCATAATGAATATGGAAGGCTTTTTTTATGGATAACTATCTCAAAGTATCTGCAATTAAACGATTAGCGTTTAATATAAAAACCCGTTTATACTGGGAACTTTCCTACAAAAAAAAGTTTGCTTCTATTGCAGGCAATCCCATTGCATGGGGATTATGGAATATAGATATTTATGGACCCAACATACACTTAGGCAAAAATGTAGTTTTTTTAGCCGCAAACGGCAGTAAAACCGCTTTAACAACAGTAAAACTTGCAGGACATGAAGGGCGCATTGATATTGGCAATAATGTACTGGTAATGAATGGTGTGCGAATCAGCAGTGCATCACACATCATTATTGGTGATGACTGTATGTTAGCTAACTTTTGCTATCTGACCGATGCTGACTGGCATGATATTCATGACCGCACCAATCCTGTTGGCAAGACAGCACCCATCATATTGGAAAAAGGCGTGTGGATTGGCGATTCTGCCATTATCTGCAAAGGTGTGCATATTGGCCAAAATTCAGTAGTTGGAGCAGGTGCAGTGGTAACCAAAGATGTGCCACCCAATGTTGTTGTTGCAGGCAATCCTGCACGTATTGTAAAGGAAATTAATCCTGAAATGGTTATAACACACAGTACCCTCTATCATAAGGTGGGAGCGCCTCGTATATGAGGATATGCCTTCTGTGTTATCGTGCTAACCCTTTTTGCGGTGGGCAGGGTATTTATCTTAAATATGTTGCAGAAGCCCTTGCAAGGCAGGGGCATGAAGTACATGCTGTCGTTGGCCCTCCTTATCCCCACCACATGAATCATGTAACCATCCATTACATTGAAAATAATCAATACTATATAAAAAAAGGCTTTGAATGTATTACTCATGATAAACCGTTTGATATTTTTAATCCCATTAATGCGTATGAATATATCCACTCACGGCTTGGCGCTTTCCCGGAAATCAGCGGATTTAGCTACCGCGCATTTTTTGCGTTGCGAAAGCTCCATGAAAAGTTCCAGTTTGATATCATTCACGATAACCAGTGCATTGGCTACGGACTTCTTTTTATGAAAGCATTAGGCATTCCTGTATTAGCTACTATCCATCATCCATTGACTATTGACTTGGAAAATGTCTTGGAACGAGCATCATCATTTAAAAACAGGATGAAAGGCGTGATGTTTTACCCTATTCTTATGCAGCAAATTGTATCAAAACGTTTGGACCATATCATCACTGTTTCAGAGGATTCTAAACGCAGGATAACCAAAGATTTTGGCGTTCCTCCCCATAAACAGTCAGTAGTATATAATGGGCTTGATACTTCAATTTTTAGAAAATTGCCTCATATAAAGAAAAAGCACAATAAGCTTTTGTTTGTGGGAAATGTTGAAGACGGAAAGAAAGGATTTGTGTATCTGCTTAAGGCTCTGACCCTCATTAAAAGCAAGGCTATACTCACGGTGATTGATGGTGGCGCACCCCACCGGCGCATCACCCAGAAACTTGTTGATACATTAGGTGTGCGTAACAAAGTAGAATTTGTTGGTGCGGCTTCAATTGATGAGTTAGTACATCACTATAATGAAGCAGCCATAGCCATAGTGCCATCAGTGTATGAAGGCTTTGGGTTTCCGGCAGCAGAGGCTATGGCATGCGGCACTCCTGTTATTGCCAGCGACGGTGGTGCACTCAAGGAGGTGGTTGGCGATGCAGGGATTGTTGTGCCTTCACGGGATGAGGTGGCATTGGCCAAGACAATCGATCAACTTTTACATAACAATAAACTGTTACAGGAACTATCGCATAAAGGAATAGAACGCGTACACACACACTTTAACTGGGACAATGCTGCGTCACAGATGGCAGTTATTTATCAAAAGGTTATTGCCAATTACTATCGGTAATCTATTATTTTTGTATTTTTAGGCAACTTCAACTGTGCCACATCCTCAGGCACAGCTTGGTTTAGGGCATACTGCTGCATGGTTACTTCAAACGTTGTTTTACCATTAACATCAACAAACCGTATAACCTTACAGGTAAATATGTTATTGTCTATCTGTGGCTTGAAAAAATATATCTCGTAGCGGGTGTTACTGCTTTTTTTCACAAATAAAATTTTATTGGGCACAGCATCTTTCATAGATATGGTTTGGTGCATCTCATCATTTTCCAGCAATACAAATTGCTCACTACCTGCTTCTACTGCCTTTGCACTATAATAATTTTTTAAAAGCGGGATTTTTCCAATTAACAAACTGTCTATAAGCTCAACATTAATATCAAACGGCAGGAAAGAATTTACAGGGAATTTATTATAATCAAATACAAGAAGATTGTTTGCAATGGGCTGATAGATATACAGTGTATCATTGTCCCGTACTACCACACTCAACTGGCTCCCAAATACTGAATCAACAATTGACAACCTTGCCTTTTTGGCATCAACATTATACTGCAGTTTTGCTGAAGACTTGAAACCTTCTTTAGATATATTCTCAATCCGCAATGATGCCGTCACAGAATGCGGCAATGTTGTATTTAATTTTATAATTTCTTCTAAGAGCGGTGTGGGGCTGGTTTCCTTTTTTTCTGCTTCTTTAACAGGTGTGGTAGTACACCCATAACAAAAAGCTAACAATACTATTGCTGATATTTTCACAATGTTTTTACTTATTCCAGTCATAGCGTCATTATTTCCCTTTTTGAGTATTAATCTTTTTTTGTACTTCTGGTTTTGGGTCTAGTTTATATGCCTTGTTCCAGTACTCCAGTGCTTTATCCTGCAATTGCAGGGCATTGTAGGTATCGCCAATATGTTCATACACAACTGCATCAGGATAGCCTTCCAGCTCTAACTCTAAGGCTGCTTCAAGCAGTAATGGCAATGCATCATGATATTTTCCCATTCTATAATATACCCATCCTAATGAGTCCAGGTATGCTCCATTAGTGGGTTCGCTTTCCAGCGCTGTGGTGATGAGTGTTAACGATTCATCTAAGCGGATGTTGTTATCAGCATATAAATAACCCAGATAATTACATATCCTGGCACTTTTCTGTTCATTATTACAGGCTTCCTGTAATGTGGCGATAGTATCCTGTACCCGTTTCTGTTTATCAAGAACTGATGCTAAGTAAAAATAATACGTTTCCGCCTTTTTCATATCAACTGCTTTTCGGAGCATGTTTTCTGCATCTGTATAACTATTTTTTTGCAGATATACCAGGCCTTTAAAAAAATATGCATCAGGATTTTCTTTATTCATATTGAGAGCTGTATTCATGTACTCAAATGCCTTTGAATAATCTTTCAGCAGTGCATATAAGTAGCCTATCCTAAGCAAAACGTCATTTTCCTTTTTCATGGAATAGGCAACAGTATAGTAATAGATAGCCCTGTTCAGTTGATTGGTATCTTCATATATTTGCCCTAAATAAAGATATGCTTCCTGTATTGATGGATCGTTATGCAAAGCCTGAGTGAACATTATTATTGCAGCATCGTAATCTTTTTTCTGGTATAGCATAATACCAGCCGTATAAAAGTTTGCTGCAGCAGTTGCCGTATCATTTTTTCTCATTGCAATGCGGGCTAATGTAATATACGGCATCTCAAGGGAGCTGTTCATTTTATTTAGCTTTAGTGCTAACTCACGGGCAGCATCATCATTATGCAATAGCTCATTATACATCATCCGGGCCAGCAACCCTTCAGAACTTCTGTGATTAATGGCTTTGCGTAAAATTGGCAATGCTTTCATATCTTCATAAATATAGTATAATCTGCCTGCATGCAGTATTGCCTTGAGGTCGCTGGGATATCGGTCAAGATACTGTAAAAGATAATTTGTTGCCTGTTTTATATCACCTTTTTCTAAATTCAGCAGCCCCAGTATATATAACATGGAATAATTTTCAGGGTTTTCATTATATGATTTCAAAAAAAAGTAATACGCTTTTTTAAATTCGCCAAAACTATAATATATATGCCCTAAATAATAATATGATTGCTCTTTATAGTATGATTCAATAGATTCAAATTCACTCTGTTCTATGACTTTTAAAAAATGATACCGTGCCTTGACGTTCTGTTTTAACTGTGAATAATAAATTGTTGCTAAATTAAAACGTACCCTGTATAATTCAGGCCTTTTCTGCAGCAGTTTCTCCAATATTGAAACGCCATCATCAACCCGGTTAAGATTCATATATACAGAATATTGCAACACATAAGGCTTATCCCAGCTTTCATTGACTGCAATCGATTTATCAGCATACTCTATTGCTTTAGCATAATCATACTGGTAATAATAACATTCTGCAATCTGATAGTATATGGCATCTAACTGGGTGCCTTCCTTACTTGCCTCTTCAAAAAGTTTAATTGCCTGTGAATAATTCTTTTCATTTTTTAATAATAACGCTTTACTGTACAGCTCAAACGAGGTTTCTTTATATGTTGGCCTGGTGGCAGTATTCTGTGTATTCTGTAAAGAACTACATGATAGTGCAATAATCAGCAAAAGCGGCAGGGATTTCTTCATGGTAACAATTCCTTAAAATAAAAATAGTCGTGTAATAACCAAACTTTCCTTATAAAGAATGGATTGCATATACCTGCCATTCAAGGAGGCTGGGTTATGAGATAGTACCCATGTAAGCTCCAATTGCCAGGTAAACTATACCATATATATCAATATATACTCTTTATGGTAACTGTCAAATATAAAATGTTACTGTATATGGACATGCAATAATTTTGTAACAAAACCAAAAGTATTGATACAAAAATACTTTGCAAATGTAAATAAATTTTGTATATTGTATTCTGCATGTGTATAAACGAAAGGACTTGTGCATAGAAACAACAAGTACATGCGTATATCAAAATTTTCAGGAGGTAACAAATGCTTTTTGGGATTGATCCTTTATACTGGATGATGATGGCTCCTGTTCTGCTCATTTCTCTATGGGCTTCGTTCAGGGTAAAAAGTGCTTTTAATAAATACTCTCAAATTCCATCGCGATCTGGGTATACCGGTGCTGATGTAGCAAGAATAATTTTACAGCGAAATGGTTTGTCACATATACCTGTTGAAGAAACTACAGGTTTTTTATCAGACCACTATGACCCCATTAAGAAAGTAGTCAGGCTTTCACCTGAAGTTTTTAATAGCAATTCATTGGCTGCAATTGGCGTAGCAGCCCATGAAACGGGGCACGCCATTCAGCATGCTAAACTGTATAAGCCTCTTGTTTTGCGTAATGCAATTGCGCCAACCGCATCCATTGGTTCAAACCTTTCATGGATTATCATTTTTGCCGGCTTTATTATTGGCTCACTGGGGCTTGTAAAATTTGGCATATTGCTTTTTAGCCTGGTTGTCATCTTTCAGCTTATTACACTACCGGTTGAATTCAACGCTTCATCAAGAGCAAAAGAAATACTACAAGGCTATGGTATTGTGAGTTCAGGTGAGCTGGTAGGAGTAAACAAGGTACTATCTGCTGCTGCAATGACATATGTTGCTGCCGCAGCGTCAGCAATTGTAACATTGTTATACTTTTTGATTAGAGCGGGACTATTGGGCGGCAGAGATGAATAAAATGGAATCGAGGGATGGGGCAGCTTCGCTACCCCATCTTTTTTTCCAGAGCGGGACTACCGGGCGGAAGTTATCATTAAATGTTTCTTCCTAATGGGGTTATTGTCATGCTTCATCTTTTATCATAACTGGACTACTGGGCGAAAGTTATGATTAATAGTTTCATCCTAATGTGCGGATTATCTTACTTCATATTTTCTCAAAACTGTTCTATTGGATGGGAAAGATGATTATAAGATTTCTTTCTATTGGTCTGACTGTCTTACTTCATCTTTTTTCAGATCTGATCTTTTGGGCAAAAGAATTAAATAAAAAAACGAGAGATCTGATTCTTTTCATGCCTCTTTTTTTTCAGGCCGGGATTACTTGGCGTAGGTTATAAATCAAAGACAATTGAAGAATAGTGTTGCTTCACAACCTTATATTTTTTTACGGAGCTAGATTATTATGCAGAAGATTTTAATAAAAGAATTGAGAGAATGGATCATTGTCACACCACATCTTTTCCCCAGTGCTGCATTATTGAGCAGAAAAGATAAAAAAAGGTGATAAAAAAGATATGGTAGATTTTTCATCTCATTTTTTTTCATGGCCGGTTCATTATACTGAAGCAATGATTAAAATGATGAGCTGCTTAATGTATTTCATCTTTTTCGTTTATCAAAACCTGAATAAAAAGTAATGAATAAAGATAGCTATTGTTACAAAACCATTAATACAATTTCTTTATTTTGAAGGTTGTCCTAACGCAACAGCTTCATTAGATAATCTAAGATCAGCTATGCTTGAACTCCAATTGCCTTCTGATATACTTCAAATTATAAATGCAGACATTGAATCTGCCACACAATATAATTTCCAGGGGTCACCCACAATTCTAGTCAATGGTATTGATATTTACACAAATACAATCCCAGACTCTGTACATTTTACCTGCCGTATTTATGAGTTTGAAAACAAAAAAACCGGGATAATCCCCAAAGACTATATAAAACAAAAGTTACACCACTATTTAAATTGTTGACATATTTATTTAGATTTGATATATAAAATCAAATCGATTTTTTGCAAGGATAGTATGAGGGTTTCCCGCTCGATACAATTATCATTATTTTTTATTCTGTGTTTTTGTAGTATTGCTTGTGACACAGGTGATCCTGTTATTGATCTGCGCTCTGGCTGGAAACTATATTCAGGCGATAATTACTCAATTATACAATCTGAGTTTGATGATTCTTCACTGCAACCAATTACCCTTCCCGGGAAACTATCGCCAAAAAAATCCAAGCATTATCTATGGCTAAGAAAATCAGTTGTTATACCAGATTCATTTAAAAAACACGATAGTGCATTTGTTTTAGGCAAAGTGTGGGATGTGGAACAAACATTTTTTAATGGGTATAAAATTGGGTCTGCAGGAAGCGAATACCCCAACTTCCATTCAGAATGGAACAGCTTCAGGTACTATATAATTCCATCTCATATCATTAACTATAACCAGCCAAATACTATTGCAATACGGGTCTTCAGCAATCAGAATGCTGAATATAATGGCGTACCTTTGATTACAACATTATCAAATGCTAAAGTAATAAATTTTTATAGGTCACTGCTGGCAGAATATATACCCCTTGCAACCAGTTTTCTTACACTCATCTTAGGTATTATTGCACTATACTTTTATTTCAAAAACAAAGATGTACTTACGTTATATTTTGCAATTGTTTCTCTTTTGTGGTGTATAAGTGCAATGCATTTTTATTTACCACATTACTGGATTATGGACTTCAATACACAGGATAAGATATACTATGCCCTGACTGCAGTTATTGCTGTAGTTGTGTATTTCTTCTTTGAACATGTGACACACAGCTATAACAAGACACTCAGAATTGTTATTGCAATTGCTGCTGCATGTATGATAATCTTAAGCCTTTCGGCAACAGAAAATGACCCTGTAACAGGCTGGCGTTTTCAGGTTATTGGAACGTTTGGCCTCATTGTGCAGATACTGTGGGGATCACTTATTATAAAGGGTATAACAAAAAATCAAAAGGATGCTAAAACACTTCTACTCCCTTATCTTTTTATGATGATGTGTGTTGCACATGATTCCCTAGCAGTTGCAGGGATATTATATACCAACTTCTTCTGGATTAATTTGGGGTACCCTGCATTAATTCTTGGTATTGGCGCTATTTTGTCACAACGTTCTGCAACTCTGGCACAGGAACTTTTTGATTCAAAACAATATATTGAAAAGAAGCATGCTGACCTGATACAGATAGTACAAAAAATCAATCAGTCAATTGGCCAGCTTCACCATATTGCAAAGGAAGTTGAAAGTTCCGCCCGTGTTCTGCAAAACAGCATGCATGACCAGACCACCAGCATTGAACAGACATCAGCAGCCTTAGAAGAGTTTTCATCTACAGTAGATATTATTGCCTCTAATTCTCAGCACCATGATACAATTCTTAATAAAAATAAAGATCTATTGATGGAATTAATTAAAGGTATTGCCCATATTACCGATGCAGCCAAAACAGCAGTCAAGCTCAGTTACAAAAGCCAGGGGCAAACAGCGGTAACAAAAGAGCATCTTTCCGAAGCACTTAAAGGCATAGAGAAAATAAAAAACTATTCTGACACAATACTCCAGATTACAGAAACCATTAATGATATAGCTGAAAAAACCAATTTATTATCGCTTAATGCTTCTATAGAAGCTGCACGGGCAGGCGAGTATGGGCGGGGATTTGCCGTTGTTGCTGATGAAATTGGGAAATTAGCAGATAGATCGTTAGAACAATCCAAAAGCATTCAAGCAATTTTATCAGATATTGTTAGTGATATTGAAAACCAGACTATCCTTATGGGTACCGTTGTGTATTCTAATGAAGATGTTGAGCGCTCTGTGTATATGGTCAATCATGCCATAGACACAATCCTTGATTTTTGTATGTCACAGGAGCAATTAACAAAAAGCATTGAAGAAAATATGGCTATTGTTTTACAGGGTTCTTCCCAGATTACCGGTGCCACACATGAAGAAAAAGTAACTATTGGCCAGATATCTTCAACAATACATCAGCTTGTTACCATTACTAACGCTGTATATGAAAATACTGAAGTATTGACAAAGACCCTCACAAAAATTTTATCTCAGATAGACATGCTGCAATCTATAGTCCAGACAAAAAACGATTTTTAAGAGAGGATTTAATATTTATGAACTATCGCTTCAATAAAAAATCATTACTGTTACTTTTCATGCTATTAATTGCAATAGCTTTATCACTTGTTAGTTTTATAAATATTTTTTATCTTTTTCCCACATCCAGTATAACACCAAAAACAACTGAGCATGAATTTATACAGCTTCTTGACCAACGTGTGAAACTTTTGATGGAGAAATATGCAATACCTGGAGTGAATATTGCAATCATCAGACAAGGGAAAATATTGTGGGCACATGCATACGGCTATGCAGACAAAGAAAAAGGAATACCCATGAAATTGGAAACAATCTGCCGTGTTGAATCAATTTCAAAATCGGTAACAGCATGGGGTATATTAAAACTAGTTGAACACGGAGCTATATCTCTGGATGATCAGGTGGTAAAACATCTGAAAACATGGAAATTTCCGCCTTCATCATTCCATCCTGAAACAATAACAATACGGCAGTTACTAAGCCATAGTGCGGGGCTACCGCTTGGCACAATTGGTGTACGGTATGCTCCAAACGATGCAATACCAACCTTACAAGAAAGCCTTTACAAAGATGCTGTCATGATGACATCCCCAGGGTCAATATTTTCCTATTCAAACACAGGGTTTAATCTGCTTGAGCTGATAATTGAAGAAGTAACCAATCAACCTTTTGCTGAATACATGCAACGTGAAATTTTACAGCCTTTAAGCATGAAACACTCAAGCTATAAATGGAGCAACAACTTTGAACCATTTCCAAATGGCTATACTTTAGACGGCAAGCCTATCCCTGCTTATGTTTATCCTGAAAAAGGTGCTGGTGGCTTATTTTCAACTGTTGAAGATATTACACGTTTTGTCACTGCAGGCATGACAACATTCAATAACACCGGACTAAAAGTATTGAGCCTCAAATCTATACAAACATTATATGAACCAACTGTAAAGATACCCAGCCCATATGGTCTTGCTTTCCCATGGTATGGGTTAGGTCACTTTATTGAATTTTCAAAGAACAATATTAAGGCAGTATCACATGGAGGCCAGGGTACAGGATGGATGACACACTTTCATTCCATACCTGAAACAGGCGATGGCATTGTAATGTTAACCAACAGCCAACGCAGTTGGCCGTTTTTTGCACATATTCTCAATGATTGGGCAAAGTGGATTGGTTTTGATTCTGTAGGTATGAGTAAAATTATTTATGCTGAAATAGCATTATGGATAATAATATATATTATCTCCATCACGCTAATGGTTTATTTTTATGGTATAATAAAAGGATTGTTGCTCAAAACCCGCACATGTGTATTTATACAAAAGAAATTCTGTGCTAGGGGTATGCTTCAATTATTTGCAGGTATAACCTTATTTGCAATAGTAGTATGGGCAATGAATCAGGATTACATGTTCATAACTTCTGTTTTCCCAAAAGCAGCTCCATGGTTAGGATACATTATTTTCACGAGTGGTTTAGTATTTTTGGCATATTTCTTTTTTCCTATTAATGAAAGATTTAAAAAACATCAGTATTTATTCCTTAAAAAAAATTTAACATAAATGCATGTACACGGGGCTGTCCAAAAAGTAAGAAGAAAATGATGAGACATAAAACAAAATTAATTGAAAAAAGAAGCCAAGAAGGGATAATGCCGCTAAAAAGAAGCGGAGGAATCCAATGAATGAAGAACAAGGTTTATTTCCAATGGTGGCAGAAGCCGATAACCACGGTGTGGTAGGCACGACACGTACGAGGAAACAACGATTCAAACCATACGATCAGCAGCAAACATACCTGTTACCATCACGATTAGATGATTATATAGGGAGGCATCACATAGCGCGGTTAGTGAGTAAATGTATTGACCTGATGGATATAAGTAATATGATTGAAGGGTACAAAGGGGGAGCCAGTGCGTATGATCCGCGGATGTTGTTGAAGGTATGGGTATTAGGATATTTGTATAGGATATACACGGTACGGCCGTTAGAGCGGGCATTGAAGGAGAATGTGGTATTCATGTGGATAAGTGGGAATCAGCAGCCAGATTTTAGGACATTGAATAATTTTCGGCGGCGATTACGGGGAGAAATTAAAGAGATATTCAAATCATTAGTACGGATGTTAGTTGAGAGGGGGATAGTAGAGGGGAAAGATGTATTTGTTGATAATACCAAGTACAGTGCAGATGCGAATCGACACAAGGTGGTATGGAGAAAGACGGTAGAGCGGCGATTAGGGTCGATAGAAGAAGAATTAGAGCGATTATGCGAGCGAATTGAGAAGATACAGGCACAAGAAGAACAGGATGAAGGACGGATACGGGTACAGGAGGATAAGGTAGCGAAAGCGTTACAGGTTGAGCAATTAGACGAGATGGTAGCACAGATCAATCGGCAGATAAAGACAAAGGAGATAGATCGTCAAGAAGGCAATGAACGGAAGGCTGACATAAAGCGGGCAAAGACACTGATAGAACGCAAGCAGGAATATGAGCACAAGAAGGAGATACTTGGTGATAGGAATAGTTATGCAAAGACTGATACGGATGCGACAGTGATGTACATGAAAGACGGGACGTTGCAACCGGGATATAATGAAGGGATATCGGTTGATAATGGCTTTGTGGTAGGATACGTCATCAGTCAGAGTAGTGCTGACAATGTGAGTTTTAAAGAACTGATGGAAGAGACAAAAGAAACATTGGGGAAGGCACCAGAAAGTGTAACAGCAGATGGTGCATTTGGGAATGAGGAGAATTATCAGTATTTAGAAGATAAAGGTATTACGAGCTACGTGAAATATACTGGCTATTATCAGGAAAAGACAAAGAAGTATCAACAGCAGCAGATACGTCCTGAAATATTCGTTTATGATGGCCAAACCGATACATACCGCTGTCCCCAGGGAAAGATATTGGTATTTAGTAAAGAACGAATAGAGACAACAAAAACAGGATACAAGCAAACTATACGTATATATAAAGCAGATGAGCAGGACTGTGCACGGTGTAGTGTCAAGATGTGGTGTACAAAAAGCAATAGCAGATCATTATCAATAAATCGAAACTATACGCGTTTAAAAGAAAAAGCAAAAGAACATTTATCAACAGAAGCAGGGCGTGAGCATAGTCGATATCGGGCACATATGACTGAAACAGTATTTGGAGATAGAAAACATAATCATCGGTTTAGGCGATTTCACCTACGGGGTATAGAAGATGTACTGGTTGAAAGCGGACTATATTATTGTATGCATAATATTAAACGCTTATATACTTTAATTTTGGAAAATATATATAAACCGCCAACTCCACTACTGCTTTTAGCATTTGAGAATGGATGATAAAAGGTGTAAAAGGGTAATAAAAATTAAAGATTGGATGTTGCAAAACAATATAAATTGGATTCAATGGAAAAACTAATTGAACGTATGAATTGAAGGGCTGTCTAAAAGTAAATTTTAGACAGCCCCGTGTACATTAATTATTTTTTTGTACACAAAAATACATTTAGTAATTAACAGTGAAAAAACATCATAATCATTTATTGACATAAAAATATTTATTTAGTTTTTGGATATTTAATGTGCTAAACCTATATTCATTATAGGGGATGGGGTCCCCCATTAAATGCCTTCCGGCTGATGGCTCCTACTGCATGGCAGTAGGTTTTTTATTTTTTACCTGCGCCAAATAATCTAACATGATACTGTATGGAGGTTTTTATGTTGAATATGTTTATAGTAGCATCGGTATGGCTTGGCCTTGCAGTTATTTCCACAATTCTGTCAAACAGGCTGAAAATATCCATGGCACTTATGGAAATTACTATTGGAGCAATAGCAGGATTAATCTTTACTGAATATTTTAATCCCGATTTTATGCAGGCAAATTCTGATTGGATAAAATTCATTGCCGGTACCGGTGCTGTGGTGCTTACATTTTTGGCTGGTGCCGAGCTTGATTACCACACCATCCAGGATACTTTTAAAGAAGTAACCATTGTAGGTTTTATTGGATTCCTTTCACCTTTTATTGGTTCTGCCTTAATTGCGTATTATATATTAGGCTGGAGCTTCCAATCCAGTTTGCTAGCTGGTGTGGCGCTGTCCACCACATCTATGGCTGTTGTGTATGCAGTCATGATAGAATATGGATTCAATAAAACAAAATATGGCAAGGGCATCTTGGGAGCGTGTTTTGTTAATGATTTAGGAACAGTCATTGCACTGGGAATCATCTTTTCCCCGTTTACATATAAAACTATAATTTTTATAATTGTGGCGATAGTTACCTTTATTGCCATGCCCGCAATAACTGCCCGTCTTACAAAAGTCTATGGTCACCGAACAGCAGCAATAAGAACCAAGTGGATTTTATTTGTCCTCTTTGCACTGGGGGCATTAGCATTGTGGTCGGGCAGCGAGGCGGTACTACCTGCATACATACTGGGTATGGTTCTTGCCTCAAGCGTTGCCAGAGATGAATTCTTTATGCGACGCTTGCGGACATTAACAATAGGATTTTTAACACCAATATACTTTTTGCGTGCAGGATTTTTAGTAAGCCTGCCTGCAATTTTCCTTGCACCATTGCCATTTATAATCCTTTTCAGCGGCAAGGTTATAACTAAAATCTTTGGGTTATACCCTGTTATAGGCATGTTCAAAGAAAGCACAAAAGAACGCTGGTACTATACATTGCTTATGTCAACAGGATTGACATTTGGGTCAATCTCAGCATTATTTGGTCTCACCCACAACATAATTGATCAAAACCAGTATTCATTTTTAATTGCGTCTGTTATTGCCAGTGCGGTTGTTCCCACACTCATTGCAAATTCATTCTTCCTGCCTGAACACCTGCTTGAAGCACCAATGGCAGATGAGGAAATACCGCAATTAGATGGTTTGAATGGAGGCAATAACCATTGAGGTACCATATATTAATCAAATATCGACACATATGGTGTAAAAATCTTTTGACTTTTATGAGTTCATAGTGTATACATATATCAGATATTTTGAAAACATCATCGATGTGGCTACCATAACTGATTGAATAGTTATATATACTATCATTTGTATGAATCGTAATTATTGTAGCCACATGTTTTATATAAAAAAATATATGAGGTGGAGGCGATAGTTTATGTGTGATACAATCGTTGCAACAGGAAAAGCCACAGCTGATGGAAGTGTGATCTTGGCCAAAAACAGCGACCGCGAAGCAAATGAAGCCCAGCTGTTAAAATACATTGCAAAGCGCTCATGGGGCAATGATACCACTGTCCAATGCACCTACATGTCCATACCCCAGGTTAAAAGCACAAATGAAATACTTATTTCAACACCCTTCTGGATGTGGGGTTGCGAAATGGGTGCAAATGAGTATGGCCTTGCTATTGGCAATGAAGCAGTGTTTACTAAAGAACCATACGAAAAAAAGGGATTGCTTGGCATGGATATTATGCGCCTGGCTCTTGAACGCTGTAAAACTGCCTATGATGCATTAATGCTTTCAACTGAACTCATAGAACGCTACGGTCAGGGTGGCAACGCTGGCATGGCACATAAACTGTATTACCACAATTCATTTATATTTGCTGATAAAAAAGAAGCGTATGTTTGTGAAACTGCTAACAAGCACTGGGTTGCCATCAAAGTTGATGGTTTACGAAGTATTTCCAATGGTTTGACAATAGAAGAGGAATACCATTATTCTTCAAAAAATATTGAGGACTATGCACGCAAAAAGGGATATTTAAAAAAAGGAAAATCATTTAACTTTAAAGAATGCTTCTCAGATTCATTCTATACTTATTTTTCACGGTGTGCATCACGACAATCCCGTACAACAAGCTGTGCATTGCGATATTCTGGTTCCATAACACCACAAACCATGTTTACATTGTTACGTGATCACGGCAGCGACAAGGAATATATTTCACCGGACAAAACTAACATGGGAACGGTATGTATGCATGCATCACTACTTCCTACACGGCCAAGCCAGTCAGTAGCTGCATTTGTAGCTCACCTTAGAAAAGATACGCCTGTATTTTGGGCTACAGGTTCATCAGGAACATGTACAAGCGTCTTCATGCCATTTTATCTCATTGGGAAAGAAATAGATTACTTTCCAGCAAATGAAACCAGCACATATTCACCTGATACCTACTGGTGGATGCATGAACGAATTCACCGTCAGGCCATTTTCAAATGGGACTACTTCCAGAAAACTATCGCCCCTGTTATCCATACACTTGAAGATGAATTTATAAAAAAAGAAAATGACCTTTATAAGAAGAAAAACACCAGCAGGCAAAACTATTTTGATTTTTCAAAGCAATGCGTTGAAAAGGTCATTGAACTGCATGAGCGGTGGGACAAGGATTTAAAAGCAGCGCCTGTTACAAAGACAAGACTATCATTTAAATTATTCTGGAATGCTCAGACAAAAAAAGCAATGATACCGCTGTAAACGTTATAGCATCGGGAAAATATATTTTTCAATAAGCTCAAAGTTCTTTTTAATGTTGCTTTTCCCAACTACTATATCCATGTGCCCGGGCAACAGGTACTCAATATCAAGCGCCTTCATGCGCTCTATGCTTTCTTTAAGCAGTGCGCTACTTCCTCCTGGGAAATCCGTTCTGCCTACACTTTCCTTGAATATCAGGTCACCGCATACAAGCACCTTTTTTGATTCCCAGTATAAACACACTGAACCTGGTGAATGCCCTGGTGTTTTATATACGTGTAAAACCTCATTGCCTATCTTCAACGGGCCTTCTTCCAGTTCAATGTCAAATGTAAACTGCGGGAATTTCATGCCAAACATAGCAAAAAACTGAGGTCCTATTTCATTCAAAAACGCAATTTCTTCTTTATGCATTGCCACTTTGAAGTCCTTGCCCATAAACTGTTGGCAACCTTCAAAATGGTCAGGATGTGAATGAGTTGCCACAACGTATGCAATGTTGTCAGTATTAATCCCATCTTTCTTCATATCCGCAAAGCGCATATCCACATACTTGGCAAGTCCTGGATCAATAAACATGTTGAAAGGCTCACCTAAGTAAAAAGTATTACAGTTGTTTTCAAAAACTCCGCGCCATATATATGCGTACACGCCATCACACACTTTCATACATTACTCCTGAATCTGAGAAAAATCAATAAGTGTTGTAAACAATGTCAGGATATAGTGTAACATCCCCAACCTGTTGTCACGAACTGCCGTGTTAGTGTCCATAACCATGACCTTATCAAAATACGTATCAATAGCTTCCTTGCCCTCAATAAGCAACAGGAACAATTCTGTGTACTTGTTTTTTGCAATATATTCTTTTATGATTTTTTCCTTATCATGGAAGAATTGGTATAAACGCTTTTCCTCATCAGCCACCAGCGCATCAGGATTGAATGTGAATGTATAGTCTGGATTCTTTTTAACAAATGCATTGACAATATTGTTCATACGTTTGAATGCAATCAGAAGATCGCCAAAACGCTTATCCTTTCTGAATTCATGAATGCTCTGTGCCCTGAGATATAGTTCATAGTAATCATAGCAGTCAACCGCTAAACATGCATTGACCTCATCAAAGGCAAACTGTTTTTCATATAAAAATGTCTTAGCCCTGCCATTAATAAACTCTAAGATAGGTTCAACTAGTCCTTCCCCATTACTGTACTGCGCTGCAATTGCTTTGCTCACCTTTGCTAAATCCAAATGGATTTTTCGTTCCACAATCATATCCACAATGGCAGCAGCCTGCCTGCGCAGTGCATACGGGTCAGCAGAACCTTTGGGGATATTTCCAACGGAAAATGAACCAAATATATTATCAATTTTTTCTGCCAGTGAAACCACAATGCTCACAGTATGTTCTGGAAGCCTGTCACCCTGAAAACGGGGCCTGTACTGAAAGTCAATAGCCTGTGCAACCTCCTCATCCTCGCCATCAAGCAGTGCATACACCTTGCCAATCTGACCCTGCAATGAAGTAAATTCAAATACCAGTGCTGTGGTCAGGTCAGTTTTGGATAACATGACAGCACGCTGTATCTTCTGTGTGGTGTGTTTGTCAAGCGATAGTTCATCGCAAATAACCTTTGCTATGTTTTGCATCCGTTCAACTTTATCGTAGATTGAACCCAACTCCTTATGGAACAGTATGCTTTTAAGCATATCCACTCTGCCGGCAAGCGGAATTTTTCGGTCCTCTTCAAAGAAGAAACGCGCATCGGTAAATCGCGCCCGTATAACACGCTGGTTCCCTTTAACGATATGCTCCGTTGGTGGGTTATTTGAAATCACCAGAAACTTTGGCAGCAACCTACCTTTGCTATCGCGCACTGCAAAATACTTCTGATGCTCCTTCATTTCGGTAATCAGCACAATATCAGGAATTGATAAAAATGCTTCATCAAAGCTACACACCACCACATACGGACTTTCTGTTAAAAATGTTACGGTAGTAAGCAGTTCTTCATCCTCAACAAGAACGCCTCCTAATTCCTTTGATGCTTTTTGCAATTGCTGAAGTATCAGATCTTTCCGTTTAGTGTGGTCCACTATAACATCATTTTTTTCCAGTACCGGAATATAGTCATCACACCGTGAAAGCGATATCATGGTATTATGCTGTATATAATGCCCCCGTACCTTATTGTCAAAATCAATGCCATCTATTGAATAGGGAACTACTGCATCATTGAAAAGCACACAGATATAATTAACAGGCCGCGGGAATGATATACGTTTAACATTCCACCGCATCCGTTTTGGAAAATTAAGCCCATTAATAATCTGCTCAATGATGATAGGGATAATTTTTGTTGCAGGTTGTGCTGCTACTTTACGCTTGGCATATATATAATCGCCTTTGTTTGTCTTCTGTATGTATGTGTCTTCCAGTTTGATTTTATTTCCTTCAAGAAAACCGATTAATGCCTTTGTTGGGTTGCCCTTGTCATCATATGCTGCTTTAACAGAAGGGCCTTTGAGTTCCTCAAAATCTTCAGATTGGCTGTCAGCCATATCATACACCAGTATTGCAATACGGCGTGGTGTTGCATATACCATACACTGCCCAAAGGCAATGCGATTTGCATGTAGCCCTTCTTTTACAATCTTTTCCACCTGTTCAATTGCTGATGGAAGATAACCTGCTGGAATTTCTTCAGTGCCAATTTCGCACACAAAATTACAATTAGCCATACCTGTTGTCCTGTCTATGAATATATTTGGTGTTATGTTGTTAATGTTTCTTTTTTAGCTCTGCATACGGATTAATGTGCTGCCCTTTACGGATGATCTCAAAATGAAGATGTGGACCTGTTGAATTGCCGGTATTACCACTTTTTGCAATAATCTGTCCCTGTTTAACATACTGCCCTTCACGGACAACTATTTTGGAAAGATGCCCATATAAGGTTTTATCGCCAGCCGGATGGGTAACCACTACTACCTTGCCATAGCCTCCCAACCAGCCCGCATAGCTTACCCTGCCATATTTGCTTGCACGAACCCATTCATAATTAGCCCGTACATCAATACCCTGATGAAATTGGCTTTCACCATAGAATGGATCCTTGCGCCATCCGTAGCCACTGGTTATGATCTTTGTTTGAACAGGCCATAAAAAGCCTTTAAAAATATCCAGTGGTTTTGCATCAGGGATAAAAATATCCTGCCCAATATTAATAAAATCAGGGTTTGGAATATTGTTCTCTTCAACAATTTTGTTGATAGCCACATTATATTTTTTAGAAAGCACCGGCAGAGTCTGCCCGCGCTGCACACTCACCAGCAAGCCGTCTTTATTGGGTATCTTCAACACCTGCCCCACATGAAGCAGGTCATAGGATTCTAACTTATTGCACCCGCAGATGGTATCCATGGACACCCCATACATCCGTGCAATCTCACTTAGTGTTTCACCAGATTGCACTGTATGCTGCACAATTTTCAACGCAGGCTTTTTTTCAGGCTCTTCAAAATCCTTGCTGGCAATTGCTTTTTTCTTTACTTCATCATACCAGGAAGCCTCGGAGTTAAAAATATGATTATAGTGGGCAAATCCCGCAGAAAAAGCTATTGCCAACACAATGATTCCACATACTATTGCTTGCCTTTGTATTTTTTTAAAAGGTATGCTTTTAATGATAGTGTTTTTTTTGCCTCTGAATATGATAATAACCTCAGCAGACAAAACTGTAATACTAAGATTACCAAAAGCATTATGTAATTGCCAGTGTTTCATGCTATAATTATCGGTATTAGTGATTCATTAATCATTTCTCTGAGCCTTTTTTCCCAAATATTCCCGTTTGGGCATGTGGTGTCCCTGCATACGATTCTTCTATAAGCTTTTTAACATCCTTCTTTTGCCCGCCAGTAATGGTAACCATGCCATGTGCAACTACACCACGCTGTACAGTAAGTATAGGCGTTTCAATATCGCCCAGCACTTTTGCTGTTTCCAGAAGTTTAACTTCTTCATCGGCAATAATATTTCCAATAACGGTTCCGGCAACCACAACATTCTTTGCATGAATATTAGTTTTTACCTTACCGGTTTCTCCAACTACAAGTTCCTCATCGGTTTTTATTTCACCTTCAAACTTGCCATCAATGCGCAGAGACCCGCTGATATAAAACTTACCTTCAAAAACAGAACCTTCGCCAATAGTGCTGTTTATACTATCACCTTTACCTGCCATACTGTTAACACCCCATGATTATAAATTTCATCACTGCCAGAATATACATTTACATTCAGATTTTTGCAATTTTATTTCAACCATTTTTTATTGTAAACCAATTAATCCCCCGGTATTTTTTATTATTGAATATTTTTGCCATCGCAGTAGTATGGGCGATAGTTACTATTGAAAAGCTATGTGCCGCAATTGAGACTATATTAATCTATGAATACATATACTACTACACTGTGTGTCAATGAGATATTCTATTCTCTACAGGGTGAGACTACTCGCACCGGGTTTCCTTCGCTTTTCATACGGCTGGCAGGCTGCAACCTTCACTGCAGGTGGTGCGATACTGCCTATGCAAGGACTGGATTGCCAGTAACTATCGCCCGGATTATACAAACAGTAGAAACATATCCTTCACTTAACCACATTACCATTACCGGTGGCGAACCACTAATCCAGGAACATACATTGACACTGCTTGATATTCTTTGTAAAAAAAATTATCCCCTGCAACTTGAAACTAACGGAAGCATCTCAATTGAACACGTGCCACCGCAGGTTCATAAAATTGTTGATGTTAAAACGCCATCCAGTGGACATGCAGATTCGTTTAATCTTTTGAACTTACAGTTTCTTCAACCACATGATGAAATAAAATTTGTCATTGCAGATGACAATGACTATAATTATTCTAAGGAGTTCATGAAAAAATATTTGGCACATGCACCGTGTGTTATAAATTTTTCACCCGTTGCGGATATAATGCAGCCGCAACAATTAGCTGAGTATATGTTGCATGACAGGCTTAACGTACGGCTTAATATACAGTTACACAAAATACTCTGGCATTCTGAACCAAAACATTTTTAGGAGATACTATGGATTACGTGGGTCACATTATACGTCCACCCTCAGAAGCATACAGCATGATAATTCAGGTAACAGTTGGCTGTTCCCATAACATGTGCACATTCTGCGGCACCTATAAGGGCCGGAAATTTTACATCAAGGACCTCAAGCAGGTAAAGCGGGATATTGACGAGGCATCTCGTTACCGCTTCAAGCGCGTTTTTTTAACTGACGGCGATGTTTTGATATTGCCAACGCAAACCCTGCTTGAGATTATTGCATACATTAAAAGCAAAAATCCCCATATTGAACGCATTGGCGTGTATGGCAATACCAAAGCCATATTAAAAAAATCATTATCCGAATTGAAGGAATTGCAATCTGCCGGGCTGGGAATAGTGTATCAGGGCATAGAAAGTGGAAACGAAACAGTGCTGCGTAAAATACGTAAAGGCGCTTTACCGCACAAACAATTAGAGGCAGCCCAAAAGATTAAGCAGGCAGGTATTTTGCTATCCCAGACTGTGCTGCTTGGCATTGGTGGCTTAGAGTTAAGCATACCACACGCCATTGATACCGGCAAGCATTTGGGTGCCATGTCACCTGACTACGCATCGGCGCTCACGGTAATGCTTTTACCAAACACACCGCTATATCAGGATTATGTACAGGGAAAATTTTCATTGCCCGATAAATTTGGATTGTTGCGCGAATTAAAACTTATAGTTGAGAACATGGATGTTACAAATACCTGCTATTTTACATCCAATCATGCTTCAAACTATCTCCCCATTAAGGCAACATTGCCGCAGCAAAAGAATGACGTCATTCAATTACTGGATGAAATAATACAACGGCAGGATGAATCATTATTAAAGCCTGAATTTTTACGGGCACTGTAGGAGGGAATTATCATGGACAAATCAATGGAAGATGCTATCCGCTTTATCAGCTTTGAATTACAGGACAATCCCGGTGCTGATATTGCTAAACTTATTGAAAAGGCTAGCCAGCAGTTTGATTTAACACCACTCCAAACGGAGTTTTTGGTAAATAAATTTATTTTAAACAAATAGGGCTTGCTTTCGCAAGCCCTTTCGGTTATCGGTATATTTTATTCTTCTTCACCTGTCAGCTTATCTAAAAGCTTCTTCTGACCTCCTGCATATACTGCCACCTTTTCACCTTCTACTTCAAGCTTGCCATCATTTGCCAGCTTCTTACGCCATAATACGGTTCCATCAGTTTTTGCGCAGAAGATATAATCACCGGAAGCTATATAGATCTTGTCTTCGGTTTTGGTTGGTGGGTTAATGACCTTGCCTTCCCATTCAACCCGGCCATCCTTTACAAAATATATTTCATAGCGTGTAACAAGCAACTGGCCCTCAGGCTGTGGTATCTGCCGGGTCTTCTTAACAACCTTTGCAACTTCTTTTACTACTTCTTTGGGTTTTTCTTCAATCTTTATTATTTCCTGTTTTTCTTCTTTAAAGTCTTCAGGTTTAAATTTCTGCACTTCCTCTTTTTTAATTACCACTTCTTCTTTTGCAGCAGCAACAACTTTTTCCAAGGCCTGTGGTGTGGCTTCACCTTCTTTTTTTATCACTTCTTCTATCTTCTTTTCAGCTTTTTTCACATCTTCAGTTGTTATAACTACTTTTTCCTTTTCTTCAACAACGGGCGCTGCTTCAATTATTTTGTCAATGTGCTGCTCAACCGCCTCAACACGTTTTACAACAGCTACTTTACCATCAAATACCTTTATGCGTGTTGTCTTCTGGGCATCAGCTTCAACAGAAAAATTTGTCCCGCGCACACCAGCAACTGCAGTTGGTGTTTTTACAAAAAAGCTTTCATTCTTCAACAGCTTTTTGGGCTTGCAAATCATCTTGCCAACATCAAGCCCTAATGTGGTATTTTCAATGCCATCTTTCCGCAAAAGCTGTGCCAATATAGCCTTTGAATTTTCCTTAATACGGATCATGGAATCACCAATTTTAATATCACAGGAAGACATGGTGCCAGTTTCAATAACATCATTTTGATTAAGAACATCGCCAATGTTTACAGGTTGGCTATTCTTTTTTACATCACCTACACTAAATGCAATGGTAGCATAGTCATCAACCTGTTGCTTGGTACAGCTATTACCCCAAATAGCCAAACCCAGTATTACAGAATATATGAGAATCCGTTTCATTACAACCTCCTATAATAATCACATAATTGTATGCCAAATTATAAAACAATTTACTGGAAATTAACCATTATAGTATACTATCAATTCATAAATAAATGCAATTTTTTTTTATTATATCACAAAAATTAATCATATTAATTCACAACGATGTATTATACAAAAGCTACTATAATTCACTTGCGGTGGTACTTGAGCTGGTATAGATACGACATCGGCCATCTTTTATATACAATATATTACAAAAATCAAAATCACTCACACGTTTCATGCTTGACTGTTACCAGCAAGTATACTGTGCTAACACTATGGAACGTTCAAGTTTAACACAAATTCTTCACAGCATCATCATTGCCGATGCTCTTGCAAGCCCTCTTGATAATCTCAGTGCCGAACATATACATAATGTTTTTGGCACAATACATGATTACACTGACCCAACACCAGCACTAAAACATAAACTCCATGTATGGAAAAAACCTGGGTTGTATACTGCCCTTTCACAATACTGCATCATACTTTCAGCAATCAATGCTCAGCTAACTACGTATTCTCATAAGCACATTTTAAATTTTATTTCTTCATTGGGCGATAGTTCCAGCATATTACGTCATCCGCAGGGATTTTTACAACACCTGAATTCACCGTATGATGCCCCCACAGCCGAATTGCTCATTTGTATTCCCACTTTATTCTTTTTGCACAAACAAAACGCCAACTCCATTATACATTTTATCCTCAACCACAATATAAATGCAACAGTATGCGTATCATCGTTATTTGTTTATATTCTACTTGAACAAATAATAATGCGACAGTTCATAGCATTAGATGGTGCTGTATTACAGCAAACCGCTGAAACCACATTGCAATTTACACATACACACTCTTCAGCCATTTTTGAAAACGGCGGTAATCCACAAAACATCATTGAAGCCGCAAAAGACCTCTATTCTATGATGATGCAACTACCACTTGGAAATAACCTTACGCACTTTACCAGTTATTGCCTCCCCTTTGCAAACAGGTGGTCCAAAAACGCATATACCAGGCTGACTGTTAACCATCCCTTTACATTGCTACCTATGGCGCTGTACTGTATACAAACTTTTGAAAAAGAACTGCTATTAAGTTCTTCACTCCATCAAGGCGGAAAGACATCATTGCTTGTACCACTGGTGGCTCTCATTGCAACAGCACTGTATGGGGGTGATGTACTACCTAAAAACCTTATTGACACCATAGTTAATAAAAAAAGAATCTTGCAGCTGTTAGAATCATTACAGAATAACTCACTAGCCATGAGCTATCTCACAGAATTTTTTCAAAATGAAAAGAAGCTAACCCAGAAAGAGCACGAAGAGCTTGAGAGCAAGCTAAAGCATATAGCATCCAAACGTCCACCTTCAAAGAAATCACAGGATGCCTACAAAGACATGACACAGCACGTTGTTGAAAGCTGGACAAAGTTAGATAAAGCCAAATGGAAAAAAGAAAGAAGAAAAAGATAATTTTATTCCTGTATTTATTCCTTAAATATTATTTAACATAATTAGTTGTACACTCCCGCCGCCTTCGGCGGCGGGAGTGTACATTATATAATTTTTGTGCATAATAATACATTTAGCAATTAACAGTGATTTTATTCAATATAATGTTTTAAATACTGTATCATAAGCTCTTTATATCCTGGCATTGTCAGCCATCTTCCGTAAGCCAGAGCAATAACGGCTAATTCATCACCACGCTGTGCTAGCACACCACCATGGGCAGTGGTAATCTTTTTACCATATTCACCACGTATATCATCACAGAATCCTATGATATGAAAATTATCAGTATTATACACCTTTCCATAAAAGGTTATCTGCAATTCCACAGTAACCCCAGCCTGCCAAACTGAAAGAAATGTTGACCACCCCATTGTTTCATCCAAAAGTGAACTGAGAACACCATTATGGACAGATCCATCAATGGCCTGTGCAAGATTGTTTTTGCCACTAAAATTGGAAATCAAGTAAGTCCTGTCTGTGGTATAGTCAGTTATATAAAATATTCTTTTATCATGATCTGGAGTAACAGTATTAATTAATTTTGTGGACATATTAGGGATTATAAACGGAGTTGAAGCATTTATATTATTTTTCAATATTTCAATAACTTCATCACTATACTCATGTACATGCCCTTCACTGTACCGGCAGTTGCAGTAAGGCTGCTGCAAGGACTTCCCGAATGAGCCAAAATAATACCTGGCATCACCTTTCTGAACAATACACCGTACAACATCTCCACACATCAACCGCTCACCTGCAAAACGGAACCTGTATTCATAGGGGAATACAGCAGGGAATTCTTTGGCGATATCAATCAGTTCAATAAATGTGGTCATTGCTAACCCGCCATGGGGTATACCAGGCCATCCCTCATGCTTTTTTTCTATTTTTATATCAGCTACTATCGCTAAATCTTCAAATCGATAGGATCTGAATATAAAGCCATTTTGCCCACAATAATAACAATTGTTATGTCTCATATTGATTATAATGATTATTTTACAATCCCACCGCTAATAGTACCGGGGATAAATAATGCAATTTTTAAAATTAAATACCACACATACATATAACAACCAATCTTTAATCAAAAAACATCCTTGTTGTAAATAACAAGTATTTTTTTTATTTATATAAAATATTTGACAAAAATATTTTAATCAATTATTTTATGTATCAATTGTTATTTAGCGATTTCACTTAAGCATTACGTCATAACCAGTGTTGTATTTTTTATCACTTACAGGGATGGAGGAATATATGTTTATCTTCAAAAAAAGGAATTTTTTTGTGTTACTGTTTACATTATTAACTGCTACTGCAGTCATTGCAATTGATTTTAATTTCAAACCCATTATCATTGAAGAGATATCCCGATACAATGAAGACAGAATTGCATACCAACATGTTCAGAAAGGAATATCTCCAAATATGGACAATTCTTTTTCCGCACTATTAATAATTAAACAAAGAAAAATATATCTTATTCAGGATGGATATGACAATTCTGATCTAGTGAAAACCAAACGCCTCCAGCTAGAAATGGAAACAAAACTCATTGGCGATTTATGGGAAAATAAAATTAATAATAAACCTGATTACGTACGAGTTACTGACCGCAAAGTTGAGCTTTTAAAAAATTTTAATGAAGATTTTGTATCAAAAAATTTTGGCTCATTCTTTTTGAGTGTGCGAAATGCTTTTATAAAAAAGCATATTGAAGTATTTAAAAAACTCATGGTTGACCGGAAGGAATCAGGGCTTATTGTTACGTATACTCCGCTTCCTGTACCTGCATACCTCAATGCACCTGAAACACCTACAAAATATAAAATTACCGTAAGCGGTAAAACTATTGATGAAAAGCTGTATTATGCAGAAGATAGTGATGGCGATGGCATCACCGAAACCTTTATGGTAAACAGTGCCGACGGGTTCGATTGGGGATACAAATCAGGTGCAAATATTATTTTTATTTACAATAATCAAGATGAAGAAATCAAGGGTTTAATAGGCCAGTTGTGTAATTGGGCATATTATGGCACACCTGAGGAAGAAAAAGAAATATTGCAAAACTTCCCCAAAGACAGCGATATTATTAATGAATTTAAACTAGAAGTTCCCGCACAAACAAAATAATAACATGTTGGGGCGGGTTTCAAACCTGCCCCAATATGTTATGCCACGATTATATATTATTTTTATGTAATTTTTTTAATTCTTCCAAAAGGCAGTAATCATTTCCTTCAATACCGCCTAAAGCAACCTTTGGTTTTGAAGTTGGACCATGAAAATCAGACCCAGCAGTTATTATTAAATTATATTCATGTGCAAACTTTTTAAAATATTGTATTTCTTCTTTTGAATGGTACGACGAAATTGCTTCTATTCCTATTATGCCCATATTGGCTATTTTTTTAAGATGCTCTTCTCCATTGACAAACTTTGGGTGAGCCAGTACCGGCATGCCCCCTGAAGCCTTAATAACATCAATTCCTTCTTTCGTTGGTATAGATATGAATGGTACATAGGCTGGCATATTCTCAGCCAGGTATTCTCTGTAAAAAAACATTAATCTATTGTCAGATTTTTCCCCTTCAAAATATTCCAGTAATCGTTTATCATTTCTGTTTTCTGGATTTCCAAACACTTCAAGCATGATAGCTGTTGCAGTTGGGGGACGGCTATTTGCTTTTTCCCATACATTGTCCTCATTCATGGAAAAACCGATTTCCTGCAACTTCTTAATTCTTCGCTTAGCTATCTCCCAACGAAATTGCCCTATTTTTTTTAATGTTGCATTTAATTGGGGATTATCATGTATATAATACCCCAAAATATGCTGCTGGGATCCATCTTCATAAATTGTTGTTAATTCAACACCCGCAATGTATTCTATACCATATTTTTTTGAAGCAACTACTGCATCAGGAATTGACTCTATTGAATCGTGATCAGTAATACTTATTGCCGATAAGCCTATTTTTTTGGCAAGTTCAAAGATGTAATCTACAGAATAATCACCATCCTCACTATAGCGAGAATGAATATGCAGGTCAATAAGGTGAGCCATAAAAAAAGTGTATCACATTATTTTGGGTTTTTCATGATTATGAGATTTTTTTCAGGCAGGATATCCAGTGGATTAAGCGGTATATCAGCACAACGAATCTCAAAATGTAAATGATTGCCTGTTGAACGGCCTGTACTTCCTACCAGTGCAATAACCTGGCCTTTCTGGACATAATCACCAACTTTTACAAGCAATACCGAATTATGGGCATAGCGAGTTATATAATTATCCCGATGTTCCAATACTATTGAATTACCGTAATTCCCGCAATATCCTGCATAGATTACCTTTCCTTCCATTGCAGCCCTAACTAATGTACCTTTTGGTGCAGGTATATCAACACCAGGATGGAATCTCCCCCAGCGCCTTCCCAGCCCTGATGTAATTTTTTCAGGGTCCCCAATTGGCCATATAAACTCGTTGTATGAAATATTTATAGGCTGCAGGGAGATGCCTTTTTCCATCAAAGTTTGGATATATGCATCAGAATATGGGATAAATACATACGATTTTTTAAACCGTTTTTCATTAATAGTATTGATTGCATATACTTCATCAATGCCTGTACCAAACTGTTCAGCATATGCCTTCAACTGTTTCAGGCTGACAACTTCTACCCATTTTCCACTTTTCCCATTGTAACGCTGGATTTGTTCATTATCCAAGAAATACAGTTCATTGGCAAATGTTAATGTGGTGACAATAATAAAAAAACCAAATAATATTTTCTTTATAGCCATAACAGATCAATCCTGTACATATCATTTTTTTAAAACAACCACTTAGGGAGTTAGCTCAATATATAGATTATATGTATAGAAAATTATTTATAAGCAAACAGTAACCTTATTATAGCTTGAATTTTAATGAATAATTGTCAACAATTTTTTACCAGGCTAACGATAAAACTTTTTCGTCTGAATAACTACTTTTAACATGATGCCTTCTCAAACAAAAATTATCTCTTGTTACAACATTTGAACCATAATCAGTTGAAAAGACCCGTTTATAGCCTGCATCTCGGCATAATTCTATTAATTCAACTGAATAACGTCCATACGGGAAGGCAAAATAATCAATATTTTTATTTAAATATAATTCCAGGATCTTTTTGGAAAGATAAATCTCCCTGTACAATGCATATTTGCTTTCAATTGTTCCTTTATTATATACTTTTACCAAATCCGGATGGCTTTGTGAATGGCACTGTATATCAATGTTATTTTTTTGCATGATAGTTAACATCTTCCACGTCAGGCTTTTTGTACCTCCCGGCATGATGGTATCTATGTATACAAAAAGGGTTACCGGATAGCTCAGGGATCGGGCTAATGGCATTAATTTCTCATACATAGAATAATATCCATCATCAAAGGTTATTGCCACAACCTTTTCATTGAAAGGTTTTTGTTCATCTATATGCGATTCTA
>Ga0101944_10001840_pt1 | contig 39248 bp, 19 predicted proteins | sample DewCreD2012metaG_FD_75245 | JGI IMG/M metagenome (GOLD analysis project Ga0101944, IMG submission 75245) | Hot spring sediment bacterial and archeal communities from British Columbia, Canada, to study Microbial Dark Matter (Phase II) - Dewar... ... | reverse complement strand
CCTTGGCTGACGTGGAGCCGGGCTTCCCAGCCCGGCGGAAAGCAACGCCCGCCCGCACGGGGCGCTCGGCAAGTTCATGTCGCCCGCCCGGAGCCACGCTCATTCCGGGCGGCAAGGATGCCGCCCTCTACGGCAGGCAGGATGCCTGCCGCCACCGCCTGCAATAAACTGAGATGCGCCCTCGGCCGGCGCGGCTCGCCAAGGGCAACCCGTTCCATGCGCCGTTGCCGCGGGTGCCCGGGCAGAAATATTCCGACCATGAATCGCCGGTGAAGCGAGGCGACGTTTTTCCGGCCAGGCAATTTGACCGTTCCGGGCGCGGGCCGGTTGGGAGGAAACCAGCCTGAATCCGTCCGACCCGTCCGGGCGCCCGCCCGCTTGACGCTGCGGCGCGGCGCTGCAAGTGTTCGCGCGCTTGGCGCAGTCCTCCCAAGTGACGGCGGACGCGACGGTGTTCGCCCGTTTCTCGCAACTTCCCGCCGCGCAGGCCCTGGCCCGGCGAGTGGAGGACGGAGGCGTGTTGTCGTGTGCCGGCGTCAGCCGGTCGGCGCAGGCGTTGCTGGCGGCGTGGTTGTGCGCGCGCTGGCCGCAGCGCCCGCTGGTGTTCGTCACCGACACCCTCAAGACGCAGGAGGCGGCGTTGCAGGATGTCACGACCTGGTTGGAGGTGGCCCGTGGCGAGCCACCCCCCGCCGACAAACCGGCCCCCGCGCCTCCGCCCCCAACCCTCCCCCTGCTCTTCTACCCTGCCTGGGAAATCCTGCCCCACGAGGACAAACTGCCGCATGTGGACGTCATCTCCGAGCGGCTGGAAACCCTCATCGCGCTCACGCATCACGCTTCACGCTTCACGTCCCCCATCGTGACCAGCGTCGTCGCGCTCCTGCAACGCACTTTCCCGCCCGGCGAACTCACGCGCCGCACGCGCGCGCTCAAGCGTGGCGACCGTATCGAACCGCTGGACCTCGTCGAGTGGCTGGAGGAACAGGGTTACGAACCGGAGGCGAAGGTCGAGGCGAAGGGCCAGTTGTCGTTGCGCGGCGGCATTCTCGACGTGTTCCCGCCGACGTGTCCGTGGCCGGTGCGGCTGGAGTTCTTTGGCGACGAACTGGAATCACTGCGCGAGTTCGATCCGCTGACGCAGATTTCGCGGGATGAGATTGAAACGGTCACGCTGCCGCCGGCCGGGGAACTGGGTTTGCTGAAACGCGGAGTGCCGAACGCGGAGCGCGGAACGTCGCAGGAGCGCGGCCTTCAGGCTGCATCCACGTCCGCATCGGGTGCGGCTGCCGGTGACTCGGGAGCGGTCATTGAATTCACCGCGAGGCGGCCCGAAGGCCGCGCTCCTTTGGCCACCGTGCTCGATTACCTGCCCGCCAACGCCATCTTCCTGCTGGCCGAGCCGCAGGCGCTGGAGGAGCAGGCGGCGTTGTATGCGTCGCAGGTGCCGGCGGGGGATGCGTTTTTCCTTCCGTGGGCGGCGTTCCGCGCGGAGGCGGTGCGGCGCGGCATGAGCTGGGTGGAGTTGAGTGACGACGCGCTGATTGGAGCGCCGACCTCCGCCCCGGCCAGTTCTGCCCAACCCCTGGAACCCGCCGGGGCGGAGACCGGCGCTCCCCCCTTGATGCTGCACCTGCCTTCCCTCGACGCCTTCCGCCCCGTGGTGGAACGCGCGCCGGACCCGCAGGTGGCCGAGGCGCAGCGGCGCGAGTTCTTCCATCAACTGCACCGCTGGCTCCGCCAGGGCTGCGCCGTCCACGTCTTCTGCAACAACGACGGCGAGCGCCAGCGGTTCACGGAAATCTGGGCGGAACTGGGGCTGGCGGCCGAAACCCGAAACCCGAAACCCGAAACTCAAGACCGGCAGGATGCCCGTCCCACCACCCAACTCGGCTCCCTTTCGCGCGGCTTCATCAGCGACGAGGCGAAGGTGGTCGTCGTCACCGACGCGGAGATTTTTGGCCGTTACAAGCGCCAGCAGCCGCGCCGGCTCAAGGCCGCCCACGCCCAGGCTGCGCGCTCGGCGCTCGACATTGATTTCACCGAGTTGGAAGAAGGCGACCTCGTGGTGCATCTCCATTACGGCATCGGCAAATTCCTCGGCCTGCAAGCCGCCCCCGAAACCGCCGGCGCCCGTAAATCCGAAATCGCAAATCGCAGATCGGACGAGTGTCTCGTCCTCGAATACGCGCCGTCCGATCCGCTCCAGCCCGCGCCGAAACTCTACGTGCCCGTGACCGAGGCGCATCTCGTCGGCAAATACGTCGGCGTTGGCAAGGTGCGTCCGCCCTTGAACACCTTGAGCGGCACGCGCTGGCACAAGGCCAAGGAACAGGCCGAGCGCGCCGTGCGCGACGTGGCGGCGGAGCTGTTGCAAATTCAGGCCGTGCGCGCATCGCAGGCGGGCCACGCGTTCGGACCGGACACGCCGTGGCAGCGTGAATTCGAGAGCGCGTTTGTTTTCGAGGAGACGCCCGACCAATGGCGGGCCATTCAGGAAACCAAGGCCGACATGGAACGGCCCAAGCCCATGGACCGGCTCATCTGCGGCGACGTCGGCTTCGGCAAGACCGAGGTGGCCATCCGCGCCGCGTTCAAGGCGGTCATGGCCGGCAAGCAGGTGGCCGTGCTCGTGCCCACGACCGTGCTGGCGCAGCAGCATTTCAACACGCTGCGCGAGCGCATGGCGGATTATCCGGTGCGCATCGAACTGCTCTCGCGGTTTCGTTCGCGGCGCGACCAAATTCGGGTCATCGGTGAACTCGCGAACGGCGCGGTGGACATCGTGGTGGGCACGCACCGGCTGGTGCAGCCGGACGTGGTGTTCAAGGACCTCGGGCTGGTGGTGATTGACGAGGAACAGCGCTTTGGCGTGCTGCACAAGGAGCGGTTCAAACGGCTGCGGACGCTGGTGGACGTGCTGACGCTCAGCGCCACGCCCATTCCACGCACGCTTTACCTCGCGCTGACCGGCGCGCGCGACATGAGCACCATCCAGACGCCGCCGCAGGACCGGTTGCCGGTGGAGACCATCGTGACGGGATATGACGAACGCCTCATCCGCGACGCCATCCAGCGCGAGCTGAACCGCGGCGGCCAGGTGTTCTTCCTGCACAACCGCGTCAGCACCATTGAGACGATGGCGGCGAAGCTGCGGGCGCTCGTGCCGCACGCGCGGCTGGTCGTGGGCCACGGCCAGATGCACGCGGATGATTTGGAGGAGGTGATGACGACGTTCGTGAACGGCGAGGCGGACGTGCTGCTTGCGACCACCATCATCGAGAGCGGCCTCGATATTCCGAACGCCAACACCATCATCATTGACCGCGCGGACCGGTTCGGGTTGAGCGAACTGTATCAGTTGCGCGGGCGCGTGGGCCGCTACAAGCATCAGGCTTACGCGTATCTGCTCATCCCGCGTCACGCCGGGCTGTTGTCCGACGCGCGGAAGCGCATCGCGGCGATGAAGCAATACTCGTCGCTCGGGGCCGGGTTCAAAATTGCCATGCGCGACCTCGAGATTCGCGGCGCGGGCAACCTGCTCGGCCCCGAGCAGAGCGGCCACATCACGGCGGTGGGTTTTGAACTGTATTGCAACCTGCTCCAACAAAGCGTGGCGGCGCTCAAGGGTGAAAAGGTGAAGCCGCGCGTGGAGGTGGCGGTGCGGCTGGACTTTCTGGTGGTGGGCGGGGAGGAAGACGTGATGCGTGATGCGTCCTCCGCAAATCCCGCGCCTCACACCGCACGCCTCGGCTCGGAAAGCGTTCAGGACACGGACCACGCAACCTTGCCCCACCGCTACATCACCGAACCCCGCCAGCGCATCGAAATCTACCGCAAGCTGGCGCTTGCCCGCGACCGCGCCGAGCTGGCAGCGCTTCAGAAGGAAGTCCGCGACCGTTTCGGTCCGGTGCCGCCGCCGGCGGAACTCTTGTTCCTGCTGGGCGACCTGAAGCTGCTCGCCGCCGAGCGCGGTATCACGTCCCTCGAGGTAGAGGAGGACAAGTTGAAGCTCAAGCGGCGCGGGGATTTCATCCAGGTGGGCGGCAAGTTTCCGCGCCTCACGAAAAAGACACCCGAAGCGAAGCTGAAGGAAATCCGTCGGCTGTTGGCGGTGATGTAGGCCCGCACGCGAGCTGTCGGCGCAAACCACACGCCGGAGGCGTATGCTCCCCGGTCCTTCATCTGCATCGTGCCGGATCAGAGATGCGACAAACCTGTAACCTTGCGGGGAGCCGGGCCGTCACTACGATTTGACTGGTTCACCAAAACCCAAACTGTTTTCAGTCCATGAAAACCAACTCGCTTGTTCCCCTCGCGCTGGCGGCAGCCGTCAGCGCCCTCAGTCTCCCGGTCGCCCGCGCCCAGGATTCCGGTGTGGGCAACGTCCTGCCGGTCATCAGTTTGCACACACCGGACGCCACCGCTTCCGAGTCCGGCGACAATCCCGGGCGCTTCGTGCTTGTTCGGCAGGGGCCGACCAACCTCGCGGTTCACGTTTTCCTCCGTGTCGGTGGCACGGCCAGCAACGGCGTGGATTACCTGCCCATCCCCAATTGGATTCCCATTCCGGCGGGTGTGCGCGAAGTGCCGGTGGTGGTCCAGCCCTTGCCGGACGCGGAAACGGAGGGGCCGGAAACCGTGGTCGCGCATCTGGTCCCGCCGCCCACGCTCGCGCCCACCACCTACGCGATTGGCACTCCCAGCGAAGGCGTGGTGACGATTCATGAGCAAAACTCCCCGCCGCCACCGCAGACGCCAGTCGTCACTGTTCGGGCGTCGGACCCGGAGGCGGTGGAGCCAGCCGGGCCGGGGTTGCCGCCCAACGTCGGCGTCTTCCGGCTGCATCGCGAGGGCAACACCAACGACCAGTTGAACGTGCATTACACGTTGCGGGGCACCGCCAGCAACGGCGTGGATTATGTTGCGTTGTCCGGCGTGGCCGTGGTTCCGGCCGGGGGGCGCGAGGCCGACGTGGTAGTGGCGCCGCTCCACGACCAACTGGCCGAGGGCGTGGAAACGGTGGTGCTGCGGCTGGCGGACGTGGCGTGGATCGCCATTTATCCGCCGCCGCCCGGGTTTTACACGGTGGGCGTGCCGCGCGAGGCGGTGGTGTTCATCGGCGACAACGACCAGCCGACCAACCGTCCGCCCGTGGCGCGCATCGTGAAGCCGTTGGATGGCCAGGTGTTCCTCGCGCCGCCGCGTCTGCCCATCGCCGTGGAAACCGTGGATCCCGACGGCTGGGTGCCGCGCGTGGAGTTTTTCGCCAACGGCAATCTGCTGGGGGTGCGGGAAAGAATGTTCCTCACCCCGCCCCCGCCCGGCGAACGCCTGGGCTATGAGTTCGTCTGGACCAATCCGCCCGTCGGACGGCACGTGTTGACCGCCCGCGCCACGGACAATCGCGGCGCGCAAAGCTGGTCGGCTCCCGTTCGCATCTGGGTGGCCGCCACCAATCCGCCGCCGCCGGTCGCGGTCAGCATCATCGCGCGGGATGCGCTGGCTGCCGAGGGCACGAATTGCTTCACCTGGGCCGGGATGACCAATCCGCCCGCTGGCTCGAATGCCTGCTTCATCAACACCGCCCTGTTCGCGGTGCGGCGCACCGGCCCGACCAACGAGCCGTTGACGGTGCGTTATGGGATCGGCGGCACGGCCAGCAACGGCGTGGATTATCTCGAACTGCCCGGCCAGGTCACGATTCCCGCCGGGCGGCGCGCGGCGGAGATTCGCATGGTGCCGATTGATGACGCCCTGCCCGAGCGACCCGAGACGGTGGTGTTGAGCCTGCGGTTGCCGCCGGAAACGACGGCGGTCGTCCCGCCGTATGTGCCGGTGTGGCCGGCCCGGGCGGCGGCGGTGATTGTGGACAACGACAGCCCGCGCCCGCCGATGGGAGTGCTGGACGACCGCGTGTTCCACCTGGCGTTGCCGGGCGAGAATGGCCGCTGGTATCGGGTGGAATGCTCGGACGACGGGCGCGTGTGGCACCCGGTGGGCCCCGTGCCGGTGGCGGAGGGCGCGCTGCATTTTGTGGACCCGGACGCGGAGGAATTGCCCGCGCGGCTGTATCGCGCCGTGCCGGTGGACGCGCCGGTCGAGGAGTGACCGGAGCAGCGGTTTCGCGCGCCGACGGGTTTGCCCGTCGGCGCGCTTTGTTTTGAGCGGCGCGGGGGTTGCCCCTAAAACCCAAACCCACTGATCGCGCTGTGGGCTACCTTCTGCCGCGCCGCCGGCGCTGGACCCAACCGGCCGCCCAGCTTCAACGGCAAGAAAGTGAGATGCGCCCCCGCTCCTTCCGGGTGAATATTTTCACTGGCTTGTGTCCTCCAGCCAATATTAGGCTACTGCTGAAAACAACGGAATGATACCGAATCAGCCTTATGCCTTTGGCCTTATCATGAAAACGATTGTTTCAATCATTGCACTGGTGGCGCTTACTATCCCGTGCGCCGGACAGGCTCCCATCACCAACGCGCTGCCGGGTCGCACCATTGTCAAAATGTTGCCCGACCACGGACGCCCAAAGGTCTATGCGTTGAACCGGGGCAACGGCTCGACCCCCGGCACCGTGTTGGCCCTCAACCCCACCAATGGCGTCGTTCTGGGCGAATTGTCGGTCAACGTGCGCCCGACGGACATGGCGATCACCCCAACGGGCGAGGCCATGTATGTCATCCACGCCGGCAGCCGCACGATTTCAAAGGTGGATTTGAACACGTTCGCGGTGCTGGCGGACAAGACCATCGCCACGCCGAGCTCCTACAGCCTCGACAACCCGCTCTATATCGTCGCCGGTCAGGGAGAGCGGTTGTATTACACTGATGGCGCGTGGGGGCCGCAAATCTACTTCTTTGATTTCAGTGCCGGGACAAACCTGCTGGTGTTGAACACCGGTGGCAACAGTTCCCATGGGGCGGGGGGCATGACGCTGAACCGGGGCGGCACCAACCTGTATATCTGGCAGCAATATGGTTGGAGCGCGGGCTCAATCAACTCCTGGGTAACGCGCTTTGCGGTGCAGCCTGATGCGTCGCTCGTCTCGGTGGAGGATTCGTTCACTTCTGCGCGGCGCGATCCGCTCGACACCCCGCTGTTTCTCGATGCCGCCGAGCGCTGGGTGTTCAACAAACGACAGATGTTTCTGGCCACCAACGTCACGGTGCTGGTCAACCAGTTTCCCAACAACCTCTACGGCATTTCCCTCGATGGCTCCATCGCCTTCGGCCCCACGGAGGTCTTCAACACCGCCAATGGCAGCACGCTGACGAATCTTCCCTTCAGCACCACGGTCATGACTTTGAGCGGCGACCAGAAGAAGCTGTTCCGCCACCATGCTGCCGCCAGCAGTGTTGTTATCTACGACATGGCCTCGCTCGCACCCGTCAGCGGCCCGGAATTGATGCCGACACCTGCGGACGGAGCCGTCGTCAGCCTGCCGGTGACCAATCTTCAATGGACGGTTTCGCCGCTGGCCCTGGCCTATGACGTCTATTTCGGCACGAATCAGGCGCAGGTGGCGTCCGCCACCACCGCCTCGCCCCAGTATCTGGGGCGGCGCACGGCTCCGCCGCAGCCGCTGGCGGAATCGTTGGCACCCGGCGCCACTTACTACTGGCGGGTGGACGTCGCGGGCTTCAACGTCACGAACAGCGGCCCGGTCTGGTCGTTCACCACCTCGACCCTTGCGGTTGAACCGCAGCAGATCGTCGCCTCCGCCATTGCCGGCTACAACCCTGCCAGCCTGACGCTGAACCTATCCGGCGGCGTTGCGTGGACGGCCTCGGTTACCGGTGGCAACTGGCTCGCTCTTGGTGCCGCCAACGGCACGGCTCCGGGCACGCTCACCGTTCAATTGCAAACCGCCGCGCTGGCTGCGGGCACCTACACGAACCAAATCGCCTTTCAGGTCGGCGGCTCGACGTTGATGGTTCCGGTCTCTTTGACCGTTCGCCCGCTGAACATCATCAAGATGGCCGCCGACCGGAACCGACCTTACATCTATGCGCTCCAGCCGCCGCCGCATACCGGTCAGAACGGGTTGCTGCTCTTCATCAACACGCAAACCGGAAACATAGACAAAACCCTGAACATCGGCGTCAACCCCGTGGACCTGAGCGTCAACGACCAGGAAGGCCGGCTGTATATCGCCAGTTGGTCGCAGGAGACATGGACGTATGTGGTGGACCTCAACACGCAGACGCTGCTCCCCTCACTGAACCTCGGCACCGACGTGTTCAAGCTCAACGCCGGGCGCGCGGGCCGCATTGTCATCGAAGGCCAGAACCAGTGGGTCTATATGTCGCTCATCAACACCGCCAACGGTGCCACGCTCAGTTCAAGCTTTGTGCGCGAGGGCGACGGCGAGTTCGATCCAACCGGCCGCTATTATTACCATGTGGACAACAACATTTCGAGTGCGGGCATTTCCAAGCACGACACGATTTCCAACAGCTTCATTCAGGTTGCCGGCAGCGGGAACCGGGGCAGCTATTACGGGTCGCGCAATCTGGTCATGAGTGCGGACGGTTCGCGACTCGTCTGGACCAGGATGATATTCGACGCGAATCTGGTCAGCTACGACCTCCTGCCCAGCGAAGTATATTCGCTCTCCACCAACGGGCGAATGGCGTTCGGTGCCACCGAGGCCTACGATACGCAGACGCGCCAGCTCATTCACACGCTGCCCGTTTCGAGTTCGGTTTCCGTGGTGGACGGGCAGAACCAGTTCTATTGGTATTTTGCCAATGGCACGCTGAATCGCATTCCGTTGTCCGCCATCATGGCTCCAAAGATCACCCAACAGCCTGCCGCCAACACCGCCGTGCTCGCGGGCAGCCCCGTGTATCTCACCGTCGCCGGCATCGGCCTGGCGCCGCTCACGTATCAGTGGGCGTTGGGCGGCACGAACGTGCCTGCTGCCACCAATTACTTCCTTTCGCTGCCCGCGTTGCAGCCCGGACAGGACGGCGCGTATCGCGTCACCATCGCCAACGCCGCCGGTTCTGTGACCAGCGCGGTGGCCCAGGTCACTCTGTTGACGGCGCCCGCCATCGTCACGCAGCCGGTGCCGACCAATGTCCTCGCCGGGCAGTCATTCAGCCTGACCGTTACGGCCACCGGCTCCTCGCCTCTCAATTACCGCTGGTTGCTGGATAACTCCACCGTGGCCGGTGCCACCAGCCCCACTCTGGCCGTCACCAACGCGCAGGCGGCAAATCAGGGGGTGTATCGTGTCATCGTCACCAACTCGGTTGGTGCCGCGACGAGCGCGCCCGTCCTTGTGCGGGTTTATCCTTCCGCGCCGGCCATTATAACGCCACCAATGTCCATCAGCGTTCACGCCTCCTCGAACGCGGCATTTAGCGTGCAGGCCCAGGGAACCCAGCCCCTCGGTTATCAATGGCTCTTTAACGGCAACGCCATCCCCGGTGCCACGGCCTCCGCCTACTCGTTGACGGCCGTTCAGGCGGCCAACTCGGGTGCCTATCAAGTCGTCGTCTCCAATACTGTCGGGCGTGCCACCAGTTCCATCGCCACCCTGACCGTGCTGCCGCTGGCCCCGTATTTTACATTACAGCCGACGGGGGCAGCCGTCAGTGCGGGCACTGGCTGCACGTTCACCGGCCAGGCGAATGGTTCGCAGCCCATCGCCTATCAGTGGCAACGCAATGGCACCAACCTGTCCGGAGCCACCGGCACTTCGCTCGTCCTGACGAACCTCACCGTGAATGACAGTGGCAATTACACGCTTCTGGCCTCCAACGTGGCTGGATTCTCCACCAGCGCCGTCGCCGCACTGACCGTGTATCAAAACGCCACGCTGCTGGCCGCCCTGAGCAATCAGGTGGTGGAAATCGGCGGCACGGTGACGCTTTCCGTGGATGCGCTCGGCACTCAACCGCTGGGCTACAACTGGCAGTTCAACGGGACCGGGCTGCCGGCAACCAACGCCACGCTCATGCTCACCAACATCCAGTTCAGCCAGGCCGGCTTCTACCGCGTGCTGGTGACCAACCAATACGGCAGCGTGGCCAGCACCAGCCGTGTCAGCGTATTGGAGCGGCCCTCGGCAGTGCTTGCGTGGGGCGACAACATCGGCGGACAGTGTGACGTGCCCATCGGTGTGCGGGACGCCGTTGCCGTAGCCGGCGGGGATTTCCACTCCCTTGCGCTGCGGCGCAACGGCACCCTGCTTGGCTGGGGCTACAATGGTGACGGGCAAACGAATGTCCCCACCAACGTGCTCCGGTTTGTGGCCATCGCAGCGGGCGGCGCACACAACCTTGCCGTGACGGAACGCGGCAGCGTCGTGGCATGGGGACGGAATCAAGCCGGGCAAGCCAACGTGCCCGCCGCCGCGAACAACAACGTTTTGGCCATCGCTGCCGGTGACGAACACAGCTTGGCGCTGCTTTCCGCCGGCACCGTGGTTGCTTGGGGCAACAACTCACTGGGCCAGACTTCCGTGCCCCAAGGCTTGACCGGAGTTCGTGCCATCGCTGCCGGTCGCAAGCACAGTCTGGCTCTGCGCACCAACGGCGTCGTGGTGGGCTGGGGTTACGGCACCTTTGGCCAGACACAGATTCCGGTTTCGTTGACCGACGCTGTCGCCATCGCGGCGGGTTACCTGCATAGCGTCGCCCTGCGTTCAAATGGCACGGTTGTGTGCTGGGGGGACAATACCTATGGCCAGACCAACGTCCCGTCCGGCCTAACCAACGTCATCGCCGTCGTGGCCGGCGACTTCCACACCTATGCCCGTCGGGTGGATGGATCCGTGGTGGGCTGGGGAGATGGCTGGTATGACCAGTTGAATATTCCCGTCGGTGCCACCAACGCCCTCACCATAGCTTCCGGCTACTACCACGGTCTCGCGTTGGTGACACCCCTGCCGCAGCTCTGGACGCTGCCGTTGACTGGCGGCTTGGCCATTCATTGGGAGGGCGGCGGCGTCTTGCAGTGGGCGCCCACTCCCACCGGACCGTTTGAAGACATGCCCGGCAGTTCCGGTGGCTACACCAACTGGGATTTCACCGCCCCCGCAAAGTTTTTCCGCGTGCGACGGTGACGCAGAACCGGTTGGATGCGGCGAACGGATTGCCAATTGCCAGGCAGCCCGATCAGCATGGGCGTGGGCTCAAAGAGCACAACCCGTCTGGGTTCGGCGATCCCGCTTCTGATGAACACGCAGCCGTCCGGCGATTCGTGTCCGTTGGTGTGCATTCGTGGTTTTCAACGTCCGGGTTACGACTAAAGTCCGCGCGTGCATCTGGCTCACTTGCGGCTGCGGGACTTCCGCAACTACGCGCGCCTGGATGTGGATTTTGCCCCCGGCTTTCACCTGTTGCTGGGCGACAACGCGCAGGGCAAGACCAACATCCTCGAAGCCATTTACCTGATGGCCACGCTGCGCTCGTTCCGCGGCGTGGGCGGCGCGCAACTCGTGCGGCAGGGCGCAAAAGGCTACTTCGTCGGCGGCACCGTGGTGGGGCGGGGAAAGGCCGAGATCAAAATGTATTGGTCCGCCGCCGAGCGGAACCTGAGCCTCAACGGACAGGCGGTGAAAAAAATTTCCGACTACCTCGGCGCGTTGCGGACCGTCGTCTTTTGCACGGAAGATTTGCAGCTCGTCAAGGGCACGGGCCGCGTGCGGCGGCGGTTTCTCGACCTGCTGCTTTCGCAAACGCAGCCGGGCTATTTGACGTTGCTCCAGCGTTACGCCCTGGCCCTGCGGTCCCGCAACGCCCTGCTCAAGCAACGCACCGTGGACGAGGCCGCGCTCGAAAGTTTTTCACGCGAACTGGCGGCGGTGGGGACGACCCTGACACGCTTGCGGCGGGAACTGGTGCCGCGCATTTCCCCGCTCGCCCGGCTCGCCTACCGGCGCATCTCGAATGATGCCGAGGAACTCCGCCTCGAATACGCGCCCAGCGTGAAAACTGATCTTGCCGTCGAACTGGCCGCCAGCCGCGCGCGGGAACGGGCGCAACGCATGACCCTCGTCGGGCCGCATCGCGACGAGTTGCAACTGGACCTGAACGTGCGCCCCGCCGCGCAGTTCGGCAGCGAAGGCCAGAAGCGGTCCATCGCCCTCGCGCTCAAGATGGCCCAGGCGGAATACCTCAGCGGCCTCCACGGCGTCGCGCCGGTGCTGCTGATTGACGACGTGATGGGCGAACTGGACGTGAAACGGCGGAGCGGTTTCCTGCCGCTGCTGGAGGCGGCGCACCGCTCGCGCGGCCAGGTGTTCATGACCTGCACCGAGGAGAACTGGCCGCGCGAACTCGGCCTGGAATTGCATCGCTGGCGCGTGACGGGCGGCACCCTGGCCCCGGCCTAGGAGCCTGTCGGACTTTTTTCGAGGAAAGTTTGCGACTGGTTGAACAGCCGTGCGAGGGCGGTGGTCCATCATTGCATCATGGCACACCGCTTCAAGGACACCGATCGCAAGACCCCATTGCTCCTGCCCCCGGACCTGCGCGACTGGGTCGCCGAGGATGATCTGGTGCACTTCGTCATCCAGGCCGTCGAACGTTTGCCGCTCTCCACCTTTGCCGTCAACCACAAGGGCTGCGGTGACGCGCAGTATCCGCCGCACATGATGCTGGCGCTGCTCATTTACTGTTACGCCAACGGCCTCTTTGGTTCCCGGCGCATTGAACGGGCCACCTACCGGGACATCGCCGTGCGCTACCTCACCGCCGACACCCATCCCGATCACGACACCATCTGCACCTTCCGGCGGAACAACCTTGAAGCCATCGCCCGCGCCTTCGTGGACGTGCTCGAACTGGCCCAAGAACTCAAACTGCTCAAGCTGGGCACCGTCAGCCTGGACGGGACCCACATCAAAGCCAGCGCCTCCAAGGACAAGAACGTCACCTACGAACGCGCCCAGCAACTGCGCACTCAACTGCGCCAGGACGTGAACGATCTGTTGCAACAGGCCGAACGCGCCGACCAGCAGGATGAGGATCCGCAGCGGCTCCCCAAGGAAATCGCCCGGCGCGAAAAGCTGCTCCAGAAGATGGCAGCGGCCTGCGCGCGCCTGGAGCAACGCGCTCAAGCCAGGGCGGCCGCCGAACAGGCCGATTACGAGCGCAAAGTGGCCGCGCGCGCACAACGCGAAGGTTCGGCCAAGGGCCCCGAACCCAAACCGCCGAAAGACACACCCGAACCCGACGAGCAAATCAACCTCACCGACCCGGACGCGCGGCTGATGCGCAAAAACAAACGCGAGCGCTACACGCAAAGCTACAACGCGCAGGCGGTGGTGGACGCCGGCGAAAGCCGGTTGATCGTGGGCCAGCGCGTGAGCGACTGCGCCAGCGATGCGGGCCAGTTGGAGCCGGACTTGCAGAGCATTCCACAACCACTGGGGCAACCTGCGAAAGCCCTGGCCGACTGCGGCTACGTGGACACCGAAGTGTTTCAACGATTGGGCGAACAGCGACCGGAGCTGGACCTTTATGTCAGCGTGCAGCGCGAGGACGCGCACGCCGAACGGCGCTACGACTATCGTCCGCTGGACCAGATCAAGAAACTCAAGGCGATCAAAGACCCGGTGCTCCTGGCGATGGCCGACAAACTCAAGACGCCGGAGGGCAAAACGATTTACCGCCAGCGCGCCAGCACCGTCGAGCCGGTGTTTGGGATCATCAAAGCGGCGCTGGGCTTCCGGCAGTTTCTCCTGCGCGGCATGAACAAAGTCAGCGGGGAATGGAACCTGGTGTGCCTGAGCTACAATCTGAAACGGCTGCACCGGCTGGGCGCGGGTCTGAAACTGGCGGCTGCGAACTGAAAACCGGCCGACAGACCTCAAACCGGAGGCTTTGCACGCGGAGCCCACCGGTGGCACACCCAGGAACGGCCGATCAAATCCCGCTGCCCGTCTCAAAAGCTCGCTACCCCAGCCGTCTGAATGGCTGAGGATAGGACTTCATCGCCGCCTTGAGTTAAGTCCGACAGGCTCCTAGCCTGGATCTTTCGCACCCCGCCCGAAAGGCCGACGGGCGGAGCACCGGTCCATGACCGGCTTGGGATGTTTTGCCGCGACCAGCCGGTTGCCAACCGGCGCTCCGGCCCACTGGATGTGAAATGTCCGGCCCGGCGGCGGCCCGCCGCCCCGCGCGGCCCCGCGCGGCCAAGGCTCCAAGACGGCACCGGATCACCCGATCTTCAATTCGCGCGAGATGCCGAATTTCTCGATGCGCTTGCGGAGCGTGGCGCGGGTGATGCCCAGCAACTTCGCCGCCTGCAACTGGTTGTTCCCTGTCTCGCGCAGCGCCTCGATGACCAGCACGCGCTCGACGGCAGGCAGCACTTTCAGTTTCGGATCCTTGCGGGCCAGTTTGAACAATTGCACCGCCAGCGCGCCCGCTTCCCCGGTCACCGGCGCCCCGGCCGCAGGCGCCGCGGCGGGGGGCGCACCCGCGTTGCCGCCCGCGATTTCCGGCGGCAGATCGCTCAACAGGATGGCATCTCCCTTGGCCACGACCAGCGCGCGGCGGATGACGTTCTCCAGTTCCCGCACGTTGCCGGGCCAGTGGTGTTTCTCCAGCGCGCGCAGCACGCCGGCGGACAGCGACTTGGGCGGCGTCTGCTGCTCGCGGGCCAGTTTGCGGAGGAAATAATCCACCAGCAGCCGGACGTCCTCCTTGCGCTCGCGCAAGGGCGGCAGGGGGATGCGGACGACGTTGAGCCGGTAGAACAGGTCCTCGCGGAACTGCCGCGCGGCCACGGCCTGTTCGAGCGGCTTGTTCGTGGCCGCGATGACGCGGACATCCACCTGGATGGGCGCGTTGCCGCCGACGCGCTCGAAGGTGCCGCTTTGGAGCACACGCAAAATCTTCGTCTGCGTGGCCGGGGTCATGTCGCCGATTTCATCGAGGAAGATGGTGCCGCCGTTGCACTGCTCGAACTTGCCGATGCGCTGGGTGGTGGCCCCGGTGAACGCGCCGCGCTCGTGGCCGAACAGTTCGCTTTCGAGCAGTTGCTCCGGGATGGCGGCGCAATTGATGGCCAGGAAAGGCCGGTCCGCGCGGCTGCTGTGGCTGTAGATGGCGCGGGCCACCAGTTCCTTGCCGGTGCCGCTTTCGCCGGTGATCAGCGCGGTGGCGTCGCTCGCGGCGAGCTGGCCGATGAGTTTGAAGACGTTCTGCATCGCCTCGGTCCGGCCCACGATGCCCAGTTCATAATCCTCGGTCTCGAGCAGCGGCGCGACGCTGACGACCTGCCGCATGTCCCGCGCGGCCTTCAGGGCGTTGCCGACGAGTTCCTTGATCTTCGGCACGTCAAACGGCTTGAGCAGGTAATCATACGCGCCGAGCTTCATCGCCTCGATGGCGGTCTGCGTGGTGCCGTAGGCGGTCATGAGGATGACCAGGAGTTTCTTGTCCGCCTCGCGGATTTTGCGGAGGGTTTCGAGGCCGCTCAGCCCCCCCATCCGCACGTCCATGAGGACGAGGTCGGGCCGGAAGCGGGGGATGAGCTGCAATCCCTCCTCGCCGCTCGAGGCCGTGGCGATCTCCAGGTCGGGAGAGTCGAAAATGCGGCGGAAGGAATACTGGACATCCGCCTCGTCATCAATCAGCAGCAGCTTGCTCTTGCTCATCGGCGCCGCCGTAGAATCCACGGTGCCGCCCAAATCGCAACCCTGAAAAGCCCGGGGCGCCCGCCGCCGGCCTCAGACCTGCCGGACGGCGTCAGGCGGCCGGGCGGGCGGTGGCCGACGGGGCGCGGAAGCTTTTCCAGGCGGAGAGCGGCAGCAACCCCAGCGCGATGACCAGCAACTGGCTGCCGACAAACAACACCAGCCATTTGAAGCCCGAATCCATGAAGCCGTAGGAGTGCAGCCCCACGCCCAGCATGTTGACCCCGAACCACGACCAGGCGGTGATGATGTTGCCGACGATGGCCATGTTCATCACCCCCCGGTCGCGCGCGAACCCGCCCCACCGCGCGTGCAGGATGACGGCGCACCAGATGACGATGAGCAGCGCGCCGTTTTCCTTCGGGTCCCAGCCCCAGAACCGGCCCCACGACTGGTCGGCCCAGATGCCGCCCAGCACGGTGCCAATGAAGCTGAACAGCGTGGCGAAGCAGATGATGCCATACACCATCCGCCCGATCGCCGCCGCCGTGTCCTCGTTCAGCGTGTTCGTCAGCACCCCGCGCAGGATGTAAATGATGGCCAGCAGGCCGGCGACGAACATCGCGGAGTAGCCGAGCGTGATGGTGATGACGTGCGTGGCCAGCCAGAAGTTGCTGTCCAGCACGGCGCGCATCATTTCCATCGTGTCCCCGCCCAGCGCCAGGTTGAGCGCGATGATTTGCGTGACGAACCCGACGATGGCGGCGACCACGCTGCCCACGCCGTCGCGGTGAATGCGTTCGAGGAACAACCCGAGCAGCACGGACCCCCAGCCGATGAACACGGCGGAGGAATAAAGATTGGTCACCGGCGGACGGCGTTCGAGATACATGCGCGCCACCAGGCCGAGGGTGTGCAGAATGCAGGCGAGCACGACGAGGTTGAACGCGGTCTGCCGCAACCATGGCTTCCAGAAAAACCAGAAGGCCAGCCCCGCCAGCAGCGCCGCGACGTAGATGACGGTGGACTTGTAGAACGGGTCAAAGAAGTTGAAAGCGTATTCCTGCCGGCCCTTGGCGACTTCGGCCACCATCTTCTGGCCGAGCCACGCCCGGTAGTCCCGAAGCGCGGCGTTGAAGGCGGCCGCGTCGTCATGGCGGAACGCGGTCATCATGGCCGCCAGCCAGGGCACCGCGGGCGGGAGGGGTTCGCCCCGCGCCGTTTCCATGAGCACGGTGCCCATGTTCTTCCAGTCGTCGCGGTTGTGCTGGGGTTCGACGGGGGGCACGCACAGGGCGTAGCCGAATTGCGCGGCGCGGTTGAAGACCGCGAGGTAGCCCATGAAGGCGTTGAAAGCGTTGGTGTCATGCGCGCGGCCCATCTGCTGGAGCCGCACGGCGGCCACCCCGGCGGGCGCGGCGGCCTGGAACTCGGCCAGCGCGTTGGTGAAATTGTCCATGCCCGGCGGGACGAGCGTGAGCTTGAGCCGCTGGTAGAGGATGACCGCGCCGTAGAGCTTGTAGGTCTGGCGCTCGAAGGCGGTTCGTTGCGCGCTTTCGAGGTCGCCAATGCGGCGCCCCTGCTTCTCCAGTTCGTCGAACGCCGGTTCGATCTGCGTGAACGTGAAGTATTTGTCGTCCACCGGCAACTTGAGCAGGCTCTTCACCTCGTCATTGTCCACGCGGAACACCGGGCGGGTGTCGGCCAATTCGGGCTTGGCCATGACTTCGAGCAGCCACTCGGTCGCGCCCAGCGTGCGTTGGTCTTCCAGATAGACCGTCTGCTTGTTGCGCAACTGGCGGAGGGCGTTGCGGCCCACTGAATCCATCGGCTGCACGCGGCCATTGAGCAGCACGGGCAGCTTGCCGAACTCGCGCAGCTCGAATTCGCTCTTCTCGCGCGGCACGAGCGTGGACAGCATCCAGGCGGCGAACAGGGCGACGATCAGGTGGGGCAGGAACTTCTTCATGAAACGGCCTTGCGCTTGAGATACGGGACGAGGTGGGCGAGGAACTGCCAGCCCAGGCCGATCCCCACGATCAGGCAGCCAAAATACGGCGTCAGCCAGCTCGGATTGCGGACCACCTGGAGCACGGTGCCCTTGTCATCCTGGTCGAAGCTCGCCTGGTAATACGTCTCCCCGCCGTAACGCAGCGGGTTGTTCATGTAGATGCGCACGGGCCGTTCCTCGCCGGTGCGGTGGTTGATCACCCGCACCATGCTGGAAAAATCCTTGGGGATTTTCGTGCCGGGATAGACCTCGTGCCGGAAACTGTCCAGGTGGATGGTGTAATCCTTGTAGAGCCGGCGCGGGCGCATGCTGATTTGAAAGCTGCGCCCCTCGACGGTGAAGGTCTGCGGCCGCTCCAGCCAGTAGGTGGCCAGCCAGGTGCCCAGCGAGCCGGCTGACCCGGCAAGCTCGACCACCGCGCTGGGCATGTCCCGCCGGTTCATGGCGGTCTCGGGCGGCGCGGGCTGCACGAACGCCTGGGCCCCCACCCCTTGCGTGGCGGCGGGCGGCAGCGACATGGTCGCGTCCCGCTGGCCGACGCGCGAATTCGGAAAGTAACGCTGCACACGGATGGCGAACGGCAGGTCCGCCGGGCGGAACTCCTTTCCGTCGCCCAGTTGGCTTTGCGGGATGGCGGTGACGCGCTCGCGGTCGCCGGGCAGCGACTCAATCACCACCAGTTCGGCGTAGCGGTCCATTTCCGAGTAATTTTTGGAGCCGCCCTCGCGGATGTGCATGGTGCTCTCAACCGAGAGCAGATCGGTGGCGAGCTGGCCCACGAGCAGCAACATGATGCCGACGTGGACGAGTTGGAGGCCGAATTTTTTCCAGGACAGTTCGAAGGTTTTGATCTGCGAGGCGAGCAGGTTGAGCAGCAGCAGGAAGCCAAGCGTGTAGCCGCCCGGGAAAATCGGAAGGCGCAGACCGCTGCCGGCGGGCGACCAGTAAATGAGGAAGCTGCGGAAAAACTCATGCTGCGCCTGATACAGGCCCAGCTTGACCTGCGCCAGCGTGCCCCAGAACACCAGCACCCCGGCGAGGGTCAGCAGCACCACCGACAGCTTCAGCGACGCGAAGAACTCGAACAGCTTGTCCAGGCGCATGGCTCAGTGGGAATCGTTGACCGTGCGCACGAATTCGAGGAAGGCGTCGCGCTCGCGGGTGACGAGCGCCGTCGGCCCCATCAGTTTGTAGAACCACGTCTCGCCCGGCTGCGGCACCATCACGCCGATGCACCGGGAGGGAACATGGTTCTCCGCATCCGCCCCGGTGAAGTCCACCACCGTGGCTTTGCCGACCACCGTGTCCAACGTGGTCGAGTCCTTGTCCAGCGCCGTCTGGTCCTGCGGGTCCAGGCCGAGCTGCGCCCGCCAGCGATTCACGTTCATCAACCAGCCGCCGCCCGTGCCCGCCGAGCGGCTGACGTTGATTTCCGCCACGCCGCCCGCGTCATCGCGGGCCTGAAACTTGGCCACCAAAAACGGCGACCGCGCCACCTCTGTCCAGCTTGCGGGCACGTGCCAGTGCGGCCGCTCGCCGACGCCGGGCGGGATGTTGTCGTTGCCGCGCATCGCGCTGCGTCCGCCCATGCCGCCCGCCATGGGCGGGTGCCCCGGCGGCAAACCGCCGACATCCACCGGCGCGGGCGGGGCGAAACCGATGCCCTGGAGAAATTCCACCATGGCCGGGCGCGCGCCCGCCACAACTTCGTCCTCCCCGGCCAGCTTGAAGAACCAACTCGTGCCCTCGCGCGCCAGCATGGCCACCACGATGCGCCCCTTGCGCCCGCCTTCGAGCACCGGCTCGGTGCTGCCCATGTCATACAGCCGCCCCTTCTCCCCCGCGATGACCACCTCGGCGACCTGTTGTCTGGCCTCGGCCTCGGTGACGGCGGGGAGTTTGACCTGGCCGCGCCACATGTTGACGAGCTCGAGGTCCATGCCCTCGAGGCCGCTCATGGGAATGGCGGCGAATTCCGCCATCGCCTCGGCGCCGCCGCCGCCGCGCACCAGAAAACTCGCCGCCCGCATCGGCCCGGGCGCGGGATTCTCCTGCCAGCCGTCGGGCAGTTTGGTCCAGGTGATGCGCGGCAAGGCCCCGCCGCCGTGGCCGGGCAGTCCCGCCGCCGCGCCATGCGCGTGATTGTGCGCGTGGGGGGCGGAGCGGGGCGGCGCTTCCTTGGGCACCTCGTAACTGCTGACCTGTTCCCGGCCGCAACCGGTGAGGCCAACGAGGCCCAAAACAACAACGCCGCTGGTCGCGGCGGCACGGAACTTCACAATTGGATGCAACTGCACGCGCGGATTCTACGCGCGAAACCCGTTGCCGCAAGCGAGACAGCCGAGGGAATTGACCCGCATCAACGCCCGCCGGAGCCGCAGCCGGAAAAAATCACCAGTTCTGGCGACTACCCGCCCCGGCGGTTCCCGTTAAAGTGGCCGCGTAAATCCGCCGTGTCCCGGGACATTTCCCCGCCTGCGGCGCGGCGAATTCAAAAACAGTTCCAGCAACAACCCCAAACAGTTCCCACAACACCACCAAACCCCATGAAACGACAAATCTTTCGCTCCCTCTGCGTGGGCGCGCTTGGCGCCGCCTTCCTGGCGGCGCTGCCGCCCGCTTTCGCCGTGGACATCTTCAAGGCCGACAATGCCGACAACCTGAATCTGACCACCTCGTGGGTGGGCGGGGCCGTGCCCGGCAGCGGCGACACCGCCGTGTGGGACAGCACCGTCACCGGTGCCAACACCACCACGCTGGACGCCAGCCTGACCTGGCTCGGCCTGCGCGTCAGCAACCCCGGCGGCGCGGTCACCATCAATTCCAACCTGACGGCCGCGACTTTGACCCTGGGCGGCGGCGGCATGGACCTGGGCAGCGCCAGCCAGAATCTCACCTTCAACCCGCCCCTCACACTCTCCGCCGACCAGACCTGGTCCGTGGGCACGGGCCGCAGCCTGACGGTCAACGGCCCGCTCGCCGGAGCCGGTCGCCTGACCAAGACCGGCCCGGGAACCCTGTTCGTGGCCAACCTGAATCAGAACTTTGCGGGCGGCTTCACCGTGGCCGAGGCCACCGTGCAGACGGGCAACAGCGGCAACGCCTCGACCATGTTTGGCACCAACACGATGGTGCTGACCAACGGGGGCCGCGTCCGGTTCCAATCCACCGGTTCCTCCACCTTCAATGTTCCCCTGCACGTCGCCAGCGGCGGCGGCCTGCTCTCCTACCGCGCCAACAGTTTATATGGCAACCCGCCCATCTCCGGTCCCGGCCCGTTGATTTTCCAACTGGACAACAATGTCACGATCACCCCCACCAGTTTCCTACAGTGGACCGGCCGCCTCGAGGCCATCACGGTGGGCACCATTGGTTACTTCCGCCTGGCGACCGGCTTTGTGAATGACTCGATGACCAACGCCTCGCTGACCCTGGGCGCGGGGATGCAGTTCAACCGCCAGACCGCGTCGGGAGCCACCGTGGAACTCGGGACGCTCGCCGGCACCAACGGCTCCTCCGTCAACAGCATCGCCCTGCGCACCGGCGGGCGGAATGAAGACAGCCGCTTCGACGGCATCTTCACGGGGGCCAATCCCCTGACCAAAGTGGGCGCGGGCAAGCTGACGCTCGGCGGCCAATCCACCCTGACCGGCTCCGTCACCAACAATGGCGGCCGCATCATTGGCGTCACCGGCGGCTCGATCTCCAACGCCGCGACCGTCGTCATCAACCCGGGGGCCGGCCTCGGCGTGCAACTCGCCAGCGCGGGTGGCCAGTGGGTCACCACCAACCTCAATTTCACCGGCGGCGCCACCGCGCTGGATTTCAACTTTGCCGCCTTCCCGGCCAGCCTGACCACGGCCCCGCTGCTCGTGCTGGGCAACCTCACCGCCAGCGGCACCGTCACCGTCAACCTCACCGGCGGCGGCTGGGGCGCAGGCAGTTATCCGCTCGCCACCTTCACCGGCGCCCTCGGTGGCGCGGGCATGGCCGCCTTCGCTTTGGGCACCCAGCCCAGCGGCGTCAGCGGCTACCTCACCAACGACCCCGCCAACACCATCGCCTACGTCGTGACCAGCTCCCGCCAGCCCGTCTCCTGGGCGGTCGGCAACGGCAACTGGGACATCAGCACTTCCGTCAACTGGAAGGATGCCGGCGGCACCCCCACCACCTACCAGGAACCCGGCGGCATCGGTGACACCATCCTGCTCAACGACTCCGCCAGCGGCAGCTCCCCCATCACCATCACGCTCGTTCAAACCGTCCAACCCTCCGGCCTGACGGTCAGCAACGCCTCCAAAAATTACATCCTGGCCGGCGCCCACGCCATCGCGGGCGGCACGCCGCTGACCAAGAACGGCACCGGCACACTGACCCTGCAAAACAACAACACCTACACCGGCGGCACCGTGCTCAACAACGGCGTGGTCGTCATCAACGACAACGCCAATCTCGGCGCGGGCGGCGGCAGCGTGACGTTCAACGGCGGCACGCTCCGCTTCGCCACCGGCTCCAGCCCCACGCTCGGCAGCCGCACCGTCACGTTTGCGGCCGGCGGCGCGACCATTGACGACAACGGCCAGAGCGCCACGCTCACCGCGCCCCTCGGCAACAACGGCCCGGGCCGCTTCACCAAACTGGGCGGCGGCACGCTCACGCTCTTCGGCACCAACCGCTACACCGGGGCCACGTTCGTCAACGCCGGCACGCTGGCCCTCGGCAACAACACCTACCTCACCAACTCTTCCGCCCTCGTGGTCGCGGGCGGGGCAGTGCTGGACGCCTCGACGCCCGGCCTCACCCTCGGCCCCGCCGCCAGCCAGATTCTGGCCGGCACCGGCTCCGTCCTCGGCGCGGTCATCGTCCCCGCCGGCACCCGCGTCAGCCCCGCCACCAACGGCGTCGTCGGCAACCTCACCCTCGGCGACCTGACCGTCAGCGGCGGCACGCTGAACATGGACGTTTCCACGGTCGCCCGCGACGAGATCATCGTGTCCGGCAACGTCAACTTCACCAGCGGCACCCTCGCGTTGAACGTCACCGGCACGCTGACCAACGGCACCTACCGCCTGCTGCAGTGCGGCTCGGTCACGTTTGGCTCGGCGGCCAACCTCGTCCTCACCGGCTTCGCGCAGCCCGGCCAGGTGGCCACCCTCAGCGAAGCCACGCCCGGCCAGATTGACCTCGTGATCAGCCCGCTCGGTGGCGCGAACATCACCTGGGTGGGCGACAACGCCCTGAACCTCTGGGACGTCAACACCTCGCTGAACTGGACCAACACCACCCTGGCTTCCCTCGTCACCTTCATCAACGGCGACCACGTCACCTTCAACAACAGTGGCTCCACCTCGCCGGACGTGAACCTGACCGCCAGCCTCCTGCCCGGCTCGGTCACCGTGAACGCCAATGTGGACTACGTCTTCTCGACCGGCAGCAGCGGCAAAGTCAGCGGCGGGGCTTCCCTCACCAAGAGCGGCACCGGCACGCTGACCATCGCCACCGACAACAACAACACCGGCCCCACCACCATCGTCGGCGGCACCCTGCGCGTCGGCCAGGGCGGCAGCACCGGCGCCCTCGGGACCGGCGTCATCACGAACAACGGCAGCCTCATCTACAACGTCGCTTCCGATCGCACCGCCGCCGCCATCAGCGGCAGTGGCGCGCTGGAAACTCAGGGCGGCGGCAAGCTGACCCTGACCGCCGACAACACTTACTCGGGCGGCACCACCCTCGCCTCCGGCGCCACCCTGCAAGTGGGCGCCGGCGCGGCCGCCGGCTCGCTCGGCACCGGCACCGTCACCAACGATGGCACCCTGATCTTCAACCGCGCCGGTGCCGCCACTGTGGCCAACCCGATCATGGGCAACGGCGAAGTGCGGTTCACCGGCCCGGGCACCCTCACGCTGGCGGGGGCCAACAGCTACGCCGGCAACACCTTCGTTTCCAACGGCATTGTCGCCCTCGGCGCCAGCGAGCGCCTCGCGGACAACGGCGGCTGGCTGATCCTCGACGGCGGCGCCACTACAGCCGGAGCCTTCGATCTGAACGGTTTCAATGAAACCGTCAGCACCCTCTCCGGCCTCACGGGCACCGTCCTCGGCCGCATTACCAACAGCGCCGCCAGCGGCACCAATACCCTCCGCCTCAACCGCACGGCCAACACCACCTACGCCGGCCTGATCACGGAGAATCCTTCCGGAGCGAAAACCGCCCTCTATCTGGACGGCAACTGGACCACGACCTTGAGCGGCAACAGCCCCTTCACCGGCGGCCTCACCCTGGCGGACGGCACGCTGAATGTTCAGGGCGGCGGCAGCGGCACGGGCCGGATGACGGTCAGCAACAACACCACCGTCCACATCTCCAGCACCAGCCCGTCCAGTTTCGTGGCCAATGACGTGCTCGTCGGCGAAGACGCGGTGGCCAACTTCACCTCCGCCAACCTCGCCAACGGCTACAGCGGCAACTTCGCCTCCGGCAACTCCAACTCGGTCGCCCGCATCGGCGCCAACGTGTCCTTCAGCACCGCCAGCGTCCGCCAGTTCGAGAACTTCCAGGGCACCGTCGAAATCATCTCCGGCGGCACCCTGCGCTTCTCCGCCACGGGCTTGAACAACAACGGCGGCCCGGCCACCCGCTTTGTGGTGGACGGCACCCTGCAAACCCGCAACGGCACCGGCGGCGGCCCCGGCGTGTTCCTCGGCTCCCTCGAAGGCAACGGCCTCATCGCCGGCCCGCAGGGAGCGCCCGGCAACTCCACCTGGCTCGTCGGCGGCCGCAACGTGGACAGCACCTTCAGCGGCACCTTCGCCGGCGACGTCGCCGGTTCGGTCAACAACCTCGTCAAACAGGGCGCCGGCAAGCTGACCCTGAATGGCGTGGTCACCACCGCCGGCACCATCACCGTCAGCAACGGCATCCTCGCCATCGCCGGCACCGCCCAACTGACCAACCCGCCCACCCTCAACGTCCGCAGCGGCGCCACGCTCGACATGACCGGCGCGGCGGGCGGCGGCCTCACCCTGGGCACGCACCTGGCCCAGACGCTCAACGGCGGCGGCACCATCCTTGGCAATCTGACCGTCGGTCCCGGCTCGACCGTCCAGCCCGGCGACGGCATCGGCACGTTGACCGTGTCCGGCGCGGCGGCCCTGAACGGCACCGTGCGGATGGAGTTGAACCGCACCAACAGCCCGGCGACCAATGACCTGCTCGCCGCCGCCAGCTATTCGGCCTCCGGCACGCTCCTCGTGACAAACCTCGGCCCCGACCTCGTCGCGGGGGACAAGTTCAAGCTGTTCAGCACGGCGGTTTCCGGTTTCAGCACGGTCATCCTGCCGACCAACAACCTCGCCAACACGGTCACCTACACGTGGAACAACAAACTGGCCGTGGACGGCTCCATCGAGGTGCTCACCGCCGGCAGTGGCGTGAACACCAACGCCACCAACCTCACCGCCGTGTTCACGCCCGGCGCGGTCACCTTGAGCTGGCCCGCCAGCCACATCGGCTGGCGGCTCCAGAGCCAGACCAACTCGCGCGCCGTCGGCCTGAACACCAACTGGGTCGAAGTCGCCGGCACCAGCGCCACCAACTCGGTCACCCTGACCGTCAACCCGACCAACGGGGCCGTCTTCTTCCGCCTCGTGTATCCGTAACCTTCACCGGGCCGGGGCGCCGCCACCCGCGGTGCCCCGGCCCAATTTTTCCCTTGATGCGAACTCCCTCCCTCCACGTCGCCCCCGCCCTCGCCGGCCTGTTGCTGCTCGCCGGCTGCGGCGCAAAGGAGGACACCCCGCCCGCCGCCCCCGGCAGCGAGGCGGCGGTGCCCGCCAACCCGCTCCCCCCCGCCCCGCCCGACCCGGTGGACCTCACCCGCTTCAACGCCGCGTTCGCGTCGGCGGACCCCGCCGTGAAGCTTTACGCCGACGAAGCCGTCGCCGTCATCCGCGCCCGCGCCTTGCGCGACGCCGCCGAGCACCTCCAAAAGCTCGGGCGCAATCCCAAACTGAACGCCGAACAACGCCAGGCCACGCAGGAACTGCTGATCCGGCTCGGCAACCCTGGCGGCCTCCGCTGACCCTGTCGCCCATGAAAACCCCTCGCTTCCATTCCCGCCGCCCGCGCGGCTTCACGCTGATCGAGCTGCTCGTCGTCATCGCCATCATCGCGATCCTTGCCGCGATGCTCCTCCCCGCGCTGGCCAAGGCCAAGAACCGCGCCAACCGCATCAACTGCGTCAGCAACCTGAAGCAGCTTTACCTCGGCTCGATTCTCTACGCCGGGGATCACAACGGCATCCTCCCGCCGTGGCGCGCCGGCCTGCCCACCATGAACGACCTCGCCGCCGCCCACTACAGCCGCTACGTCGTCAGCGGGCCGGGCAGCACCCGGGTGCCGCAGGACATGGGCGTGACCGGCTGGTCCTGGCAGAACGGCGGTTACATTTATGCGCTCAAATACGTGGGCGATGGCGGCATCTATTTCTGCCCCTCGGTCAAGCAAGGTCCGTTCAGCGCCAGCTTCTATTCACCCTTGCTGACCACCGAGCCCAACGGCGACGTGCGCTCGTCCTACCTCTACAACCCGCGCACCGTGAACGCCGGCAACCAGCCCGGAACCGTCAGCACCCTCCGCCGCTACATCAAGGAAAGCCAGTTCCAGCCGCACAAACTCTTTGCCGTGGACGTGATCCAAGGCGTCACCTTCTGGGCGCACTATCCGGACCGCGGGTTCAACGTGCTGTTCACCGACGGGGCCGCCTCGTTCGCCAAGGCCAACAACCAGACCACCACCTGGATCACCGACGGCACCTACCAGCAGGCGGCGGTGCTGGACCGCATCTTTGACCAGCTCGAAAACGCCGCCAAATAGGCCGAACCGGAGGCGGCGCGCCCGGCCCCCGGCGCACCGCCAGCAGGGCGGGAGGCCGCAGTCCACCGCCCCTGAATTGACGGCGGGCAAACGATTCCGATGGATTTCAATCCGACCGACCGCCCTGCCCGCCTTGCCTCCTTTCCGGCCGGCGGATTTCGCGTCCCGCCCACCGCCCCGCCCATCCCGAGGTTTTCGCACCGCCTGCTCCCGCTGCTGCTGCTCCTGGCCCTGACCCTGCCCGCAGCGGCCCAGCGCCAGATGGAAAACCTCGGGCGCGGCCTCGTCGCCGTCCGCAGGAATTCAACCCAGGCCAGCCTCTCGTGGCGACTGCTCGCCACGGACCCCCCGGACATCGGCTTCAACCTCTATCGCACCAGCGGGGGCGTCACCACCAAGCTGAACAGCCTGCCGCTCACCAATACCACCGACCACCTCGACACCCCCGTCTTCACCGGCACCAACGCCTGGTTCGTCCGCCCCGTGCTCAACGGCGTCGAACAGGCTGCCAGCGCCCCCGCCCACCTCCCCGCCAATCCGCCCATCCGCCAGTATCTGCCCATTCCGCTGCCGCCGGTGGCGGGCGGCAACTTCCCGCCCTACGACGTGAAGTTTGCCTGGGTCGGCGATTTCGATGGCGACGGCGAATACGACTTCGTGGTGGACCGCCTCTCCACCGTGGCCGCGACGAACCAATTCCTCCAGGCCATCCGGCGCGACGGCACCTTCCTCTGGCAGATGAACCTGGGCCACAACAGCGTGAACCAATACAGCCACGAGCCAGGCTCCTCCGCCATCAGCGTGGGCATGGGCGACGGCGTCACCGTGTATGACCTCGATGGCGACGGCAAAGCCGAAGTCATCGTCCGCACCGCCAACGGCGTCACCGTCACCAACGCCGCCGGCGTCCGGGTCGCCAGCGTCACCCACGCCAACGACAACGTGCAGTTCATCTCCGTATTCGACGGCCTCACCGGCGTCGAGCGCGGGCGCGTCGTCCTGACGAACCAATACCTCGCCGACGGCCCGCTGAACGGCCACATGGGCATCCTGTATTGCGACGGCGTCCGCCCCAGCGTCGTCTTCCAAAGCTGGAACCGCGTGGGAGACGGCCCGTTCAACTTCCAGGTCAGCACCTTCGACTTCCGCACCAACACCCTCACCCACCGCTGGACCTGGCAGGCCGGCCAAAATGACCACGCCGAGGGCCACCAGATCCGCCTCGCGGACGTGGACGGCGACGGCCGGGACGACTTCCTCGAGATCGGCCATGCGGTGGGCGCCGACGGCCAGTTGTTGTGGGACAACGAACTGGTCCACGGCGACCGGCACCACACCTCCGACCTCGACCCCGACCGGCCCGGCCTCGAAACCTACGCCATCCAGCAAAACAACCCCACCCTGCTCGCCACTGCGCTTTACGATTCCGCCACCGGCGCGCCCCTCCACAAAAAATACGCGGGCGGCGTGGTGGACGTGGGCCGCGGCATCGCCATTGACATTGACCCGAACCATCGCGGCACGGAACTGTTCTCCACGCAGTTCGGCATCTACAACGTGCGCGGCGAACTGGCCTGGGCGCAGGGCTTCTGGCCCTCCGAGGGAGTGTGGTGGGATGGTGACGTGCTGCGGGAGTTCATCACCGCCGCCGACGGCAACGGCTACAACCCCGTCATCAACAAATTCAACCCCGTGAACGGGTTCACCAACCGCCTCTACACCCTCTATTCCGAAGGCGTTCATCAGGCCTACGGGGCGCGCGCCGCCTTTTGGGGCGACCTCCTCGGCGACTGGCGGGAGGAACTGGTGCTCGTCGCCAACGACTATTCCGAAATCCGCATCTACACCACGACCACCCCCGCCACCAACCGGCTGTATTGCCTGATGCAGAACCCGGCCTACCGCTTGCAGGCCACCACCAAGGGCTATTACCAGGCCAACTATCCCGACTTCTTCCTCGGGGCCGGCATGGAACCCCCCGGCCCGCCGCCGGTGTCCGCCGCGCAACTCACCTGGCGCGGCGGCGGCGCAAATGTGTGGGACACCACCACCGCCCACTGGTTCACCAACGGTCTCTGGATTTCCAACACCACCCCGGCCGCCTTCTGGCCCGGCGCGCACGTCCTCTTTGACCTCACCGGCTCGAACCACGCCGCCGTGCAACTCGCCACCAGCCTCAGCCCCGGCAGCGTCACAGTGCATTCCCCCAGGAACAAGGATTACACCTTCGGCGGTCCCGGCGGGCTTGCCGGCGACCTGTCGCTGACCAAGGCCGGCCGCGGCAAACTCACCCTTGCCGGCACCAACACCTTCACCGGTCCCACCACCGTCTGGGAGGGACCGTTGCTGGTGAACGGCGCCCTGCCCGCCAGCCCCGTCACCGTGCGCGGCGGCGTCTGGCACGAAGGCGCGCTCGCCGGACACGGCTTCGTCGGCAACGGCGCCACCGTCCACCGCCACGGCAGCGTCTCGCCCGGCGCGGGCGGCGCTTCGCCCGGCACGCTGACCATCGCGAACGGCCTCACACTCCAGCACGCCGCGCTGCGCTTTGATCTTTCCGACGATCCCACCGGCACGGCCAAAACCAACGACCAGCTCGTCATCCTCGGCCCGCTCACGCTCCACGGCACCAACCGCATCGTCATCCACCGCCTGAACGGTGTCCTGCCGCCCGGCGCCGTCTATCCGCTCGTCAGCCACACCGGCGCGCTCGTCGGTTCCCTCGACCAGTTCGTCATCGAAGGGCTGCCCGGGCTGCCCGTCGCGCTCACCAACCCGCCCGGCCAGCTCGCGCTCGTCGTGAAAAACCACCGCCCGCCCGCCACCCTCACCTGGACCGGCGGCCAGAACGGCAACGTCTGGGATTTGCTCGCCTCGTCCAATTTCCTCAACGGCGCGGCCCGGGACCAGTTTGCCCCGTTCGACACCGTGCGGTTCACCGATGTCGGCGCATCCAACCCCGTCGTCACCCTGGCCGGCGAACTCAACGCCGGCCACGTCGTCGTGGACAGCGCCGCCAGTTACACCTTTGCGGGCAACGGCGTCCTCATGGGCGGCGCGGGGCTGACCAAGTCCAACACCGGCACCCTGACCCTCACCGCGAAGCAGAACACCTTCACTGGCCGCACCCTGCTGGCGGGCGGCACGCTGGTGGTCTCCGAACTCGGGGCCGTCGGCGCGCCCGGCGCGCTCGGCAACCCGCCCGGCGGCGTCACCAATCTGGTGCTCGCCAACAGCCCGACCCTGCGCGTCACCGAGGCCTCCTACACGGACCGCGGCATGACGTTGAACCCCGGCAGCAACACCCTCGAAGTCGCCAGCAGCGGCGGCCAATTGACAATGGCCGGGCAACTCGTGGGCGCGGGGCTGCTTCGCAAGACCGGCCCCGGAACGCTGGCCCTCACCACCTCGAACGCCCACACCGGCGGCACGCTGATTCAGGAAGGCACCGTGGCACTCGGCGGCGTCCTCGCCAACCAGCGCGCCCTCGGCACCGGCCCCGTCACCCTCGCGGGCGGCACGCTGCGCATGTATGACGACAACGACAGTTGGGAGACCTGCGCCTGGAACTTGAACGTGCCCGCCGGTCAGACCGGCACTGTGATCGGCGATTCCCGCTGCACCCTCACCGGAACGCTCACCGGCAGCGGCACCTTGAATTTCGTCACCCCCTACGTCCGCACCGAGATCAACGGCAACTGGTCCGCCTTCACCGGCCGCATCAACGTCACCACCACCGCCGCCAACGGCGACTTCCGGGTGCTGAACACCACCGGCTTCGGCAACGCGCATGTGGACCTCGGCGCCAACGTCTGGGCCTACCAGACCGCCGGGGGCGCGGTGGCCATCGGCGAGCTGACCGGTGCCCCGGGCGCCACCCTCTCCAGCGGCGCGTGGACCCTCGGCGCGCGCAACAACGATTCCACCTACCGCGGCCGCATCACCGGCACCTCGCTGACCAAGACCGGTGCCGGCACCCTGACGCTCACCGGCACCAACTCCTACAACGGCGTCACCGCCATCAACGCGGGCCGTCTGCTCGTCAACGGCGTCCACACCGGCACCAACACCCTCACCGTCGCCGCCGCCGGGACGCTCGGCGGCTTCGGCGCCCTCACCGGCAACACCCTCGTCCATGGCCGGCTCGAACCCGGCTCGAACTCCGTCGGCACCCTCACCTTCAGCAACCGCCTCACCCTCAACCCCGGCAGCCTCACCGTCCTCGAGATTCGCAAAACGCCCTTCGCCCATGACCGCGTGGTGGCGGGCGGATTGTTGACCTTCGGCGGCACGCTCGCCGTGACCAACCTCGCCGGCCCCCTGGCGGCGGGCGACGTGTTTCCGCTGTTCAGCGCGGGCGGGTTCACGAACACCTTCGCCGCGCTGCAACTGCCCCCGCCCGATGCCGGCCTCGCGTGGGACACCAGCCAGCTCGCCGTGAACGGCACGCTGCGGGTGCTGGCGCTGACCCCGCCGGCCCTTGCCACACCGCAGCTCGTCGGCAACCAGTTCCTTTGCGCGGCCACCAACGGCACCCCGCACCGCCCCTGCGTGCTGTTGGGAACCACCAACTTGACCCTGTCCCCCGCGCACTGGACCCGGCTGGCCACGAACACACTGGACAGCCTGGGCAACACCACCTTCACCACCCCGCTCAACTTCACCCAACCGGCCTGGTTCCTCCGCGCGCTGGTGGAATGAACCTGGGAAAAGCAGCTCAAACCACGAAACCCACAAACGGAAACGAAAAACTGGCCGCTCCTCTCCGGCAGCCGCTCACCCGGCAGGTGAACATCTGCGCTGCCGCCCCGGCAGCCTTTCGTCCGCTCCTTTCATGTGTTTCGCGAGGGTATGAGTTTTGTCAACGGGCCGTGTTTCGTGGTTTCCCAACCGCCGTTTCCGGGATGAAGGCGACGGCATCCCGGGTGCCTTCCACAGGCCGGGACCCGTTTCAAACCGGACACCGAGGCGCGGCGGGCGGCCCGGCGCGGGTCTGGGAGCCTGCTGACGCTTGCAGTATCGAGTGCGGCCGCCACCGGGATTGGAAAGCGCCGCGTTCACGCCACTTCAACCCGAATTCCGAAGCGGGTGGCGTCAGGCATCCTGCCTGACGTGGAGGGCGGCATCCCTGCCGCCCGGAAACCCGCCCGAACAACTGGCCCCCCGCTTCTTTTCCCCTTGCCGCCCCCGCCGCCTCAGAGCGCCCGTCGCAGCACCGTGTCCACCTGCGCCAGCGCGGGGTCGGCTTCGGGGAAGTCCAGGTTGTAGTTCAGCCCCCGGCTTTCGCGGCGTTCCAGCGCGCACCGCACGATGAGTTCCGCCGTGGTCGCGATGTTGCGCAGCTCGAGCAGGTCGCTCGTCACCTTGAAGTTCCAGTAGAACTCGTGGATTTCCTCCTGCAACGCCGTGATGCGCTTGAGCGCACGTTGCAGCCGCTTGTTCGTCCGCACGATGCCGACGTAATCCCACATGGCGCGGCGGATTTCATCCCAGTTGTGCGCCACCACGACCAGTTCGTCCGGGTCGTGCGCGTCGCCGGACTGCCAGGCGGGGATGTCGTGAGGAACGGACTCCGGGACACGGCTGGCGATGTTCATCGCGGCGCGGTGGGCGCAGACGAGCGCCTCGAGGAGCGAATTGCTGGCCAGCCGGTTGGCGCCATGCAATCCCGTGCAGGCCACCTCGCCAATCGCATACAACCCGCCAATCTCCGTCGCCCCGTCCACCGTCGTCAGCACACCGCCGCACTGGTAATGCGCCGCCGGCACCACCGGAATCGGCGTCTTCGTGATGTCAATCCCGTAGCCCAGGCAGGTCTGGTAGATGTTGGGAAAACGTTGCATCACAAACGGCGCCGGCCGGTGCGTGATGTCCAGCAGCATGTAATCCGCCCCCGTGCGCTTCATCTCGTGGTCAATCGCCCGCGCCACCACGTCGCGCGGCGCCAGCGACTTGAGCGGATGATAGGCGTCCATGAATTCGGTTCCATCCGGCCGTTTGAGCACGCCGCCCTCGCCGCGCACCGCTTCGGAAATGAGAAACGATTTGGCCTGCGGATGAAACAGGCACGTCGGATGAAACTGGATGAACTCCATGTTCGCCACCGGTGCCCCGGCGCGGTAAGCCATCGCCACGCCGTCGCCCGTCGCGATGTCGGGATTCGTCGTGTAGAGATACACTTTCCCGCAGCCGCCCGTCGCCAGCACCGTCACCGGCGCGGCAAACGTCTCCACCTCGCCGCGCGGCTTGTCGAGCACATGCACGCCGAGGCAGCGGTTGGGCCCGACGTAACCCAGCTTCTGCGTGGTGATGAGGTCAATGGCGAAATGGTTCTCGAAGATGGTGATGTTCGGCTGCGCGGCCACGGCGGCGAGCAGCGCCCGCTCGATTTCGCGGCCCGTGACATCTTTGGCGTGCAGAATGCGCCGCTGGGAATGACCGCCCTCGCGGCCCAGGTCCAGTTCGCGTCGCCCACCCGGCCCCGGCACTTCGGCCTCGGTGAAGCGCATCCCCCATTCCATCAATTCCCGGATGCGCGCCGGACCTTCCTCGACGATTTGCCGCACCACCGCCTCGCGGCACAGCCCCGCGCCCGCCGCGAGCGTGTCCCGCACATGCGCGTCGAACGAATCCTCGCGGCTGGTGACGGCCGCAATGCCGCCCTGGGCGTAATTGGTGTTGGACTCGGCGCGGTCCTTCTTGGTGATGACCGCGACCCGCCCGCGCGGGGCGACCTTGAGCGCGAAGAACAGCCCGGCGATGCCGCTGCCGAGCACGAGAAAATCGAAACGCTTCACAGCGCCGCACAATGGCCGCCCCGCACCCGCGTGGCAATCGCGCAGTGGGTTACGGCCAGGGCGACAGATTCACCTTGTTGGTGGTCCGCCCACCCATGCCGTTGTCCAGGATGACCAGCAGGTTCGTGCCATCGCTCGACAAATGCGCGCCCGCGCCCGCCGGAACGCCGGCGGACCACCGGTCCCGGGCCGGGCCGCCCGCCGGCCCCCGGCGTTCGAGTTCATCCGCCCGCTTCCCCCGCTGGCCAGAGGTGGACGATGGTGGCCCCCCACCCGCCCGAGGCGCTGCCGGCCAGATGAAATCCGCGCACCGCCGGTTCCCGCGCCAGCACCGCATGGACGGTTTCCCGCACCTGTCCGATGCCCTTGCCATGGATGATGCGGACCCGGGCGAAGCCCCGCGCCCGGCTTTCCCGCAGAAACTCCGCCACCACCGCCGGCACATCGCGCGGCCGGAAGGTGTGGAGGTCCAGCACCCCCTCGAGGGGGAGGGGCACCGGGTCGGTGAACTCTTTCATCGTGCGTGCGCTTGCGTCCGGCGACCAGCCGCGCCCGGGCGGGGAACCCGCCCCCCTACCAATCGGTCTCGCGGTAATCCTTGAGGAACTTGCCCCACACGTGTCGGCCCGTGTTGAAGCCGGCGATGATCGGGTCCACGATGCGCGCCGCGCCGTCCACAATGTCCAGCGGCGGATGGAACCGGTGCTCCTGCCGCTTGCGCGCCGCGAGGGGCGCCGGGTCCTCGTCCGTGACCCAGCCCGTGTCCACCGCGTTCATGTGGATGCCGTCGGCATGGTAATCCGCCGCCGCGGTGCGCGTCATCATGTTCAACGCCGCCTTGGCCATGTTCGTGTGCGGATGCCGCGTGGTCTTGAACTTCCGGTAGAACTGTCCCTCGACCGCCGACACGTTCACGATGTGTTTGTCGCGCTCCGGCGCGCGGAGCAACAGCGGCTTGAGCCGCGCGTTGAGGATGAAGGGCGCGATGGCGTTGACGAGCTGCACCTCCAGCAGTTCAACGGTCGGCACCTCCGCCAGCAACAGCCGCCAGGAATTGCGTTCGCGCAAGTCCACCTGTTGCAAATCCTGGTCCAGCCGACCCTGCGGAAACAGCGCCTGCTGCGCCGCCAGTTCATCCGGCAACAGCGGAATCTGCGACAGCTCCGCCGCGTGCGTCAGTCCGGCCACCTGCGCCATCCGCCGCTGCGCCAGCGCGGCATCGCCCTCCGGCAGCAGATGATAGCCGCGCAGCCCCTCGTAGGCGCCGATCAACCGGCGCACGGCCTCCGGCAGTTCCGCCGCCGATGCCGTCTCACGCTCCATCATGTGCGCGTAGAAATCCGGCGGGCGCCGCACCGTCTGGCAGGCGTTGTTGATGATGAAGTCCAGCCGGTCGCGCGTCGCCAGCAGGTGTCGGCAGAACGCCTCGACGCTGGGCGTGTGCCGCAGGTCCAGCCCGAAAATTTCCAGCCGGTGCCCCCAGTCCTTGAAATCCGGTTCCGCCGCGTAGCGCTGCGCCGAGTCGCGCGGAAACCGCGTCGTCACGATCAAGTGCGCGCCGCAGCGGAGCAGCTTGATGCCCGCCTGATAGCCGATCTTCACCCGCCCGCCCGTCACCAGCGCGACGCGCCCGCGCAGGTCGGCCAGTTCGCCGCGCTTGCGCCAGTTGAACTCCGCGCACGCCAGGCAAAGCTGGTCGTAGAAGTGGTGGACCCGGGTGTAGTCCTGCTTGCAGATGTAGCAGTTCTGCGGCTCGACCACCTCGCGGAAATCGGGGTTGTCCGCAACCTCATGCTGCTCAAAATTTGGCGGCGGGAAGCAGTTGGGCGTGGTGAACACCTTCTCCCGGCGCAGCTTGCGGATGCCCGTCTGGTGCAGCCTCGCCTCATCCTGCTGAAGCTTTTCGGCCTTGCGCTGTTTGATGCGCGCCTTCACAAGCCGCCGGCGTTCCTTGGGGTCGGGGCAGTAAATCTCGCCCGCGGCCGTCAACAGCCGGGTGCGTTCCGCCACGCTCAGTTCCGCCAACAGGGCGCGGTTGGCGGCCACCTGCTCGAGCAGGTCCGCCGCCGCCCGCAGCCGGGCGGACCAGTTTCCGGCGGCGGCCATTTGCGGGGGAGTCGGGGCTTCGTTCATGCGGTCAAGGCGCGCCATCTTAGCGGACGGTTTTGGTTTGCAAAGACGAACCCTCCGGTCCCGGGCACGGGGGCAATCGTTACCGCCTCCGTGCGGCGGATTCAACGGCGGCCTCCGATCCGGGCTGCTCAACGCGCACACCGGCGGCGGAGCGGCGGCCCGGCAGGAGGCCGCCATTCCCAAGGGGCGCCGACCCGTCCCGCTGTCACCGCACTGCGAATCACAGGCTCCCCGGCGGGAGGCCGCGCCTCACTCATGCCGGAGTGATTCGATGGGATCCAGATTCGCGGCTTTCCAGGCGGGATAGGCGCCAAAGACGACGCCCACCAGCGAGCAGCTCCCCAGCCCGAGCAAGGCCCAGTCGGCGGGGAACACCGCCGGCCATTTCAGCGCCAGCGCCGTCAGGTTGCCGGCCGCAATGCCCAGGCCCACGCCCAGCACGCCGCCCACCTGACAGAGCAGCACGGCTTCCAGCACGAACTGCGTCATGATGTGGCGCCGCTTCGCGCCCACCGCGCGGCGGAGCCCGATCTCACGCGTCCGCTCGGTCACGCTCACGAGCATGATGTTCATGATGCCGATGCCGGCGGCCAGCAGCGCGATGGAGCTGATGCCCGCCACGCCCAGCCGCACCACGCGCGTGAACTGGTTGAACTGCGCGATGAGCGACTCGTTGGAGACGACGTCGAAATCATCGGGTTCGGCGGGCGGCACCTTCCGGATGACCCGCAGCGCGCCGCGGGCCTCCTCCAGGGTGTCGGCAAACGTGGCGCGGTCGGGGGCCTGCACCAGAAGGTTCAGGCTCCGGCCCCAGCGGCCAAAACGGTTCAACCCCGTCGTCAGCGGCACGATGGCCAGGTTGTCCTCGTTGCCGCGGGCGGTGACGCCCCTGGGGGCAAGCACGCCGATGACGGTGTAGTTGATGCCATTGATTTTCAGTTTCTCCCCCAGCGGCGAGCCGAACGGAAACACCGTGTTCGCCAGCGTCGCGCCCAGCACCACCACGTCGCGCGCCCCTTCGACGTCGGCCGCGGAGAGGCTGCGCCCCTCGGCGAGGGTCCAGTTGCGCGCCGGAAAGCTGCCGGGCGTCTCGCCATACAGTTGCGCGTTGGGCGCGGTTTGGGCGAAGCGCGACTCGATCTGGCCGCCCCAGAAAATCGTCTCGATGCCCACGCTGCGGGCGAGGGTCAGCCGTTGTTCCAGCGCGCGGCCCATCGCGAACGTGAGGTTGCGCCGCCGGGCGTAGCGCTCCCAGTCCACGCCGCCCAGCACCAGACCGGGGCGCTTTTGAAGGATGAAACTGTTGAGGCCCAACTGGCTCAACTCGGACTCGATGTTGCCCTGCATGACGCGCAACGCGGTCATCACCACGATGATGGAAAACACGCCGACCATCACCCCGAGCAGCGTCAGTCCCGACCGGAGTTTGTGCGCGGCGATGGCCTGGGTCGCCATCACCATGCCCTCGCGGAGTTCAGCGGGAAGAAAGGCGGGCGGGCGGAGACGCATGGTTGGGGGATGGCGCGGGTGCGGCAAGCGTGATGGCAGCGGCGGTGCCTGGCGTTGCGGGTGCGGGGTTTTGCGCGGGTGGCGAAGCCGAGCATAAGAAAAGCCGGGGGGGCGTCAACGCCGGGGCGGGCGCAGCCGTCCCGCAAGGTGGTCTGGACGCCGGGCTGGGCGGTGGGGGAACTATTTTTGCGGGGCACCAACCGGGTTCGGCCCGGGTTGCGCACGGTCTCAATGCCGGCGCAAACGGCGCTTTCTCCGGGATCACCCCACGGCCCGTTTTCCGACTGGCGAAGAGCGTCCCCTCCCAGCCGGGCCTCACCCACTCCACAATCGCGCCCGTCCCGGGGCCGCCGCCAAGGCCCGACCAGTTGCCGCGCCAGTTCCGGCAACGTGAGCCGGCCCGCGCGCCACCACTTGCCGTGGCAACGCGCAAACCGTTCAAAGAGCTTGGCCCCCCGGCACCCGGCCGGAACGATTCGTTGAAATGCTCGGGGAGCACAGCCCGCCTGCTCACGGCGCGCGTCTCGGTGCGACGCGCCCGGATTTTGGTTTGGCCAACAGAGGGGCGGGCCGGCCAGCTTCTTTTGGGCGCTCGGCCGCTCGCGGGCTGGTTGGCGGCGACGCTCATGAACCGGTCGCCCCCCTTTACGGGGTGATGATCCGGCCAGTAGTTTGCTGACGGTGGGGCGGGGCCAGCCTTGGCAGCCGGCCCCGCGCTCGAGCCGGGGCGCGGGCCGCTCAGGATTTTTCCAGCGTCCCGTAGGTGATCGCGGGCACTTCCTTGCCGTCCGCCGTGGTGATCTTGCGTGTCGTTTCGTCGAACAGGCAGGCCACGCCGAGCCGGTCCGAGATTTCGGCCAGACAGACCACCGTCTGCACCTTGGTGGCGAGGTCAATGTTCGCGCTGGGCTCGCCCCCCGTGCGGATGGCGTTGAACCAGTTCGCGTGATGCGCCCCGATGTCCTCGGCGGGCTGGAGACCGCTGAAATCCTCCATGTCAATGTCGTCGGTGAAGGGCTGTTCGGGCATCAGCTTGAGCCGCTCACCCGCGTTGCCGATGTCCAGCGAACCCATGTGGCCGTAGATGACGAAGCCCGGGCTGCGCGCCGCGACCGTGCTGGCCGCGATCACCATGGTGAAACCACCGGGAAATTCCGCCAGCACCTCGACGTGTTCCGGCACGTCCCGCATCAAGGCGCCATCCTTGTTCTTGTCCGTGCCGACCGGCTTGGTGCCGAGGCAGACGACGCGCTTGGGGAACTGTGGATTGCCCGTGGCCACCATGAGCGGGTTGAGGCGGTGGGGCACCAGGTCGCCCAGCAGGCCGGCGCAGTAGGGGTAGAACTTGCGCCACCGGAAGTAGTGCTCCCCGCTGAGCGGGCCGCGCTGCTTGACCGGCCCCAGCCAGGCGTCCCAGTTGACGCCCGCGCCCTTCTCGAAATCCGCGTCAATGTCGTAGTTCCATTCCCCCTTGGGATTGTTGCGGCAGTAATAGCCCTGCGCCCAGATGGGGGTGCCGATCTTGCCGCCCTTGATCAACTCGGCCGCCTTGTGCCAGCCGGCGGCCGAGCAGCCCTGCGAGCCGAGTTGCAGTTTCTTCCCGGACTTCTTGACCGCCTCCTGAATGGCAAACGCCTCGTCCAAATACCGGGTCAGCGGCTTCTCGACATAGACATGCTTGCCCGCCTCCAGCGAGGCGATGGAGGCCGCCGCGTGAATCGGATCGTGGGTCGAAATGACGACGGCATCCATCTTGTCGCCCATGTCGCGGAGCATCTCCCGGTAATCGGCAAATCCCTTCACATCCCCGCCGATGACTTCTTTCGCCTTGTCCACGCGCTTCTGCCAGATGTCGTTCACGGCGACCTGCGCAATGTTGTTGGCGGTGGCGTTCGCCTTCATGATGCGGACGTGGGCGTTGAGTCCCTGGCCGCCAACACCGATGTAGCCGACGTTGATGCGACTGTTGGCCCCGACGACGTTCGCGGACGGGGCCTGGCCGAAGACCTTGGGCCGCAGCAGCGGCGCGGCGGCGGCGGCGGCGGAAACAAGGGTGGCTTTCTTCAGGAATTCCCGACGCGAGGCCGGCGAGGCTTTGATGTTTGGTGTTTGCATGATGTTGTGTTGCTGACGGTTTCTGACGGGCAGTTTTCCACCCCTATTCATTGGCGACAAGCCGGAAACAGTCCGCAACCGGGAAAGGGGCGCATCTCACTTTCTTGCAAGTCCGTTTCATATGTGTGCGGTGGTAGCGTCGGCAATCCTTGGCTGACGTGGAGCCGGGCTTCCCAGCCCGGCGGAAAGCAACGCCCGCCCGCACGGG
>Ga0101944_10001839_pt1 | contig 39277 bp, 35 predicted proteins | sample DewCreD2012metaG_FD_75245 | JGI IMG/M metagenome (GOLD analysis project Ga0101944, IMG submission 75245) | Hot spring sediment bacterial and archeal communities from British Columbia, Canada, to study Microbial Dark Matter (Phase II) - Dewar... ... | reverse complement strand
ATGATGGCTCGAAGATGGTGCTCAAGGGCCGCGCCATCCGGGGGATCATGAACCGGCACATGCTGTGCTCGGAGAAAGAGCTGGGCATCTCGGACGACCACGAAGGAATCCTGATCCTCGATCCCGATGCACCCACCGGCATGCCGCTGGTTGACCTGCTCGGCACGGCGGTGCTGGACATTGATCTGACGCCCAGCATGGCGCGCTGCGCCTCGATGATCGGCATCGCGCGGGAAGTGGCAGCGCTGACCGACCAACGGGTGCGCTATCCCGACTATCGGCAGCTGATCCTGGCCGGACCCTCGCTCAAGGGGCGGGTGGTGATCGAGACCACCGAGCCGCGCCTGAATCCGCGCTTCTGTGCGGCGCTGATCGAGAACGTTCACATCGGGCCTTCGCCGTACTGGATGCAGCTGCGGTTGAGGTTGGCAGGGATGCGACCCATCAGCAACATTGTTGACATCAGCAACTACGTGATGCTGGAGATGGGCCAGCCCAACCATGCCTTCGACTACGATGTCCTGCGCGCGCGGGCGGACCGCTACGCCGGCCCCGATGGTCCAATTCGCATCATCACCCGCCTGGCGCAGCCGGGCGAGCGCATTCGCACGCTGGACGATGTCGAACGCACCATGCAGCCGTTCACCATCATGGTGACCGATCCGGCCGGCCCGCTGAGCATCGGTGGCGTGATGGGAGGTGCCGAGAGCGAGGTGCATCCCGACAGCACGCGCATTCTGCTTGAAGCCGCCGCGTGGGACTTCATCACGATTCGTCGCTCGGTGCAGGCGTATGGACTGCATTCCGAAGCCGCCTATCGCTTCAGTCGAGGAGTGCATCCGGCCCTGTCGTGGGCGGGGGTCTTGCGCGGCGCGCAGCTGATGCAACAGCTGGCCGGCGGCGTGATCGCCCGCGACATTCTGGACTATTATCCCGCGCCACCGCCAGCGGTGGTGGTTGATCTGCCGGTGAGCGAGGTGCACCGTTTGCTCGGCGTGGACATTCCGCGGGCCGAGGTGCAACGCATCCTGGAGGCGCTCGAGTTCGAGTGCACCCCGGTGGATGACGAAACGCTGCGCGTCACAGCGCCCGACCATCGGCTGGACATCGGCACCGGCGTCGTGGGACGCGCCGACCTGGTGGAGGAGATCGCGCGCATCTACGGTTACGACCGCCTGCCTGACACGCGCATTGACGATGTTCTGCCACCCCAACGCGACAATCGCGCGCTGCTGTTTGAGGAGGCGGTGCGCGATCTGCTCGTGACAGCCGGGTTACAGGAAGTGCTCACCTATCGCCTGACGTCGCCGCAGCGCGAGGGGCTCCTGCGCCCCCCGAGCGCGCCCGCCGACGGGCAACCGTATGTCACCATCGCCAACCCGATCAGTCCGGAGCGCTCGGCGATGCGCCATACCCTGCTGGCCGGGGTTCTGGATGTCATTGCCGCCAACCTGCGTCACCGTGACCGGGTCGCTGTCTTCGAGATTGGACCGGTCTTCCTGCCCACCTCCAGTGAGGACGGCCTGCCCGACGAGGCATCTCGTCTGTGCATCGCCGTCGTCGGTCCGCGCGAGGCGGTGACCTGGCAGGGCGCCGATAGCCGGCCACTCGACTTCTTCGATCTCAAAGGCATCGTCGAGAGCCTGTTGCAGGGACTGCACGTGGCCCATGTGGCTTTCGAACCGGTTGACCAGGCCACCTATCGCCGTGGCCGCACGGCGCAACTGCGGGTGGATGGGCAGGTGGTCGGTGTGCTGGGCGAGCTGCATCCGATGGTGCAGGAGGCGTTTGACATTCCGCCATCGCCGCCGGTGCTGGCCGCCGAGATCGACCTGACGACGCTCGAGGCTGGCGTGCCGGAGCGCTTCACGGTGCGGCCGGTGCCGCGCTTTCCTTCAGTGCGTCAGGACATCGCGCTGGTGGTGGATGAGTCCCTGCCGGCGGCTCAGGTAGAAGCCGCCATCGTCCAGGCGGGTGGGCAATTGCTCAGCGAGGTGCGCCTGTTCGACGTCTTCCGCGGGCCGCAGATCGGCGAGGGGAAGAAGAGCCTGGCCTACACGCTGACCTTCACCGCCAGCGATCGCACCCTGACTGATGAGCAAGTAGCCAAAGCACAGTCGCGCATCGTGCGCACCTTGGAGGCAACGCTGGGCGCCCGGTTGCGCGGGTAGACTGACGCCAGGAGGCGAACCACACGCGGCGCGAGCAAGCCGCGGTGGTGTCACCCTGAGCGCAGCGAAGGGTCTCACCAGCTGGCCGAGTGTCACCCTGAGCGGAGCGAAGGGTCTCTGGCCATTACAGGAAGAGATTCTTCGCTTCGCTCAGAACTACGGATTCTTCGCTTCGCTCAGAATGACACCCGTCAAGACTGTCACCCTGAGCTCAGCGAAGGGTCTCACCAGCCGGCCGACTGTCACCCTGAGCGAAGCGAAGGGTCTCTGGCCATCACAGGCGGAGATTCTTCGCTGCGCTCAGAACTACGGATTCTTCGCTTCGCTCAGAATGACAGAGGGGCAAAGGTGTCACCCTGAGCGGAGCGAAGGGTCTCCGGCCATCACAGGCAGAGATTCTTCGCTGCGCTCAGAACTACGGATTCTTCGCTTCGCCCAGAATGACAGAGGGGCAAAGGTGTCACCCTGAGCGAAGCGAAGGGTCTCACCAGCCGGCCGAGTGTCACCCTCAGCGCAGCGAAGGGTCTCTGGCCATCACAGGCGGAGATTCTTCGCTGCGCTCAGAACTACGGATTCTTCGCTTCGCTCAGAATGACACAGCAGCAACGGTGTCACCCTGAGCGGAGCGAAGGGTCTCCGCCACCTCGGCGAGATTCTTCGCTGCGCTCAGAACTACGGATTCTTCGCTTCGCTCAGAATGCCAGGTGGCGGATTGTGGCTCCGTTCAGAGCCCTGGTTTGCGTGGTGGGGAGGATGTGGTATACTACCGGTCCGGCGTGGTGACCATAGCTCAATTGGCAGAGCATCTGGTTGTGGCCCAGAAGGCTGCGGGTTCGAGTCCCGCTGGTCACCCCTGCTGCCCACGTAGCTCAGCCGGCAGAGCAACCGCCTTGTAAGCGGTCGGTCGTCGGTTCGATTCCGACCGTGGGCTTGGCGTTGTATGTCGTATGCGTTGTCGTCGGCACCACCACAGTAACGATATTCTACTCGTTCCTCGCCCCCCCGCCTATTCATCTCGCCCCCATAAGCCCCGACCGGTTGAGCGTGCCTCCTGCTCGGCCCGCAGAATCTGCTCCTGATACTTCACATCCGGTGGATAGCTGCTCGCCCGTGCGTACCCCTGGCGCACCAACTCAGCATTGATCATCACATCGTCCACCCATACGTAGCGGAGCAGTCGGCCGTAACGGTCGGTCTCGCTCACGTCCTTCTCCAGCATCACCGTGCGGCCGGCAACCAGTTCGGCGTTCCTGGCCGTCGCCTCGGCCGCAAACGGTTGGGGCGGATGAAGGTCGTCGCCCATCTCCGGTGCATTGATGCCAATGTAACGCACGCGATAGGTCTGGCCGGCGATGGTCACCCGGATGGTATCCCCATCCACCACCCTGACCACCCGGGCCGGCTGGCGGAGCGAGGGGGCCACGACCGTGGCGGTCGCGGCGTGCACCTCCGTGGTCGGAGGCACGCGGTCAGAGGGGGATCGGCCGACAGGGTTGCCCTGAGGGGCGTCAGTCGCCAGGCCGGCCGGACCGCACGCGAGAAGGAGCAGCAGCCACAGGCCGGCCGCGAGAGATGTGGTGAGCCACCTCGATATGATGGTGACGCGTCCCTCCGGCAAGCTGGCCGGCGTCCCACGGCCGGCGTGGCTCACTCGATCAGGCCGAACTGGCGCAGGTGCTCGAGCAGACCAGCCTTGCTGTACGGCTTGACCAGATAGCCGTCGCACTGGCTGCGAATGGCGCGCATCACATTTCCTTCATCACCCAGCGCCGTGGTCATCACAATCTTGCTGCGTTCAGCGCGCCCGATGCCGGCCGCCTCTTCCATCGCCCGGATGTGTTTGAGCACGGCTTGGCCGTCTATGTCCGGCATCATGATGTCCAGACAGATGAGATCATAGGGCTGGCCGGCTTCGATCGCCCGACGCGCCGCCGCGATGGCCTCGGTGCCGTTCACCGCGATGTCGGGCGTCCCAAAACCCTTGAGTGCCTCTCGCAGCAACACCCGACTGGTGAAATCATCGTCTACAATCAGCATCCGCATAGGCCGCTCTCCTCCCGTCTTCCGCTTGCCCTCCACCGGAGATAATACCCGGAATGCGTTGCATCGCAAATCAGACCCGGCATCTCTAATACAACTCTATGACACATCATGCGTCGAATTAACGCAGGTTGTGTAATCTGAAAACGGTGTTATTATGTCAGACAGGTAACGCGCCGGACAGTATGTCACGGCGAGGAGAGAGCAGCGATGTTCACTTACGATGACGAGCGGCCCACCCGCCGCATTCCGGTGCGCGCTGTGGGGCCGGCCGAGGCACCCGCCGTGCAGGACGACCATAAAGATTCGGCCACCGCGCCGCCAGCAGCCGCCGAGGCCGAACCGGACTGGAAGGAGCTGGCACTGCGCCTGCAGGCCGAGATGGCCAGTTTTCGCCGACGACAGGAGCGTCGGGCCGACGAGGCCACTATCGCCGAGCGTGAACGCCTTCTGCGGCAGGTATTGCCCGTGCTGGATAACCTGGAACGGGCTCTGGACGGGCCGATCGAACCGGCCTGTTCCGGCCTCGCCCGCGGCGTGGAGTTGACCCGCCGCGAGCTGGTGCGCTTCCTGGAAAGCGAGGGCGTGTCACCGATCGCGGCCGCGGAGGCGCCGTTTACGCCGGCGTTGCACGAGGCGGTCGCCACCATCACCGACCCGGGCCGAAGCGGCCGTGTGGTGCAGGTGGTTCAGACGGGATACGTCCTGAACGACCGATTGCTGCGGCCGGCGCGGGTGGTCGTTGCCGCCTGAAGCGGAGGTGGACACAGAGCCTATGGAATATAAGGACTACTACAAGATACTCGGCGTTGACAAGAACGCTACTGAAAAGCAGATCAAGTCGGCATTTCGCAAACTGGCGCGCGAATGTCATCCCGACCTGAATCCCAACGATCCGCGCGCCGAAGCGCGCTTCAAGGATATTAATGAGGCTTATGAGGTTCTCAGCGATCCTGAGAAGCGCGCCAAGTATGACCAGCTGGGCGCCGACTGGCAGCGCTGGCAACGATCGGGGGGCCAACCCGGCGACTTCGACTGGAGCCGCTGGGCCACCGCCGGCCCGGGCGGGCAGCGCGTCCACGTCCAATACGGCACTCCAGAGGATTTCGCCGATCTGTTCGGGGAGGGCAGTCCCTTTTCGGATTTCTTCACCAGCATCTTCGGCGGGATGGGCGCCCAGACCTCACGAGCGAGCGGCGGATTTGCACGCCAGACGCGCGCGCGACCGGGCCGTGACCTGGAACACGAGGTCGAGATCAGCCTGAGCGAGGCCTACCATGGCACCACGCGCATCCTGTCCCGCGACGGTCGTCGTCTGGAGGTCCGCATTCCGCCCGGCGCCCGCACCGGCACGCGGGTGCGCGTCCGCGGCGAGGGACAGTCCGGCAGCGGCGGTGGCGCGGCCGGCGACCTCTACCTGCGCATCAAAGTGACGCCGGATCCGCGCTTTGAACGCACCGAGGATGACCTGCGCATCACGGTGCCGGTTGACCTGTACACCGCCGTGCTCGGCGGCGAGGTGCTGGTCCCCACGATGTCTGGCGAGGTGAAGCTGAAGATCCCGCCCGGCTCGCAGAATGGCCAGACGTTCCGCCTGCGGGGCAAGGGCATGCCCAGGCTCAAGAACCCCGATGTGCACGGCGACCTGTATGTGCGCATCGAGGTGCGTTTGCCGACCCAGCTCTCGGCCAAGCAGCGGGCGCTGTTCGAGGAACTGCGCCGGCTGGGGTGACACACAGTTGTTGCACCTCCAACCCCCCTGCCAGGCAGCCGGCGGGGGGTTGGAGATAATCTCTCCCGAAGGAGAAAAATCATGCAACCGACATTCTGGCGGTCTGTCGCGCTGGTTCTGATGGTGGCCCTATTGATCCTGAGCGTGGGCATGGTGGGGGTGTTGGCCGGGCACGGGGCGATCACCTCCGGCCCGGACGTGGCCGTTGCGCCGGTTCAGGCGGCGTCCGGGTTGCCCCAGACCTACGATGCCGAGGAGACGTTGCTGCGCACCCTGTATGAGGAGAACGCCCCCTCGGTGGTGCATATCCGCGTCGTCCAGTCCAACACCGGCCAGCTGCCCTCTTTGCCATCCGACCCCACTGTGCCCCAGCAGGCCGAAGGTTCCGGCTTTGTCCTCGACAGCCGGGGCAACCTGGTGACCAACTATCACGTCGTCGAGGGCGCTCGCAAGATTGAGGTGCGCTTCTTCGATGGCACGGTCGTGCGCGCCCGCTACGTCGGCGGCGACGCGGATGCCGACCTGGCCATTCTGCAGGTCAGCATGGATCCCGCCCGGCTGAAACCGGTGCGCATCGGCGATTCTGACCAGGTCTTCGTCGGCCAGCGGGCGATTGCGATCGGGAATCCCTTCGGTCAGGAGTGGACGATGACGACCGGCATCGTGAGCGCCATCGGCCGCACGCTGCCATCCGGCAACAGCGTCTATGCCATCCCTGAGATGATCCAGACCGACGCGGCCATCAACCCGGGCAACTCAGGCGGCCCCTTGCTCAATGCGCAGGGGGAAGTTATCGGCGTCAACACGATGATTATGTCGCGCAGTAATTCCTCGGCCGGCGTCGGCTTTGCCGTGCCCTCCAACATCCTGCGCCTGGTGGCCCCGACTCTGATTCAGCAAGGACGCTTCGTCTATCCGTGGCTGGGCGTCCAGGGCACCGAACTCAGCCTGGATCTGATCGAGGCGATGGGCCTGCCGGGCGGAACGCGTGGCGTGATGATCGTTACGGTCGTGCCCAACAGCCCGGCCGAACGCGCTGGCCTGCGTGGCGCGACGCGAGTGGCCCAGGTGGATGGCGCGCAGCTGCCCGTGGGCGGTGATGTGGTGACCGCCGTGGATGGCACACCGGTTGATTCGATGGGCGATGTGATCGTCTACCTGATCAAGTCCAAACGGCCAGGCGACTCGATGACTCTGACCGTTCTGCGCGACGGTCAGGTGCAAATGATCACCGTCGCGCTGGGTGAGCGACCGCACGACGCCCGGCCATAATCGGCCCCCCGTCATCCCGCGGTCGCTGCCACGCCTGTCTTGAGGAAGCCAGTCCCGTGGGCGCGCGATGCGTCAGACCGCCGCACGCACGTGTCACGCCCTGCGGGTGGCCGCTTTGCCCAGCAGGCGTCGCACCATCCACGCCGCGATGCTCACCCCGGCGGCGATTCCCAGCGCCCGGGCGCCGCTCTTCACCGTAACCGCCGGTTCGTGCACGCCGAAATAGCGCCGTTCAGGCGCAAAATAGGTGCGCGCCACGCGCGACAGATCGGCCGCGGTGACGGCATCCACCTGAGCCGCGTAGTCGCGCACGCCGTCATCGTCGGGCGTCAGCCAGACCCACTGAGCCAGCCACGTGGCGCGCTCCAGATTGTCCTCCATCGAGAGGGCCCACCGCCCCCTGAGCGCCACCCGCGCCTCCGCCACCCTGTCGGGCTCGATGTCACCCGACTGAACGCGCTCCAGGTGGGACTCGACGATGTCCACGATCGCCGGGCGATGATCGCGCTCCGCACTGGTGGCAATCACGAAATAACCGGCGTCGTCGAAGGTCACGTTGTATGCCTGCAGGCCGTAGACGAGGCCACGCCGATAGCGGATCGCCTCGGTCAGGCTTTGCTCCAGAAATTCGGCCAGGACATCCAGCGCCCAGTGATCCGGGTGCGTGCGACCGACCGTGCGGCCGCCGATCATCAGGCGCACCTGGTCGGTGGGCATCGGGCCGCGCACGACGACCCGCTGCGTGCCATTGGCCGCGGCCGGCGCCGGCGGTGCGGGCAGCGGCTCGCCCGCTTCGATTGCTGCGAAAAAGTTGGCGGCGCGCTCCATCACCCGGTCGGGCACTACATTGCCGACGACAACCAGCGCGGCGTTGGCCGGCACGTAGCGCTGCCGGTAGTAGCGCAGCAACGCGGCCCGATCAATGTGCTCCAACGAGTCGTCCTCGCCGGCGATGCGCAGGCCCAGCGGCGAGCCGGGAAAGAGCGCCCGCCGGACGTCGCGATCGAGCTCATAGCCGAAGCCCAGCCTGTCCAGCGTGTTGATGAGCCAGCCATAGCGTCCCCAGCGTTCCTGGAAGATCACCTGGCGTTCCTTGGCGACCTTGTCGGCCGGCAACGTGGCGTGGAAGACCACCTGCGCCAGCCAGTCCAGGGCCGTGTCGAGGTCCTCCGCTGACACGTGGGCGTAGTACATGGTGTCCTCGATGCCCGTCCAGCCGTTCCATTCGCCACCCCGGCGCGTGATCACCTCCTTGATCTCCTCTTCGCTCCAGCGCTCGGTGCCGGTGAACACCATGTGCTCCAGGAAGTGGGAGATGCCATTGTTGGACCGAGTCTCGTGGCGCGAACCGGCGCGGATTGCCACCAGGGCCACGACTGAGGTGCTGGCCGGGCGCGGTTGGCACCAGACTGGCATGCCGTTCGTCAGCCGATGGCGGATCAGCGGGAAGGGCTGTTCCGTCTGTCTATCACGAGGATGTCTCTTGCGAGCCACTGGTTATCTCCGGGACGTTGATGGCCCCATCGAACCTGTCCCACGCTGCCGACAGCGTGCGGCTGGATTTGCGGGGCGAACCAGCGCCGGCGTTCGATCGCCCCGGCGCGAGGTCGAGCATAACGCCGGGGGGAGGAGTCTGTCAATTCGGGGGGCGTTTGCCCGCCCCGGCCGGAAGGGTATCCGGCAGGGGGCGGGCCTGTTCTATTCGCCCGGCCCCGCGTCACAACGCAGGGCGCGGCCGGGAACGGACCGCGCCGGCTTGCGTGATGGCCTGGGCCGGGGAGGGGCGCTGCCCCTCCCCGCACCCCACCCCGCAGAGGACCAGAGACCAGAGAGGCCAGAGGTCAGAGTTAGCGCAAGCCGGGAGCCACCACCACCCGAAACCCGATGTTCCCGCTCCTGATGTTCGGGACGAACCAGCCGCGTAAGGCGCAGCGCACGCCCCCCTGACGGCTGCCGAACGCCCCGCCCCGCACCACGCGGAGGCGCCCGACCGTCGGGTCCTCCCGCCCATCGCCGGCATCGTAGGGATACGTCTTGTAGAGCGAGTGGCACCACTCCCGGACGTTGCCGGCCATGTCCAGGCACCCGGCCGGCGTTCTGCCACCCGGGAAGCAGCCCACCGCGCTGGTCGTCCCGATGCCGGTCTCGTCATAGTTGGCGAGGTTCGGGTCGGGCGTGTTGCCCCACGGGAACTGGCACCCCTCGTCGCCGCGCGCCGCCTTCTCCCACTCGGCCTCGGTCGGCAGGCGCACCACCCACTGCCGGTCGCACAGCAACGAGCGCAGCCATTCGGGCAGGTCGGCGCGCACCCTCAACTGCCCCGTCAGCCAGTCGCAGTAGGCCGCGGCGTCGTGCCATGTGACATACACCACCGGGCGGTTGTCGAGGCCCCGCAGTCGGTCCTGCTCGAATGGGTAGTCGCTCGCCTGCACGAAGGCGCGGAACTGGGCCACTGTGGTCGGGTAGCGCGCGATGTAGTACGCATCGAGGTCAACAGGCGACTCCTGTACCTCGTCTTTGTAGTAAACACGTTCGCCGCCGTAGCGCCGCACCAGCCCATCCAGGTCCGCCTCGGGTGTGCCCATGCGGAACGGCCCGGCCGGCACCTCGACGAAGCCCCACCCATCTTCATCCGGCAGGTACCAGCGGTCGGCGCGGAAGCGCGGGTCGCCCGCCAGCGCCAGGCCGTCCCCGGCGCGTGCCCGCTCTGTTGCCGGACGGGCCTCGTCCTGCATTGCCGCCAGCAACCGGTCCTGCAGGCACTTGCGCTGCGCACCGGGCAGCCTGTCTATCATGTCCTGCGCGCAACGCGCCGCCAGGTAGGCGTGGGCGACGTCGCCCCCGCTCAGCAGAGTCTCGATCAAACGACCGGACGCACCGCTGCTGAGTTCAGGGTGGGCGCCGGCCAGCAACAGCACCTGGTCCCACCATTCATCGGGCTCGGGGGCATGCTGCATCACTGCCTCAATCAACGATCCCTCGCCCGCATTGACCAGGTAGGTGGCGGCCAGGTATTCACGGAACGCCTGATGTGCGAAGACGTGCAGGCCCTCGTCGGCGGCGATGAACAGGCCGCTGCGCAAGTGGGCCACCTCGAGGAAGTCGCGCGCCCACTTCTCGGCCGTGGGCCGATCGGTGCGCTCCTCGCTGCAGTAGAAGTCCGCCAGCACCTTTGCTGCATCGTTGGCTGTCAGTTCGGCGGTGTTTGTGGCCTGCATGTGCCAGGCCAGCGCTACCAACGCCCGCCGCCGGAACTGAATGGCCTGCTCCGTCGTGCGCGCCGGCGCGCCCTCAAGGGTCAACTCCTCCGGCTGCGCCAGGTCGGCGCTGGCCTCCTTCCAGCGTCCCAGCAGCAGCAACACAATCTCGTGCAACACATCAACGCGCCGCTCGGGCAGCCTGCGGTTGCGACACTTGTAGACCAGCACCAGTGTCGTACACAGGAGGGGATTGCCGGCCAGATCGGTCAGGTGCGGATTCGCGTCGATGCGGGCACACAGGTCCCCGGCCTCGTCACGCCCCGCGGCCTCGTTTCCCGTCAGCACCACCAGCAGGTTGGTGATCAGCTGCTGGAAACCGTCCCGCCCCAGGTCCAGGACGTCGCAGATCCGGGGCTGCGGCAGCGCCCGGCGTATCGCGCCGTCCTCCTGAAAGCCACGCGGGCGTGAGCTGAGCGCAAACCGGTTGCCCTTCGGCTGATAGCGCGTGATGAACGCCGCCACGTGGCGTGCCACTGCCGTGCGCAAGTCGCCGCCGCCGTCCAGTGTGCCGCTGGCCTCATCCAGCCCGTCCAGCAGCAGGAAGCACTGCCCGGCGTCCAATCGCCGGGCGAGGAAGTCAGGCGGGAAATGCACCCCGGCGCCACGCAGGTGCTCCTCCAGATAATCGAGCAGGGCGCGTGGCTGTGGTTCAACATACTTGCCGTCTTTGGCTCTGGCCCGCACGAACACGCCGAAGTTGCGCAGAGGCACCACCAACGGCAGCAACACCGGTCCCTCCCAGCCCAGCTTCTCGCGCTGCTCACCGCGCGCGAAGGCCAGCGCAATGTGGCGCAGTAGCGTCGTCTTGCCGCAGCCGGGCTTGCCGCGCAACAGGAAACAGGGGTACTTGTTCACAATCTCGGCCAGCGTCACCGGCCGCGCCGCGTCGTCTTGCCCGTCGCCGCGGTCGGCCCTTCCGAACAACTCCAGGTCGCGCGCCAGCCGCTTCTGACGTTCAGTCGCGTCCGGGTCGGTTATGCGCAACGGGACAAACACCGTCTCCACGTCCGCCTCGGTGTACACCTCGCCCCTCTCCGGGCGGATGAAGAGGAAGGACAACTTGCTGTGTTTCTCGAAGACGACCTTGGAGAAATAGTCCTGCAGCGCCTCGGCGTCGGTGGCGGTGGGGTCGAACCCGAACTGGCGGGCGAACATAGCCAGCACTTCGGGGGAAAGGGAATTGGTCACATTAATCGTCAAATCACCCTTCACCACCGTGTCGCGCACGCCGACACCACCAGATCCCACGGCCAACGGTCTTTCGCCCACCGATGCTGCCCCACTCCCCGTCACTGCTACACTGACCTGCGCGATCAGCTGATGCACCGGCACATCCAGGTTGCGCTCGCGCAACCGCTCGGTCACGTCCCTGCGGAAGCGCAGATCCTGGAAGCGTTCCAGCAACGGTCCCCAGGTGGCATCACCCAGCAGGGTATTCTCAAGGGTGTTGAAGAAGGTGCGCAGGGCGCGGGCGTGGACAGGTAGACGGTCACCCCACTCGGCGGCCAGGCTGGCAATGTCGAAGCCGCGCTGCGGATCAAGCAACCCGCTCACCACCTCGCGACGGAACGGGTCGTGCTCCAGAAGGGACCGCAGCGCTTCATCGCCGGCTGAATCGACAGCCTTGCCCCACGCAGCCTCGAATGCGGCCTGGCGCTGCTTCTCGGTGCGTTGGGTCAGCCGTTCCTTGAGATCGCGGACTTCGTCGCCGAAACCGGCCTCGGCTAGCAGCTCCAGCGCCGCCCCCAGTGCAGCGGCCAGCAGCGTCGCCAGTTCCATAGTCCTCCTCCCGCTTAGACCGGCCTCACATACCACCGCATATTCGGCACCCCCTATACCGGCTGCGGTTCTCCGTCCTCGCCCCCGCGGCCGCCGGTGACGATGCCGCCCGACACGTCGCCGCGCACCGCAACACCGCCGGCCCCGGCCGCCACGGCGCCCGGTCCGACCGCCGCCGCGCCGCTGCCGCGTACCTCAACGCGCACGCCGCCGGCCGGTGCGCCGTGCTCGCGCGCAGCCGCCTCGTACTCGGCCAGCAGCGCCCGCAGCCGGTCGGCAAAGGCCGGGTCGGCGGCGGCCGCCTCGGCCAACGCCTTCTCGAGCGGCTTCTGGTAGGTGGCCGGGTCGGCCGGGAACTCCTGCGCCGTCTCCGGCTTCGTCCGGCCGATGCGCTCCAGCACCATGCCGAACATCTCCCGGGCGGTGTCGAGCGCCTTCGGCCCGACCTCCCTGCCCAGCTCAGCGCCTTTGTCCAGCGCGTACTTGCCCAGAATGATCACAATCGGCGTAATCCACGCTTCCATCGGTGCGCTCCTTTGTGAAAACAGGCCGGGAACGCCGAGCCCCAGCTCGGCCCGGCGGCCGCAGCGCCGCAACTTCGCGGTGGCCGCATCGGGGTCATCCGCGAGCCCACACACGGCCCACCGCCGTTCTGCCCGGTCACGGACCGGGCAGGAGCATCAACACCCGCTCCGGCGGGTCCGTGACCCGCCGCCATCCGCAACCACACCCACCGCCCGGTCACGGACCGGGCAGGAGTGCGGGAGGATGCGCCCGGCGGGAGCAGGCGCCTACAACGCCCGCGTCAGGATCTCGGCCATCTCGTCCGGCGTCAACGGCAGCGGGTTGCCCTTCATACTGCTGGCGGCAGCGCCCTTCTCGACCAGCGTCGGGACATCGGCGGCCGTCATGCCGTAGGCCGACAGCGGCGGCACCTGCAACGCCGTGCAAAGGTCCATCACCCAGGCGGCGCCGTCGGCGGCCGCCGCGCGCGGGTCGCCGGTCAGGATGCGCGCAATCTCGTCGTAGCGCTGCAGCGCCGGGTTGGACGGGTCCCGCGCCTTGAGCGCCCGCACATTGACCTCCATCACGAACGGCAGCAACCGGGCGCAGATGGCGCCGTGGGGTGCGTGGAACATGCCCCCCAGCGGCCCGGCAAAGCCGTGCACCGCGCCCAGACCGGCGTTCGCCAGGGCGAGACCGCCGAACAGGCTGACCAGCGCCATGTCCTCGCGCGCCGACGCATCGTCGCCGTGTTCATAGGCGCGCCGCAGCGAGCGGGCCGCACGCGCCATGCCCTCCTTGACCAGCGCGTCAATCAGCGGGTTGGCACGGCACGAGACGTATGGTTCGAGGACCTGTGTCAGCGCGTCCAGGCCGGTGCTGGCGGTCACCGCCGGCGGCACGCTGTAGGTCAGCTCCGGGTCAACCACGGCCAGGCGCGGCAACATCAGCGGGCTGCGCATGCTCACCTTGACACGATGCTCGGGCGAGGCCAGCACCGCGTTGCGCGTTACCTCGGCGCCGGTGCCGGCCGTCGTCGGCACGGCGATCATCGGCGCTGCCGGCCGGCTGATCGTCCCGCCGCGTCCGATCACCTCCAGGTAGTCAAAGAGGTCGCCCGGGTTGGTCAGCATGGCGGCGATCGCCTTGCCGGTGTCAATGGCGCTGCCGCCACCGAAACCGATCACCAGGTCGCACGCGGCCTCGAAGGCGACCTGAACGCCGCGGCGCACCAGGTCGGTGGTCGGCTCGTCGGTGACCGTGAAGGTGGTCGCCGCCACACCGTTTTCGGCCAGCAGATCAAGCAACGGTTGGGCGCGCTCTTCCGCTACGCCGGACACCACCAGCGCGCGGCGCCCCATCCCGGCCGCCGCCGGCCCCACCTGCCGCAGCGCGCCGCGTCCGAACACGATACGACCGGCCGTGGCAAATTCGAACGTCATCGGCCTACCCCCAGCCCGCGTCGTCGGGGAAGATGTTGTGGTATTTGACGCTCGTGCGCGGCTCGGCCATCATCTCGGCCACCGCATCGCGCCAGACAGCGTAATGGGCCGTCTCCTTGTGGCGCGCCGGGTCATCGGCCGTGCGGTACACCTCGACCAGGACAAAACGGGTCGGATCTTCGGTTGACTGGATCACATCAAAGCGGGCAATGCCCGGTTCCTGCACGCTCTGGCATGCATTGACCAGCGTCGCCTGCTTGAATGCCTCCACTGCTTCGGGTTTGACGTGCACGTGAACGTGGACGATGAGCATCGCTGTGCCTCCTGGATTGTACGTTGATTCAGCAACCATGCACCGGGGTGCTGAGGTTCGACACGGACGGCCCGGAGCGGCCAGCACGAACCGGGCGGCAAACGGCACACGGCCCGGAATGACGCTCTCTTCGCCGACCTCCGGACGCCGGCCGCTACTTGCTGATGACCACCCTGTCGCCGTTCTTGACCTTGCGGAACTCGGCCGCGTCGCCGGTCACCCGCCCGAGAATGTTGACCGGGCTGTAGGCGCGCGGGCGCTCGTCGGTGCTGACCGGCGTCGGACCAAAGAAGATGCAGAACGCGTGTCCCACCGGCCAGTAACCCAGCTCACCGACCTCGACGAGCTCGCGCGCATCCGGCTCCTGGCCGGTCTTGACCGGTATCTCGAAGTAGATCTCGTCGCCCCAGCGGTTGGCGCGACCCTCAATTGGCAGAGCATCCCAGATCAGGGTCGCCGTTGGACCGTCATTCAGCTCGGCGCCAAGCGACACACTTCCAGCCGTGATGGTAATCTTGTTCACAGGGACCCTCCTTGCGGTTAATGAGTGCCGGTACACGCATTATAGCACGAAAACGGTGCGACAGGGCGATCACAGCAGTTGCCGATTCATCCGGCGCGCGCTATAATAGGGCTAAGGTGCCGATACCCCGGCGGATTGTGACGAGCGGGAAGGTGCCGGAGTGGCTTCGTGACACGCGGAAGCGCAGGGCCGAATATCAGCCGAACGGCGGGGTTGATCGCGACGATCGCTCGTGAAGGTCGCCTGATCCTGCGTCTGTTTGCTCACCGGCAGGTGCCCCTCTACACCAAGCTGATACCGGTCGTCACGGTGCTGTATATCCTGTCGCCGATCGACCTGACACCGGACCCCATACTGGGACTGGGCCAGCTGGACGACGTCGCGATCTTCCTGATCGGCTTGAACCTGTTCGTCGAGCTGTGTCCGCGTGATGTGGTCGCGCGGCTGCGACGCGAGATGACCGCGCCGCCAGAGCCGGATGACGAAGCCGATGTCGTGGATGCCACATACCGGGTGCTGGACGACTGACCGCCCACTTCGCCTTCTCAGCCGACCGTCAACCGAAAACCTGAAAGGTGGTTTGTAAGAAGCGCATGACTGAAACGACACACTATCGCCAGCCGCAGGAGATGGCCGCTCGCCTGGAGGTCTCGGCGGCTACCCTGCGCCGTTGGAGCGATGAATTCGCGGCCTTCCTGTCTGAGGATGCTCACCCCTCCAATGACGGACAGCCGGTGCGCTACACCGACGCCGATCTGACAACGCTCATCACGGTCAAGAGTTTGATGGCCGAGGGCTTGAGCTATGAGCAGGCGCGCGAGCGTCTGAGCGCACTGCGTGCGGGGCAACCGCAGGGGTCAACAAGCCTGGTCACCGGCGAGCCGGTCCTGGCCATGGCGCCTGCCATTGCCTTTATTTCGGACACGCTGCACAATGTGGCCGACAGCCAGCAGGCCGTGCTGAACAGCCAGGCAGCCAATCGGGAGCTGCTTGGCGTGGTCCTTCAGGACAACTTCAATCTCAAAGAGGAAAACGCCCGTCTGCGCGAGCGCATGCTCGAGCTGGAGCGGCAAATGGCGCAGCTGGGCCGCGAGCAGGAGGCGCGCCGTGAGGCGTTGCGGGCCGAGCTCGAGGCGCGTGTGCAGGACATCCGACATATGGTGATGCTACAATCGCGGTCGGGCTGCCTGGGCGGGCTGTTCGGAGGCGGTCGCTAGGCGTCGCCATCGCGTGTGCTGTGTGGAGGGCCGTGGCATGAAAAGTTTCTTGCGATTCGTGGCCGGATTCGCCCTGGGGATGGCACTGGGTGCTGCCGTGGTGACGCTTCTCGCTCCTCAGTCCGGTTCCGATACGCAGCGGCGCCTGCGCAGCCGTTTGCAGCAGGCACTGGAAGAGGCGCGCCAGGCTGCCGAGCAGACGCGCGCCGAGGCATACACCCGTCTGGCCGAGCTCAAGGTACAGCCGACCAGAACGCCGGACGTGCGAACGCGCTAGGCTGTGTGGGGCAGGTGACGGGGCGCCAGTCGTCGGCCCGGGATGGTCGGCGCAGGGGCGCTGGCCTATGCCACTTCCGGGTGGCCGGGGACGTAAGGACTTGTCCACTGGGATCACATCACGGCAGCCAGGTGACAGTCCCTCCAGACTACTGGACGGGATCTGGCGCGTCATGGCGAGCCCCCGACTCACCCTGATTCTCCTCCTGTGGCTCGGCTGTGTTGTCGCCTTCAGCTTGTTGATCCCTCAGACCGCCTACCAGCTCGAGGACCCATTGCAGCGCAGTCGCTGGCTGGCGGGCGTGCCGCGCGAAATGTGGCCGTTCATGGAGGGCCTTCAGCCATGGGGGTTGTTTCAGCTCCTGTCATCCGTCTGGTTGCGCCTGCCTCTGGCACTGTTGCTGGCGCATTCCGTCATCATGGCGATAGCCAGCGCGCCGGCGGCATGGCAGCGCGCGTTTGGTTGCGTGACCTCGCCCACAGACCCTCTGGCCCTCTCCCACCTTGGCCGTCAGCACGTTGCAACGCTGGAGGCTGCCCGGCCCGATGCGGACGGTAGCTATCCGCCTGGCGATCAACTGGCGCGCGTTGGGTATCGGCTGGAGACCCACACGGGTGAGAAAACGTGGGTAGGGCGCCGTCAGGCGCCCGCCTGGCTGGCACACACCGGGCTGTACGTCGGCCTGGCTCTGGTGGCGGCCGGCCTGCTGTTACAGGGTTGGCTGGGCCAGGCGCTTGAGATGAATCTCCAGCCCGGTCAGGCGATGCGTTTGCCGGTCGAAGGTGCCACCACGTTGATCCTGGATGCCGTTTCAGCCTCTCCGGAGCACGATCCAACGACCGATGTCGGAAGCGTCACGTTGCGAGTCGTTCGAGACATTGGTGATGAGGATCGTATTGAGATGCCCCTGCATCACAGCCGGCTGGTGCAGGGCGTCTGGCTGACAGTTGTCAACGCTGCGCCGATCGTTGAGCTGAGTGCAACGGACGTGAGGACCGGGGGCGAGGTCCTGTTGCAGCCACTGATGGAACCGGGCCCACCTCGGGGGCGGGTGCGCTTGCCTCTGACCACCAATCCCGAAGAGCGCTTTGTCGGCATTCCCGACCATAACCTGACACTGCGTGTGGACTACACCGCCTCAGAAGCTTCCCCGGCGGGCCAATTCGTCGTCAGCTTCTTTCGTGGCGCCGACACCTCGCCCGAGACGGTCACCGAAACCGGGGCCGCCACGTCGGTCGAGTTCGACGGTGTGCGCTACCGTCTGGATTTTGCGCACAACGCGCGTCTGCGTTTGCACAGCGGCATGGGGTGGATCAGCGCCGCGGTCGGTTGGCTCCTTGTCCTCGTCTGCACGATGGTGCTGGCGACAGCGTCTCCGGGCTGGATGGTGGGCCGGCTGCTGGACAGCCCGCGCGGCATGCGACTGGCGGTTGTCACCGATGTGCTGGCCGGTGAGCACGCCGAGCACGCCGTTCGATCCAGCCTCCACGTGCCTGTGAGTGAGGATCGGGTATGACGCTATCTCGGCCCGCTGTCGCCATCCGTGGCTCGATGGCTCTGGCTGCGGTCCACGACACAACGAGCGGCCGGGGAGACGGAATCGCATGCCACTGAGCTCCGTGCCGGGCGTGGTCGGATTGGCAGCTGTGACAGCGTGGCTCATCGCAGCCACCCTCATAGCGTGGCGAGGCGAACGTCGCTCCACGGCGACACCCCCAATGATCCGGGCACTCCTGGGGTTGGGCTTGCTGTTGGCCGCCATAAGCTGGCTCAGCGCCGCAGCCGGTGTCTGGCCAGAGCGCGCACCATCGCGGGTCATCCACGCGGCAGGGATAGCCGTCGTGGCACTGAGCGTGCAGACGGCGTTGACCTTTCGACAGCCTGAGACGACCGCCAGCCTGCCGGTGCTGGGCGCGGCGCTTGGTCTGCAGTCTATCGCCGTGGGTGCTACATTCTGGGCAGCGGCGCCCTCGACAGCCCCGGTCATCTACCCGGATGCACTGGCATTATGGCTGATTGGGCGGGACGCTACTGCCATTGCGGCGGCGGGCCTTCTCACGGTGTCGTTGGGGATGTGCTGGGCCCTGGGGCGACTGCGCCGGCGGAGATCCGAAATCACCGCTGTTGCCTTCGAACCCCTGCTCCGGGCGGAAGACAGAACACTGCGTGGAGCACTGGTGTCGTTGACACTGGCGGTGACCCTGGCGGCAGTGCGCAGCTGGCTGGGATGGGGTGAGATCGTTCACCCCGGCATGCCCGGCTTGCTGGTCGGGTGGTTGGCGCTGATGGCAGCCTTCAGTGGCTGGGTGACCGGTACGGCATCGCCGCGGCTGGTGCGGGTCCTGGAATTGCTGGCGCTTGTGGCCGTTTCAGCCAGCGTGCTGGGCCTTGTATGAAAGGAGCGAGCCAATGGACACGGTTGAGGCAGCAACGTGGCCGGGGGATATTGGCCCGGTGTTCTTGAGTGAGGTCCAGATTCAACAGCGGGTACAGGCGCTCGGAGCGCAAATCAGCCGCGACTACGCCGGTAGGGACCTCGTGGCGGTGGGTGTGCTGAAGGGCGTCCTGTTCTTCATGGCCGACCTGGTGCGAGCGATGCACATACCCGTCACCGTGGATTTTCTGGACATTGCGCGCTATGGACGCACAGAACAGACCCGCGGAGTCGTGCGGTTAACGAAGGATCTGACTGAACCGCTCAGCGGCCGCCACGTGCTCTTCGTGGAGGATGTCATAGACACCGGCCTGACCAGCCATTTCATCATGGGGATCCTGAGGCATCACGAACCCGCCAGCCTGGCAGCGTGTGTTCTGCTGAATCGCCCCAGCCGGCGCATCATAACGATGGATCTGGCCTATGTGGGCTTCGAGGTGCCGGATGTCTATCTGGTCGGCTACGGGTTGGACTATCGGGAGCGCTACCGCAACCTGCCCTACATCGCCCGCTTTGAGCGGCCACCTTCCGCTGCCACCGAACGAGAATCACAAGAAAGAGAAGGCTCCAATTAACCTTTCGCGCCGGTGAAATCTGGCAGCTTACTTGTGGCGTCCTAATCAGTGCCCTTCCGGATGGGTATCGCTACCTTGCCGGATTCCGTTCCGCCGATATTCCTAACGGCTGGTCGGATATCAGCGGTGCCCTGTTGCCAGGTGCACCGGTGCCGGGACTGTATTTCAGGCTCGCTCTTCAGCTGCGGTTTTCCACCCGCTCGGCCGATTCCTTGGAACCCTCTCACTGTTTACTATATCATAAAGGCGGAAAGTAGTCAATAGCTCGAACCTTAAAACTTCCGCCACCGACCCGGCGGGACTGTGGAAACCCCGATCCGGATGGCGGCTCCTCACAATCCGCAGTCGGCGAGGACGGTTGCGGGAAACGCGGCCGGCGTCTACAATCGAGCCATGGCCGGTGAGACGGACAATGCACTCGACGGCCTCAGGAGGTGATTGGATTGGTTATCTGGGAAGACACCGCCCTGCAAATTGATGAGGCGGTCGGCCGATTGCTGGATTCCTATCGCGCAAGCGGCAGTGTCCAGCATATCGGCGGCCCGCACCTGCCATCAGCCCAACGCACGATCGAAATATGGCTGGCATTGCGCTCGCTTCTGTTTCCCGGCTATTTCGAGAAGGAACCAATTGTCGAGCGGGAGGTGCCCGACCTGACGCATGAACGATTGGCCTGGGTACATCGCAATCTGGTGCAGGAGATCAACAAGAGTCTGTGCCACGACTGCCAGCAGTTCGGGCAATGTGAGCGCATGGACGACTGTCTCGATCAGGCTCACGACATCACAAACCGATTCCTGGTGGAACTGCCGCTCATTCGCAGCCGTTTGCAGCGTGATGTGTTGGCCGCTCTCGAGGGTGATCCGGCTGCCCAGAGCGAATCGGAGGTGATTCTGGCCTATCCCGGCCTGGCAGCCATCGCCGTCAATCGCATCGCCAATTTCTTCTACCGACACGAGGTTCCGCTGCTGCCGCGGATCATGAGTGAGTACATCCATCATCAGACGGGAATTGACATCCATCCCGGCGCCACGATCGGCGATTCATTCTTCATTGATCACGGCACCGGTGTTGTGATCGGTGAGACCACCTACATTGGGGACTGCGTCAAGATTTACCAGGGTGTGACACTCGGAGCATTGAGTGTCAAGAAGTCTCTGGCGCGCAAGAAGCGCCACCCGACCATTGAAGACAATGTCACCATTTACGCCGGTGCGACGATCCTGGGGGGAGAGACCGTCATCGGACACGATTCCGTCATCGGCGGCAATGTCTGGTTAGTAACCTCCGTGCCGCCGTTCTCGCGAGTGTACAACTCCGCCGTGTCCAGCCGCCCGATCGTTGAATCAAGCAACAACGACGCGGTCAGCTTTGATATATGACGCCGATCAGTTCAGGCGAAAGACATAGAAGAACCACTGCCGGTTGGCGGCGTCAATTGGGATCTCGATCACGTCGGACACCTGATGTCCCTGTGAGTCCACCACTTTGATGAAGTAGCTGCCCGTTTCATAGATGGGCGCCTCGAGCGCCACGTTGCCTTCCTGGACGTTGGGAGGCAGGCTGGCTACCTCGGGCGTGCACAGGCTGTTGCAGCATGGCGTGGTGGACAGGCGCGGACCACTGGCCTTGCACAGATCATAACACGACGGCGCGCTCTCGAAGGTGAGTCCGCTCGGCTGATGCGTGCCCACGAGACGGAAGCCACCCAGCAGCGTGTCGCCATTCTTGATCTGTGCGTAGAGCACGAAGAAGGAATTCGATGTCGGATAGGACTGACTGGCCACCGGTTTGAACGGATACGATGGCAGCGTGGGAGTCGGCGACGGTTTGGGAGCCGAGCGCTTGGGCACGCTGCCAGAAAGGCCGCTGGACGTCGAGTCGGGTGTGCTGGTGGCGACCACCACGGGTGTGTAGGTGACAGTCGGCGTCGCTGTGTCAAGCACCACCCGCGTTGCGGTTGGAGTGGGTGAGCGCGTTGCCTGCAGTGCCGGGTCGGGTGTCCAGGTTGGCGCGAAGGTCCAGGTGGGCTCCGGCAGCGGCTCGCCGGGCAGAACCACGGTTGGCGTCACCGCAGAGACGACCGTCTGGTGGGGTGTCAGGAGCAATGACCGAGCCAGGAAGGCAACGACGCCGAACACCGAAACCACCAGAACAGCCAACATTACCAGGATCAACTTCTGTATACCACTCATACCCTCACCTCACCGGATACTGTGGTCACGCAGCAATGCCCACCTTACATAACATTATATCACACTTCTTGATTCTTGCCAATAGGAAAAATGGCTGGTAGAATGGCGGTCTGAGGTTGTATGGCAGCTTATTTTGGTGTGACACCCCTGGCGCCCGCCTATGTCTTGCTATCAGGCGCCGTGCTGGTGCTTCTCCTTGGTCCCTCTATCACTCCCGGCTACCGTTACGCGTTGCGAGTGGCGGTTTGTGCTGCCTCCCTGTTGGCCCTGGTGCTGGTTGACATCACAGCTATGTCCGGCGGCTCGCGCGACCCACAGACCTACACCCTGATCCACTGGGCCGATGCACCGGCGCTCGCCCTCCGAAGCGCTCCCTTTCACCCGTTCCGATGGGGACTCTTTCTCTCGCTGCTGGCGATTGCCACAGCAACCCGTGCCAGCTCGACTCGTTTTCTCTTGACCGGACAGACGATGATCCTGGTCCTTGCCACGGCAGCCTTCGGCGTTCTCTCAGCTGGCAGTTATCGTACCCTGGCCGTGGCGATAGTCCTCTTCGACAGCGTGGCAGCGCTGGGGTGGAGTCTGCATCGCCAGCCCCATCGCGCCATCGGTCACCTTGTTCTGGCCGGCGTGACCGGCACTGCTGTCATGACCATGGCGAGCGGCCTTGACAGCGATCTGTTCGCCGCCGCCGGCCAGCGTGTGGATCTGCTCTTCTCAGTGGCGGTCTGGCTGCGCGTGGGGCTGTACCCTCTCTTCGAAGCCGGCAATCCCATCGTGATGGCACGTCCGACGCGACAGGCGTGGCAAGTGATCAACCTCATCGTTGGGCTGTATCTCGTATCCCTCGGCATCACGCCAGAGGTGATTTGGCCGGCTTTGATCGTGGCACTGTTGCACGGTGCGCTGGCGTGGATCGAGACGCGCCGCGAGCAAGCCTTCGCCCACGCCGCCTGGGCACTGGCCGGCACTGTGTTGGCTTCGGCGGCACTCAGTGTCAACGGGCTGGCGGTGATCGCGGCATCGGTGGCGACGTTTGCGGGCTGGTTGGTGCTGACGCTCGCCTCGTCGCCGGCCCCGCATTCCCGGGATCGAGGGCCAACTCCAGACTGGCAACGTCTGTGGGCTTATGGTCCGTTGACAATGGCTACGCTGTCCTGGCTCGGGCTTCCCTTCACCGTCGGCTGGTTCGGGCGTGCGTCATTGATGCAACTGATATGGGATACACGCGGTCCTCAGATGCTGGCCCTGGCGGCAGTGACGTGCGGTGCGGCGGTTTCCGTGATGTACCGCTTGTGGCAGATGTGGGTCCAGAGTCGGGCCGTGAGACTGACGCCCGAACGCCTGGGGGGCGCCACAGTGGCAACCTCGCCGTTCCTCGTCCCGGTGGTGGGTCTCTGGTTTGTGTCATTGGCGGGGCGCGACGCGTTCGATCCACTGGCAGTGGGGGGCTACGGTGTCGGCGCCTGGGCCGGTCTGGGCGGCGTGCTGCTGTGGGCGGCCTTCCTGGGCTATGGCCGTGATTGGCTGGCATTGCTCGATCCGTCTTTCCGCAAGATCGTCCTGCGCCGGTTGCGCCTTGACTGGCTGATGCAGTGCGCTGAGTGGCTCGGTGAGCCTGCGTGCAGAATGCTGCTGAGGTTGCGGTCCATTGGAGAGGGTGAGCATTACCTCGCGTGGGCGCTGCTGACGGCCATATGCATTGGATTGTTGCTCGCCTTCAACGGAATGGTTCGAGGAAGCTGAGGCCAGCGTGAGCGTGGACATCGCGTGGCTTCAGCAATTTGGCGCCCTGGCGCGCGAGGCGGCTGTCATCGGACTTCTGGTGACGGGTGCGGCCCTCATACTCGTGCGCGACTGGCGGCTGACACTGCTTGCCCTGCTCGGTCAGTATGTCCTCGCCGGCGTGATCCTCTCGCAGCTGGTGTTGCCCGAAATTGCGTTGATCAAGACATTGATTGGAGCGCTCATCTGTCCGATGCTCTACCTGGCGGCAAGACAGTCCGGCTGGGGCTTCTTCTCCTCACCGGAGGTTCTGGGTCGAATGTTGGCCGTCGGCTCTGCCGCACAGAGCGCACCGCCGGTGTTTCGAGTCGGCCTTGCATTTCGGCTGCTGGCGGCCACGCTCGTCCTGGTTCTGGCCGTGGTCATCAGCCAGACTCACCCCGTGGCGGCGATGCCCGCCGACGCGGCCCTGGGATGCACGTGGCTGATCCTGGCCGGGCTGTTGGTGCTCATGCTGACCGAAGAACCGCTCAAGGCCGGCCCAGGACTGCTGACGGTGATTACGGGTTTTGAGCTGGCGTACACCCCTCTTGAGACCAGCCTGGCGGTTGTCCTGATGTGGGCGATCGTCAATCTGCTTCTGGCAGTGGCGATCTCGTATCTGGCCGCTGTGCGCGGCGTCAACACGGCTGACGAGGACCTATGATTGAACCGCCCTGGTGGCTGGTGATTCTGCCGTTGTTGGCCGCTCCCCTGGTGTACCTCAGCCGCCACTCGTGGTTGGGTGCGTATCTGGCTGCTCTGGTATCGCTCTTCACTGGATTGCTCGCCGCCAGCCTGCCGGCCACGAACGCCATGCGACTGGGAGGACGCACCTTCCTGCTAGACCCTCTCACGCAGATGGGACTGGCGATCATTTTCATTGCCGCCGCGATCCTGTATGTGGCCGGGTGGCGGTTCAGGCGGGGTCGCTACTTTCTTCCGCTGGGTCTGGTCGTGTGCAGTTTGTTCGCCGTGGCGGGGATGTCGCGTCATCTGGGCATCACCGGCCTGGTTATGACGGTGGCAGCCATCGTGAGTGTTCCGATTATCCAGGGCGACCAGCGTATCTCCGTGCGTGGTGCCTGGCGCTTCGTGATGCTGATGTGCCTGGCGCTGCCGTTCTTCCTGCTGGCAGCCTGGCGGGTGGATGCATATGGTGAGGACATCCAGAACGCAACCTATCTGCTTGAGGCGGCTCTCCTGTCAGGTGTCGGCTTTGCGTTCTGGCTGGCCGCGTTCCCGATGCACGGCTGGCTCACAGCCATGAGCGCCGATGCACCGCCGATCGGCGGTGCACTGCTAATTATCGGCTTTCCGATGATGGGATTGATCACCCTGGCTCATGTGCTGGCCGAGGCGGCCTGGTTCAGTTGGTGGTCGCCGGCCGCGCAAGTGTTGTTGATCGTGGGTCTTGTGTCCGCCGCGTTGGGTGGCCTGATGGCAGCCATCCAGCGCAGCCTGCGCATTGCGACAGGGTACGCCGCCCTCTTTGACCTCGGCTGCCTTCTCGTCGCATTTGCCGTTCAGGGCAATAACGGAGCCCTTGTGCTGTATGCCGCGCTGGTGACGCGGGCAATCGGGCTGATCTTGATCGCGATCGCGAGCGCCGTAATCCAGGAGTCGGCCGGCAACGATGCGCTCAGTCGGATCAGGGGACTGGCGCGGCAGCATCTCTTCGCCCTGATCGCCCTGGTGTCGGGTGGAATCACGCTCGCGGGGTTGCCTGTTGCCGCCAACTTCCCCCTGCGATGGCTGTTGCTGCACGATCTGGGGCAGGTGGACGGTCGTGCCGTCTGGGTCGTAGCACTTGCCGGCTTGGGGGTGGCGATCTTCTATCTGCGATCCGCCCACGCTATGCTGCAACCGACATTGCCGGGCTCTCCCAGGTCACGAGCTGAAGTGGGATGGCCCACCACAATTCTGTTGCTACTTCTGACTGCAGCGACCGTCGGAGTGGGCCTGTTTCCCGATCCGCTGCTGCGTGCCGCCGCGGCACTTGTGAAACTCTATCCGCTGCCCCACCTGTGACGCCGGGACCGGCTGATCACCGCGACTCCCGTGAAAATAACCGATTGCAGGCCGCGAGTAGCCAGCAGCAGGCCTGGGAACGCCGACGTAGTCCCGGTGCTGTCCCGGGAGCCCCAGCTCGGCCCCGTCTCCATTGCAGCACCTCACCCCCCGGCCCTCTTTCCACTCCGTGGAGAGGGGGAGCGTTCCCCCTCTCCGCTTGCGGAGAGGGGGTTAGGGGGTGAGGTCTGTGCCGTCATTTTCATGCACTATTGGTGTGCAGCCGCTCATGGGGACTCCTGTGTAAGAGTGGCAGGATTCAGAGATAATAGGTCATCCGCTGCAGGTGAACCGATGGATCAATGTTCTGCACCTGCACACCGGGCGGGACTGAGATGTTGATCGGTGCGTAGTTCAGAATAGCTTGCACCCGACACTTGACCAGTGTATCCACTGTCGCCTGGGCAGCCGAGGAAGGCACAGCCACGATGGCCACCCGGATGTTGTTCTCGCAGATGACCTGAGGCATCAGAGCGGCGTCGAGCACCGTCTTGCCGCCCACCGTCTGTCCGATAATGGCCGGGTCGTTGTCAAATACTTTCGTGATCTCAAACCCCTTGGCAACGAATCCCTGATAATTCGCGAGAGCCCGTCCCAACGCGCCACAACCCACCAGCGCCACCGGCCACACACCCTGAATGTGCAGAATCTGCCGCAGCTGCTCGCGCAGATAGGCGATCTCATAACCCGTCCCCTGTTTGCCGAACTCGCCAAAATGGGACAGGTCTTTTCGGATCTGCGCCGAACTGATGCCCAGACGTCGGGCCAGCTCCTGTGACGATACCACTTCCAGGCCTTCTTCGGCCAGGTAGGTCAAGGCACGCAGATAGATTGGCAAGCGTCCAACCACGATGTCGGGCACCTTCTCCACCGGCATAGGGCGATGTCCTCCTCACAGATGCGCACAGTGCAGGCGCACGTGCCGCGCGGCCTGCCAATTTGTGAAGCCGATCACAGACACATCATATCATGGTTTCGGATGCAAGACAAGCCATCTCGACGCGACAGCCAACGGTCGTAATTTGCGTATCCCATCGGGATTGCTATAATGCGTGGGTTGACATTTGGAAAATCCGGTAGTCTTCCACCGACGCAGGAGTTGTTCTTCTTTGTTGCAGCGCAACACACAGTCGCCCAAGTATTGGCAAGACTTTGCCGTGCAGCCTGCCGACACTGAGCAGCTGTTCAAGCTGGTGCTGGACGGTGGCCGGCCTCAATCCACCGACAGCCTGGCTCTCGCGTTGATTCAGCATCGCCTGGAACGCGAGGCGATGGCCATGCGCACCGACCTTGAGGGAGGAACGCTGTACCAACCTCAGGGCAGCTTCGCCGATGGCGAACGGTTGATCTTTCCCCGTTTCGACTACGCGACCGGAGTAGTTGTCGGCAGGCGCCCGGGCCATCACCCGCGCTACGGGGACTTTGTGGTCATCAGCGTGGACTTTGGCGCTCCCACCGGCATCCGCGAATTCGCTGCCGAGTTTTCACATCCTCATTCCCTTAACCTGGGCGATGGGCGTGGACTGGCCGACCTTGAGGGAGATGTCTCAGCGGCAGACATCTTGAATCAGTATCGTGACTACATAGTCCCGCGATTGGTGGAAGCGTTAGAGGCACACCAGGATTTTGTGCGTTTCAAGGACGAGTGGCTGCTCAGAGGCATGCTGGTACCGCTCCACGCCGGCCATCTCAACATCGCCGAGGCCGCGATTGACATTAGCGATCGCCCGATGCCCACCGCCAGCCTGTTGAAGGATCTCGATCTGCCAGCTGAGGTCGCGCCATCCATCCTGGAGTTCTCACTGAATCACACGCTTGATGTGGATGAGCGATTCGTAAATGTTGGGCCAAAGGGACAGGTGAGCTGGTACCTGAAACATATGCAGCCCGGTGACATCCACCAGGTGCCACGGTATTTGCAGCTGCCTGATCTCCCCTTCGACGTCAGACGCCTTGACGACAGCCTGCTTCAGATCCTGGCTGAGGTTGACGACGAAGCCACCGACCCTGCACTTCTGCCGACCGCGGCGACCGCCAACGACGAAGTGACCATCGTGCTCATTTGTCCCCACCGTCGCGCCGGCACGCTTCCCATCTCGGCGCGCACCGCGTCCTTCTTTCCTCAGGCCGACGATCATCACGTACGCATCACGTTCGTTGACCGGTTGACAGGGCAGCAGATACCGGGCTGGGTCGTAAGTGAGCACAGGTATGTGGCAGGACTCTCGGAATGGTATATCAAGAACCAGCTGGTCACCGGTGCCTATGTCACATTGCATCGCACTGATTCGCCGTTGACGGTCGAGATCAGCTATCGTCAGGTGCGCCCCAAGCGTGAGTGGGTTCGCGGCGTGGTCGCTCAGGGTGGCCATCTTAGCTTCCAGAATCTGCGGCTTATGGTCACCTGTCAGTATGATGAGCTGATGATCGTGGGGGAGGACAATCCGGCCGCAGTGGACGCGCTGTGGGAAACGCATAGCGAGCGAAGGCCGCTGTTAAGCCTGCTGCGACAGCTGGCGTTCGAGCTGATCAAGATCAACCCGCAGGGCACCGTCCACGCCAAGACTCTGTACAGCGCCGTCAATGTGGTGCGTCGTTGTCCCCCCGGTCCCGTTTTCCACGAGATTGTGTCGAATCCGTGTTTTGTTCCGATGGGTCATGGCTACTGGACATACGATGCATCCAGGTCATCATAGCGCTCAACCACCCGATAATGGTCACTGACTGATGCCTGAGTACTTCAAACCATCACTGGACACCAAGTTTCATATAGATTTTGACTGGTGGCGACAGCACAACCGCAAGCTGGGTGTGCATCTCGCTTCACGTCTGTGTCCTCAGTGTCAACCGCAGCACGCCGCCGATGCGGTGCGTGAGATAGACTGGGTTGATCCGTTCACCGGCGAGGTGAAACCGGTAGATGGTCTGTGGGAGGTGGTGCGCGGCTGCTGCAGCCAACATCCGGACTACATCACCCCTCAGACGCCCCTGGTGTTCGCAGTATTTCTGACCTTTGTGGCCAACGACAATGCCCCCATGACGCCCGTCGAGCTGCAACAGGCGTTGGGTGGTAATCGTCCGGCTTCAACCATTCTCCGCACACTGAGCAGCCGCGAGGTCTTCTACGGCATCCGACCGGTGAGAGCACCGGTCAAACGTCGCCGGCAATCGGCCTGAGCGTGCGGTCCCTCCGGTCCGGGCCGGTCGTCGCCCGGGCATCAATGTGATGTCGGAACGCAAAGCCGCAAGGATTTCTGGGTCGCGGCTTTGCGTTCTTGATATTTGGGCAGAATAGTGGCTTGAGGAGTCTACAAATGGCACGCGCGGAGATACATTCTGGCATCTGTGGCTTTGTCACGACTGTGGAAGCAACCGCTGACGAACACGAGCCCTACACGGTCCATCTCAAGATCACCAGCGAGTGCAAGGCATGTCAGCGGCTGGCGCAGGAACTGACCGAGGTGGACGCCGTGCGCGAGATGACCTTCCGCGGCGAGATGCCGCTCACGCTCGAGCTGGGTGCCAGATACCTCAGCCACGCCTCTTGCCCGGTGACGGCGGGGATCATCAAAGCGGTCGAAGTGGCTGCCGGCCTGGCGTTGCCCAGGGACGCCACCATCAAAGTCTCCAGGGACTGAGCCTCCATGTGCAACGCCGCCTCTCAGAGGCACTCCGAGAGGCGGCGCACTGCGGGGAACTAGAAGCCCATCACCTGGCTCAAGTCTATCAGCCCGTCTGGCAGAGCCGCGATGCGGTACACAAGCGCCAGGCGATTGCGGCGCACCGACTCGTCATCGGCCATCACCATGACCCGGTCGAAGAACGTGTTGATGGGCTGCGTCAGCTTCGCCAGGGCAGTCAGCACGGCGTCCACATCCCGCCGGGCCTCCAGCGCCGCGGACGCATCCTGCACCGCAAGCCACAATGCCCGACTCTCCGCATCGAGCGTCTCCACATCCAACGCATAACCCCGCACCTCGTCCAGGATAGGTCGGACGATGCGTTTGCAGCGAGCGTAGGCCACCAGCGTGGCATCCCAGTCCGGTCGCTCCACCCAGCGTTGCAGCGCCTCGGCCGCCTCCCGACAGCGCGCAGGATTGTCCGCCAGCTCGGCCAGCGCCGCCTGCACCACGTCGTGACGCAGCCCGCGTTCGCGCAGGACTGTCTCCAGTCGCCGCGCCACGAAATCCCGGCAGGCTGCCAGAGCCGACTGCTGCGCTTCAGGCGTCAGAGTGGTTGGCTCCCTGCCCGACCGAATCTTGATTTCAGGCAACAGGCGGGCCGCCGCCTGTAATCCATCGGCCACCGAGAAATCGAGGCCTTTTTCCAGAAGAACCGATACCAGACCCAGCGCGTCGCGCCGCAAGCCATACGGATCGGCAGATCCGCTCGGCGCCAGCCCGGCCATAAAGAGACCCGCCAGGCTATCCAGACGATTGGCCAACCCCAACACCAGCCCGGCGCGTGTCGTTGGCAGCTGATCGCCGGCGAAACGCGGTAAGTAATGCTCATAGATGGCGGTTGCAACAGCCTCACTCTCTCCGGATCGGCGAGCATACTCGGCCCCCATGATGCCCTGGAGGCTGGTGAGCTCGACAACCATCTGGGTCGCCAGGTCCGCCTTGCACAGGTGGGCCGCTCGCTGAAGCGTTTCCATCTCCTCCGCAGTGAGCCCCAGCTGGCGACCGATCACCGGGGCGAGTTGCTCAATGCGCTTCGTCTTGTCGAGCATGGAGCCCAGCTGCTCCTGGAAAAGCAATGTACTCAACCGCGGCAGGAAGTGCTCCAGCGGCTGAGCCGTGTCCGCCTTGAAGAAGAAAGCCGCATCGGCGTAGCGAGCCCTGAGAACACTCTCATTGCCGCGCCTGACGATGTCCAGATGAGCATCGCCGCCATTGCGCACAGCGATGAAGTAGGGCTTGAGTCGCCCCTCCTCATCCACCACCGGGAAGTAGCGCTGATGTTTCTTCATCACCGTGATCAGCACCGACTCGGGCAGCGTCAGATAGGCCGGGTCAAAGACACCGCGCAGCGCGGTCGGCTTTTCAACAAGATTGGTCACTTCCTCCAGCAAAGCGGCTTCCTCGGGCACGCGCCCGCCAACCTGTGCAGCCAGATCAGCGGTCTGCCGCAGAATCTCGGCCGCTCGTTCGCGCCCATCTACCACCACTCCCTGAGCCGCCATGGCGGTCAGATAGCTGGCGGCGTTGGCGATCTCAACCGGCGGCGATCCATCGGGCCGAAGCCCATAGCTCACACGCCCACTGGCAACGCCGGCGTAGCGAAAAGGTATGACCTGTTCATCCAGCAGGGCCACCAGCCAGCGGATTGGGCGGCTGAAGGCCACGCTGGGGTCTTGCCCACCTACCTGCGGCGACGGCAACCAGCGCATGCTCTTGGTGAACTTCACGCCGGCGATCAGCTCGGGCAATGCCTCGGCCAGTACTTCGCCGGCCGGTCGGCCCTGGATGTGGCGAACAGCGTAAACATAGCTGCCGCCCTCCGACTCGCGTACCTGCAGATCGGTCACCGACACTTGCTGGCTGCGGGCGAAGCCGTGCGCTGCCCTGGTCGGCTGCCCCTGGTCATCGAATGCCGCGCGGGCCGGCGGACCCTTCACGAGTTGCGTATCATCGGACTGGCGTGGCGCCACAGTCTCGACCAGGACGGCCAGACGACGCGGTGTCCCCAATACCCGGATCGCCCCATGGTCAAGACGCAGATCGGCCAGCCGCTGCGGCACAGCCACCTCCAGCTGGGCTATGGCATCTTGAACGTCGTGAGGCGGCAGCTCCTCGGTGCCAATTTCTAACAGCAGCGCCGCCGGTGACCCGACCTGCGGCAAGGGTATCGCCCGATCGCGTGACGGCACAACGGCCGCTGGGCGCATGAACGGATAGCCGGCGGCCTCGCGCTGCTGGACGAAAGCAGCAGCCACCTGCCGTGACAACTCCCGCATGCGCGCAAAGTAGCTGGCTCGCTCCGTGACACCGATCGCGCCGCGGGCATCGAGGACGTTGAAGGTGTGCGAGCACCGCAACACATAGTCGTGCGCCGGCAGCACCAGGCCCGCCGCGAGACAGTCCCGCGCCTCTTGCTCGAACAGGTCGTAGCACTTCAGCATCCGTTCGACGTTGGCCAACTCGAAATCATAGATACAGTACTCCACCTCCTGACGCTGCAGGATGTCACCGTAGGTGTGCACGCCGTCCCAGTCTATCTCCCACACGGAGCCGACGCCTTGCAGATACAGGGCGATCCGTTCCAGGCCATAGGTCAGTTCCACGGCAACTGGATCGGCATCGAATCCACCAAACTGCTGGAAATAGGTATACTGGGTAATCTCCATGCCATCCAGCCATACCTCCCAGCCCAATCCCCACGCGCCCAGTGCCGGGCTCTCCCAGTTGTCCTCGACGAACCGAATGTCGTGCTCCTCGCGTTTGATGCCCAGTGCGTACAGGCTGTTGAGGTACAGCTCCTGCGGATTGCCAGGATCGGGCTTCAGGATCACCTGAAATTGAGTATGCATCTGCATTCGGTTGGGGTTTTCGGCATAACGGCCATCATCGGGACGGAAAGAGGGTTCAACATAGGCGACATTCCACGGTTCCGGCCCCAGGGCACGCAGCGTCGTCGCCGGGTTGGCCGTGCCAGCACCCACCTTCTCGCTGTAGGGGTACCACACCAGGCAACCCTGCTCTGCCCAGTACTGCTGCAAGGTCATGATGATTTGCTGGAAACTGAGTGGTTTGGTCACACAAAGACTCCTGTGCCACGAGCACCCAATCGCGAATTGGTGATGCCCGATGGATTAGCGCATTGGCTGTACCGTCGTCTCACGACGCAGACGGTAGATGAAATCAACTGACTTCAGTCGCCGCTCCAGAATGTGCACGATGAAACGCTGCAGCACGGCCTCGACGTCCCGATGCGTTTCAGGCTTCAATTGAAACGCGGCCACCCTGTCCCAGGGTTGCGTCTGCATGTAGCGCAGCACCTTGAACGTCGGCAGTGCCAGCGGTTGAGCCGACCTGACCCCCTCGCCGTGGCGTGGACAGAGGACACCGCCTGCGCCGGGATCGAAGTAGTTCGTCGTCGGTTCGAGCGGCGACTGACACGCGACGCAGAAATGCAGCTGCGGCTGAAACCCCAACAGCCCCAGGGCACGCACCTCAAAGAAGCGCACTGCCAGAAGGGGATCACGCGCCTCACACAGACGCGACAGGGTGGCGAGCGTCAAATCGAACAGCGGCGCATTCTCATCACGTTCCTCCGTGAAAGCCGTGATGAGTTCGCTGACGTAGTAAGCCAGGCTGGCACGTTCCAAGTGCTCGTGCAGGCGACGGAATGGTTCCACAACCTCCGCCTGGGACACGATGTCGAACGTCGTTCCACGCGCGACAAGAAGGCTCACGTGCGTAAACGGCTCGACATGACCCGACTTGCGACTGGACGGTTTGCGCACACCCTTGGCGAGCAGTCGCAGACGGCCCAGACGGGGAGTCAGGACATTGAGCACCCTGTCCGCCTCACCAAAATCGGCGCGGTGCAATATGATCGCCTCGGTACGATACAGCCTTTCCCGTTCCATTGTTCCTGCCCAGGCTGGCTGGAACTCAGGCTGCAGCCCGCACTGAACGCCACACGTCCAATGACGGCTGCGCTATTGCTCTGCCCCCGCATCACAGGCGAGGCGCCTGATCTCCCATCCCGTTGTTGCCCCCCGCAGTCCGGCTGGAGGTAACGAGTTCGGCAACCACAATGATCGCTCCGGCCAATTGTAGAAGTCCGCCGCCCAGCAACATCACGCCGCCCAGCCTCACCCCGGCCCAGACAAGCAGCGGCTGACCGGCGATCATCGCAATGAGTCCCACATTGAGACACCACCAGACGGCGGTCAAGGCACGCGGCAACTTGATGACACTTCGATAAAGCCACCCAATCGCAACTTGCGTCAACCACCCCGTCAGCAGCATTTGACGCACAGTCTCTACAGGCGTGTAAACCAGCGGGCTGATGCCCAACCAGATATCCGCCATATGGACTGCCTGGACCGCCAGTCCGAACACCAGATACACCAGGGCAGAGACCACAAAACGACGATACACCGACCGATGTCCGTGAGGCAAGGAGTGTCCGGGCCAGACCACAGCGCTCCCACGTCCGCTGCGATCATGGGACGAGGTCGAGATACTCCATCTTGATACGGTCCTCAGTGCTGATCTCCATCATATCCAGGAGATCACCGATCAGATGTGCCTTGTGGTCTGCGTCCCGCGCCGACCAGGTGCGCGCCTTAATCTCCAGGAAGTGGCTACCGCCAGGTGGTGTCATCACCTGGTCAAGGTTGACGGCGAAATCAGTGTCCTGAAACGTGATGTGAAACCGATGACGATGTTTCACGACCTGCTTCTCTGCGTCAGGCTTGAAGTACTCGCGGTAGAAACGCAGGCTGCGATCGGCGGGCGCGGTGTACCGCGACCGGGTCAGCACGACCGAGTGGTCATACTCCTTCTCGTGGACAGGCGCCATAAAGGTCAGAGTGTAATGTACTGTGCGCACGGTTTCGGTGTCATCCAGCAATTCGTCCTCCCGGTAGCGCAATCGGCCTTGCTGTCCGTCCTTGAACAGAAGGTAGGTATCGTACTGGTTGCGCGTCGAAGAGCGGGTGATGCCCAGCTGCATTGTCTGCAATTGTTGTCGCATTATGTCAACATCTGCAATGCGCACCTTGACCTGGATTTCGTAGGTCTCCTGCGGCACGACCCCACTCCCAATCGCCAGCAGCTTCGAGAGCAGGCTACCCTCCCGCGCCACCAGGAAAGCATCAATCCGCCGCGCGAATTGACGGGCTTCCGCGTGCAATGCCTGCTCGTCCAGGGTCAACAGCCGCCGGTCGCGCATCAACATCTGACCGTTCACCATCACATCGCGAACATCATTGCTCTTGGTCGCATACACCAGCCGTGAATAGATGGCGTCCGGGTCACGCTCGAAGGCCGGCAGCTGGTGTGTGCCGTCGAGTGAGACCACCGCCAGGTCGGCCCGTTTTACCGGTTCGATCGAGCCGATCACATCGCTCATATGGAGTGCCTGCGCACCAAGGATGGTTGCCATTGCAAAGGCCGTTGCGGCCGGCAACGCCGTGGGGTCGCCAAAACACCCTTTGGCCAGCAAGGCAGCCAGGCGTACCTCTTCGAACATGTCGAGATCGTTGTTGGAGGCCGGTCCGTCGGTTCCAATACCCACAGCCAGGCCGACATCCAGCATCTTCTGCACGCTCGCAACACCACTGGCGAGTTTCAGGTTGCTGCTGGGGCAGTGCGCTACACCGGCCCGGTGTTGCTTCAGGGTTCGCATCTCACCGTCGCTGAGATGAACGCAATGGGCCGCGATCACTTTGGCGTCCAACACGTTATGCTGTTCCAGCCACGGCACGACCGGAACGCCATTCTGTTCACGGCTGTTTTCAACCTCGAGGCCTGTCTCAGCCACATGAATGTGCAACGGCACGTCATATTCGACAGCCAGCTGCGCGGCGGCACGCAGCATCTCTGGCGTGGCCGTATAGGCTGCGTGGGGACCAACACCCGGAACAACCAGTGGATGTCCCCGCCAGCGGCTGATGAAGTCGCGCGCGTAGTCCAGGCTTTCTTCATAGCTGGTGGCATCCGGTGAAGGAAACTTGAGGATGGTCTCAGCACACACGGCCCGCAGGCCGGCTTCCACGGTTGCCCGGGCGATTTCGTCCTCGTGGTAATACATGTCGCAGAATGTACTCACACCCGAGCGTATCATCTCAGCACACGCCAGCAAGGTGCCCACACGGCAGAAATGGGCACCCACGAACTCGCGCTCAACCGGCATCATATAGCCATAAAGCCATACATCCAGGCGCAAATCGTCGGCCAACCCCCGCAGAAGCGTCATCGGCACGTGGGTATGAGCATTGACAAGCCCCGGGATGATGGCGCAGCCAGCGCAGTCCACAACCTGTCGCGCATCTACGCGAGCCATCAAGTCGCCCGTGGTGCCGATGGCGTGGATCCGATCACCCCGGACTGCCACAGCCCCGTCCGCGATCAGACGCCGTGTGGGGTCCATCGTGACCACCAGGCCGTGGGTGAACAGGCAATCAATCGCTTCGGTTGTCATGCCTCGCGCATCCTCTCACCGCCCTCCCGTACAAAACAAGCCAGCAGGTAGAACTACCTCGCTGGCTTGCCTGCAGGCCATCATTCGTCGACGCGTGCCGCCGGCCGATCGCCGGGTCGCGTTGATGACCCATCACGTCCAGTCGTCATCCTCGTCCTCATCCAGGAGGTCCTCTTCCTCCTCATCCTCATCCCACTCCAGTGGCTCTTCGTCGAGCATGTCCTCCTCGTCCCATTCCTCATCATCCTCGAGTATCACATCGTCCATACCCTCGTAAGTGAGGCAGCCATTCTCAGGATCGTAGGTGATCTGGTCTGAGGTGCAGACCCCGTCCTCCCAATGAACGCAGTCGCTTACGCGGCAGATGATTTTGGTCATTATCTTTCCTCCGAAGGTATCACGTATGTTGACTGGCGATGAAGTCAACTACAAGGTGACAGATCTGATTTCAAGAAGGCTGAGAATCCAGAACAACGTCATGGTGACAGCCTGAGCCACACACCACTTGCACACGGCCAGGATGACGAACAGCTCCAGGTACGTGAGGTAAGCCGAGAAAAGAACGCCAACGATGGCAATCCCGAACATAGCCAGCGGGAGGTAAGCCTCCAGGTTCTCGCTGGCTCTGCGGCGGATCAAGAGCAAGATCATCAGCACAACATACGCCGCGAACCCGAAAACGGCAACGGGAATACCGAACATACGGGAATAGGCACTCAGAGCAACGAGGTCGCAGCCCTGCGACTCACCACAGATGATCGGCTGTTCCCACAAATAGGCGTAGCTGAGATAGGCCGATATCCCTGCTCCGACAAGCGCCAGCAGGAACATCAGCCACCAACGCCACTGGTTCACGGGTGAAGCGGGCAATGCAATTGTCTCCTCGGTCAGGTTAGCGTTCCTGCGAAACCAGCCATCCGGCACACTGGATGTGAGTGCCGGGTGGGACGATGTCGTTGCGGACCCTCATCCCTGACTCCGCCATCGCGGGCGATGGGCCGATCACTCAGCTCCCTGTCTGCTGGCGCGCGAGCGCTTCATCCAGGAGCTGGCGGAGGGCCGGCTCGGACATCGCCCCGACCTCCTGTTTGCCGTTCAGAAACCACGTTGGCGTACCCTCAACGCCCCGGGCACGACCATCGTTCACATCGGCCTGCACTTGTGCCAGCTTAGCCTTTGTCTGGAAACACCGGTCAAAACTGGCAGTGTCAAGGCCCAGATCACGGGCATAGGCTTTCAGCCGATTGTCACTGTAGGCTGCCATACCACCCGGCCGACTCGCGTATAGAAGATCGTGATATCGCCAGAAGGCCGCCGGACTCTGGTCGCCGGCGCATAAGGCCGCACTGGCTGCCTGGGTTGACTCGGGCGTCAGAAAGGCGAAGTTGTAGAACACCACCTGTAGCCGGCCCGTCTTGATGTAGTCCTCGCCTATTGCATCCAGCGTGGCGGCAAAATCGCTGCAGTGACCACATAAGAAATCGGAATACAGGTCCATTCTCAGCGGAGCATCCGCAACACCTTTGTAGAACCGTCCTTCTGCGGTGACGCCCGTCGGAACGTCCACCACACCGACCGTGGACGTGCGGAGGAGGCCGCTGTTCAGGACGATCAGGAGTATCACGGCGACTGCAGCCGCGCCGACCACCAGAAGGATCTGGCGGGTAGAGACCGCTCGTTGCCCACTTGTCCGACGACGTGGTTGCGAAGATTTCATCGCTTTCTTGCCCGCTGCCTTCCACAAAGCCAGGCCCGTTCCGCGTTCATCACCCACACCGTACCGGTGGAGCCCTGTCCCGGCCCAGCAGTTGCCGGATTTTACTCTACTCGGCGCCGGGACGCAAGATCGGATCGCTCCCCAGGCAGGCTTACTTGCATCCGTGCGGCTTAAGGCTATCATGCCACGACGTAACCATACCGGCCAAATGGTGTTCTAGTAACTAGAATGCCAGCGGTCTCGTCATCCAGAGAGTCGTATGGCAACTGACGAGTACGCCCTGATCGAGCGTGCCAAGAGTGACCCTGAAGCTTTCGGGATCCTCTATGAGCGATACGTGGGCAAGATTTACAACTACATGTACTACCGTGTGGGCAACCACTACGATGCCGAAGACCTGACGGCGCGTACGTTCTATCGCGCGATGAATCACATCGCTGAGTATACGCCCCGGGGCGCCCCGTTTTCGGCGTGGCTGTACCGAATCGCCCACAACCTGATGGCCAACTGGCACCGAGACCGTCAGCGACACCAGGTCTTTCCCCTGGAAGACGCGGTGTTGCGTGCGGAGTATGGCGAGGAGCCGCATCAGATAAGTGAACAGGAAGATGAGAAGCTCCGGTTGCTGACGGCGATCCGCAATCTGCCGGAGGATCGCCAGCAGCTACTGATACTAAAGTTTGTGGAAGGTCTGTCGAACATAGAGATAGGCCAGATTATGGGCCGCAGCGAGGGTGCCATCAAATCGTTGTACCACCGCACCCTGGTATCTTTGAAGGAACTGCTGGCCGAGCATGAAAATCTGGTCAAAGAGCTGGCCGAGGAAGAGGACTAGATGCTCAAAATTGTCACCGACACCACCTGCAACCTGCCGCCGGCCTGGTTTAGTCAATACCAGATTACCGTTATTCCGTTTAATATCCAATTTGGACTGGAGACTTTTCGCGAAGGGATTGATATCAGCCCGGCCGCCTTTTACCGGCGGATTCAATCGGAGCAAGCCCTGCCAACCACCTCGCAGCCGGCCATCGGTGATTTTATCGACATTTACCGGCAGCTTGCCGCCGACGGCAGCGAAATCATCTCGGTCCACGTCACCAGCAAATTGAGCGGGGCCTGGCAGGCGGCCGTTTTGGCTGCCCGGCAATTGCATGGCCAGGCGACCGTCCACGTGGTGGATAGTTTGACCGGTTCGGTCGGGCTGGGTTTGATGGTGCGGGAAGCGGCTCAACTGGCCCAGGCCGGCTGGCTTGGACCGGACATTGTCCGCCATCTGGAGGCCCGCCGCGATCAAATCAACGTCTTCATCATGCTCAAAGACCTGCGTTATGCCCGCATGAGCGGCCGGGTGGGTGCGTTACGCCAAACATTGGCCTCGTTGCTAGATGTGAAACCGATCATCGGCGTAGTTGAGGGCGCCCTGGTGCCGCTGGATCGGGTGCGGGGGCAGAAAAAAGGTTTGGCCCGCATGGTCGATTTGGCCGCGGCAGCGGTGGAGCCGCTGACCCTCTCGCCGGGCGGGATCGTGGCGGTGCATTTACGTTGGGAGGGAAAGCCGGAGGCGCTGACTGGCAGCGAGAAAGTTTTCCTGCATCTCGTCGACGAGGAAGGGAAGCTCATCGCGCAGGATGATCGACCGTTGGATAGAAGGACGGGGACAGTGATCAGCTATGGGATCCGCCTGCCCCTCTCTCTGGCTTCGGGGCACTATCGCCTGCTCGCCGGCCTCTACGATCCGGCTCGGCCCGGCGCGCCGCGGCTGTTGACAGAACAAGGCCAGGACTCCACACTCCTGGCCAGGCTGGTCGCGGCGCCGTAAAACAAAGGCCGCTGG
>Ga0101944_10001838_pt1 | contig 39293 bp, 36 predicted proteins | sample DewCreD2012metaG_FD_75245 | JGI IMG/M metagenome (GOLD analysis project Ga0101944, IMG submission 75245) | Hot spring sediment bacterial and archeal communities from British Columbia, Canada, to study Microbial Dark Matter (Phase II) - Dewar... ... | reverse complement strand
GCCACCATCTGCAGCGTGCTCCCAGGATGACCGGGCTGTCCGCCGCTCTTCTTCCCGCTCTTGTGGCGCAGGCTTTTGGGTTTCTTTTTCAACCCATCGCTGGAGGGTGGCTTACTGCTGTTATTGCTGTTTTTCGCCATCTGATCTTCCAATTGCTGAATGCGCTCGGCCAGTTTTTGAAAGGTAGCGTAAAACAAGGCGACCATTGCTTCTTGCCCTTGATCGTAGGCTGCTTTGATCTCTTCTTCGCTCGCCAGTCGCAGTGGTCCATCCCTTAAGTTTCACTGACTTTTATGTTTTTGACAATGTTTTTGTGCCATTGTTTTTATGGCTGAGCAGTTACAAATAAAATTGAATAGATATACTCTTACTTATACACCGTGGTCGTAGCATAGGATGGTCCTCCAACACCGGACAATGTCCATGTTTGACGAAAAGGACTACTACCCCCACACAAGAAATCATGATAAAACTGATACGGACCCCCTGGAGCATATCCACAGGTTTTGTAGGACCCGCAAAAATCTCCCCAATTCACCTGAATACAGTAACTGCTACCTTCACCTTGAATATAAACATTCCATACTGCTCTATATTGTGGTGAAAAAACGGTTTGTGCAGAGGGTGACACAGATATCTCTGCTGGAACATAATTCGGCTGAGGAGGTATTTGCTGATTTCCCAATACAACTTTGCTTCCTAAAGAAAGAATCATAACCACACCTGCGAAGACAATGATAAGGGATTTCTTGATCTTCACTTCTTCCTCCGCTTCCTGAATACTTGACAATTCCGCACATAAATTGTACAAAAAAAAAGACAAGTATGTCAAGTGAAATATTACAATTTTATTACCATATCCTATTGTGCTTTTTTAATAAATCAAATAAATCAGCGAATATAATCCCCGAAAAACATCCAAAGCAAAAACAACCCACTTTTTTGGGAGTGTTTTTTCGCTAAAAAATAAGCGAAAGATAAGGTTTGCACCTCACTGCAGGAAATTCAGCGGATCCACCTTGCCGTATACATCGCTGCGCATTTCAAAGTGCAGATGCGGGCCGGTCGAACGCCCGGTTGAGCCCATCAGGCCGATCAGGTCGCCCTGATAAACACTCTGTCCGCAGATCACATTGATCTGGGAAAGGTGGGCATAGTAGGTCTGCCAGCCGTTGCCGTGATCAATCACGATCAGATTGCCGTAGCCAAAATCGTTCCAACCGGCATAGACGATCACCCCATTATCGGAGGCATAAATGCCCACCCCGGTGGAACCGCCAATATCAATGCCAAAGTGGTTGATTTCCGGCTGGTAGCGGTAACCGGAGATGTAACGGGTGGCCGCCGGCCAGACGAAGGTGCTGGTGCCCACAGCTCCATCATACACCGTGCCGCAGTAGCCCGGTCCCACCGTTTTGGCAACTGCCGGGTTGTCGCGCGTGATGCGCGGCATGTTCCAGGTAATGAACTGCCCCTGCCCGCCCGGCACAAACAAGACCGTTCCCGGTTCAATATTCGGGGCGGCAAAATCTCCCACGCTTTCCAGCGTCAGGTTATTGCCCGGCCAGTTGATGATGTCTTCCGGGGTAACTTTGAAGAAGCGGGCAACCGCGTTCAAACCATCCCCGGCGTGCCATTCGTACACCGCCCCATCGGTTGGCGGAATTTTGATCACCTGTCCGGGTGTGATCCAGTGCGGATCCCCCAGTTCTTTGGGGTTGGTCCACATCAGGGACTGGGGCTTAAGACCGAATCGGTCGGCGATGGTGAAGAGTGTATCACCCGCTTGAATTTCGTATTCCACAAACTCAAAGCGCGGGCGATTTGGCAAACTGGTATGCAGCAAAGCCAACCGGAAAATACCCTGAACCCCGTTGTTGGCCGGTAATTCAAAGCGCGGCGGCTCAATGGTGGGGGTGGCCGTGGGCAGCGAGGCAGCAACTGCCGCCGGCTGGGGCGCTGCAACCTGCCCTTTCAGGTAGAAGTTGCTCATCACCCATACCACCATCAGAACCAGGGCCAGCGATGCCAGCCCACTGCCTACCCGATAGGAGGCTTCGCCCAGTCCCATCTCCACCAGCGTCTGCCATAACTCCCCCAATGAACGCGGGTTGGGTTTTGAACTGAGCGAATCGTTCTGTTCGGTTGAGTCAAGATCGGCACGGAACGGATCGTTCGATGTCGATGATTCGGTCATGAATCAGGTTCCTTCTCTGGACAATATAACACATCTAAAACGGATGGTCAAGCGACGCTTAACCTACGCACATTCTACGCAACGGCAGGCAGCTACTTTTTTTGGCGGTCACCAAACGGAATCAACATCAAAAAACCAATTGCAATGAGGATTTGACCAATTTCAACGCCTCGCGCCTGCCACGGGCCAAAGTAGGGTACACCCGGCAAGGGATGGCTGCCCGCCCCAAACACATCCGCCATGCCGGCAAACACGGCAATCACATAACCGGTGGCTACCATACGCAGGCCAATATCGGCCAGGATGCTGGGCTGGCGTTTCTTCCACAGCGACATCAGGCTGATGTACCCGCCAATGCAGATCAACGCCAACCCCACCAGAAAGACGGCAATCTGCACAAAACCAATCACCGGGCTGCGGTCCAGCCCAAACAGACTGGGGCGCGCCCCCATCAAAAAGACAACAAACCCCAGCAGCGTGAGCGACAACCCAATCCGCACCCGGCGCAGGGAAAAAGTCTGGTTGGGGCGGCTTTCAACCGGTTGCGCCGCCGACTTTGAGGATGGTGTGGGTTCTGCGGAAGTCATGCGGGTAGGGTTTGCTCCAGAATTCTCTGCCAGTTGGCATGGGAAATGGCGTGCAAGTCTTGTTCCGAAAAGCCGCGCTCCATCAACAGGTCTGCCAGTTTCGGCAGGTCGGCAATGGTATCCAGCTCCAGCGGCACGGCCGGGTAACCAAAACCGCCGTCAAAATCGCTGCCCAGGCCAACATGCCGGACGCTGCCGGTGACCTGACAAATATGATCCACATGATCAGCCAGATGTGCCAGGGTTACCCATTCGCGCGGTTCATGATTTTTCCACCCGCTGCGTAAAAAGCGGTTGAACGGTACCACTCCAATTACCCCGTCGCGCTCTGCCAGCCTGCGAATCACCCGATCCGATAGATGCCGACGGGTGGCCAGCTCATCTTTCAGCAGGGCGGCGGCATTGCTGTGGCTGCAAACAACCGCACCCTCGTAACGGTCAAGCGCCTGCAAAGCGGAAGTTTCATTCATATGGGCAATATCCAGAGTATAGCCGATTTCCGCCATTTGTTCCAACAGGCGGTAGCCTTCGCCGGTGAAGCCGTCTCCTTCGTACATTCCACCGCAGTAGCGCGTTCCCGCCCAAACCGGGCCAATCAGGCGCACACCCGCCCGCCACCATTCTTCCAATTCGCGCTGATCACGGACACCTTCCGCGCCTTCCATGCTCAATACCAGCCCAACCGGTTGGGAATGCGAAGGAAACTGCGGCGGCTTCGCCTGCCAGCGTCCGATGTGCTCCAACAATTCAGCACGATTGCGCAGCAGGCAAAATTGATCGGGTGACTGATCACACAGGTTCAGGTAGTAATCCACTTGTGCCCGCGTCAGGCGGTAGGCTTCCTCAGGTGTGGCAAAGTCCAGTTTCTCCCAGGCGCCGGTTTTGTAACGGCGCGGCATGACAAACAACGTGGCTACAATCAGGCCTATTCCCCCGCGCTGAAATTCTTCCCAGCCGCACAAGGCTTCCCCATTGACCAGCACGGTTGGACTGCCCGCCTCACGTTGGCGCGTTTCGTAGGCCGAAAGACGGACATCCCTGCCAAAGGTCAGGGCATTGTAGGCAATGTCTTGATGAGCGTCAATCCACAAAAGGGGTTTCATCGAATAGAGGGGGGAGTGAAAGAGACGCCCTGAAACGGCGTCTCTTTAATCTTACACCTGTTTTTGAACTCACCTCATGGTTTAATCCGCAGATTCAGCCGGGGGTTGTTCGCTTTCCTGTTCAGAGTCATCTTCTTCAAGCACTTCTTCGAGCGCCATCCAGTCCAGATCGGCATAAGCCATGGACTCCACCCGGCGCAGGCTCAACCCAATCCGGTGATTTTCGGCATCCACTTTGATCACCCGCAGGGTAACCACATCGCCTTCCTTCAACACCTCTTTGGGGTGCTCGATGCGTTTTTCGCTGATTTCGGAAATGTGGATCAAACCCTCCACATCGTCATCAATGCGGGCAAAGGCGCCAAACTTGGTCAGGCGGGTAATCGTGCCTTCGATCAACTGCCCCACCTGATAACGGGAAGCTTTTTCCATCCACGGGTCTTCCTGCAATTGACGGATGGAAAGGCCAATGCGTTTTTTATCGCGGTCAATCGAGATGATTTTTACTTTGACTTCCTGCCCAACTTTCAGCACCTCGGAAGGGTGCTGAATGCGATCCCATGAGATTTCGGAGAGGTGCACCAGTCCATCGGCGCCGCTGATGTTGACAAATGCCCCAAAATCGGCCAGACTGGTTACCTTGCCGGTGCGTACTTCCCCTTCCTGCAGGCTGTCAATGACGCGCTCTTTGATGGTTTCGCGGGTTTCGGTGTTGGCTGCCCGCTCCGAGAGGATCAGGCGGCGGCGTTCGCGGTCCACCTCAATCACGCACACATCAATTTCCTCACCGATCATCTTGCTCCAGCGCTGTTCGGGGGTTTCTCCACTGCTTTCGGCGCGACGCGAAAGGCTTACCTGCGAAGCCGGTACAAACCCGCGCAGTCCGCCAATTGGAACAATCAACCCGCCTTTGTTGTAGCCGATGATTTTGCTGTGATAGGTTGCTTTAGAAGCAAGCAGCGATTCGGCTTCTTTCCAGCTGGCTTCTTCGCGGGCGCGGACGTAGGAAAGCACCACATTGCCGCTGGAATCTTCGGGATTGACGACATAAACGGGAATTTCCATCCCGACTTTCAACTGTTCCAGTTCCTCACGCGGGATGGCTTCATATTCCTTCCCGCTGATGACACCTTCGGACTTGGTACCCACGCTCACCAAAATCTGACCGGGGGCGATACTGGCAATCATGCCCGTGCGAATTTCCCCTTGTTGAGGGAAATCAATCATTGCACCTTCCTGCTCTAAAAGGGAGGCCATGTTGTTATTTTCTGTCTGATGATTCTCGGGCTGGGTTTCCTGCTCGAGCGGTGCGTGGTTTTGGTCCATACGATCCAATACTCCAATGAAAAAAGTTACTGCCCATTATAAAGGCGATTAAGCATCTTGACAACCCTTCATTAATGCCGCCGGCGTTTCTTTTTGCGTGCCGAACGCGAAGCCTCATTGCCGGCTTCAACTGCCGCAGCCGGTACACCTTCGGTTTTGGCTGGTGTTTCGCTGCCGCTGCGGTCGCGTTCCACCTGAACGGTGGCGCCGCGGCTAGGCTGGAAGGTGAACATGCGCGCCACCACCCCCGCCCGAATATCTTTGAGCAGCTGAGAGAAAAGTTCCGTGGCTTTGCTCTTGTATTGCACCAGCGGGTCGCGCTGGGCGTAGGCTTCCAATCCAATCGAAACCCGTAAGGCATCCACCCGCGTCAGGTAATCCACCCATAACTGGGAAATGACTCCCAGTAAAATTTCGCGGTAGATTTCATTTTGCAGTCTTTCGCCCAGGGTTCGGGAAATTTCCAGTAAATCTTCGGCGGGCAAATCCTTCAGGTTGCTCTCGGCAATTTCTTCAAATCGCTCGTTACCCAGTACCGCACGCAGTCGTTCCTGCAAGGATTGATTCAGGCGGGAAAGCGGAGTTTCGGTCTGAATCAGGCGGCGCAGTTCGTAATTACCCCACACCCGTTGCAACGCAAGGCGGGCGCCTTCCAGATGTTCCAGAATCTCTTCGCTCAGATCTTCCGCCGTTCGGCCTTCCAGCAAAGTGGCGGCGTAGAAGATATAAGTCATGCGAACAACCTGCTGACGACCCCGCCGGTGTGTACGGCGGTCAAAAGTCAGGCGGGTAGCCTGGGTCATTATCCCCAGCAGCCCCAGCAAAGCCGCCTGATTCTGCGCCAGCACAATTTTCCCATCCCCAACCCGCTCCAATGCCGCGTCCAAATCCCGTGCAATCGGGCCATCCGGGCTGGAAAGGCGTTCAACCCGTTCATTCAACAATCGTTCAACCTCACCATACAGCAGACGGGCAGCCTCATCCCAATCCCTGCCCTGATACTGCATCGGACGGGCTTCCAGTTCTTCAATCCGCCGTTGGATTGCGCCAATCACACGGTTGAGTGTGATGTTCATCAGTGCGGATTCGACCTGCTCCTTGACCCGCTCCACCAGATGATCGCCCCCCTGCGCCAGGGCGCGCATCTCTTCCGTATTCAGGCGCAGCGGTACCCGCACCAGCCCGGAAAGTTCTTCCACCAGTTCCTGCGGGCGTAAACTGCCGCCGGCTTCTTCCAGCCGGTCCGGCAACCCTTCGAAAAAGGTTTCCACCGTTTCCAGTCGTTCGGTCAGCTGCTGCTGAATAGCCTCTTCGCTGCGTTCCAGCAAAACCTCAATCGAACGCAGCAGATGGTTGCTTTCGGCTTGCAGCGCGCGGCGCGCCAAATCCAGCAACGTTCGCCGTAGTTGTTCGGCGCTGATCGGTTCATCACCTAACTCATCAGCCACTTCATCCATCATCAAGCGCATGGTAAAGGATGGATAGGCCACTCCCTCAAAGGTAATGGGTGGCTGCACATCCTCCAGATACGCCAGCAGTTTCCACGGCCCTTCCTTGTCTTCCAGCGCGGTTTCCACACGGCTTTTCAGCTCGTTTTGCAGCATTTCGCGCACATCTTCGCTCAGGTCTTGTTTGGTAAAGACCCGGTCGCGCTGCTCGTAAATGCGCTTGCGCTGCATGTTGAGGACATCGTCATATTCCAGCAAATGTTTTCGGATATCGAAGTTGTTGCCTTCCACTCGCGCCTGAGATTGTTCGACCAGTTTGGCAACCAGATTATTTTCAATCGGCAGGCTTTCATCAATGTTCAAGCGCGCCATCAGGTTTTCCACCTGCGCCCCGCCAAACAGCCGCATCAGGTCGTCTTCCATGGAAAGATAAAAACGGGAGGAGCCGGGGTCTCCCTGACGGGCAGCGCGCCCGCGCAGCTGGTTGTCAATCCGGCGGGCTTCGTGGCGTTCCGAGCCGATCACATGCAGACCACCCAGTTCGCGCACCTTTTCCATCTCATCCATGTACTGCAAAAAGGCACGCACCGAATCCTCATAAATGCTGTACTGGGCCGGGTCTATTTCCAGCAGCAGCCTGCGGCGCTGTTCATTGGTCATTTCATAAGGATCACTTCCAACGCTCCTCAACACACGGTTGACATCCGCCAGAATGTCCTCGTCCAGTTCGCCGCCCAATTTGATGTCCACACCGCGCCCGGCCATGTTGGTGGCAATGGTCACCGCCCCAAATGCGCCCGCCCGGGCAATAATCAAGGACTCTTCATCGTGCTTGCGAGCATTCAAAACCTGATGCGGCACACCGCCCTGTAACACTTTGATCAGGCGGGGACGGTCTTCTTCTTTCAGATTGAGCAGATTCAATAACCGCTCGACATTTTCAGGGTCTTCCGGGTTGATCGAAGTCATCCCCACCGAACGGGCAAAGTTGCGCAGTTCGGCCGTGTTCAGGTCGGGCAACGGTTTGTATAAAAACTGCAATTCGGGTATGGCCACTTCACTTTCCTGACGGTTGTGCTTGCGCAGCCAGGCATCCCGAATCAGCAGCGCCTGCATTAAGCGGCGCAGCAATTCCGGCTGCAATCGTAAGGAAAGCCGTTCGGAATGCTCCACCGAGGTGGTGCCGACCAGTTGCGGCCGGCCGCGCACATGATAATGGACAATCTCCTGCACAATGGCACGGATTTTTGCCTCTTCGGTGCGGTAGATCACATCCGGGTAGTCTTTACGCTTCCAGAAAACCGGCGCTTTGAGCGGATCATCGCGACGGGCATAATAGGTGAATTTGTAACCGAACTCGTCCTTGGCCTGCACTTCCATCAGGATCGGGTTGGGCTGAATCGCCTTGTATTCCAGATTGGTGGGGATGGGCAGCACTTCCAGTTTGTAAATTTTGGCAAATTCCTCCGCCTCGGTCAGGGCGGTACCGGTCATGCCGGCCAGTTTTTCATACATGCGGAAGTAATTTTGAATGGTGATGGTGGCGTAGGTGATATTTTCCGGCTCGACCTTGACACCTTCTTTGGCTTCCACCGCCTGATGCAGCCCTTCAGACCAGCGCCGCCCGGGCATTAGCCGTCCGGTAAACTCGTCAATGATGATCACCTTACCGCCCTGCACCAGATAATCCTTGTTGCGCTTGAAGAGAAACTGCGCTTTAAGCGCCTGTTCCAGATAGCCCAACAGGCGCGCCTGTTCGGGATTAATATCCTCCGGACGTTCGGGGTCAACCAGCGGCATATCCAGCAATTCTTCCACATGCGCCATACCCACTTCGGTGAGGGTGACAGTGCGGTCGCGCTCGTTGATTTCGTAGTCTTCCTCGCGCAGGGCGCGCACCACCTGCGCCATTTTGATGTACCATTCCGCCTCATCGGCTGCCGGCCCGGAAATGATCAGCGGCGTGCGCGCCTCATCAATCAGAATGTTATCCACCTCGTCCACAATTGCATAATAGTGTCCGCGTTGAGAGCGTTCCTCCAGCCGGTAGGCAAGGTTGTCGCGCAGATAATCAAAACCAAACTCGCTGTTGGTACCGTAGGTAATATCGGCGCGATAGGCCTCAGCCCGATCCACCATACGCAGTTGATGTTGATCCTCAAACGGCGAGGTCTTTTCCAAATCCACCAAAAAGGCTTTGCGCCCGTTTTCGGTGCGGCTGGCCATCTGCAACACGCCCACTTTCAGGCCCAAAAAGTCGTAAATCGGCCCCATCCAGCGCGCATCACGGCGGGCAAGATAATCATTCACCGTGACCAGATGCACCCCCCGCCCGGTCAACGCATTCAGGTACAACGGCAGTGTAGCCACCAGCGTCTTGCCTTCACCGGTGCGCATTTCGGCAATTTTGCCCTCGTGCAGTACCATCCCGCCAATTAACTGCACCTCATAGTGGCGCAAGCCGATGGTGCGTTTGCTGGCTTCGCGCACGGCGGCAAACGCCTGCGGTAAAAGTTCATCCAGCGCCACCTTTTCGGCCTGCCGGCGTTCGGCTTCGTTTTCTATACCTTCGGTTGCCTGCCGGATGTAGGCACGGAACTCATCCGTCTTGGCTCTCAGGGCATCATCCGATAATTTTTCATATTCGGCTTCCAGCGCGTTGATCTGCTCAGCCCGCACTGCCAGCCGCTGAATTTCTCTTTTATTGGGGTCAACGCCCAAGATATTGACAATCTTCTTGAACATATACAATCACCTCTCTGCGGGTGGATTATAGCATAGACAACCCCCGTAAAAAAAGGCGCGGGTCAAATGAACCTTTCTTAATGTGGGTTTGGGATAAGCACAAACCGCGGTGAGCAGCAAAACAGACCCCCTCCTGCGCCTCCCCCAATATCGCAGAAGCGATATTGGGGGAGGCGCAGGAGGGGGCAAAATTCTGAAATCGGATGCAAAAAGGATTTATCCCGAACTTGCGGTTCTTATTTGACCCGTGTGTGATTTTTTTCTGTTGATACAGTCCAGTCGGGAAGATACTCCCCGCCAATCAAATGTGAATGGCATGCCCCGTAGCGGCGTGGGCTGCTTCCATGATCACTTCGCTCAAGGTAGGATGGGCATGCACATTGCGGGCAATTTCCTCAATGGTCAGTTCCATGCTCTGCGCAAGGGTCAGTTCGGGCAGTAACTCCGTCACCTCCGGGCCGATCATGTGCGCGCCGAGGATTTCGCCGTACTTCGCATCCGTTACAATCTTGACAAAACCGGTGTAATCTCCCAAGCCCAGCGCTTTGCCGTTGGGCTGGAAGGGGAATCGCCCGATTTTGACCTCGTAACCCTCTTCTCTGGCCTGCGCTTCGGTCAGCCCAAACGAGGCCACCTGCGGCTGACAGTAAGTGGCACGCGGCATCATGCGGTAATCCAGTTTGACGGTTGGAACACCGGCAATGTTTTCGGCTGCCACAATGCCCATCGCCGAAGCGACATGCGCCAACAGCAGTTGACCGGTCACATCGCCGATTGCCCAAATCCCCGGCACATTGGTTGCCATGCGTTCATCAATTTTGATGAAGCCGCGCTCGTTCAATGCCACTCCAACCGCTTCCAGACCCAAATCCTGCGTATTCGGCTTGAAACCAATCGCCACCAGAGCCTGTTCGGCTTCCAGCACCTTCTCGCTGCCGCCATCCGAAACCTTGACGCGCACGCCTTGATCGGTTGTTTCTACGGACTGCACCTTGTGGCTGGTCAGCATCTGAATACCGCGTTTCTGGAAGGATTTAGCCAGTTCAGCGCTGATTTCTTCATCCTCCAGCGGCACAATGCGCGGCAGCATTTCCACCAGCGTTACCTGCGTACCGTAGGAATTCCAGATGGTGGCAAACTCCACCCCAATTGCACCCGCGCCAATGATGACCACCGATTCCGGCCGGCGGGTCTGCAAAATGGCTTCCCAGTAGGTCAGCACCTTTTCGCCGTCCGGCTGAACGCCGGGAATCATGGCAGCATGGGCACCACTCGCAACAATGATATTCTTTGCGGTGAAGGACTGGGTTTTACCTTCGGCATCGGTAACCTGCACCGTGTCGCGCGCCGTAAGGCGGGCTACTCCCATGTGAACATCAATCTTGTTCTTTTTCATCAAAAAGCCAACGCCCTGCACCAGCCGCTTGGAAACTTTACGACTGCGATCCACCGCCACCGCATAGTCCAGTTGGAGATTATCAAAGGAAAAGCCGAATTCAGCCGTACGCTCGCGGAGAATGTGCGCCAGCTCGGCATTGCGCAGTAGCGATTTGGAAGGAATACAGCCGACATTCAGACACACCCCGCCCAAAAATTCTTTTTCAACCACGGCGGTTTTCATGCCCAACTGGGCAGCGCGGATGGCTGCCACATACCCGCCCGGCCCGGCACCAATTACGATTACATCATAGTCACTCATCGTTCCATCCTCGACATTCCAGATTTTGGTTGGGGCTGTCCTGTTCAGCCCCGTTTTGACCTTGACTCAATTCTACCCGCTTGTGCGAAAATTCGGGGTTGGGTGTAGCATAAATCGCACATTTGCCAGCCCGGATCATCCGCTCCAGTTTTGCAGGGTTTCAACCACTTTGGCCAGAAAACCGTCTGCCAAAGCGCCGTCTAAGATTCGATGATCAAAGGTAAAGGAAAGATACACCATCGGACGCACGGCAATGGCATCCCCTTCCACCACTACTGCCCGTTTTTGAATGGCACCCACCCCTAAAATTCCGCATTGCGGCTGGTTGATGATGGGTGTGGCGAACAGCGAACCGCTGATGCCGTGATTGGTGATCGAAAAAGTGCCGCCTTTGACCTCATCCGGCAGCAGGCGATGCGCCCGCGCCCGGCTGGCAAGGTCATTGATCGCCCGCGCCAGACCCAACAGCGAAAGCCCGTCTGCGCGGCGGATGACCGGTACGATCAGACCCTCTTCTCCGAGCGAAACCGCAATACCCAGATTGATCTCGGAATGCAGCAGCAAACCTTCCTCACTCCATGAGGAATTGACCTGCGGGTAGGCTTTGAGGGCGGCAATCGTCGCGGCTGCAAAGTAGGCCGTATAGGTCAGGTTGACCCCGTCGCGGGCGAACACGGCCTTGTTCGCCTCACGGTGCGCCACCACCTGCTTCAGGTCGGCTTCCATGACGGTGGTCACGTGGGCCGCCGTGCGTTTGCTGAACACCATATGTTCGGCAATGTTCTTGCGGATTTTGGTATGCGGAATCAGGCGGCTGCCGGTTGATGTTCCAACCGGTGGCTGCGGCGCGGCTGGTGGTTTGGCTTCCACAGCCGGTTGACCGGCCGGGAACATCAATTCGGTTGGACGGAATAAATCTCCCTCCCCCGGCGTTTCCCAAATAGCCGGCTGTTCCGATTCGGGCTGTTTTTCGCGCTGTTCAAGGTAAGCCAGCACATCCTTTTTGGTGATGCGCCCGCCCTGTCCCGTGCCTTTGATCTGACTCAGGTCAACCTGATATTCCTGCGCCAGGCGCGCCACCACCGGCGAGATGAATCCCAGGTCCTGGTCGCGGCCTGGTGCGGGCACGGCCACAGACGGCACAGGTTGAGTCTCTCCCGGCTTTTCTGCGGCGGGCAGGCGGCCGGCTCCTCCTTCATCCGGGATGCTTTCTCCCGGTTCGCCAATCCAGGCAATCACCGTACCGGCTTTGACCGTTTCGCCCTCCGGCACCACAATCTTCAGTAAAGTACCCGCCGCCGGGCTGGGAATCTCCGAATCGACCTTATCGGTATTCACTTCCAGCAGCGATTCAAATTCCTCGACTGTTTCGCCTTCTTCCTTCAACCAGCGGGTGACAGTCCCTTCGACAACCGACTCACCCAGCTGAGGCATGATCACTTTGGTAGCCATGGCTCCTCCTTACACACCTAAAAAGCCGCCAGTTCGCGGATGGCCTGCAGAATTTTCTGCGGATTTGGCATGAACCACTCCTGCATCGGGTGGCTGAAAGGCACCGCCGGTACATCCGGGCCGCACAGGCGGCGCACCGGCGCATCCAGATCGCTAAAGGCGGCTTCGGCAATGGTCGCCGCAATTTCGGCTCCGTAACCGCCGGTGAGATTATCCTCATGCACAATTAACGCCTTGCCGGTTTTGCGCACCGATGCCAGAATCGCCTGGCGGTCAACCGGGTAAAGGGTACGCAGGTCAACCACCTCCACATCAATGCCTTCCTCGGCGGCTTTTTGTGCGGCCTGTAAGGCGTAGTAGTGCATCATGCCGTAGGCAAACAGGCTCAGGTCACTGCCCTGCCGGCTGACCCTGGCCGGGCCGATGGACACCAGAATTTCCTCTCCATCCGGCACCTCGCCGCGAATCAGACGGTAACCCTTCTTGGGTTCCAGAAAGATGACCGGGTTCGGATCGCGCACCGCCGATTTGAGCAATCCTTTGGCATCGTAGGGATTGGAAGGTATCACCACCTTCAAACCCGGCACATGCGCAAAGAAGGCTTCTACACTTTGAGAATGATACAGCCCGCCGCCGATGCCGCCGCCATATGGCGCGCGGATGACCATCGGCACCGTCCATTCGCCGTTCGAACGGTAGCACATTTTGGCCGCTTCGCTGACGATTTGATTGAAAGCCGGGTAAATGAAATCGGCAAATTGAATCTCGCAAATCGGGCGCATACCATACAGGGCTGCCCCAATCCCAACGCCGACAATGGAAAGCTCTGCCAGCGGCGAGTCGATCACCCGTTCTTCGCCATATTTTTCAAACAGGCCAACCGTGGCGCGAAAGACCCCGCCGCGCTTGCCAACATCCTCACCAACGATGAAGACGCGTTCATCGCGCGCCATTTCCTCATCCATCGCCTGTCGAATGGCTTCCACAAGAGTAATTTCAGGCATGGCGCACCTCCTCGGCATACACCGGGTAGGCCGCCTCTTCTGCAGCGGGGTAGGGCGCCTGCTCGGCGTATTGCACCGCTTCATCCACAATCTTTTTGGCGCGGCTTTCCATCTCCTCCAGCCGGGCAGCGTTCAACAGGCCTTCTTTTTCCAGAATACGCCGGTTGACCAGCAGCGGATCGCGTTTTTTATGTTCCTCAACTTCTTCCCGCGAACGGTAGGTGCGGTCATCGTCATCGGAAGAATGCGGGGTGATGCGGTACATTTTGGCTTCGATCAGGGTAGGGCCTTTGCCGCTGCGCGCCAGTTCAACCGCTTCCACAAAAGCCTGATGAACGGCAAACCCATCGGTTCCATCCACAGCCACGCCGCGCAAACCCAGCCCGCAGGCGCGGTCAGCCGCGCTGGGTACCGCCATTTGCTTTTCCACCGGCACCGAGATGGCATACTGGTTGTTTTCCACCAGAAAGACGACCGGTAGTTGATGCACCGCCGCCCAGTTGACGGCTTCATACCATTCACCTTGTGAAGTTGAGCCTTCGCCCAGACTGGCCAGAACCACTTTATCTTCCCGGCGCATTTTGATTGCCAGACCGATTCCCGTGGCGTGAGAACATTGCGTGGCGACCACCGCCGAGTGGCTGACGACGTTGGCCCGCTTCAAACTCCAATGGCTGGGCATCTGCCGTCCGCCGGAACTGGGTTCTTCGCGCTTGCCCATCAGGCTCATCATGAATTCGCGCGGTTCGTAACCCAGGCACAACAGCAACGCCAGATCGCGGTAATACGGGGCTACCCAGTCATAGCCGCGCCGCAGGGCAAAGGCAGCCCCAACCTGGGCCGCCTCCTGCCCGATACCTGAGATATGAAAGGCAATTTTTCCCTGGCGGTGCAGCACCCAGGCGCGTTCATCCAACCGGCGGGCGAGCAGCATCATCCAGTACATTTCCAGACGAGTTTCCTCACTCAAGGTCATTCTGCTTTTCCTCCTTTGGCAAAATAAAACGGACGGGGAGAATACGCTGATTGATTTTCACACCCGCCCGTTACAACCCATTTCACGGCGACCTCCACTCAGGATACCGCCTTAAGCAAACCCATTACTTCCAGCATCTCTTGATTGGAGGCAAATTTGAAATCCTCCGCCCCCAGTTCCTGCATTTTTGCCTGTTCGGCGGCTTCCAGCAATTTGAGCGCCTCCCGCGTCACGACCGGGTGCGGCAGGCTGGTCAGCGCTTCCTGTACTTTGGATAAAACATCCGGCCGGGCAGGCGGCAAATTGGCTAAATACTGGAAAACCGCCCGCGCCCCGTTCACACCGTCTTTGCGCGCCACACCCACCAACCCGCTGGAGGCTTTACGCGACCAGCCCGCCACAAAAACGCCCTCGATGGGCTCGTTCTTTTCACTGTCATAGGCTTCGTAGGACTCGCCCTCGATGGGAAAGCGCGGATTGGGATTTTTATCAAAGGCAAAATTATGCACCGGCAATCCCAAATTTTCATCCACCCGGTCGCCAATCGCAAAGATGACCGTATCCACATCGAAAATGTGGAATTGCCCCAGCCCGCGCGCTTTGACCTCTCCATCCTCCAGCACCAGGTGGGTATCCTCGATCTCCAGCCCACCCACTCGTCCTTTGCCGTCATCCAGAATGCGGCGCGGCGAGGAAAGGAAGCGGATCCAGAAGAGGGTGTGACTCTGCATCCACACCCCGCGGGCAGCAGCCGCGTGAATGAACTCTTTGGCAACTTCAGGATGCTGCCCCAAAGCGCGCATCTCTTTGGCTACGCGGTCAATCTCGCGGTCGAATACCGCCAGATCCAGGTTTGCGACCACTGCCTCCAATTCTTTTCGGTCAAACTTGATCTCTGCCGGGCCGCGGCGGGCAAACGCCACCACCTCATCCACCTTTCGCACCGAAATCAAATAGCGGGCAATGTCCATCATCACATTGCCCACCCCGATAATTGCCACCCGTTTGCCAATTTCCAGCTCCTGCTGGCTGAATGGCGGCAATTTGTTGTAATGGTAAACCACATCCTTGGCGTGATAAACCCCCCGTAAATGTTCACCGGGCAGCCCCAGCCACTTCGTCCCCTGTGCGCCAGCAGCCACCAGAATGGCCTGAAATCCCATTCCTTGCAAGTCCTCCAGACTTAAATCCCCCTGCCGGCCAATCAGCACGTTGCCGTAATATTCCACATTGGGCATCTCTAAAATTTGCCGGAATTGGGCGCGCAATCCGGTCTTCATTTTGATCTTATCCGGGTATATGCCGTATTCTGCCAGCCCCCCGGGCTTGATATCCCGGTTGAACAGCACAACCTGCACTCCCTGACTTGCCAGTTCTCGAGCGGCAAACAACCCCGCCGGTCCTGCACCCACAATTGCCACAATGTGGCGGTCAGATTGCTCCATGAGTCATACCCCGGTGGACGAAGATGACGAACTGAAATTAATTATACCCCGTTTTATCCGCTTCTTTTTTGCGCCTGTGCTATATTGGTATACAAACGTGAGTCTGGCACAAGGTCAGCCCTAGCATCGTAGTCCAACCGACCCCCACCTGCACCTCCCCCAAAACCGACAAAGCGGTTTTGGGGGAGGCAGGAGGGGGCCAGGAATGCTCAATCCAATTCGGAAATGAATTTTCCCAAACTGACGTTATATAAAGTGAAGCGATGGAACCAGAAATCACCAACCCCTCTCAGCCCCCTGCTCCTCTGCGACAGATGATACGCCTGAACCGGTTACTGCCCCCATTCTGGACGATTACCGGCATTCTTTCCCTTATTGTGAACGTCATCCTCATCGCCGTTATGATCGGCCTGGGCAGTCAGCTGTTTACCCTCAAGCGCATCCTCTCCGATCAGTTGATTGAAGGGCTGTATCAAAATTTTGTGCGCATGGATGAAGCCCACATCCGCACCACCATCCCGGTGCGCGATCAAAAAGTGCGCGCCAATTTCACGCTCCACATCAAAACACCAACCACCGTCACCCTTGCCGAAGACACCCTGCTTGCCAACGCACAGGTGCTGCGCTTGAATACCGGTGGATTAACCATCTACAACGCTCCGGCCGACATCGTTCTCAAAGCCGGCACCGACCTGCCCATCTTTCTGGATTTGGAGGTGCCGGTAGATCAGGAAATACCGGTTAATCTGGATGTGGTTGTAGATATTCCGCTGCGGGAAACCGACCTGCACGAACCCTTTACCGGTTTGCAGGAAGTGGTGCTGCCGTACCGTGAACTGTTGAAGCAAACCCCCAATTCGTGGTCTGAAGCACTGTGCGGAACCCCGCCGCTGCCGCTTTGCCTGTGGTTATTCGGAGAATAGTCGAGCGACCCTTCCCATGGCTGAAGACATCCTGCGCGCCCAACTCCCCAACGGTCTGACCGTACAATTGAAAGAAATCCATACCGCCCCGTTGATCAGTCATTGGGTATGGTACCGGGTCGGCTCGCGCTATGAACAAAACGGCAAACGCGGAATTTCCCACTGGGTGGAGCACATGCAATTCAAAGGCACACCGCGTTTTCCGCCCGGTACGCCGGATAAAGCCATTGCCCGTACCGGCGGCAGCTGGAACGCCTTTACCCACATGGACTGGACTACCTACTTTGAAACCCTGCCCGCCGATCATCTGGCGCTCGCGCTGGAACTCGAAGCGGACCGCATGATCAACAGCCTGTTCGACCCGCAGGAAGTGGAAGCGGAACGGACGGTCATCCTTTCGGAACTGGCCGGCAACCTGAATGAACCGCTCTTCCTGCTCAGCGATGCCGTGCAAAAAGCCTCGTTTGAACAACATCCTTACCGCAATGAAGTCATCGGAACCCCTGAAGACCTGCAAAACATCCAGCGCGATGAGCTTTACGAGCATTACCGGCGCTACTACCACCCTGCCAACGCACTGATCGCCATCGCCGGCGATTTCGATGCCCAGGAGACCCTTCGGCAGATCGAAGACTGGTATGGGGCTATCCCGGCTGGCAAACCGGCTGAAAACCCAACCACACCCGAACCTCCCGTTCCCGAAGAGCGGCATCTGGCGGTCAGCGGCCCCGGCGAAACGGTTTACCTGCAAATTGCCTACCGCTCTCCTGCCGCCGTGGATGCGGACTTTTTCTCCATGACGGTTCTGGATTCGCTGCTGGCAGGCCCCACCAGTCTGAATATGTTTGGCGGCGGCGGAATTTCCAACAAGACCAGCCGTTTGTACCGCGCCTTGATCGAAAAAGAACTGGCTGTGGGTGTTTCGGGGGGAATGCAGGCAACCTGCGACCCCTTCCTGTATGATTTGACCATCACCCTGCGTCCCGACAGCAATCCCGATGAAGTGCTGGCCGCAATAGATGATGAAATCAAGCGCCTGCAAGATACGCCTGTTTCCCCGCAGGAAATTCAACGCGCCATTAAACAGGCGCGGGCAATGTTTGCTTACGGCAGTGAAAACATCACCAATCAGGCCTTCTGGCTGGGCTTTGCCGAAATGTTCGCCGAATACACCTGGTTCAGCGGCTATCTCACCCGCCTCGCCGAAGTAACCCCGGCCGATGTTCAGCGGGCTGCCCAGCGCTGGTTACCCCCCAACCAGCGTGTGGTGGGCATTTTTTATCCACTCAATGGAGGCCAGGTTTGATGAACGGACGCGCCTCCCCCGCTGTACTCCACACCTTGCCGGGAGCCGATGACATCCAGCGATTTGAGCTGGAAAACGGCATCACCCTCATGATGCGCTGCAATCCGTTCAGTCCATCGGTGGTGATGAGCGGTTTTCTGCCGGCCGGCAGCCAGTACGATCCGCCGGAAAAACTGGGGCTGGCCTATTTAACAGCCCTGGCGTTGACGCGCGGAACCCAGCGCAGGAATTTTCAACAGATTTTCGATACGCTTGAAACCGCCGGGGCCAGTTTGGGGTTTGCCGGCAGCGTCCATACGGTCAGTTTTGGCGGGCGCTGTCTGGTGGAAGACCTGCCCATGCTGCTGGAAATGCTCAGCGAGGTGCTCATCCAACCCGCCTTTCCAACCGATCAGGTGGAAAGACTGCGCGTCCAGCACCTGACCGGGCTGGCAATCCGCGCCCAGGATACCGCGGAAATGGCTTCTCTGGTTTTCGACGAAGTCCTTTTCGAGGGTCACCCTTACGGTAAACCGGAAGACGGTTACCCGCATACCATTCAAAACATCCAGCGCGAGGACTTGCTGAATTTTCATCAGAAGTTTTACTCCCCTGCCGGAATGGTGTTGGCGATTGTCGGCGGAATTGAACCCGCTCAGGTCGCCGAATGGGTACATCACTATCTTGGCTCATGGAAAACCCAAACGACGCCAGCCGGGGTGGATTATCCCAACCTGAGCCCACCAGCGCAGGACATCCGCCGGCATGTTTCCATTGAGGGCAAAAGCCAGACTGATCTGGTGATGGGCACAATCGGGCCGCGGCGCACCGACCCGGATTTCTTTCCGGCAATTCTCGGCAACAATATCCTCGGCCAGATGGGAATGATGGGACGCATTGGCGAAGTCATCCGCGAGAAACATGGACTGGCCTATTATGCGGCGGCCAATCTGGTCGCTTCGACTGCCGCCGGTTCGTGGGAGGTTTCTGCCGGCGTTGAACCGCAAAATCTGCAGCGGGCAATTGACCTGATTCGTCGCGAAATTACCCACTTTACCCGTGAACCGGTCACCGAGGTTGAACTGGCGGACAGTAAGGCCAACCTGATCGGCCGCCTGCCGCTGGCGCTGGAGTCAAATTCGGGTGTTGCCGGCGCCCTGCTCAACATTGAACGCTACGGACTGGGTCTGGACTATTACCGCCGCTATCCAACCATTATCGAAAAGGTGAGTCGTGAAGAAGTGCTGGAAACCGCCCGCCGTTACCTGAACGGCAGCGGCATGGTTATTGTCAGCGCAGGACCGGATTGGAGCAATGAGCCATGATTTTACGAACCGGCGTGGATCTGGTTGAAATTGAGCGGTTGGACACGGTCAAACCATCAATCCGCGAGCGATTCTTGAAGAGAGTATTCACCCCGGCAGAACTGGCTGAATCGGGCAACCAAACCGAATATCTGGGCGGAAGATTTGCGGTCAAGGAAGCCGTATCCAAAGCGCTCGGCACGGGTATCGGTTTCGTCCGCTGGCAGGATATCGAATGTCTGGATGGTCAGCGCGGCGAACCCGTCCTTTACTTGCACGGAAATGCTGCTAAAATTGCTAAGTACCTGGGTTTGGAGCAATGGTCGGTCAGCATCAGCCATACCCGCACACATGCCGTTGCGATTGCCGTTGCTTTGGGAAGCAGCCATGAACGTCCCTTTCCCGAACGGGAGCGGGAAGCAGATGCCGGTTTGGAATGAACATCCTTGCGGTCAGTGATATTGAACTGGGATTTATCTACAACGTTCAAATTGGACAGCGTTTCAAGAACGTTGATTTAGTCATCAGTTGCGGCGATCTGCCGTATTACTACCTGGAATTCATCGTCAGTGTGCTGGACCGCCCGCTCTATTATGTGCGCGGCAATCACGCCAGCAAAGTGGAAATCACTACCGCCGGCGAACGGAGTTCGCCATGGGGGGCAATTGATCTGCACCGCCGCGCCGTCCGCTCCCCGCAGGGAATTTTGCTGGCTGGCATCGAAGGAAGTCTGCGTTACAATTACGGCCCGCATCAATACACCCAGGCCGAAATGTGGTGGATGGTGCTGGGGCTTACTCCGGCTCTGATGCTGAATAAACTCCGTTTTGGGCGATATCTGGATATCTTCGTAACCCATGCCCCTCCTTGGGGTATTCATGATATGGATGATCTGCCCCACCGCGGAATTAAGGCTTTCAACTGGCTGATTAAGGTATTCCAGCCCACCTACCACCTGCATGGACATATCCATGTCTATCGGAATGATACCGAGATAGAAACCAAAGTTGGCAACACAACCGTCATCAATTGCTACGGTTATCGCGAAATCCAGTTTAATTTTCAACAAGTCAATCGGCCGCTGCCCGATATGCAAACCAGTCTGGGGCGGAGGATCAAATATGAGTAATTCATTCAATTCATCATTTTTTGAAAAAGTTGCCCGCGAAGACTTTGAACAAGCCCTTCGCAAGGGCTTTTGGCGTTCCGTGTTGGGTTGGTTCAACAAATCCACCAATCAATTGCTGGCTTTTGATGAAGTCCGCAAATATCTACCGGTGCGTGGACAGTACGATGTGGGTGTGCGCCAGATTCCGATTGAAAAAATCGTTGGCAGTGTAGGCCGTTATAACGATTTTGACCGCGCCTTCCTGCCCCGCCACCGCCATATCCGCTCCCGCTGGGTGAGTATTGATCTGGCCAAACTAAAGGAAATTGAACTGCCCCCGATTGAGGTGTATAAAATCGGTGAGGTGTACTTTGTCAAAGACGGTAACCATCGTGTTTCGGTAGCCCGCGAGAAAGGGCAAAAATTCATTGATGCTTACATTACCGAAATTGTGACCGATATTCCAATTGACGAAAACACCGATATCAACTGGCTGGTGCGGATGCACGAGAAATCGGAGTTTTACCAGCAAACACGCCTGCATGAATTGCGTCCCGAGGCCAACATTGAGCTAACCCTGCCGGGTATGTATCCAAAGTTATTGGAGCATATTCAGGTGCACCGCTGGTACATGGGAGAAAAGCGCGGATCGGAAGTAACGTTGGAGGAAGCCGTTGCTTCGTGGTATGACGAGGTTTACTCACCCCTGGTCAAGGTGATTCATGAGCTGGGAATTTGTAAAGAATTCCCCGGGCGCACTTCAGCCGACCTGTATTTGTGGATTATCGAGCATCTGTATTACCTGCGGGAAGAATTCCGGCAGGAAATCAAATTAGAGGACGCAGCCCGCAGCTTTGCCGAAGGACACTCTCCCAATCCGGTTCGAAAATTGATCAACCTCTTTCGCAAACTGACCCGTCTGGTGGCTGAAGGTTTGGAAGAGGCTTCCGATTTGGAACTGGGGATCCTGCCGGAAGAAATGATGCTGGATGTGGATGTTGAGGAACCCAAAAAAGATGAAGTTGCCAATCAACCGGGTAAGGAAGAAAGTGACTTAACCGATTGATCCTGCACTCCGAGCCAGAAATGGTTGGGTAAGATTCGCCGGTTGGTTTTGATGACGATGCCATTCCGCTGCAGGGTTTCTTCGCTCATCATACTGGGGTGAACGAAACATACATCCGGACGCACTCCATATTTTTTCTCGTAATAATCTGCGGCGCGTTTAATCTTGGACGCCAGATCGGTTTTTTGATCGTTATCGAACCAAAGCATACCAATGTTCATTGTCAGTACCTCCAGGGGTTATATGGAATCGGGAAGATAAAAGTGATGCTCTCGATTTCCAACCCGAACCGCAAATTCTTTTCCATTCATCATTGAGCTGGAATTTAATTCCGGCAGGTTGCTTAAAGAAGCTGCCAATCGGGCATCTTTCATTCGACCGATGATGCGGGTTTTGAATTTTTCAACCCATTTTTTCTCTTCCGCCGCAGTGCGGCTATCCATCATCACAATTGGCCAGACCTCATAAAATGGTCCTTCCTGTAAAAGCCATTCAAAATTCAAGCGGACATCAAAATCCATGTAGGGAAGGGTATCAAATCCATCCAGAATCAACAGGCGGCATTCCCCTTCATTGCGTCCATGCTGACGGCTTTCTACCCGGTCTGCTTCATCTAAAATAGCCTTGGCTGCGGGATGATCGTAATTGTTGGTGAAATGGGAAAAATAAGCATTGAAATGATCGAATTCATATTTCCATTGACTGGTCCTTGCGCTGACCAGCGAAACCTGAATCTCATAAGGGGGATTGGCAAATATCAATGAATACAACAACGTTTTTACCAGGCGCATTTTGCCGCCATCCCGATCGGATACGATCAAGATCGCACCCGGTTTTGGGTTCATTAAGTCAAACAGAAACGGATTTTCATTCAGGTCAATTCCCAGCAATCCGGTGCGCAGCGGAAGTGGCAATAGTGAATTCAGATAACCACGAAGGTTGTATTCCGGTATCCGATAACCGGAAGGATTCACACCGTTTTGCGTACTGGTTTTTGGGAAATCAACCGAGATTGTTTCACGTGTCTGAACCGGTATATCCACGATAGGTAAGGAAATCATGGCACACTCCTTTACGAACTTTTTATCATTATAGAACATATATTCTATTTTGTCAATAAACCGATAAAATATTTAACCGGTGGTATTTTTTGCTATTTTGCGGTATCCTTAACACACCAGCAATTGCAGCAAATTGACATTCCACTCATCTGACAAGGAGGTTGCGGTGATTAAAGAAACAGTCAAAGATGCCGAAAATCGCATGAAAGGCGCAATCCAATCTTTGGAAGACGATTTAGCGGGCATTCGTACCGGACGGGCAACCCCTGCCCTGATCGAGAAACTGCCGGTGGAATATTACGGTGTACCGACCCCTCTCATGCAACTGGCCAGCATCAGCGTACCCGACGCACGCACCCTGTTGATCAAACCGTTCGATACCTCCGGCCTCAAAGCCATAGAACGCGCCATTATCACCTCCAATCTGGGCCTGACCCCCAACAATGATGGCAAAACCCTCCGGCTGAACCTGCCCCCGTTGACCGAGGAACGCCGGCGAGATCTGGTCAAGCTGGTCAATCAGCGTCTTGAAGAAGCCAAAGTTGCCATCCGCAACGTTCGCCGCGACATACTCAAAGACCTGCGCGATTTTGAAAAAGATAAATTGATCTCCGAGGACGAACTCAAAAAAGGCGAAGACGAACTTCAAAAACTGACCGATAAAATGATCGGCGAAATTGACCGCATCGGAGAAATGAAACAAAAAGAAATCATGGAGTTTTAATACCACTTATGTCTGAAACAGAGGCAATCGCCTCATCCACCTTGACCAAAATCCCCGTCCATGTGGCCATTATCATGGATGGCAATGGACGTTGGGCAGCGGCGCGCGGCTTACCCCGCCTTGCCGGGCATCGGGCAGGCACTGAAAATTTACGCACCATTATCCGGGCTTGTGTCGAATTCAACGTCAAAGTTTTAACCATTTACGCTTTTTCCACCGAAAACTGGGGCAGACCTTCCGAAGAGGTGGAAGGGCTGATGATGATTCTCGAGGATGTGATTGACCGCGAACTGGATGAACTTCATCAAGAAGGTGTCCAGTTGCACCACATTGGTCATCTCGACCGGCTGCCGGAACGGCTGCAAGAAAAAGTCAAACGCGCTGTTGAACTCACCCGGAACAATGACCGCTTAATCCTCAATATCGCCTGGAATTACGGCGGACGGGATGAAATTGTGTGTGCCATTCGCTCCATCGTCAAAGACGGTATTTCACCTGAAGAAATCAACGATGAACTGGTCAGCCGTTATCTGTTTACCGCCGGCATTCCCGACCCGGATTTGATCATTCGTACTTCCGGCGAAATGCGCATCTCCAACTTTTTGATCTGGCAATCCGCTTATGCAGAATGGTACATCACCCAAACCCTCTGGCCTGACTTCAACCGCGAAGAGTTTTTCAAAGCCTTACAAGAATACAGCCAGCGGGAAAGAAGATTTGGAAAACTCTCCGATCAGGTCTGTTGCTGAGAGCAGCGGGGTCACCCTGCGCAGCCGCCTGGTGGTGGCCATCGTGCTCATTCTGGTCGGGGTTACCTTCGTCTCATTGGGTGGGTTGACCTATGCCGCATTTATTAGTCTTCTGTTAGCCATAGCCGCCTGGGAATACTGGCGGCTTTTTTCTCAAGGCGGTTATTTCCCTTCGGCGGTCATGCTGCTGGGTGGCACACTCGTTCTGGCATTCAGCCGTTTTTACTGGGGTTTTCAGTACAGTGATCTCCTCCTGGCTGTGCTGATCTTACTCAGCATGGCGGCTCACATTTTCACCTGTCAGCATGGCTGCACCACCGCCGGCATGGATTTCACCATCACCCTGACCGGCATTTTATACATCGGGTGGATGGGTTCCTATCTCATCTCGCTGCGTTTTTTGCCGGATGGTTTGTGGTGGGTCATGCTGACCATTCCCACCATCGCGGTTGGTGATGCCGGCGCGTTTTTCATCGGACGGACTTTTGGTAAAACGCCGCTTGCACCGCGCATCAGCCCCAACAAAACCCGAGAAGGTTATTTGGGTGGCCTGCTGTTTTCTGTGGTTGGCGGGGTACTTTTTGCTTTACTTTGGGGGCTGCGTTCCCCGCTGATCACCCCGCTGCACGGGTTGATTTTAGGTTTGGCGTTGGGTGCGCTCACCCCATTGGGCGATTTGGGTGAAAGTATGCTCAAACGCCAGTTCAACATCAAGGATTCGGGAAAACTGTTAGCCGGTCACGGTGGAGTTTTAGACCGGCTGGACTCATGGCTGTGGGGAGCAGCCATCGGCTATTATCTTATTCTGTGGTTATGGTAAGCGGATTGAACCCCATTCTCAAACCTTATTTCAAAAAGGAGGAACGACCTGATGATTGACTCCAAGCCTACCCGCAACCTGGCACTTGAACTGGTGCGTGTGACTGAAGCGGCGGCACTGGCAGCCGGCCGTTATGTGGGCAGGGGCGATAAAATCGCCGCTGACCGCGCCGCAGTGGATGCCATGCGTCTGGTGCTGAATACCATTCAAATGGACGGTGTGATTGTCATCGGCGAAGGCGAGAAAGACGAAGCGCCGATGCTCTACAACGGGGAACGCTTGGGAACCGGTGAACCTCCACAGGTGGACATTGCGGTTGATCCGATTGACGGCACACGCCCCACCGCCTACGGCCTGCCCAACGCCATTGCCACGGTTGCCCTCGCCCCGCGGGGCAGCATGTTCAACCCCGGACCCATTGTCTATATGGATAAAATTGCGGTAGGTCCTGAAGCCCGCGATGTCATTGATATTGAAGCGCCGGTTGAGGACAACCTGCGGAAAATTGCCAAAGCCAAAGGCGGCAATGTTGAAGACCTGACCGCCGTCATCCTTGACCGCCCGCGCCATGAAGAACTGATCCGCCGCGTTCGAAGGGTTGGCACGCGCATCATCCTCATCCCAGATGGCGATGTCGCCGGCGCCCTGATGACATCCCTGCCGGAAACCGGCATTGACGTGCTGCTCGGCATTGGCGGCACACCCGAAGGCGTGCTGGCAGCCTGCGCATTGCGCTGCACCGGCGGCACGATTCAAGGAAAACTTCACCCGCGCAACGAAGAGGAAAGGCGCAAAGGTGAAGAATTGGGGTACGACTTCAACCGCGTCCTGACCATTGACGATCTGGTTTCATCCGAAGATGTTTTCTTTGCGGCAACCGGCATCACCAACGGCGAGCTGCTTCGCGGCGTAGATTACTACCCCGGCGGCGCCACCACCGACAGCATTGTTCTGCGCGGTCTGACCGGTACCAGCCGGCGCATTATCTCCACCCACCGATTGACCAAACTCTCCAAAATCAGCGCCATTCACTATTGATCCAATTCATCAAGTTAAACATCAACGCCTTCCCCGCAAAAGGAAAGGCGTTGATGTTTATTTTGGGCAGCCGAACGGCTTATTTGATTTCGTAAGTCAGGTTGGCGTCCGCCTGAATGACCAGCTGACCGGCCGCAATCGGGACACTTGAAGAAGCTGCCAACCCACCCTTGGCCTCATACACTGGCATCGGGCCGCCGCTGGAATACACACTGATGTTCTGCAATTCGCCCAGTGTTACTCCGGCAAGACCGGCAATTTCACCGGCTTTGGCTTTGGCGTCTTCCACTGCCAGGCGGCGGGCTTCAGCCTCAGCCGTGGCGCGATCCTGCACATCAAAGCTGATGCCGTTGATGGTATTGGCACCACCCTGCACCACGGCGTTCAAAATTTCACCCAGTTTTTGCAGCTCTCGCACCTTGACGAAAACGGTGTTTTCCACCACATAGGTGATCTTGCCCGGCGCGCCTTCCGGCGTATATTCCTGCTGAGGATAGACATTGAAAGCAGTGGTTTGAATGTCCTCAGCAGCAATCCCCTGCTGTTTGAGTGTATCAGCGATGGTTTGCGCCTGTCGGTTGTTCTGTGCCAGGGCTGTGGCTACATCATCCGCCTGACTGCGTACGCCAATGTAGATGTAGGCAATATCGGGTACCAGATAGACCTTGCCCGTCCCGGAAACATTAATCTGACGCAGCGGCCGGTCTGATTCCGGTGCAGTCCCGGCACAGGCCGCCAACAGACTGGCTGCCATTACCAAAATGATGAACAACATCCAACGGTTTTTCATGGTTCCTCCTTATCGAACCTTTATAGTGAGATATATTCCTCTCTTCATGACGTTGAGTGGTTTAAAAAGTTCCCACAAATACAACAGGGAAATGGCTCTGGATCCGCCATTTCCCCACATTTCCCATCACAGCTCACCAGAATTATTTATGGCACCAGCCGCAGGTTAAACACCCCAATCGGTTGTTCGACCTTCAGGCGGATTTGGGCATTTTGGGCATTTGCACCGGGGGAATAAAGATAATTGCCTTCCACCCGAAAATCAGCAGGCGGGATATTGCGGACGGTAATGGCTGTATCTGCCTGAATTTCCACCAGCGCCCCGCGCGGCACCTCAAGCGTCAAATTGCCGATCGGGTTACTGATGACCCCCTCAAACGAATCATCAGCAGATAATTTTACCGTCAGCTGCCCCACCGCTACCGAAGCATTCAAGCGCTCCAGATCAAGACCGCGCAGATCCAGCACCTGATCGCCGGCGCCGGTATTGGTTTCCAGAGTGATCGGAATTTGCCCGTTGAGCTGGATTTGCCAGTTGGGAGATTGAAAACTGCCCGCCCACGGCAGGTACACCACCCCAGAACTGCCCAGCGAATAACTGCCCAATCCATCCTGGACTGCATAACGATCATCCAGCGTCTGCTGGCGGGTCAAGATGACCTGCCCTTCTGCCAGCATTTGAGGACTGGCCGATGACTTCACCAGCAAACCGCCCGCGGGATTGGAAAGACGAACAATGGCACGTTCGGCACCCTGCAGGGGCTGAGCGATGGGCAGCGCCTGCCCCCCAATCGCCCCCTGCGAGCTGGCTGCCAGCCAGAACACACCACCAACCACGCCCAGCGTCAGCAAGACGGCCACCAGCGTCACCCAGCGCGAACTGCCGCGGAGGATAATATCCAGTCCGATGGCAATCAAAATCAACGGCCATAAACGCAGCAGCATATTCAATGCATTGCCGGGCAGGTAACCAAAGTTGCTGAGCAGAAATACCGTACCCAATCCGATCGAAAAGACGCCCCACACCCAGCCTTCGCCCCTCAGAATGTGGTCAATCCCACCGATCAGGAAAATCAACGGCCAGAGCCGCACCAAAACAGCCCACGCATCGCCGGATAAAGCGCCCAGCGTGTTCAACAGCAAAACAATTCCAACGGCAATCAGCATCAACGGCCAGAATATACTCCGCCGCTCGCGAACAGGTTTCATCTCGCTCATTTCACCCTCCCTAACCACGCCGCAAAGCGCGCACAAACAACACAATTCCCGCCACAATCATCAATGCCGGGATCAAATAGGCCGCCCACTGCACACTGATCCCCATCACAATCAGGGAAAGGATCACCATCACCCCTGCCGGCCAGAGTGCCCAGGTCATCCGTTCTCCACCCGGCCCGGGCAGCAAGTACACCATGCCGAAGGTGGCCCCCAAACCCAGCAGGAACACCCACGCTGCCGAATCGCCCACTATCGGCTCAATCACCAGCATCACAACCAGACTGGCCATCACCCCCGCCGGAATCAAAGCCCACCAAAAGTGGCGATTGAGCAAATAAACCACGATGAAACTGATTCCAATTCCACCCAGCACAAAAGCCCCGCCAACCTGTTCGGAGATGGCCGGCGCAATGCGGCTAAAACCAATCAGCGCCCCAATCCCCAGCAGGGTAAAGCCGGGGATGGCAGCCCACCACTGTTTACGGTCATTCAATAACACCGCAAGGAATGCAGCCCCACCCAGCACAAACAAAAACGACCAGAGCAGACCGCTCAATTCAATTTGAAAGACCGCATCCAGCAGCGCAACCAATCCCATCAGGATTAATCCGCCGCCAGCCAGAATACGCCAGTTCATTTTTGACATGATTTTACTCCTTGAACTCAAAAAAATTTATGCGCTGAGGATCTCAATCGAACCCATACCGGCTTCGACTTTGATCTCCACCCGCCGGTCAGCCACATCAAAACCGGGAGTCTCGTAAGTTACCCCATTGTAAGGAAAGCGCTGCAGGTCAATTTTGCTGCCGACAAGTCCGCTTTCCATGTGAATACGGCCGGCCACCCCTTCGGGCACCTTCAACACCACCGAAGCAGCCCCGGCGCGCACATCTACGCGGCAAAAAGGAGACTGAGCCGGCAAAGTCATCTGGGTGGAACTTGCCCCGGTTTCCAGCAGCACCTTTCTGACGTTCAATTCACGCAGGTTGATGAGATTTTCTCCCGCACCGGTGTGAAAGGTCAACTCCAGCGGGATGGTCTGGGTCAGCCGCACGTCCCAGCGCAACCCTTCCTCACCTGCCCATGGAATATCCAGCGGTGTCAACACCGGGTCGGCATTCAACTTTACCCGCAACAGCGAGCCTTCCGGCTGAACCGAATGGCGCACACCGCCAACAAACGATCCTTCCAGCAGCTGAGCAGGCCCAGCGCCATGATTGACCAGCAGCCGTCCGGCGCCGTGGTTGAATTCAATGCTGGCTTGATCGGCTGCCTGCAGGGGAATGCTGAGATTTTGTACTTCAGAGGAGTTTTGGGTTGCCAGCCGCGGGCGCAATAGAATCCACGCTCCCAGCAGAATCAAGACAAGAGGCCAGAAATAGGTCCACACACTCCACGAAAGCACCCCCAGCGTCTGCAAGAGAAACAATGTTCCCAGCAGAATGAGAATCAGACCCCAAAACAAACGATTACTGCGCATTTTTCACACTCCTTATTTACGGAAATCGAAAACTGGCCAGCAGAAGGCTGGCTTTGGATAACCACCCGGCATGGTCTGCCGTAATGCTCAACATGAAAATTACCCCCGGCAGCAGGTAAGCCGCCGCTACCAGCAGAATACTACCTGCCAGCAGGCCGCGCAGTTGATCCTGGGTGAACTGCCAACCCCTGCCGGTCAGTTTATCCACCCCAATGGTCAACCCCACCAGCGCCAATACAAAAGCAGCCGATTGCACGATACGCTGCCAGACTGCCGGCTGCCAGCGCAAAAGCAGAATGGTGCTGAACAGAAGAAGGGAAAGGGTAAGAAATGCCAGAAAGGTGCGGGCTGGCATGATACTAACGCAAGTGCGCAGCAAATTAATGGCTGCCAGCGCTACAATGCCGCCCAAAACAATCCCGCTGAGCATTCCCACCCCATTCTGAATAACCCACGCCAACCAGCCGGCCGTCAGCCAGAGAATACCCGTCAGGCTCAGAAACGGAAGCAGCAGCCGCTTCATCGGTTTGCTCCTGCGCCAGAGCGGATTCGTCTGGCAGCCTGCAACCGCCGGCAGAATTGGATAAAAAAATTATACGGCAATTTCATACTTAACATACGCAAGAATTGGATTATGGTTGCGTTTTATCCTCGCTGACGACCCGGTGAGGATTGATCTTCCAAACATTAACCGGGCAGAGGCAAAATATTCCCCAATCGGGCATCCTTAAGTTCCTGAACCACTCAGCAGGGAAATATTTGTAAAATTTAGCGAGGTTAAAAACCTCTGCGCCGCCTTTCGGCGGCGCAGGGTCATCTGAGTTTCAGTTTTATCGCAGTATGCCCAGTTTACCAGTCGCTGACAAACTTAAACCGCCAGGCAGCGCCATCCTGAGTCAGGGTTGTATTGACCGTCATCACTTCAAACCAGGTCTTACCCGGTTTGAAAGCCACCGGTTTACCCTGCGCATCCACCAGCGTAAGCAGGTCGCTTTCGGTCAAGCGCTGCCACTTGACCTCGAACATTCGCCCATCGCGGAATAAATAAGCCGGGCCGCTGCCAAGAATGCTCATGTCCAGTACTTCCACATCCGGGCGTGGGTCCACCTCATTGTGACGCACCTGAATAATGACCAGATTGTCGGCAGCAATCTGCTGCCCGGTAAGCGCATCGGTCAGTGGGGCATACGCTGCGGCATTGCCATCCGGATCATTGCGGGTATCTGAAAAGCGCAGGTAACGCCCGCTGGCAGGATCATAATCCCAGCGGTTGTAAATCGCTGCCGAAAAACGTACAAACACCTGCTCTGCCGGTTTGCCTCCTTCAGGCAACGTGTAATTGAACATCATTCCGTCCAGATTCGGGCGGGTGTTGTCAATACCGCGGGCTTTGATCAGGTTTTGCAGTTCAATGGTATTGGCAGCCAGATAATTTTTACCCCTCGGATCAACCCGGCAAACCGCGGGACAGGAAGCGCCGCTTTCCAGCACCAGCCGGCTGCTAAACTCGGAATTGACCAAACGCTGGAAAACCGGCGCATAGGCGTAGCCGAACACGAATATGGGCTTGTACATGCGAATCAAATTGACATCCGAATAGCGCGCCGAGCGGATCGGCATGACCCGTTCGGCATCCTGCCCATAAAACAGCGCCCCAAAGCGCGTTGTGCCGTATTCGGTGTAGAACTCATACACAATATCCGCCAGTGAAAGGCCGGACTGCGGCCGGTCATCGCGCGGCAGATTTTGCACCTTAATCAAAATCGGTCGGCGGTTGAGGATTTGCGGATCAGCCACTTTCAAACCGGTAAGGGGATTGACATCCGCCGGAAAATTGGTCGGGCCGTAACCTTCCAGCGGATAATCGCGGGTGGGGGTGAGGGTGGGCGCCGGCGTTTCAGTGGCGGTTGGTGCAGGGGTGTTGGTAGCCGGCAGGAACGGCGTATCCAGTGCCTTGCGGGTGGCAGTTGCTGCCAGATCAATGGATTGGGTAGGCTGTGTGGTTGGCTGGGGGTTGTTGGTCTGGCAGGCAGCCAGCCCGGACAGCAGGATCAGCATTGCAAAAACAAATCCGATTTTCTTCATGGTTGGGGTACGCCTCCGACAAAAAATCCAGAATTGATGATACTTCAATAAAGGCACATTTGTACAGGTTAATTTACCCTGCTGTTATAATTGCAGGCATGAAAATCGCCCGGCGATTCGGCCCAAAAGGGCAAATTTACTTGAAAAGTGGTCTGGCGGTATTTGCCCTGCTGGTGTTGACCATCTGGCTGGCGCTAACCCCGCCCGGCATCCTCGGTAAAGCCGATGCGATAGGCTATGCCGTTTGCCACCGAATTGAGGTGCGCTCCTTCTGGATTGATGACCGCCCAACCCCGCTGTGTGCACGCTGCTCCGGAATGTATTTGGGTATGTTGACCGGCTTCGTCTTCCAGTGGGTACAGGGTAAACGTTCCGCTCTGCCGCCGCTGCGCATCAGCATCCCGCTCAGCATTTTTTTGATCACCTTTGGGGTGGATGGGTTGAATTCTTATCTTCACTTTTTCCCGCAAGCCCCCACCCTGTACACCCCCAGCAACCTGCTGCGGCTGGCTACCGGCAGCGGACTGGGGCTGCTGGTGGCGGTTATCTTCCTGCCGTTGTTCAATCAATACTTTTGGACACAACCTGACCCACGCCCGGCGCTGGCCAGTTACCGGCAGGTCTTCCTGCTGATGGGACTGGTCGGGCTGGTTTCAACCGCTACCTATCTACAAATTCCCGGGCTGATTACCGTGCTGGCTGTTTTAAGCGCTGCTACCGTCTGGCTGGTGCTGGGCATGTGTTACAGCCTGTTGTGGATGACGGTCTTTCATCTGGAAAATTCCGTTGATTCGCTGAAAAGCGGCTGGGTCATTTTGACAGCCGGTTTCACCACCGCCCTGCTGCAGATTGGCGCGGTGGACTGGCTGCGTTATACTTTAACCGGAACATGGTCGGGGTTTATCTTCTAAGAACCCGTCCAGGGAGATTTACATGATTGAACTGCTGGGAGTATTCACTGCGTTTGGGCTTTCGGCAAGCGCCGGTTTGAATGCTTACATCCCCCTGCTGGTGGTCGCCTTGCTGGCAAAATTCACTGACCTGCTCACCCTCCGCCCACCGTGGGATGCGCTTGAATCCTGGTGGATTATCGGCCTGCTGGTTGTCCTTTCATTGATCGAGTTCTTTGCCGATAAGGTGCCGGCAGTCAACCACATCAACGACTTAATCCAAACCTTTGTTCGCCCCACCGCCGGTGCAATTGCCTTCGCCGCCAGCGCCAATGTGATCACGGATGTGCATCCGGTGTTATCCCTGGGGCTGGGGCTGCTGGTAGCCGGCGGGGTTCACGCCGTGAAAACTCTGGCCGTCCGCCCGGCAGTTACCGCCACCACCGGAGGGGCGGGCAACGTACCGGTCAGCATTGCCGAGGATGTGATCTCCACCGTCCTCTCCATTCTGGCAGTGGTCGTGCCGGTCATCATTGCCTGTGTGCTGGTATTGGTGACTGCTTACATCATCTGGCGCTGGTACCGCCACACCAGACGCCTAAACGCCGCTTAAGGTTTGGTTCGAATTGCGCCGGCAGGTCAGGATTGGGTAATGGAAGGTAAGACTGAACAGTCCATATGCCGCAAACGGCATTACCGCCAACCAGTCATCCTGACCGGTACCTTTACCCCTTGCTGATTTTTTTACTTGTCATCATGTGAAGCCTTTTCCTGGAAACCAACAAAACAAACCCAAAATTGTGCAATTTTCTAATTGTCACAATTTTGGGTGAATGTTACCCTTAATTTTCAACGCTTTGGGCAGCGCGCTAAGCGGAAGGTTTTTTAGCCTCGATGACTGCCGAAACCACATAATCCTCAATTTTACTTCCCGGCGACCAATCCTTAATAAAGGATTTGCTTTCATTCTTGGGCTGAATCCTGATCTGCACGAACCCTGCTGCCTGTAAAAAACGTTCCAATTCTTGAATTGTGGCTGCCCCGGCTGCACAGGAGGTATAAAGCGTCATATCTTCCTTGAAAATGGGCGGTAATTCCTCAATTGTTACCACATCCGAAACAGCCAGACGGCCACCCGGTTTGAGCACGCGAAAAGCCTCTCGAAAGACCTGATCCTTATCCGGTGAAAGGTTGATCACACAATTGGAAATGATCACATCCACACTGCTATCTGCCACCGGTAAATATTCGATTTCGCCGAGCCGAAAGTCAATTTGGGTATATCCCCCTGTTTGGGCATTCTGTCTTGCCCGGCTGATCATTTCCGGCGACATGTCAACACCAATCACCTTTCCGGTAGAACCGACTGCTTTAGCTGCAAGAAAACAGTCCAATCCTCCGCCGCTGCCCAAATCAAGCACGGTTTCACCCGGCTTGAGAGAAGCAATGGCCTGCGGATTACCACATCCCAGGCCCAGATTGGCCCCTTCGGGGACGCCGGTCAGTTCTTCCGTTGAATAACCCACCGTAAGAGAAATGTTAATCGGGTTATTGGCACTGTCCGATGGGCAACAAGCCGTTGAACAACCACATGCGCTGCCAGCTGCAGCACCGATTTTTCCGTAATTTTCCCTCACTGCAGCACGGATTTTATGCTTTTGATTTTCTTCCATCTTTGCCTTCCTCCAGAATAATTTAGATTCTCAAGATTAAAGACGGAAGAAATTGCAAAAGGACGCAATTTCAATTGCCTTCTTGACATTCATCACAGCGGGGTTCGTAGGCCATTAATTGCCCCCGCACATCAAAATTAAAAACACAACAATCCTCAAACATCTTTCTTAACAGCCTTCGCCCACGCTGCACTCGTGATTTTGCTGCGGATAGCGTAATTTTCTGGCTTTGAGCAATCTGGTTTTGAGGTACACCTTCTATTTCGGATAAGACGATGGCAGTGCGGTATTTATCAGGCAGCGCTTCAATCATGGGCAGTAAACAGCAAGCCAGCTCTTTTTCGACGCTCTCCTCAAATTCAGCTTCCGTCTGCGTAACCCACTCCGGCAAAGGCAGGCTGGGGCGCCTGGCTCGATAATAATCCACGACTGCATTTCTGGTGATCTGATAAATCCAGCTTGGCAGGCGGTTTACATTCTGTAAAGACGACAAATTTGAATAAATGCGTAGAAAGACATCCTGCAAAATATCCTCGCTTGCCATTGGATCATCCACCCGCTTATGGATAAAAGCAAGCAGGCCGGCGCGGTATTGTTCCCAAATTTGCTCAAATTGAACGTCCATTTTTCTGGAGCCTTTTACAATTGCAGCCGGATGGTCTTAATTTCAAAAGGACGGAAATCGAGCGGAATGGTACCGTCTTTGCAGTCAAGCGGTTGAGGCTGCTCCTCCAACAGATTGGTCTGATAGGCTGCCTGCACCGGCAGGGGCGTTTTGAGCGTGCAGCGGGTTGCGGTGCGCATGCCCTCATACAGACGCAGAATGATGTCTTTACTGCCGTCCTCAGCCGGTTTGACCGTTTCAATGACCACATTCTCCGCATCCACTTGAAACAGAGAAAAAGCCTCATCCACCGCTGAGCCTTCCACCACCAGCGGCGGTACATTCAGATCATACGCTTCTCGCAAAATACCGCTTTCCAACAGACTGCCGTTCCAGCAGTATAAAGCATAGGTAAAATACTGCAGTCCGCGGTCGGCGTTCATATCCGGCGCCATGGCCGATTTAAGCAGTGTCAGGTTAATGGTATTGCCGCGCAGACTTAAGCCGTATTTACTATCGTTCAGAACGGCTGCCCCGCGCCCTTCTTCCACCAGCGCCGTCCATTTGTGATTGCACACCTCGAAGCGGTCAGCATCATACTGCCGCGATTGATGGGTGGGACGGCGCAAATGCCCAAATTGAATTTCGCTGACGGCCTCATGCGTATGGATGTTGAGCGGGAAGGCCACTTTGAGCAGTTTATGGCGTTCCTGCCAGTCCACGCAGGTGGAAAAGTCAATCCGCCGGCTGGCGCGGCGCAGGGTGATGACCTGTTCAACGGTAGAATGATGCAACCGGCGGCGCAGGCGCAAACGGGCTGCCGGCCCTGCCTCTATCAGGATTTCCATTTCAACCGGTTCGTCGGTTGTTACCGGCAGCAATTCGGTCATGCTGTCCAGATCCCACGCATCCCATTTGGTCGGTACGTCTTTGTAGAGACACAGGCGGTTGGCAGGCCCGGCCAGCACTTCCCTTTCGGCTTCTTTGTCCCACACACTGACCAGTTCTCCGCGCCGGTTGATTCGGGCGGTCAGCAATTCATTTTCAAGTACAAAGCCCTCATCGGTCTGGATGGCGCGCGCCACGCCTTGCCCCTCTGCTTCCACCGGCTGCTGAGGGATTGGCGCCCAGCCGCACGGGGGCAATTCGACTTCCACCTCACCCTGCGAAGTGGCAAACAAAGCCCGCCGCGGCCAGGAAAGCGAATTGAACGCGGCCCGTCCCTTTCCGCTGCCAGCCAGCACCTGCGCCGCCCGCTGAGCGGTTTGCCCGGCTGCCGCCAGAATTTCGGCATAGGTGGCTTCGGCTTCTTCATACACCCGCGCAATGGATGAACCCGGCAGAATATCGTGGAACTGGTTGAGCAGCAAGCCGCGCCACTGCTCCCAGAGAGATCGCGGGGTGAAATCAAATCCGTGCAGTGCACGGGCAGCGCTGGCCCACAACTCCGCCTCGCGCAGTGCAAATTCACTGCGGCGGTTACCGCGTTTGGCACGCGCCTGCGAGGTATAGGTACCACGGTGCGCCTGAAAGTACAGCTCGCCCACATAGCGTTCTTTGGGTAAGCCGTGCGCAAACAGATCCTCAAAAAATTCTGCCGGCGAGGCCATGCGCACCCGCGGCAGACCTTCCAGGTCCTGCACACGGCGGTAGAACTCCAGATGGTCGCGCGTGGGGCCGCCGCCGCCATCTCCCCAGCCAAAGGATTGAATCATCGAATGAATACCGTTCTTTTGCAGGCGGGTGTTCCAGCGTTCCATCAGGTTGCGCGGGCGCATTTCGCTGTTGTAATCAGTGAAAATGTGCGCCGGGATGGCGCTGCCGTCAATCCCTTCCCACCAGAAGATGTTGTAGGGGAAAGGCTCACCGCCGTTGTAGGCCCAGGTGATTTTCTGGGTCGCAAAACCAATCATCCCGCAGCCCTTCAAAATCTGCGGGAGGGCGCCGGAGTACCCGAACACATCCGGCAGCCACAGCACCCGGCTGTCCACCCCCAGTTCATCACGGAAGAAGGCCCGCCCGTAGAGGATCTGACGAATCAGGCTCTCGCCTCCGCTCAGGTTGGTATCCGCTTCCACCCACATGCCGCCGTCGGCAATCACTTTGCCCTCACGCACCGCCTGCTTGAAGCGGGCATAAATTTCCGGGTAGCGCTGCTGCAGCATCCAGTACAAATGCGGCTGACTTTGCAGGAAACGAAATTCGGGGTATTCCTCAAACAGCGAAAGCTGGTTGAGCACTGTGGCGGCTATCTTGCGTTCGGTATGGCGCAGCGGCCACAGCCAGGCCACGTCAATGTGGGCATGACCGAAGGCGAACAGCGTCGGCATGGTTGGGCCGTTGCGCTTTTCCAGCAGCGGCCGCATCCGTTCACGTCCGGCGCGGATGGTTTCCAGCATTTCGGCTTCGGGCAGTTCCGGGTCTATGATCAGCGTAGCGTCCATCAGGGCTTCATCAATCTGGCAGGCACGCAGGCTGAGCGGATCGAGCAGCTGACCGAGTTCAAACAAGGTGGTAAAGTCCACCGCCGCCTGATAGACTTCTTCGCGCCAGATGCCCAACGTTGACTCACCGACCATGCACTGGGTCGGCCCCGGCTCCGGCACCGATTCGACCCCGTGCGGGTAAGGGCCATCCCCGACTGTAATATGACCATGCCCGGCGTAGGATTCGAGCAAGATCTCATAGCGCTGACCGGCAGCCGCCTGCCGCGACAGGGTAATTTCTTTGTGCCCCCACCCAAACGAACCGGCCGCCTGACCGTTGATCCACACCACGCTTTCGATACCGCCGCTGTTGAGACGGATGACCACCCGGTTGCCCTCCGCTTCGGGAGGAATGGTCACACCGGTGCGGAACCAGCCGTACTCCCACTTGGCGCCCCACGCCGTGCCGGGCGGCATGGGTTGAAAAACACGCTGAGCGGCCTGCTGGGGGGTGAGGTGTTCGGTGGTGGCAAAACCTTCCAAAATAACAGGCTGAATCGGCTTATAACAGGCATTCCAGAGGGCTTTTTCCCACAACTCAATGCGGTGCTTCCATTCAATCGTCAGCGCCATGGCACAAATCTCCTCAACTGAATTCAATGAGCACGATTATAACGGTTGAGCGCACAAAGCGTCAAAACGATGAGGAAGTGATTTGAAAATCCGTGAACAATTCGGCTGGCCACCGCTTAGATTAGAAATTGTTAACTTATCTCTTGTATTGAAAATCATTTTCATTTACAATCTCAGCATGGCAACACCCGACCTGATTGAAAACTGGCTGGAACAATTGCGGGCTTCCGGTTACCGTTTGACCGAACCGCGCCGCGCCATTGTCGAGCTGGTGGCAGCATCCAATCATGCCCTCAGCCCCATTGAAATCTACGACAGCGGACGGCGTGAATACCCGCGCCTTGGGCTGGTCACGGTTTACCGCACGCTGGAGCGGCTGGAAGAACTGGGGCTGGTTCAACGCGTTCACAGCCCGGATGGCTGTCACCGCTACCTGCGCGCCTTTGAAGGCCACCAGCATCTGCTCATCTGCACCCGCTGCGGGCGGGTGGAGATGTTTGCCGGTGATGACCTTGAACCGCTGGCCCGGCGGGTGGAGCAGGCCACCGGCTATCAGGTACAGGATCACTGGCTGCAATTGTTTGGGGTGTGCCCGCACTGCCATGGGTGAACTTTTTATATGGTCATTATTGAAAATGATTATCATTACTGCTCTTAAACGGGAGAGAATGCCATGAAACCAACTTTATTATCCCTTCTATCCGTCCTCTGGCTGGCTCTAAGCGCCTGCACACCGTCCGCCGCCCCCACTGCCGAGGCGGTTGAATCTTCTTCACCTTTGAATGTGGTGGTCACCACCTCCATCGTTGCCGATGTGGTGAAAAATATCGGCGGCGAGCGGGTAACCGTGACCACCCTGCTGCCCATCGGCGCCGATGTGCACAACTACGAACCCGCGCCGCAGGATGTGGCCAGAGTTGCCGATGCGGATCTGGTATTTGTCAACGGCGCCGGTTTAGAAGAATTCCTCCGCGTGCTGATCGAAAATGCCGGCGCAGCTAACCGGCTAATTGAGGTCTCTGCTGGAATTGAACTCCGCGACTTCGGCACTCACACTGAGGAAGAAGGTGAAAATCACGACGAAGCGGGAGAGGAACACACGGACGGCGACCCCCACACCTGGACAGATCCCAACAATGTCAAAATCTGGGCAGAAAACATCCGCGCCGCCCTGACCGCCGGTCCCTCGACGGCCCCTGTTGCCGCGTCCATTCCCGAGGGTACGTCCACCGCCAGCACAGGGGCTCCGCCCTCGTTCATCGCCACGATCGCCCGGGAGTGAACGCCCTCCGCCATGCCGTGGAAGCCGGTGCCGAAACCTCCCTGGGAGCGCCCACCTCGTGGTGGGAAGCGAGCGGCAAAGGCGGCTGCCTCGGCTTGAGCCACCGTGTTCACCATCGGCACCACGATACCCATGGCGCCACGGTCGAGCAGG